>JABLTH010079659.1_pt1 | contig 10417 bp, 7 predicted proteins | sample 7875711 | NCBI WGS metagenome assembly JABLTH01 (sample SAMN14941262, study PRJNA633318) | bioreactor metagenome | isolation source: bioreactor | place: China | collected 2019-03-05 | reverse complement strand
CGGCCGGGATCTGGTTGCCTGCCTCGATGAGCACGATGTCGCCGGGGACCAGGGCATCCGCCGCGACGCGCCGCACCTTGCCGTCGCGCAGCACCGTCGCATGGGCGGCGGCGAGCCGCTTGAGCGCCGCCAGCGCGCGGTCGGCGCGCCAGGCCTGGACGAAGCCGACCAGCCCGTTCAGCAGCACGATCACCAGGATGGCCAGCGTGTCGACCAGGTCGCCGAGCGCGCCGGCCAGCACCGCGGCGCCGACCAGCACGAGGATCATGAAGTCGCTGAACTGTTCCAGCAGCAGCCGCCACGGGCTGCGTCGGGCACGCTCCACCAGCTCGTTCGGACCGTGCAGCTCGGCGCGCCGGGCCGCCTCGTCGTCGTGCAGGCCGCGGTGCAGTTCGACGGCGTGTGCGCGCGCCACCTCCTCGGGCTCGCGCAGGTGCCAGTCGTTCTTCGTGGCCGGGTCGTTCATCGAATGCCCTTGTCAGTCCGGGTGTCGCCTCAGGCGCGAGGCGAGTCCGAAGGTTGCCAGACCCGTCACGACACCGGCCAGGGCGACCAGCGCCCAGTCGGCGCCGTGCAGCGGCCGCAGGTTCAGCAGCCGGCTCAGCACCGGCACCTGGACCAGGACGCCGACCGAGACGAGCGTGCCGACGACCAGCCAGCGCGGCGTGGACTGGCGCAGCTGCGTCAGGCCGGCCGTGATGGCGGCGCTGGCCACCAGCAGCACCGTCAGGGCCATGGCGCGCGCGTGCTCGACGTCCTGGTCGGCGCCGAGCGCGTGCAGGTAGCTCCAGACCACGGCGCCGCCCACCAACGTGCCGAGCAGGACGATCGCGGCCCAGGCTTCGGTCGAGAAGAAGCGCGCCCGGCGCTGGCGCCGCACCGGCGACAGCGGCCCCGGCGAGACCAGGTCCTGGAAGGCCAGCATCGCCGTCGGGTGGATCACCAGTTCCAGCCAGACGATGTGGATGGGCATGAACAGAAGCGGCAGGCCCATCAGCGGGATGGCCGCGGCGCCGATCACGAGCGGCAGGTGCACCAGCAGCAGGTAGGCGAAGGCGAGCCGCAGGTTGCGGAACAGCTGTCGGCCTTCGGCCACCGCGTCGACAATGGTCCTGAAGTTGTCGTCGAGCAGGACCACCGGCGCGACCTCGCGTGCGCTGCGCGTGCCACGCTCGCCCATGGCCACGCCGACGTCGGCCAGCCGGAGCGCCGGCACGTCGTTGACGCCGTCGCCGGTGACGGCGACGAGCTCGCCTTCGGCCTGCAGCGCCTGCACCAGCGCCAGCTTCTGCGGCGGCGTGGCGCGTGCCGCCACGTGCAGGCCACGGTGGGCGGCGAGCACGGCCCCGGCGTCGTCACCCGGCGCCAGGAGGACGACGTCCGGGTCGTCGCCGCCGAGGCCGATCTCGCGCGCGATCGCCGCCGCCGTGGCCGGGTGGTCCCCGGTAACCATGATGACGCGCATGCCGGCGGCCATGCAGTCGGCGATCGCCTCGCGCACGCCGGCGCGTACGGGGTCCTCGAAGGCCAGCAGGCCCGCGAAGCGGAACCCCGTCTCGGGTTCGGCGTCGACCGGCTCGCCTTCGGACAGGCGGCGCAGGGCGCAGCCGATGACCTTGTGCCCGGAGCGGGCGAAGTCGTCCACCCGGGCGAGCCAGGCCGCGCGCTCGGCGCCGCCCAGAGGGCAGGTGGCGAGCACGGTTTCCGGGGCGCCCTTGGTGAAGGCCGTCGTGCCGCCGCCGTGCTCGCGCCAGACCACCGTCTCGCGGCGGCGCGCTTCCGTGAACGGGAAGTCCGCCCGCTTCGAAGCCGGCGGCAGCGGCCCCGCGGCCAGGTGCAGGGCTTCGTCGAGCGGGTCGCCGCTGTCCTGGCGCGCGGCGAACGCGGCCACCCGCAGCACCGAGGCTTCGTCGTGGCCGTCGGCCGGCGCCCGGTGCGCCAGCACCAGGGTGCCGGCGGTGATCGTGCCGGTCTTGTCGGAGACGATGCAGGTGACGCGGCCGATGTTCTCCACCGCCACCGCCCGCCGCACCAGGGCCTTGCGGCGCGCCAGACGGAACACGCCGACGCCGAGGAAGAAGGTGTAGACGACGGGGAACTCCTCGGGCAGCGCGGCCACGGCGAGCGTCAGCGCGCTCAGCAGGGCGTCGATCCAGCCGTGGCCGTGCCACAGCCGCACCGCGGCGAGCACGGCGCAGGTCGCGACCGCCAGGCCGAGCAGCACGACGACCAGTTCGCCGATCGCCTTCTGCAGCGGCGTCGCGGCGTGGCTGCCTTCGGTCGCCGAGCGGACGATCTCGCCGTACCGCGTCTCGCTGCCGATGCAGGCGATGCGCAGGCGGGCCGTTCCGGTGAGCAGGCGGGTGCCCGCGCTCGCCCAGTGGGCTTCGGAGGCGCTGGCCGGCAGCGGCGCGGCCACCTCGAGCGGCCGCTTGGCCACCGGCAGCGACTCGCCGGTCAGGGTCGACTCGTCGACCTGCAGGCCGGCGCCGGACACGAGCAGGCCGTCGGCCGGGAAGTATTCGCCCGGGCTCACCTCGGCCAGGTCGCCGGGCACCAGTTCCCGCGCCGGGATCGGCTGCCACCGGCCGTCGCGCAGCACCCGCGCCGCGCTGGCCAGCCGGCTCGCCAGGCCGGCGGACGAGGCGCTCGTGCGGCGGTGCAGGTAGCCGTCCATGCCCAGCAGCGGCACCAATGCGGCCAGCAGGGTCAGCGCTTCGGCGGTCTGGCCGAGCAGGCCGAACAGGCCCGCGGTCAGGACGAGGAACCACAGCATCGGATCGCGTGCGGTGTCGCGCGCGACGACGAGCCAGCCGGTCGCGGCCGGCGCCACGATGTCGTTGTAGCCGTGGCGGCGCTGGCTGGCGACCTGCGCCGCACCCAGGCCCGCCAAACCCTCTTCGAGGGCGGGCAGGCGGTCGAGCGGGACGCGGCGCCGGCTCGTGGCCGTCGGCATGTTCATCGCGGCGCCTCCTTTCGATTGCGGGCCGATGCCCGAGTGGACACGATTCCCGGGCCGCGGGCGGGAACCGCCGTGCCCGGCGCTAGTCGCGTTCCTTGCGGTCGCGCCCGCCGCCCTGCCGGCCGGGTTCCACGCGCGGGTCCCGGTGGCACTCCACGCAGTCCTCGATGTCCCGGATTCCTTCCTCGAGGTGTTCGGCGCGTATCTTCGCCTGCGAATGCTCGTGGCAGCCGTAGCAGGTGTAGCGGTCGTAGTCGCCGTTCCGGTGGCAGGTCTTGCAGGTCGTGTCGTGGTCACGATCGAGAACGAATTGCCGGTCGTGGTCGAAGGTCGCCGGCTTCCAGGCCAGGCTTGAATGGCACTTCGAGCACTCGACCCCGAGCGCGCGGTGCAGGGGATCCTTCGGTGCCACATGGCAAGAAGAGCAGGTGTCGCGGACGGCCGGCTTCAGCAGGTCGTGCGAGAAGGGCTTGCGGCTTCGCTGGGTGAGCCTCGGCCACTGGTGGTCGCTGTGGCAGGCCATGCAGTCCTGCTCGATCAGCTGCTGGTGGAACGAGCCTTTGAGGGTCGCGCCGGCGATGCGCACGCCCTTGGTCGTCTGCAGGCCAACCTGCGCGACCGGGTGGCACTCGACGCAGCGTGCCGAGACGGCGCCGCGCCAGGCGGCGTGGCAGGCGAAGCAGTCGGTGGCGAGTTCGGCATGCCCCTTGACCAGGGGTCCCGGGCTGACCATCAGGTGCGGGTAGGCGAAGGTCAGCGCCACCAGCACGAGCAGGTCGAGTGCGATGACCACCAGGAGGACGGGGCGACCCTTCACCGCCAGCCCCAGAACAGGAAGACGGCCACAATGTGGGCCGACGCCAGCACGCCGAAGGCGAGCGTGATCGGGAGATGCACCACGCGCCAGTGCCTGACCGCGTCGAAGGTCAGGCTGTCCCAGTAGAGGCGGTCTTCGAGCTCCTCTTCGCTCAGTCCGCGCTCGCGCATGCGCTGCCGGGCCTGCTCCAGGCGCCGGCGCGAGCGGTCGAGCAGGAACTTGCCGGTGAGACCGCTGCCGACGTTGACCAGCATGGCCCAGACGGCCAGCCACCCGAGGATGGCGTTGAAGTGCACGCCCGCGTGCACCAGCACCAGCAGCGAGCCCACCCAGGCCAGCACCTCGTGCCAGCGCAGCAGCCGGGCCGGGTGCCCGCGCCGGATCAGCTTGCGCTTGCGCAGCGAATAGGCGGTCGACCCGATGATCAGCAAGGTGCCCGGGATGCCGAGCCAGCGCCCGATCCACAGCAGGTCGAGCAGGTGCAGCAGGCCATCGAGCGCCAGCGCGACGAAGGCCAGCGCGACGAAGCTTCCCAGGAAGGGCAGCACCTCCCGGCTCAGCAGTCTGGCGGGCGCGGGCATCAGGCGTCCAGCACGAGGGGCGTGGCGGGGCGGCCCACGCACAGGAGGCAGTGGCCCGGCGCCACGTCATGGTCCGGCGCGGTCTCGTAGCGCACCTGGCCCGCGAGCAGCCGGGTCTCGCAACTCCCGCAGCCGCCGGATCGGCAGCCGGATTCGACCGCGACACCGTGCCGCTCGGCGAAGTCCAGCAGCGACGGGTCCCCGCCGTTCCAGGTCAGCGTGCGAGCCGAGCGCTGGAAGCGGACTTCGAGTGCGGCGACGTCTGGCGCCGCCGGCGCGGGCCCGCCGGGCAGCCTGACGGAAGCCGGTCCGAAGGCCTCGTGGTGGAGATCGGCCGCCGCGACGCCCCACGCGGCCAGCGCAGGAACCAGTGTCTGCATCATCGCGGGGGGGCCGCAGACGTAGAACTGGTGGCGCCCGTGCGGCAGCGTGCGCCGCAGCAGGTCGACGTCCACGTGGCCCTCGTGCTGGAAGTCGCGCCCCAGGACGTCGCCGTCGCCCGGTCGGCTGTAGACGACGTTCAGGCGCAGCGACGGGTGCGCGGCGGCGATCTCCTCGAGCTCTCGCTTGAACGCATGCTCGGCACCACTGCGCAGCCCGTAGTAGAGGTGCACCGGGCGCCGCGGTTGCGTGACGACGCACCAGCGCAACATGCTCATCATCGGCGTGATGCCGATACCGCCGCCAATCAGCACGACGGGCACTTCCGGGTCGGGGTCGATGTGGAAGTGTCCGGCCGGAGCCTTCACGCGCAGGACGTCGCCGACCCGCACCTGGTCATGGAAGTGGTTCGACGAAAGGCCGGGCTCGAACCCGGGGTGGTCGGCCGGCGCGCGCACGCGCTTGATCGTCACCCGGTAGTGCGAAGGCTCGGGACGGTCCGACAGCGAGTAGCAGCGCGTGATCTCGCGCGCGGGCGCCGCCTCGTCCGCGTGGCGCGGCGCGACACTCAACGCGAAGGTCAGGAACTGGCCGGGCCTGAAGGCCGGCAGGGGCTGGCCGTCGACCGGCTGCAGGTGGAAGGAGCATTGCGACTGCGCGCCGTCCTCGAAGACCCGCCGGGCAACCCGGAACTCGCGCCAGCCTGCCCAGGCTGCGTCGGACCTGGCGGGGCTCGCCGCCGGCTCCGGCGGCATGGCCTGGCCTTCGACGGCGCGGCGGCGCCACAGGGCCCAGCCGATCCCGACAACCAGTTGCAGTGACAACGCCGCCGCGATGAAGACGAGAAGCTGGGCGGCAGTCATGGAGGTCGGGCGCGGAACGATGCCCGGTCGGGACACCGCTCGATCCGATTCTGGGTCTCGGGCCGATCGGGCCCTTGAGCAGTCTCAATGGTGCTGCCGCGCGCGGCCGTTGCTCAGAATCCCTTAAGGGGGACGCCGGTGGCCCGGCGCCCGGGGCCACCACTTACATCGACAGCGATCCTTCGCGGAACTCGGTCCGGTCCAGCCACACGTTGACCAGCACCGGCCTGCCCTCGCGCGCGAAGGCGCGCGCCTGCTGCAGCGCGGGCAGCACCTGTTCCGGCTTCGTGACCAGCAGCCCTTCGGCGCCGAAGCCGCGCGCCACCTCGTGGTACGCCGTGCGCGCCAGCACCGTGGCGACGTCGTCCTTGAGCATCTTCACCTGCTCGCGCGCGATCTGCGTCCAGCCGGCGTCGTTCCCGACGACCGCGATGACCGGGATGCGATGGCGCACGAAGGTGTCGAACTCGGCCAGGCTCCAGCCGCAGGCGCCGTCGCCGAACAGGATCCACAGTTCGCGCCCCGGCCGCGCGGTGCCGGCGCCGAGCGCGAAGCCGGCGCCCACGCCCAGCGTGCCGAAGGCGCCCGGGTCCAGCCAGGCCAGCGGGCCGCGCGCGTGCAGCACGTAGCTGGCGGTGGCGACGAAGTCGCCGCCGTCGGCGACCAGGATCGCGTCGCCGGCCGCCTCGCGCTCCAGCGCACGCAGCAGCGCCAGCGGGTTCACGTGTTCGCCGGTCGTGGTGGCCTGCTGGTCGATCTCGGCTTCGCGCGCGTCGTCGCGGCCGCGCAGCTGCTTCAGCCAGTCGCCCCAGCGCGCGGCCTTCGGCCATGCGCCGGCGAGGTCGCGCACGAAGAGCCCGGCGTCGCCGATGGCGGCCACCGTGGGCTTGCGGTTCAGGCGCGCGTCGGCGGCGCTGCGGTTCGCGGCCACCAGGGTGGCGCTGCGGCGCACGTGGCGGCCGTAGTCCAGGCGGAAGTCGCAGGGCACGCCGGCCAGCAGCACCCAGTCGGCTTCTCGCAGCGCGTTGCGGCGCGCGTGGCGCAGCAGCAGCGGGTGGTCGCGGCCCAGCAGGCCGCGCGCCATGCCGGAGAGGTAGACCGGCACGCCGAGCCGGCCCACCGCTTCGGCCAGCGCGTCGGCTTCGCCTGCGCGCACCACGGCCTGGCTGCCGATCACCGCGAGCGGCCGCTCGGCCTTCTGCAGCGAAGCCAGCGTCGCCTGCACCGGGCCGCCGGCGGCGCGTGGCACCGGCGGCGCGTGCAGCGGCGGCACCTGCTGGCGCTGGCTGCCTTCGAACATGCGGCGCACGTGGCGGTTCAGGTACCAGCGCAGCGCGCGGTCGGCCACGCCGGTGCCCTTGCCGCCGGCGTCCGCGTACCACTGGCGGATGCTGGCCTCGTCGTAGAGCAGGTCGACCGGGCACTCGACGAACACCGGGCCCGGAACGCCGGCGGCCGCCAGTTCCAGCGCCATCGCCACCGCCGGGCCCAGGTCGCGCACGCGCGTGACCTTCAGGAAACGCTTCACGTGCGGCGTCACCAGCGGGCGCTGGTCGATGTCCTGCAGCGCGCCGCGGCCCTGCAGCGCGGTCGGCGCGGCGCCGCCCAGCAGCACCAGCGGGCTCTGCGCCAGCTGGGCGTTCTTCAGCGCCGTGATCGTGTTGCTGATGCCCGGCCCGGCGGTCACCGCCGCCACGCCGGGGCGGCCCGACAGCCGCGCCGCGGCGTCGGCGGCGAACACCGCGGTGGCCTCGTCGCGCGTGTCGACGATGCGGATGCCGCGCGCCTTCGCCGCGCTGAGGATGGGCGAGATGTGGCCGCCGCACAGCGTGTAGATGCAGGGCACGCCGGCGGCCTGCAGCACGTCGGCGATGCGGTCGCCGCCATGGCGCGCGGTCTCGCTCATGCCCAGATCACCTTGCGGCCTTGCGCGTACCAGGCCTCCACCTGCGGCGCGGTGGCCTGCTCGATGCGCGCGCGCTTGATCTTCATGGTCGGCGTGAGGCAGCCGTTCTCGATCGTCCAGGGGTGCTGGGCGATCACGATCAGCTTCAGCTGCGCGTAGTCGGGCAGGGCGGCGTTCACCTGCTGGAGCAGGCCTTCCATCTCGCGTTCCACCTCGGCGCGCACGGCCGCGTCGCGCGTGCGCGGGCGCAGCGTCTCGGCCAGCACCACCAGCGCGTAGGGCTCGGGCTGGCCGACGCCGGAGACCATGGACAGTTCCACCATCGGGTGCGCGTTGAGCTGGTTCTCCACCGGCGCCGGCGCGATGTACTTGCCCTTGGCGGTCTTGAAGATCTCCTTCAGGCGGCCGGTGATCTTCAGCAGCCCGTCGGCGCGCTGCTCGCCCAGGTCGCCGGTGCGGAAGAAGCCGTCTTCGGTGAACGACTCGGCGTCGAGGTCGGGGCGCTTGTAGTAGCCCTTCAGCCGCCCCGGCGACTTGATGAGGATCTCGCCCTCGGGCGAGATCTTCACCTGCACGCCCGGCATCGGCACGCCCACGTAGCCGGGGGCGTTGAACTGCTCGTTCGAGGTGTGCGAATACGAGTTGTCCTCGGTCATGCCGTAGCCTTCGTACAAGGCCAGGCCGATGCGCCGGTACCAGGTGATGAGCGCCGGCGGAATGGGTGCCGACCCGCTGCCGGCGCTGACCACGCAGTCCAGCCCCAGCCCGGCGCGGATCTTCTTCGCCACCAGCTTGCCGACGATGGGCAGCGAGAGCAGCCGGTCCAGCTTCTTCGGCGGGATCTTCGCGAACACGCCCTGCTGGAACTTCAGCCACAACCGCGGCACCGAGATGAACAGCGTCGGCCGCGCGCGCTGCAGGTCGGCCGGGAAGGTCTCCAGCGACTCGGTGAAGAAGATGCGCGTGCGCCCGTCCACCAGCGCCGAGGCCTCGATCCACGAACGCTCGAAGCTGTGCGCCAGCGGCAGGTAGCTCAACACGCGGCTGTCCACCCCTTCGCCGACGCGGGCGCGCACGTCGGCGGCGATGCCGGTGCCGGCGGCGGTGATGGCCAGGAAGTCGACCATCACGCCCTTGGGCGTGCCGGTCGAGCCCGAGGTGTACATCAGCATCGCCAGGTCGTCGGCCCGCCGTGCCGGCCGGCCGGGCAGGGGGGCGGTGCGCTGGACGACGGCGTCCCAGGTTTCGCGCTCGTCCTCGGGCGCCAGCGGCAGGCTGATGAGCGGCAGCCCTTCCGGCACGCCGGTCCGCTGCTTCGGCCACAGGTCGAGCTTGCCCACGAAGAGCAGGCTCGCCTCGCTGTGCTCCAGCACGTAGCGCACGGTCTCGGCGGTTTCGGTGGGGAAGATGGCCACCGTCGTGCAGCCGGCCATCCAGATGGCGAGCTCGGCGAGGATGAAGTGGGCGCAGTTCTTCGACAGCAGCGCCACCCGCGCGCCCGGCGGCAGGTCCAGGCTCTTCAGGTGCGCCGCCATCCGGCGCGCCTGGTCCAGCGCCTCGGCCCAGGTGAGGTCGACGGTGCGGCCGCCACCCACCGGCTGGGTCAGGAACACGCGGGCGGCGTGGTTGCTCTCGTGGTCGTAGACGAAGTCGAGGATCAGGCGTTCGCTCATGCGCTGAGCGTAGCGCGGCCGGCGGGTGCGCCGGCTGATGGAAGTCACCGCCCGGGACAACCCGGGGCGGGGCTACTTCGGCGCCTTGTCGCTGGGTGCGTCGCAGCGCGGGTCGATGTTGAAGATGCCGTCGCGCGTGACGCCGTCGGCGCCCACGGAGACCTGGAACCACAGGCAGTCGTTGGTGGGGTAGCGCCAGGACCAGACCTCGCCGCCCTGCCAGCCGCCGGACTTGCGTTCGCCCGGCGTGCCCAGGGTGCGAAGCAGCTCTTCGCGCGGCATGCCCGGCGCCCGGGCCTGGAAGGCGCGCAGCGAGGATTCGTCCAGCACCTGGTTGGCGGCGGTGACGCGGCCGCCACTGTCCAGGTCGACCATCCAGGTCTCGCGGCCCCAGGGGCCGGTGGCGTATTCGAGCCGGCGGCCGCCGCCGGGAAGGACGTAGGTGGCGCTGGGGCTGCCCATGCGCTGGCGCACCTCGGTTTCGCTCTGGCCGGCCGCGGCGGGCGGGCGCCCGAGGTTGGCGCAGGCCGACAGGGCCAGCAGCGGCAGCAGGGCGAGGGCGCGGTTCATGGTGGAAACGAGAATACTCCCGGCAGGCGGCATGCGCATGACCCCGCGGGTCATGTCGGCCATTCCCTGTCGTCTGTACGCTCGAGGCCCATGCACTCTTCCGCCGCCCCCGTGGGCACGCTGCTGCGCCAGTGGCGCCAGCGGCGGCGCCTGTCGCAGCTGGACCTGGCCCTGGAGGCCGAGGTCTCCACCCGCCACCTGAGTTATGTGGAAACCGGCCGCGCCGCGCCCAGCCGCGAGATGCTGCTGCGCCTGGCCGAGCGGCTGGATGTGCCGCTGCGCGAACGCAACGCGCTGCTGCTGGCCGGCGGCTACGCGCCGATGTACCCCGAACGCCCGCTGGCCGACCCTTCGATGGAGCCGGCGCGGCGCGCGGTGGACCTGCTGCTGGCCGGCCACATGCCCTACCCGGCGCTGGCGGTGGACCGCTGGTGGAACGTGCTGGCGCACAACCCGGCCATGCTGTGGCTGCTGGACGGCGTGGCGCCCGAACTGCTGGCGCCGCCGGTCAATGCGCTGCGGCTGGCGCTGCACCCGCAGGGGCTGGCGCCGCGCATCCTGAACTTCGGCGACTGGCGCGCGCACCTCATCCCGCGCCTGCACCACCAGGTGCAGGCGAGCGCCGACGCCCGCCTGGCGGCGCTGCTGGCCGAGGTGCAGGACT
>JABLTH010027673.1_pt1 | contig 10427 bp, 6 predicted proteins | sample 7875711 | NCBI WGS metagenome assembly JABLTH01 (sample SAMN14941262, study PRJNA633318) | bioreactor metagenome | isolation source: bioreactor | place: China | collected 2019-03-05 | reverse complement strand
GCTCGACGCGCGCGAGCGCTATGCCGAGCAGTTGCGGGCACTGGAAGCCGCCAGCGCGGCGCAGAGCGAGCGCCTGCTGCGGGTCGATGCCCGTTACAACGCCGGCATGTCGGGCTACCTCGAGTTGCTGGATGCCCAGCGCGAGCTGTTCGCCGCGCAGCAGTCGGTACTCGCGGCGCGGCGCGCTCTGGCCGCCACCGGCGCCAGCCTGTACAAGGCGCTCGGCGGCGGCTGATCGATTTATGCCGGCCTGATCCGGCCGGCACCGGTAAAGAACCTGCGGAAAAAGTCAGTCCCGGCGGGACGGCGGCTCACAGAAAGCGGTCGAGCAGCCGGCGGCTGGTCTTGTCCAGCGCATTGAGGTCGCGCACGAGGAAGTGGATGCCGTGGCTGTCCTCGATCAACAGGCCGGATCTGCCGAGGCGGCGGATGAACTCCTCCCCCCAGAGGACGAACTGCGTCTCGCCACGGTCGGTGTCAACCTTCCACGTGCTCGGCGTGGCAAAACTGGATACGCTGCGCAAGCGGCGGATCTCCGGCATGAACTCGCGACGGCCGAGTTCCTCCTCTACCACCTGCCGCACGCCGACGGGCAGCGCGTCGAGGCGGCCGATCCAGGCGACCTCGTGACCATCCTGGCCGACCAATGCGATGTCCTCGTCCGGCGCGGCGATGGGAAAGGCGCGCACCGGCACGACCCCCTCATGCACGTCGCCCGCCGCGGTGGTCAGCACCAGGCGGCCGAAGGCATTGCGTGCCAGGTCGAAATCCGTTTCCATCACTGTCCCTTCGTCTTGTGTTCGATGCGCGGCACTTCGGCGCCGGCTTCTTCCAGATCGGCATCGACGTTGCGCGCCTGCGCCTGGTAGAGGCGGAAGTAGGCGCCCTCGCGCGCCATCAGCTCGTCGTGGTTGCCGACCTCGACGACGCGGCCGCGGTCCATCACCACTAGGCGGTCGGCCTTGCGCAGCGTCGACAGCCGGTGCGCGATGGCGATGGTGGTGCGGCCGCGCACCAGGTTGTCGAGCGCCTTCTGGATTTCCTTCTCCGTTTCGGTATCCACCGACGAGGTGGCCTCGTCGAGAATCAGGATGCGCGGATCGATGAGCAGCGCCCGGGCGATGGAGATGCGCTGGCGCTCGCCGCCGGAGAGCCCCTGGCCGCGCTCGCCGACGAGGGAATCGTAGCCCTGCGGCAGGCGCAGGATGAAGTCGTGGGCATGGGCGGCGCGGGCGGCGGCGACGATCTCCCCGCGCGTCGCATCCGGCTTGCCGTAGGCGATGTTGTCGGCCACCGTGCCGAAGAACAGGAACGGCTCCTGCAGGACGAGGCCGATGTTGCTGCGGTAGTCGGCCACCGCGAGGGTGCGGATGTCGACCCCCTCGAGGCGGATCGATCCCTCCGTCACGTCGTAGAAGCGGCAGATGAGGTTCACCAGCGTCGTCTTGCCGGAGCCGCTGTGGCCGACCAGGCCGATCATCTCGCCCGGCGCGATGGCCAGATCCACGCCGCGCAGGATGGCGCGATTGCCGTAGCGGAAGGCGACGTCGCGCAGCTCGATGCGGCCCTTCACCTCGGCCAGGCGCACCGGCGCCGCCGGCTCGGGCACGCTGGAGACGTGGTCGAGGATGTCGAACAGGCGCTTGGCGCCGGCGGCGGCGCGCTGCGTCGTCGACACGATGCGGCTCATCGAGTCGAGCCGCGTGTAGAAGCGCGAGATGTAGGCGAGGAAGGCCGTCAGCACGCCGACCGTGATCTGGTTGCGCGACACCTGCCAGATGCCGAAGGCCCACACCACCAGCAGGCCGATTTCGGTGAGCAGCGTGATGGTGGGAGAGAACAGCGACCAGACGCGATTGACGCGGTCGTTCACCGCCAGGTTGGTGGCATTGGCGACGCGGAAGCGCTGGGTTTCCCGCTTTTCCTGGGCGAAGGCCTTGACGACGCGGATGCCGGGGATAGTGTCGGCCAGCACGTTGGAGATTTCCGACCAGATGCGGTCGGCCTTCTCGAAGCCGGTGCGCAGCCGGTCGCGCACCAGCTGGATCATCCAGGCGATGAAGGGCAGCGGCAGCAGCGTGACGAGCGCCAGCCAGGGGCTGATCGAGAACAGGATGACGGCCGTCATCGTGATCATCAGCACGTCGTTGGCGAAGTCGAGCACGTGGATGGAGAGGAACTGGCAGATGCGGTCGGATTCCGAGCCGATGCGCGCCATCAGGTCGCCGGTGCGCTTGCCGCCGTAGTACTCCAGCGAGAGTCCCATCAGGTGCTCGAAGGTGACGGTGCGCAGGTCCGAGCCGATGTGCTCGGCCACGAGGGAGAGGATGTAGGTCTTGGCCCAGGACAGGCCCCAGGCCAGCAGCGCCGCGCCGAACAGCCCGCCGAGCAGCATGACCACCAGTTCGACATTGATGGGGGCGCCGTTCTGGTAAGGAATCAGCACGTCGTCCATCAGCGGCATGGAGAGATAGGGCGGCACCATCGCCGCCGCCGTCGAAATCAGGGTCAGGGCGAAGCCCCAGAAGAGCTGCCAGCGATACGGCTTGGCGAAGCGCCACAGGCGCAGCAGGGTGCGGGTCGAGGGCGGGGCGTGGATTTCCCTGGCGCACACCGGGCATTCCTCCTCGCCATCCATCGGCGCGCCGCACTTCGGGCAGACATCCTCTTCCGGCCGTTCGACGGTCTGCCCGGAGAGGCGGCTTTCCAGCTGGCGCTCGAATTCGTCGGCCAGCCGCAGGGCGGCGGGATTGGCGCCGATGGTGAAGCGCCAGGCGGCCAGCCGGCCGCTGCCGTCGTGCAATTCGAGGGTGCCGACCCCGGCATGGTCGCCATGCACCAACCGCAGGCCCGGCCGGTAGGGCCATTCCTGCCACCCCTCCGCGCCGGGGGATCGGGCCAACAGGCGGCGGTCGGTCAGCAGCAGCAGCCCCTCGGAATAACGCAGGTCGATGTCCAGATCCAGCGGAAGTCCCGCTTCCAGGCGTTCTCCGACAGCCAGGCGCGACGCCGCTTCCCGGCGCCACGGCTCGATCGGCAAACCTTCCTTCACAATCAGGGAACCATCTGAATTCATTATTTTTTCTGTCCTCGCACGGGACTTCTTTTAAAGAAAATACTGCACCGCAATAGCGGTGCTGTTTGGCAAGTATATCTTTTGTAACGCAATTGCCGGGGGGGGCGGAATACAGAAACGGACGAAGATTTGGCAACCCCAGGTAAACCTAAATCCACCTGCCTCGTTATTTGCCTCAAACACGACACACGCCCTGCCTGGGCAACCGGCCCGGCGGCAGGGGAGAACATGAAATTCAAGGATATCGAGTTATTGCGCATCACCCCGCTTCGCGGGCCGACCATGTGGACCTACCGCCCGATCATCGAGGCATGGGTCGACATCGGCGAACTGGAAGACTGGCCATCCAACAAGATTTCCGGTTTCTATGAACGCCTGTTGTCCTGGCTGCCCTCTCTCATTGAGCACCGCTGCAGCGAGGGCGACCGCGGCGGCTTTCTGCAGCGCCTGCGCGAAGGCACCTGGGCGGCGCACATTCTCGAGCACGTCACGCTCGAGCTGCAAAACCTCGCCGGCCAGCGCACCGGCTTCGGCAAGGCGCGTCAGACTTCGAGGCACGGCATCTACAAGGTGGTGGTCCGTTCGCGCCAGGAACAGGTGACCCGCGCGTGCCTGGTGGCCGGTCGCGACCTCGTCATGGCCGCCATCAACGACACCCACTACGACGTGCCGGGCACCATCGAGAAGCTGCGCGAGCTGGCCGACAAGCTCTGCCTCGGCCCCAGCACCACCAGCATCGTCGATGCCGCCGGCGAGCGCGGCATCCCCTTCATCCGCCTCAACGAGGGCAACCTGGTGCAGCTCGGCTACGGCGCCCGTCAGCGCCGCATCTGGACCGCCGAAACCGATTCCACCTCGGCCATCGCCGAGAGCATTTCCCGCGACAAGGACCTCACCAAGACCCTGCTCGCTTCCTGCGGCCTGCCGATACCCGAAGGGCGCGTCGTCGACGGCCTGGAAGATGCCTGGGACGCGGCGCAGGACATCGGCCTGCCGGTGGCCGTCAAGCCGACCGACGCCAATCACGCGCGCGGAATCACGCTGGAGATCACCACCCGCGAAGATATCGAGGCCGCCTACCGCCTGGCCCTGAAAGAAGGCAGCGAAGTCATGGTCGAGCGCTCGATCCCCGGCGTCGAGCACCGCCTGCTGGTGGTCGGCAACCGCGTCGTCGCCGCCTCGCGCGGCGAAACCGCCCAGGTCATCGGCGACGGCAAGTCGACCATCGTCCAGCTCATCGAAAATCAGATCAATTCCGACCCGCGCTGCGGCGAGGACGAATCCTTCCCGCTCGAGCCGCTGCTGCTCGAGCGCGAGCCGACTATGGTGCTGGAACTGGAGCGCCAGGGCTATAACGCCGACTCGGTCCCGCCCGCCGGCAAGCGGGTATTGCTGCGCCGCTATGGCCAGCTCGCCGACGACGTGACCGACGACGTCCACCCGGCCGTAGCGGAGGCCGCCACCCTGGCCGCCCGCGTGGTCGGACTCGACATCGCCGGCGTCGATATCGTGGCGGAGGACATCTCGCGCCCGCTCGACGAGCAGCGCGGCGCCATCGTCGAAGTGAATGCCGGTCCCGGCCTGCTGATGCACCTCAAGCCGGCCAAGGGCAAGCCGCGCCCCGTCGGCGAGGCCATCGCGGACAGCCTGTTCCCGTCCGGCGGCAAGGGCCGCATTCCCATCGTCGGCATCGCCGGTACTCAGGGCACGAATCTGATCGCGCGCCTGGTTGCCTGGTTGCTCCAGCTCACCGGCAAGCATGTCGGCCTGGCCTGCCGCGACGGCCTTTTCCTCGACAAGCGCCAGGTCGAAAAAAAGGACAGCGCCAACTGGGCGGCCGGGCAGCGCCTGCTCATCAACCGCTCGGTGGAAGCCGCCGTGTTCGAGAACGGCCCCGCCATGATCCTCGGCGAGGGCATCGCCTACGACCGCTGCCAGGTCGGCATCGTCACCGATGCCGAAGGGGCGGAGACCCTCGGCGAATTCGACATCCACACCGTCGACCAGCTCTATCACGTCCTGCGCACGCAGGTGGACATCGTCCTGCCGGAGGGCGTGGCCGTGCTCAACGCCGCCGATCCCCACGTCGTGCGCATGGCCGAGCTGTGCGACGGCGAGGTGATCTTCTACGGCCTGGGCGCCGAGCTGCCCGCCATCGTCGCGCACCGGGCGAAGGGCGGCCGTGCCCTCTACCTGCGCGACAATCGCATCATGCTGGCGACGGGCGCCGTCGAAGGCCCTTTCCTCGAACTGCCCGTCCTTGCCAACGGCAAGGACGATACCGACAACCACCGCGCCGCCAGCCTCTTGGCGGCGGTCGGCGCCGCCGTCGCCCTCGACATCCCGGTCGAAATGATCCGCGTCGGCATCGAAACCTTCGAACAGGACCGCAACGGCAAGCGGCCCGCACGCAGCCGCCCGCGCCGGGTGGCGAACCAGTAAACGACATTTCCCTCAGGAACCCATCATGGAAGTTTCCCGTATCCGAGCCCTGCGCGGTCCCAACCTGTGGAGCCGCCATACCGCGATCGAAGCGGTGGTGCGCTGCGAAGGCGCCGAATGCGCCATCAGCGCCCTGCCCGACTTCGAAGAGCGTCTGCGCGCGCGTTTCCCGAACATCGGGCCGATGCGGCCGATCGGCCATGAGGGCGAGATTTCCGTCGCCCATGCTCTTGCCTATGCCGCCCTCGGGCTGCAGGCCGAAGCCGGCTGCCCGGTCACCTTCACGCGCGTTACGCAGACCGTCGAGCGCTGCATTTTCCAGGTCGTCGTCGAATACTCCGAAGAGGACGTCGGCCGCCTCGCCGTCGAACTGGCCGGGCAGCTCTGCCGCGCCGCCATCGAAGACACTCCCTTCGATCTTCCCGGCGCGCTCGCCCGGCTGCGCGAACTCGACGAGGACCTGCGCCTTGGCCCCAGCACCGGCTCCATCGTGCATGCCGCGGTAGCGCGCGGCATCCCCTTCCGCCGCCTGACCCAGGGCAGCCTGGTGCAGTTCGGCTGGGGCTCGAAGCAGCGCCGCATCCAGGCCGCCGAGGTCGACCGCACCGGCGCCATCGCCGAGACCATCGCCCAGGACAAGCAGCTCACCAAGCAGCTGCTCGAAGCCGCCGGCGTGCCGGTGCCGCAGGGCCGGCCGGTCGTCGACGCCGACGACGCCTGGGCCGCCATGCAGGAAATCGGCTCGGCCGTCGTCGTCAAGCCGCAGGACGGCAACCAGGGCAAGGGCGTCACGGTGAATGTCGCCAGCCGCGAACAATTGAACGCCGCCTTCGCCGCCGCCGCCGAATACGGCTCGACGGTGATGGTCGAGCGCTTCGTGCCGGGCCACGACTTCCGTCTGCTGGTGGTCGGCAACAAGCTGATTGCCGCCGCGCGGCGCGATCCGCCGCACGTCATCGGCGACGGCGAGCACAGCGTGCGCCAACTGGTCGACGAGGTGAACAGCGACCCGCGCCGCGGCAGCGGCCACGCCACTTCGCTGACGAAAATCCGCTTCGACGACATCGCCCTCGCCCGCCTCGCCCTGCAGGGCCTGACGGCCGACTCCGTGCCGCCGCAGGGCACCCGCGTCGTCCTGCGCAACAACGCCAACCTGTCCACCGGCGGCACCGCCACCGACGTCACCGACGAGGTCCACCCCGAAGTTGCCGCGCGCGCCGTCTCCGCGGCGCAGATGATCGGACTCGACATCGCCGGCGTCGATGTCGTCTGCGAAACCATGCAGAAACCGCTCGAGGAACAGGCCGGCGCCGTGGTCGAGGTGAACGCCGCGCCCGGCCTGCGCATGCACCTGGCACCCTCGTTCGGCAAGGGCCGCGCCGTCGGCGAGGCCGTCGTCGCCGACATGTTCCCGGACGGCCAGGACGGCCGCATCCCGGTGGTGGCCGTGACCGGCACCACCGGCAAGACCACCACGGTGCGCCTGATCGCCCACCTGCTTGAAGGCACGGGGCTGCGCACCGGCATGACCTGCACCGACGGCGTCTATGTCGGCGAGCGCCGCCTCGACACCGGCGACTGCAGCGGCCCGAAGAGCGCCCGCAACGTCCTGATGCACCCGGACGTCGATGCCGCGGTGTTCGAGACCGCGCGCGGCGGCCTGCTGCGCGAGGGCCTCGCCTTCGACCGCTGCAAGGTGGCGGTCGTCACCAACATCGGCGAGGGCGACCATCTCGGCCTCAACTACATCACCACCGTGGAAGACCTCGCCGTGCTGAAGCGCGTCATCGTGCAGAACGTCGCGCCGGACGGCATGGCGGTGCTCAACGCCGCCGACCCGATCGTCGTGAAGATGGCGGAAAACTGCCCCGGCGCCGTGACCTACTTCGCCGCCGACCGCCACCATCCGGTGATGGCCACGCACAACGCCCAGGGCAAGCGCGTCGTCTACATCGACGGCAACGCCATCGTCTGCGCCGAGGGCGGCGCGGTCGTGCAGCAGATTCCCCTCGAGAACGTGCCGCTGACGCGCAAGGGCACCATCAGCTTCCAGGTGGAGAACGCCATGGCTTCCGTCGCCGCAGCATGGGCGCTGAACCTCGACTGGGCCGCCGTCCGCGAAGCATTGCGGTCCTTCGCCAGCGACGCCGACACGGCGCCCGGCCGCTTCAACGTCTTCGGCTACCGCGGCGCCACCCTGATCGCCGACTACGGCCACAACCCGGACGCCATCCTGGCGCTGGTGCGCGCCGTCGAGGCCATGCCCGCCGGACACCGCTCGATCGTCATCAGCGGCGCCGGCGACCGCCGCGACGAGGACATCCGCCGCCAGACCGAGATCCTCGGCGACGCTTTCGACGAAGTGATCCTCTACCAGGACCAGTGCCAGCGCGGCCGCGCCGACGGCGAGGTGCTGGCCCTGTTGCGCAACGGCCTGGCCCACGCCAAGCGCACCAAGGTGGTGGAGGAGATCCGCGGCGAATTCCTCGCCATCGACACGGCGCTGGCGCGCCTGCAGCCGGGCGAGCTGTGCCTGATCCTCATCGACCAGGTGGAGGAAGCCCTGGCGCACATCGCCAAACGCCTGGCCGAGGTCTCCATCGAGCGCCCGGCCAAGCCGGCTGCCGGGCCAGCAGCGACGCCGCGGAAGCAGGCCGCCAGCGCCTGATTCCGCAACCGCCTGCGGTAAGATAGGGCGATGAATGCGCGCAGCTTCATCGCCCTTTTTCTTTGCGGTTCACTGACTTTCGCCCATGCCGCGGCCGAGACCCGCGAGGGCGTAAACGTCGGCCAGCCCTCCGCCGTGCGCAAGCTGGTGCCGGCCGAAGGCCTCGAACGCCAGGCCAGCCAGGAATTCTCCCAGCTCAAGCAGCAGGCCGCCGCCAAGAAGGCGCTGGCGCCCGACGACCACCCGCAAACGCGGCGGCTGCGCCAGATCGCCGCCCGCCTCATCCCCTACGCCGGCCGCTTCAATCCGCGCGCGCAGCAGTGGCAATGGGAAATCATTCTCATCGGCTCGCAGCAGGTGAACGCCTTTTGCATGCCCGGCGGCAAGATCGCCGTCTTCAGCGGCCTGCTGCTCGGGCTGCAATTGAGCGATGACGAGGCGGCAGCGGTGATGGGCCACGAAATCGCCCATGCCCTGCGCGAGCACGCCCGCGAGCGCCTCGCCAAGACCGAGCTGACCCGCCTCGGTGCCAACCTGCTCGGCGAATTCGTCGGCCGCGGGAAATATTCCGGGCTGTTCGACATGGGCGGCCAGCTGATGACCCTGAAGTTCTCGCGCGACGACGAGACCGAGGCCGACACCGTCGGCCTGGAACTCGCCGCCCGCGCCGGCTACGATCCGCGCGCCGGCGTCACCCTGTGGCAGAAGATGATGGCCGCCAACAAGGGCGCGCCGCCGCAGTGGCTGTCCACGCATCCGTCCGGCAAGAACCGCATCCAGGAAATCGAGCGCCACCTGCCCGAGGTGATGCCGCTCTACGAGAAGGCGAAAAGTCAGTCGCGGTAGGACGGCGCCGCCCAGTAATCCGGGCTGCCGTAGCTGTGCTTGAGGTGGTCGACGAGCAGGCGCACGCGCAGCGGCAGGTACTTGCGCTGCGGGAACACCGCGTAGATGCCGGTCGGCGGCGCGGCGAATTCCCCCAGCACCGACAGCAGCGCGCCGCGCCGCAGGTCCTCGCCCACTTCCCACATCGAGCGCCAGGCCAGTCCCCGCCCCGCCAGCGCCCACTCGTGCAGCACGGCGCCGTCGTTGCATTCGAGCTGGCCGGAGACCTTGATGCTGACGATTTCTCCGCCATCGCGGAACAGCCAGCCGCGCTGCTGGCCGAGCGACAGGCAATTGTGGTTCGCCAGATCGGCCAGCGCGCGCGGCGTGCCGTGCTTGTCCAGATAGGCGGGGCTCGCCACCACCACGCGCGGATTCTCAGCCAGGCGGATGCTGACCAGGCTGGAATCGGTCAGCTCGCCGACGCGAACCGCGCAGTCGATGCCTTCATTCACCAGATCGACCAGGCGGTCGGAGAGGTCGAGGTTCACCGTCACTTCCGGATTGGCATCGAGGAACTGCATGACCAGCGGTGCGACGTGCCTGCGGCCGAAGCCGGCCGGCGCCGACAGGCGCAGGTGGCCGCGCGCCTTGACGCCGCCGAGGCTCACCGAGGCCTCGGCATCGCCCAGCTCGCGCAGGATGCGCTGGCAGTCCTCCAGGTAGGCGCTACCCTCGAAGGTCAGCGTCACCCGCCGCGTCGTGCGCAGCAGCAGCTTGACGCCCAGCCGCGCTTCCAGCGCATCGAGGCGGCGGCTCACCACCCCCGGCGCCACGCCCTCGGCGGCGGCCGCGGCGCTCAGGCTGCCGCGGCTGGCCACGGAAACAAAGGTTTCGATCTGCTTCAGGCGGCTCATGTGAATTTTTGCTTTTTTAGCAAGAATGAATTGATTTTATCGATATTTTATTAACAAAAGAACAGGGGTATCTTCCCCTCATGCCCAAATTCACCGCCAACCTGTCGATGCTGTTCACCGAAGCGCCCATGCTGGAGCGTTTCGAGCGCGCCGCGCGCGCCGGCTTCAGGGCGGTGGAAATGCAGTTCCCCTACGACACGCCCGCCGAACAGCTGCAGCAGGCGCTGTTCCGCAACAAGCTCGCGCTGGTGCTGCACAACCTGCCGGCCGGCGACTGGGCGGCGGGCGAGCGCGGCATCGCCTGCCTTCCCGACCGTGTGGAGGAATTTCGAGCGGGGGTGGACAAGGCCCTCGCCTATGCCGCCGCGCTCGGCGTGCCGCAACTGAATTGCCTCGCCGGCATCCGCCCGGCGCGCATGCCGGCCGAAACGGCGCAGCGCGTGCTGGTCGACAACCTGCGTCACGCCGCCGCCAAACTCAAGGCGCAGGGGCTGAAGCT
>JABLTH010104499.1_pt1 | contig 10445 bp, 7 predicted proteins | sample 7875711 | NCBI WGS metagenome assembly JABLTH01 (sample SAMN14941262, study PRJNA633318) | bioreactor metagenome | isolation source: bioreactor | place: China | collected 2019-03-05 | reverse complement strand
TTCAGCTCCGCCAAGTGGATCCTCAACGATCCGCTCAACGGGCCGGCCTGGACGACCAACAACAGCGAGATGACCTACTCGTCCGACCTGCCGGGCTTCAACGACAAGCAGCTGTTCGGATTCACGCGCACCGCCGGCCCCGTGGCCGCTTCACGGACCGTTTCGACGTATCGCTTCGTCTATCCGCACGGGTACGAGGCGCGCTCGGACGCTTTTAGAGGACTAGGCTGATGGCCACCTATAGCCGATCGATCGGACGAATCACCAGCATCACGAGCGTCGCGCCGACTCCCACCTGGGTGTCGGCGATGACCAATACCAACACCGTCTACTCCGTCGGCGACAACGCCAGGGACGTGCTGCCGGGCAAGATCGTGTGGCCGTCCGCGGGCCGCGAGAACACGCTGTACACCGGTACCGACGCGAACTACGTGTACATGCACGTCGGCTACGGCGGCTCGCTGTACATGCCCGACGTCGGCGCCCACGGCACGATGGTCTTCGGGTACACCGGCGAGGCGACCTTCTGCGAGCAGATGACGTCGTTCACGATGGCCGACGCGAAGTGGGACTTCTTCCAGCAGCCGCAGTACGCCACCAGCCTGTCGGAAGCGATCTCGATGGACGCCGACTGGTACTACAGCCCCGCGGACTACGCGGCGCTGCCGGCGGCGCGCAAGATCCCCGCCGGTCCCGGTGAACCCACCTGGCGCTCGGGTTGGGACAAGGGCTTCCCGGTCGGCTTTGTCGACTGGGTGATGCGGCGCAAGAGCCAGAGTACCTACCTGGGCAACAACCGCCCCCACTGGTTCCGCTACGGCATGCCGGCCTACGTGCCGGCGAGCGCCACCGGCACCGGTTCCGGCGCGATCGTCGTTAACTCGCGTGGCACCATCTACGGTCCGTTCTCGCAGGGACCGAAGCCGTCGGGCATGCCCGAGGCCGACTGGTTCGCCGATGTCTGGCCATCGGGCAACCGCAAGCACTACCTGTATGCGATGAACGTCTCGACCCGGCAGTGGTCGAAGATTCCGACCCCGATTCCGGACCGCAACCGCGGCGCCAATGGCGAGGCCTACCACCCGCAGTCGGTCTGGGATCCGGTCAACAAGCGCATCTACTACAGCATCTACGACGTCGACAACGCGATCTACTGGGCCGACCTGTCCGGAGGCTTGGCGAATCTGAGCTGGGGCGGGCCGGTGACGCTGTCTTCGCCGACCAACGCCAATTGGGCGATGCTGGGTGACGACGGCAACTCCGCGCTGTGCGTGCCCACCAGCGGCGCGAACGCCGGGCGCCGGCTCTGGTACTTCAAGCACAACCGGGGCGACGGCCTGCCGTGGCTGGGTATGGTCGACCTGGACAAGTCGACCATCCACCGGATGCAGATCTCCGGCCTGCCGTCGGTCGGCGACGTCTGGGGCATCACCTACGACGCGACCAACAACATGGTGCTCATCACCACCAAGGGCACCTTCGGCGTGCGCCTGTACAAGTTCCAGATCCCGAGCGATCCGACCAACGCGGCCGGCTACTCCGTCTTCATGACGCAACTGGCGTTCGCCAGCGGCGTGACGCTGGAATCCGGAGAAGAGCGCACGAAGCAACTGGGGCAGCGCAACATGTACCTGCCGACGCTGGGCGTCATCCTGATGACGCAGCGCTACGGCCGAATGCTCGCCTACCGGCCCGCCTGAACGGGGCGTACCGGCGCCTCAGCGCGCCAGGTACACGAGTTCGACGAACAGGCCGCTCGCGACCCAGGTCGCGGCGGCCGTCGCCATGACCGGCGCCAGCCAGCCGCGCCGAACCAGCGCCTTGCGCGCCATGCTCCAGGCCGCCAGTTGCACGAGCCAGGCCAGCAAGAGCGCGGCGCCGATCTGGATCCGGTAGTTGTCCAGGTTGCGCGGCCGCGGGTAGCGGCCGACCACCTCGGTGTAGGCATTGTCGACGGCGGCGTGCGCCGCGCTCGTGTCCGCCGCCGGCTGCAAGGCGACGGTTGCCGAGCGCGCGCCGGCGGCCACTTCCAGGCTCGGGCCTTCACGCCGGACCTTCCAGCCATCGCCGCCGGCTTGCCAGTGGTCGGCGTCGCGGTACTCGACGGCAAGTTCCTCGGAAGCTTCTGAAGCGCCGAGAGCGAAGGCCGTGGCCGTCCAGCCCTGGGGCTCGGCCAGCACCCGCATCGCCGGCGCGCCGACCATGCCCTGCGTCGTGGCCACCCAGCCGCCGTATGGCTCCCGGCTGCCCCGCAGGGGCTCGGCGCGCGGCGCGGCGGGCCCGCCGGCCAGCCTGACGGTCATCGACTCGCCGCGCGTGCCGGTGAGCCGGAAGCGGTTGCCGGCCTGCCGCTCGAGCTTCAGGTCGGGCGCGAAGGTCCACAGCGTCTCCGCCGCCTTCGCCGCGTCGGGCCGCAGCGCCACGTCGAGCACGAGCCAGCGGCTGCCGCCCAGGTCGACCACCTGGCGCCGGAAGCCACCGCCGTCCTGGTTCAGGCGACGCATCTCGACGAACGTTGCCACGGGCGAGGTCGCGGACGACATCAAGGTGCTGCTGCGGACCACGAACGGCGCTTCGCCGAGCGCATGCGGCGCGTTGCTGCCGAGCCAGCCGTCGATGGTCGCGCGCAGCGGCGTGCTGTAGGGGGCGTAGCCCGAGGGTGTGATCCAGCTGCGGCCGGCGGCCCAGGTGGACAGTGCCATCTCGTCGGCGTGCTTGTGGGCCTGGCGCGGGAAGTGCGACCAGTTGGCGGTGCTCTGGCCGTGGACGGTTCCGCCTTCGGTCCGCCAGGTCCAGGCCGCATAGCCGGACAGGGGGTAGAGCGCCAGTTCGCCCGCCGTGCCGGCGGCTTCCGGCGCGCGGCCCGAGGGCGCACCGGCCGCCTCGGCGTAGTGCGTGTCGCCGATGGCCGGCAGCGTGCCGTCGGGGCGCCGGATGTGCTGCAGGAAGGCGTCCGCCTTGCGCAGCCGCGCCTGCCAGTCGGCGGGTACGGCGGCCTGGCTGAGCGGCGCCAGTTCGATGGCCATTGCGAGCAGGTCGCGGCCGAGTTCGTGGTAGCCCGGCGAATGCTCGAGCACCACGCCTTCGTCGCTCACGTAGAAGCGCATCTGCATCGAGAGCCGCCGCACCGCGGTCTCCGCCGTCGACCGGGCGTCGACCAGCCCGGGGAAGGCGGCCGCCACCTGCAGCAATCCGATGTTCTGCATGACACCGTGGTTGGACCAGGCCGTGAACTGGCTTTCGCGCGCCAGCAGCGCGGTCGACCGCTTCACGTGCTGCAGGATCTCGGCGGCGTCGGCGGGCGCGAAGATGTCGCTCCTGCGGTACAGCGCCCAGAAGCGGATCACAGCGCCCATGCGGGCGGCGACGGCGTGGTCGTTCCACAGGAAGCCGTGGTCGCGCCAGGCGGAGCGTTCGTAGCGCGCGAACGCGAGGACGGCGTCGCGCGCGGCCTCCAGATAGCGCACGTTGCCGCTGGCGCGGAAGGCGCGCACCAGCACGTCCACCTGGAACAGGCTGGCGAACGGCAGGCCGCCGACCTCGGGGCTCTGATCGAGGTCGGCGTCGCCGACCGGCGACACCAGCGGATGCGGCGCGTGGCGCGCCGGGTCGCGCGCGGCGGCCAGCCAGCGATCGGCCAGGGCGATCGCCTCGCTGCCCGCGGGCAGCGCGAGTGCCGACAGCGAGGGCATCGCGACCAGCTGGGACAGGCGGGCGTCTTCCGGCGTGTTGCGAAGCGCGGCCACCTGCTCGGCCGAAGGCTGCGGCATCCAGACGAAGTTGCGCGTGACCACCGGCTGCAGCACCCAGACCGCCACGGCCAGGCCCAGCAGGTTGGCGAACCAGGGGAACCACCGCGCGCGCGCGGCCGGCGGACTGGGGACTTGAGTGGAGGATGGCATCGGAACTGTTCTCGCGCGGCACCGCCGGGGCGGCGCGCAGCATAGCCGCACCGTCCGCCCGGGGGCCGGCCAATCCGTGGCGAAATCCCGCCTTGTCCCGGCGCCATGCGCCCTGGCCGGCGCGCAGCCTGCACACTACACGGTTTGTCGCTGACCGGACCCGCTGCAATACAACATGGCCCAACGCGAACCCGAAGGCTCTTCGAGCGGCAACGCCCGCACGGCACGCGGATCCACCGCCTGGCCAGACAGCGCGAAGGCGCTCGGCCCGCGCGAGGCCGCGGCCGCGTTGCGCGGCCCGTTCGCGGTCTGGTCCACACTCGATGGCGGCCGCGCCGCGGGGGCTGTCGACCGCTTCGCGCAGAAGACCTTGTGCTGGACGCTCCAGGACGGCCAGCCGAAGGTGGCCGAGCGGGCCACCGACCTGGGCGCACGCGAACTCGACCCGCAGGCCGTCTACGACTACCTGTTCTTCCACGCGATCCCGTCGCCGCGCACCATCTTCCGCGGCGTGCAGCGCCTGCCGGCCGGCCACGTGGCCGAGTGGGACGGCGCGCGGATGAAGACCACGCCTTTCGGGCGCCTGAGCTTCAGGCCCGAGTCCCGGCCTTCGTTCGAGCAGCTCAAGGCGCGGTTCCGCCACCTGCTGACCGAGGCCGTGAAGGCCGAGCTCGCGGACGGCGTGCCGGCCTGCTTCCTGAGCGGCGGCACCGACAGCTCCACCGTCGCCGGTCACATCAAGCAGGTCGCGGGCGCGGTGCACACCTACTCGATCGGCTTCGACGCCGAGGGCTACGACGAGATGGAGTACGCGCGCATCGCGGCGCGCCACTTCGGTGCCACCCATCACGAGTATTACGTGACCCCCGACGACCTGGTCAAGGGCATCCCGATGGTGGCCGCATCGTTCGACCAGCCGTTCGGCAATTCATCGGCGCTGCCCGCCTACTGCTGTGCGCTGCGCGCACGCGAGGACGGCGTCACCAAGCTGCTGGCCGGGGACGGTGGCGACGAACTGTTCGGGGGCAACTCGCGTTATGCCGCGCGCAAGGTCTACGACCACTGGTTCCGCGTGCCGGCCCTGCTGCGCAACCTGCTGATCAAGCCGGTGCTGGCCCTGCCGGGTGCCGACCGCATCGAGGTGCTGCGGCGGGGCCGCAACTACGTGCGCGACGCCGAGCTCGGTCTGCCGGACCGGCTGCACAACTACAACCTGCTGCTGCGGCTGGGCCAGGACACGCTGCTCGAGCCCGGTTTCCTGCGCGCCGTGGCGCCGGCCTCGGTGTTCGAGCAGCAGCGCGCGGTGTGGGCGCTGGCCGAAGCCGACAACGACCTCGACCGCGAGCTGGCCTACGACTGGCGCTACACGCTGGCCGAGAGCGACCTGCCCAAGGTCCGGGGCAGCGCCGGGCTGGCAGGCGTCGAGGTCGGCTACCCGATGCTCGACGACGACCTCGTCGACTTCTCGATGACCCTGCCCCAGGACTACAAGGTCAAGGGGCAGGCGCTGCGCTGGTTCTTCAAGGAAGCGCTGCGCGACTTCCTGCCGCCGGAGATCATCACGAAGGAGAAGAAGGGCTTCGGTCTTCCCTTCGGCGTCTGGGCCAACCGGCACGAGGCCTTGAAGGCGATGGCCGGCGACTCGCTGCGCAGCTTCGGCACCCGCGGCGTGGTGCAGCCGGCCTTCGTCAAGCGCGTGCTCGACGAACTGCTGCCCCAGCATCCTGGCTACTACGGCGAGATGGTCTGGATCCTGATGATGTTCGAGCAATGGCTGCGTGCCCACGCCCCGGACTGGCGTTTCCGCGCCGCATGAGCGGCTGCGCGACCCCGCGATCGGTGGGGCACAGGTCACGCCCGCTGCCTTGCCGCCGCTCGAACCCTTCGGGCATACTGAATCGGGATCCCGCCTCCATTTGCCTCCCCGTCTTCTGACCAAAGCGATGTTCGCCACCTCACAGCCGTATCAATTGCTCCCGTCGGTGCTGGATGCCGGTGACCTGGACTTCCTGACGCGCGGCTGCATGCGCGTGCTGAACACGTCCCGCGTGCCGTGCTTCTCCCTCATCGACGCGTTCGAGACCCCGACCTACCGCAAGATCAAGGCGGCGGTGGAAGCGGCCGTGGGTGCGGAGCTGTATTACCTGAACGACTTCTACATCTACACCGACGCCAGCTTCAAGACCGCCTGGCACATGGACACCGAGCTGTTCAGCTTCCACCGCGCCGTCAACGCCTGGATCCTGCTGTCGCCGCAGAGCGTGGCCGACCCCCTGGGCTTCCTGGACGGGCTGAACACGACGCCCGAGAACTCGTACCACAGCGTCGCCGCCCAGGACGGCGGCTTCGTGTTCAGCGACTACCACACGCGCCAGCGGCTGGCGCTCAGCGCCGAAGAGGTCGGCCAGCGCCACCTGCACACGCCCGTGGTCAACAAGGGTGACATCCTGGCCATCGACCCCGGCCGCTTCCACATGACCAACGTGAGCACGCCCAAGCACGCGGTGGCCATCAAGTTCATCTTCAAGGGCGAGCACGGTTTCCTCTCGCGCAAGCAGGTGCATCCGGTGCTGTGGCCCGAGGTGAAGACCTTCAACAAGCTGGTGAAGGGCAAGGACGACTGGGCGGACGTCGTCGCCGGCATCAAGGAGGCCCTGCTCACCGAGGAAGGCCGCAAGGTCCTGAGCTCGGGCTTCTATCCGGCCCAGTTCGACATGTACCGGCAGCGCCTGCAGACCATCGTCGACGCCGCCTGATCGGCGCCGGACTTCAGCGCCCGGCCACCGCGGCGTCGAGCAGCAGCGACAGTTCGCGCGCGCGTTCGCGCCGCGAGGCGCCGTGCACGCTTTCGGGCGTGGGCAGCGGCAGCTGCCCGCTGCGCAGCGCGCCCGTCAGGCCGCGCAGCAGCGCGGCGATGGCGCGCGCATCGTCCAGCGGCGCGATCGTCGAAACGCCGGCGCGCCGCAGCACGTCGGCGGTGTCGCCCACCGGGTCGGTGAGGGCGACGATCGGCCGGCCCGCCCGCAGGTACTCGTAGAGCTTGGCCGGAACCTGCTCGTTGCAGTTGGACGCCTGCAGCACCAGCAGCGCGTCGACGGTCTGCATCTCGGCCAGGGCGTCGCGGTAGGGCACCGCGGGCGCGAACTCGATGAAGCCGGACACGCCGCGCGCCGCCGCCAGGGCGCCGATGTCCTGCTCGTGAACCGCGGCGCGGAAGCGCAGGCGCAGGTCGCCCGGCCGGAGCGATCCGTCGGCCTGCAGCAGTGCCAGCGCGTCCAGCAGGGCCGTGGGGTCGCGTTCGCTCGGGTAGACGATGCCGCTGTGCAGCAGCACCAGCGGGCCGCCGGCGGGCCGCGGCGGCGCTTCGCGGGGGAAGCTTTCCTCGTCGTAGCCGTTCTCGATCACGCGCACCCGGTCGGCAACCTCGGGGTAGCGGGCGCGATAGGTGCGCGCCGCGCCCGGGGTGGTGAAGACCGAGTAGTCCGCCTGCGAGACCGCCGCCTTCTCGATCTGCAGGAACTGCTGCCACAGCACGGGGTCGCTGGGGTAGCCGTCCTGGGCCATCGGATCGCGGAAGTCGGCCACCCAGGGCAGGCCGCTGCGGCGGTGCAGGTCGGCCCCGATGAGGTGGGCGGTGGCGATGGGGTAGGTGCTCCAGATCGCGTCCGGCCGCAGCTGCCGCAGCATGCGCGCGCCTTCGACGGCCGCGCCGAAGCGCCAGAGCCGCCAGCGATCGGGTCGCGCCAGCGCCGAGATGTAGCGCCCCCCGACCGCCAGGTGCCGCGCCGCGTCGAGCGCGAACGCGCGCCGCACCACGGTGTCGGTGGGCACCTCGGCCATCAGGTCGTCGCTCACGCGCTCGTAGGCGCGAGGGCTGGCGCTCAGCACCACCGCCTCCCAGCCGAAGTGGGGCAGGTGCTGCACGAAGCGCAGGGTGCGCTGGATACCGCTGCTGCCGGCCAGCGGCGGGAAGTGGAAGGCCACCATGAGCACCCGCTTCATGGCGCGGCGCCCCTTCGCCCGGGCAAGGCCATCAGTTCGGCGCCGACGCCGCGGGCGCCGCCGTCGTCGCCTGCGTGGGCGGCTCCTTCCAGCGGCCGGCCGCGCGAAGGCGGTCGGCGAGGTCGGTGCGGGGAAAACCGTACTGGAGCGCGCGGTGGGCGGACTCCAGGGCCTGGTCGTAGAGCCCGAGCTCGAAGTACTGCAGGCCGACGTTGTAGTGGGTGAAGCCGTTGTCGCCGGCGTCCACCGTCACCTGCCCCAGCTGCGCCGCGGCTTCCTGGTTGCGGCCGCGCTTGGCCAGGTAGGACGCGAAGAGCAGGCGCACGATCACGTCGTCGGAGCGGAAACGCAATGCCCGTTCGTAGTAGCAGTCGATGCTCCACTGCGCGCCTTCGGGCTGCGCCCACTTCTGGCGCTCGTACAGGCGCGTCATGGCCAGCAGCGCGCGGTGGTGGTTCGGGTACCAGCGCAGCACGTAGGCGATGTCGGCACCGACCGTGCCGCTCACGCCGCGCAGGAGCGCCTCCACCGGCGGCCCGAAGTGGTGGCCTTCCACCAGCTGCAGCATCTCGCGCTCGTTGCGGTAGTCGAAGGGGCCCGCCGGGTTGGCCAGGCTGCCGCAGCCGTTGGCGGCCGACTGCGCGCTGGCCGCGGCAGCCCCGAGGCCCAGCGCCAGGACGGTCGCGCACAGTCGCATGGCGGCGGCGGGCGGGCGCATCTTGTTCATCAGCTGACGTGTTCGATCTCGGCCGGCGCGGCGGCCTGTGCCTTGGCGATGTTGCCACGAAGGTCGCGCCGCCACTGCCCGAGCCGATGGCGCGCCTCGCTGAGCATGCCGCGCACGCTGGCGCGGCGGAACGCCACCAGGCCGACGCGCTCGCGCCGCTCGCGCATCCAGTCACGCTTGTAGGCGTCGTCGCCGGTCAGGTAGTCGATGTCGACCACCTTCTCGTCGTCGAGCGCGCGCCGGAACATCTCGCAGGTGAGCACCGAGCCGGGCGAGAAGGCGCTGAAGGCCTCGTCGTAGGCGAGCTTGTAGATCAGCGCGCGGCCGTTGCGCACCAGCCAGAGCTGCGCCGCCGCCGGCGCATCGCCCACGCGCAGCACGCCCAGGCGCAGCCAGCCTTCGCGCGCCGCGGTGCGGCACAGCCCGGGCACGAAATGCGGGAACGGCTCGGGCACCTTCCAGCTGCGGCTGTAGACCTGGTTGAACTGCTCGATCGCGTTTTCGAGCGCCGGCCCGGGCTGGTGGTGGAACTCCATAGCCCAGAGGCCGTTCTTGTCCAGCTTCTTGCGGTGCCGCTGCACCGTGTTGCGCACGCGCGAGGACAGCGAGGCGTAGTAGCTCTTGAAGTCGAGCCCGGCGCAGGGCAGGTGCCAGTTGCCGAAGCAGAAGTAGCTGTCGACCGCGTAGCCTTCGAGTCGAAGCGCCTCGCTCATGGCGCGGAAGAAGGCGCCTTCGCGGTCCAGCGGTTGCAGGTCCAGCACGTCGGCTGCCGGCCCCAGCGCGCGCAGCGCGCGCACGGCGGCGCGGCAGTGCGCGAGGTCGCTGTCCTGGAGCGCGGCGACCGGGCCGAACAGGCTGCTGTAGTAGTTCGACAGCGCCACCACGGCGGGGCCGTAGACGGCGGCCGGGCTGCGCGCGCGCAGCGCCAGCGGCAGGCACAGGCGCGCTGGGCCTTCGGCGCCTTCGACGAGCACGAAGGCGGACTCCAGCTCGGGCGGCCTGCCGTGGAGGTCGAAGTTCTCGAACCAGGCCCAGGTCTGGTACAGGTCGTCGGGCGTGGCGTCGTCGAAGGCCGGGCCAGCGGCCTGGCGCGCCTCGGCCAGGCGCGGCACGATGCGGGCGCGCAGCCTCATGCGCGCGCCGCCCAGGCGTCGAGCCAGCGCACGGTGGCCGCTTCGGCGTCGGCGCGCGACTGCGGGCTGGAGAAGGTGTGGTCGGCGGCGGCGAGCTCGACGCATTCGGTCGAGGGCCGGCGCAGCGCGGCCTGCCAGGCGCGGTCGTCGCGCGTGCGGTCGACGAACTCGCGCGCGGTGTAGTCCTGGCCGCTGAGCAGCACGAGCGCGCGGCCGCCGAAGGCCGCCAGGCCGCGCAGCATGCGTTCGTGCACCGGCGTCGCGGCGCCGGCGGGCGCCTTCGCGACCGCGGTGCGCACGTTGCGGCCGAGTTCGCCCACCGAGCCCAGTCCGACGCCGCCGCGCAGCAGCTTGCGCCAGAAGGCGGGCTGCAGCAGGCGCTGAAGGTAGTAGTGGCGAAGGGTGGTGCGGGCCTGGCTGTCGGCCGAGCTGACCCAGGGGTTGGCCAGGCACAGGCCGCGCACGCGGCGGTCGCCGCTCTCGTCCACGTACAGCAGCGCCGCCGAGGCGCCGTCGCACAGGCCCCAGAGGGCGACCTGCTTCACTTCGGGCAGGCGCTTCACCAAGGCGTCGATGGCGGCGCCGATGTCGGGCGTGGCGCGCTCGAAGGTGACGAGGTCGCCGCTGCTGTCGCCCATGCCGCGGAAGTCGAAGCGCAGCACCGGGTAGCCGGCGGCGGCG
>JABLTH010120152.1_pt1 | contig 10446 bp, 10 predicted proteins | sample 7875711 | NCBI WGS metagenome assembly JABLTH01 (sample SAMN14941262, study PRJNA633318) | bioreactor metagenome | isolation source: bioreactor | place: China | collected 2019-03-05 | reverse complement strand
GCATGGCACCGGGGTCTCGGTCAGCTATGTCGCGCCGCGGGCAGTGCGTACCGCGTTCAATCCGGTGGAACTGCACCTGATGGCGGCCGACGGACTGATGCACATGGACGATCCGCTGTGGGTGGCCGAACAGATCGTGCGAGCCATCGAAGCGGGGCGCTCGGAGACCTATCTCGGCCAGCCGGAGTCCTTCTTCGCCCGCCTCAATGCGCTGCTCCCCTGGGCGGTGGACCAGGGGTTGCGCAAGGTGGTGCCGTCGATCGCTAAGTTCGCCCGCGGCGCCAACTGACCGGCCCCCTGCCGGATCGGCTCAGTGGCTCTTGATCGGGTAGGTCTGGAAGCCGGCGGCGGGGACGGTCTGCGATGCCGACGCCGCGTTGGCCGGGGCGGTGCCGGCCGGCGCGCCTGCGCTGCCGCAGCGGTACGCGCCCCACGGCTGCGAGCCGTCGGCCGGATCGGCCAGCGGCTTGATCGTGTCGGCGTTCATCTTGGCCGCCTCGTTGCGCGCCATCACCTCGAGCTCGTCGCGCACCTTGATGTCGTTGCGGTCGATCGGGCCGACGTGATCCATCACCGACACGGTGACCTTGCCCAGGTCCTGGCACTGCGAGACATCGCCGTTCCATGCCGTGCGCACGGCCTTGCCGGCGTCGTCGAGGTTGATGCCCCAGGTGCACGCGCTGAGCAGCACGACGGGGACGAGCAGCAGGGTCTTGCGCATGGAGGGCTCCGCGATGGATGTCGAAAGGGCCGGGCAGTTGCCTGCCCGGCCCCAGATCGTACCGCGGGAATGCCACCGCATTCCCCAACCGCGGCTTACTTGCCGCCGGCGACCGGCTTGCCGTCGGCGTCCAGCACCTGCATCGCGCCCAGATCGAGCTTCTCCAGCGGCCCGCGGATCTTCGACAGATCGCCGACGATCACCCAGGTCAGCTGGCCCGGATGGATGACCTCCCTGGCCGCATCGTTCACCTGTGCATCGGTCTGCGCCTGGATACGCGACTTCAGCGTCTGCACGTAGTCGTCAGGACGGTGGTAGAGGGCGATGTTCTGCAGCGCCCCCATCACCGCGGCCGTGGTCTGGTAGCTGCCCGGCAGCGAGCGCACGTCACCCACCTTGATCTTGTCGATCTCGGCCTCGGTCAACGGCTTGTCGCCGACCACGCCGCGCGCCTCCTTCAGGATCTCGGCCACCGAGTCGGCGGTCTTGTCGGTCTGCACCGGTGCGTACATCAGGAACGGGCGCTGGCCCTTGGCTTCGCGCAGGAAGCTGAAGGCGCCGTAGGCCCAGTGCTTGTCCTCGCGCAGGTTCATGTTCAGGCGCGAGGTGAAGGTACCGCCGAACGCGCTGCTCATGGTTTCGATCGGCAGGTTGTTCGGTGCCTCGGTGGACGGCGCCAGCTCGCCGGCGAGGATCAGGCTCTGCTGCGCCCCCGGGCGGTCGACCAGGAACACGCGCGGATGCACCGGTGGCGCCACCTTGCCGAGATAGCGCGGCGGCACCTTGCCGCTGGCTTTCCAGTCGCCGAACACCGCGTCGAGCTGCGGGATGATCCGGCCCAGCGTGGTGTCGCCGGCGACCAGGATGGTGACGTTGTCCGGGCGGATGTAATCGGCCATGAAGGCACGCATGTCGGCGGCGGTCAACGACTTGATCGACGCCTCGGTACCCGAGCCGGTGAACGGGATCGCATACGGATGGCCCTCGCCGTACAGCAGCGGCGGCAACGTGCGCAGCGCGATACCGACCGGCTGGCTCTTCTCCTGCGCGATGCCGGCCAGCCACTGGCCGCGCACGCGGGCGACGTCGGCGTCACGGAACGCCGGGTGGCGCACGATGTCGGCGAACAGGTCGAGCGAGGGCTTGAGCTGGTCGTCCAGCGCGTTGAGCGAGGCGGTGCAGGCGTCGAGGCTGCAGCCGGTGTTGATCATCGCGCCCAGGCGCTGCTTGCGCTTGGCGATCTCCACCGAGTCGAGCGAGGCGGTGCCCTCGTCCAGCATGCCCATGGTGAAGCTGGAGGTGCCGAGCTTGCGACCGTGGTCGGCGGTGTAGCCGCCGGCGAACTGCATGGCGATCTGCACCGCCGGCACGGCATGTCGCTCGGCCAGCACCACCTGGATGCCATTGGCCAGCTTGCCGCGCTGCAGGGCCGGGAAGGTCAGATCGGGGAAACGCTCGACCTGCGGCACGCCCTTGGCGCGATCCACATCGCTCCTGACCACGTGGTAGTCGCCCTTCGGGCTGAGCTTCGGCGCCGGAGCACCGGATGCGGCGGGGCGACCGGCGACGGTGGCCATGTCGGCGGCATCGATCTTGCCAGGCACCACGGTGAGCGTGTAATCGCCGTGGCTGATCCACCGGTCTGCCGCGGCCTTCACGCTGGCCGGGGTGGCTGCCATCAGCGTCCTGAAATCCTTCTGGTACTGCCCCGGGTCACCCGAATAGAGCTGCCCCTGGGCCAGGATCGTGGCCTGCGTGTTCACCCGCTCCAGCCCGCGCACGAAGGAAGCGCGCACCTCGGTCTTCACGCGTGCCAGTTCGTCGGCGGTGGCGCCATGGGCCAGGAACTTGCCCCACTCGTCGGCGATCGCCGCTTCCACCCGGGCCGGGTCGACGCCCTTCTTCACGTCGACCTGGAGCTGGAACATGCTGGCCAGCACGTGCTGGTCGAGGTCCACCGAGACGCTGTCGGCCAGCTTGTCGCGGTAGACCAGGCGCTGGTACAGCCGCGAGGTCTTGCTGCCGCCGAGCACCGAGGCCGCCAGTTGCAGCTGGTTGAGCTCGTCGCTGGCGCGCGAGGGCACGTTCCACTCGCGATAGATCCGGGTCTGCGCCACGTTGTCGGTCATCGTGCCGCGGGTCGACTGCTGACGCGGCGCCACCCACACCTGCGGCCGCGGCACCCGCGGGCCCGGGGCGATGTCGCCGAAGTACTTCAGCGCCTTTTCCTTCGCCTGCGCCGCGGTGATGTCGCCGGAGAGCACCAGCACGGTGTTGGCTGCGCCGTAGTAGCCGCGGAACCACTGCTTCACGTCGGCCAGCGAGGCAGCATTGAGGTCGGCCATCGAGCCGATCGTGTCGTGGTGGTACGGGTGGTTGGCCGGGAACGCCTCGGCCTGGATCAGCTCGCCGACCCGGCCGTAGGGCTGGTTCTCGCCCTGGCGCTTCTCGTTCTGCACCACCCCGCGCTGCTCGTCGAGCTGCGGCTGGCCGATCGCGCCGAGCAGGTGGCCCATGCGGTCCGATTCCATCCACAGCGCCATGTCCAATGCAGTGGTCGGCACGGTCTCGAAGTAATTGGTGCGATCCAGCCAGGTGGTGCCGTTCATGTCGGTGGCACCGGCCAGCTCGAATGGCTTGAAGTACTCGTCCTTGTGGTTCTCCGAGCCCTGGAACATCAGGTGCTCGAACAGGTGGGCGAAACCGGTCTTGCCCTTCGGCTCATAGGAAGAGCCGACGTGGTACCAGATGCTCACCGCCACCACCGGCGCCTTGTGGTCCTCGTGCACCACCACGGTCAGGCCGTTGGGCAGGGTGAAACGCTGGTAGGCCAGTTGCGGTATCCGTTGCTCCACCGTGGCGGCGGCATGGACGCCGGCGGCAGCCGGCAGCGGCACGCTACCGGCGCCCAGGGCGAGCAGTCCGGCAACGAACAGGGCGAGGGGCTTCTTCGGCACGGCGAGGTTCCTTGGCGCAGGCGGCAGATCGAAGGTAATTGCGGCCGGGGCGGGGTCGCAAATGACGAATGGCAGGGGGGACATTCGTGTCCGCGGCGTTGTCCGCTGGCGGACGCTGGGTGTCCGCGGACAACGGTCGCGACGTCGTGCAACCGTGACAAATGTCAGCATATCAAAGGGTTATCCGCATCTGCCGGGATGGCACGCCCCTTGCCAAAGTAGGGGCACGGACACCCAACTCCCGTCACGCAAGGAGACACCCCATGAAACTCGAATCGCTTCTGCTCCGCAGCCTGTTCGTCGCCTGCCTCACCGTCTGCGGCCTGGTCATCGGCGCGATGCTGGTGAAGACCCCGTCGGCCGTACGACTGGCCACCGATGCCGCGGCCGCCCCGGTGATGGGCGCCGCGCTGATCGCGCCGGCCAGCCACTGCGCGCTGCCGCCGGATGGCGTGGTCTGCCCCCGCCAGGCCAGTTGATCCGACCGCGGAATACCCCGCGGCCGGTTCCGGCCAGCGATAATCGGCGGATGCTGCACGTCATCCTCTTCCGCCCCGAGATTCCACCCAACACCGGCAACGTGATCCGGCTGTGCGCCAACACCGGCGCCGCTCTGCATCTGGTGCGCCCGCTTGGATTCGAGCTCGACGACACCCGACTGCGCCGCGCCGGCCTGGATTACCACGAGTACGCCAGCGTGGCGGTGCACGACGACCTTGACACCTGTCTGGACGCGATCGGTCGGCCGCGTGTATTCGCTTTCTCCACGCGCGGCCGGACCAGTCACGTCGAGGCCCGCTTCGAGCACGGCGACGCCCTGCTGTTCGGCTGCGAGACCGCCGGCCTGCCGGGCGAGGTGCTCGACGCGATCCCCGCGGAGCAGCGCCTGCGCCTGCCGATGCGCCCGGACAGCCGCAGCCTCAACCTCTCCAACAGCGTCGCGGTGGCGGTGTTCGAGGCCTGGCGGCAGTTCGGCTTCGAGGGCGCCGCGGCCCTGCCGTAGGCCCGTGGCCGCATGGGGCCGCATCGCATGCGGCCTCGACGCGGCAGGCCTCGCCCGAAATCCACCCTCCAGGGGTAGGAGCCCGCTCGCGGGCGATGCTCCCGGATTTGAATCCACATCCGAAACGAAAAGCATCGCCCGCGAGCGGGCTCCTACCGATCCGGCGGCGGAAGCTTTGTCGCGCGTGGCTGCCGGGGCTCGGGTCGCGACCGCTACAATCGCCGGATGACCGCCTCCACTCCCAATGCCTGGCTGCCGCAGCCGCTGCGCAAGCTCGCCGGGCGCGCGCTGGAAACCGCGCTCAACCACACGCTCTCGCTCGATCCGGACACCCAGCAGAAGCTCGCTGCGCTGGACGGCCGCAGCGTGCAACTGCACCTGCGCGGCCCCGAACTCGCGCTGGCGGTGACCGTCGAACAGGGCCGGCTGCGTGTCGGGCCGCCGGCCGGGGACAGCCAGCTGCGCGTCGCCGCGACACCGGGCAGCCTGCTCGGCATGCTGCTGCGTCGCGGCGACGATGGCGTGGCGCCGGGCAAGGTGGAGATCGCTGGCGACGCCGAACTGGCCCGGCGACTGGAGAAGCTGGCCAACGCCTTCGCACCGGATTTCGAGGAAGCCTTCGCCCGCACCTTCGGCGACGTGCTCGGCGTGCCGGTCGCGCGCGCGGTGCGCCAGGGCCTGGCCCACGCAAGGGAGACCGGCAGTCACCTCACCGAGGATGGCGCCGACTGGGTCCGCGACGAGGCGAAGCTGGTGATGGGGCCGGGCGAAGTGGACGCCTTCCTCGACGGCGTGGATACGCTGCGCGAGCGCACCGAGCGGCTGGAGTCGCGGCTGGCCCGCCTGCAGCAGCGACTGGGGCACGGCGCATGAGGTCGTTGAGCGTGTTCCCGCGCCTGTTGCGGGTGGCTTCCGTCCTGCTCGCCTGGCGTTTGGACGAGATCGTCGAGACCACCCACCTGTTCCGCCCGCTCAAGCTGGTCCGGCCGCTGTTCGGCAAGCCGCGACCGGACGTGCGTTCGATGTCGCGCGGCGCCCGCCTGCGCGGCGCGCTGACCGAGCTTGGACCGATCTTCGTCAAGGCCGGGCAGGTGCTATCGACCCGGCGCGACCTGGTGCCGACCGACATCGCCGACGAACTGGCGCTGCTGCAGGACCAGGTGCCGCCGTTTCCCGGTAGCGAGGCGCGCGCCATCATCGAGCGCGAACTGAAGCAGCCGGTTACCGCGCTGTTCGCCCGCTTCGACGAGACCGCGCTGGCCTCCGCCTCGATCGCCCAGGTGCACGCGGCCACGCTGCACGACGGTCGCGAGGTGGTGGTGAAGGTGCTGCGGCCGGACATCGAGCGGCGCATCGCCCGCGACGTCGCGCTGCTGCGCTCGCTGGGCGAGCTGGCCGAACGCTGGCATCCGGCGGCCGACAAGATCCGCCCGATGGAGGTGGTCGCCGAAGTCGAGAAGATGCTGGAGAACGAGCTGGACCTGCAGCGCGAAGGCGCCAGCGCCAGCCTGCTCAAGCGCAATTTCACCAGCGGCGTGGATCTCTACGTGCCGGCGGTGGAGTGGGACTACACCACCGAACGCGTGCTGACCCTGGAGCGCGTCTACGGCGTGAGCTGCGACGACGTCGAGGCGATCGATGCCGCCGGCGTCGATCGCAAGGCGCTGGCGGTGAAGGGCGTGCGGGTGTTCTACGAACAGGTCTTCCGCGACAACTTCTTCCATGCCGACGCGCACCCGGGCAACGTCTGGGTGGACCTGACCCGCACGCAGGAGCCGCGCTTCATCGCGCTGGACTTCGGCATCATGGGCTCGCTGCCCGAGGCCGACCAGTACTGGCTGGCGCAAAACTTCATCGCGCTGTTCGAGCGCGACTACCAGCGCATCGCCCAGTTGCACGTGGACGCCGGCTGGATGCCCGCCACAGTACGCGTGGACGAGCTGACCGCGGCGGTGCGCACGGTGTGCGAACCCTACTTCACCCGGCCGCTGTCGCAGATCTCACTGGCGGAGCTGGTGATAAAGCTGTTCCGCACCGCGCAGAAGTTCCAGCTGACCCTGCAGCCGCAACTGATCCTGCTGCAGAAGACCCTGCTCAACATCGAGGGGGTCGGCCGCCGGCTCGACCCGGACATCGACATCTGGGCGGTCGCGCATCCGGTGCTCGAGCGGATCCTGCGCGAGCGCTACAGCGTGCGCCGCACCCTGCGAGGCATGCGCAAGCGCCTGCCCGAATGGCTCCACGCCGCACCTCAGTTCCCCGAGCTGATCCGCGACGCGCTGCGCCAGGTGGCCCGCGGCGAACGCCGCGAGCTGGCCGATCCGCGGCTGCTCGCACAGCAGGCGGAACTGGCCCAACGCCAGCGACGCGCTCTGGTCGCCAGCCTGCTCGGCGTGGCCCTGCTCGGCGGCGCGACGGCGCTGTGGCTGGCGCGGCCGATGGTCGGCTTGGCCTGGCCGGCCGGGCTGGCGCTTGCCGCTGGCGCGCTCGCCTTCGTCTACGCGGCGCGGCGCTGAACGGCAACCCGGCACGTCCGCGCGATATCGCCATGCTCGAGATCCTCTACCAGGACGACGCCCTCGTGGCTGTCAACAAGCCCGCCGGGCTGGCGGTCCATCGCTCCAAACTGGTCGGCCATGCCGACGCGTTCCTGGTCGACCTGCTGCGCGAGCAGCTTGGCGGCACGGTGTACCTGGCGCATCGGCTCGACCGCGCCACCAGCGGCGTGCTGCTGGTCGCACGCTCGGCCGAAGTGGCCGGTGCGCTGGGCGAACAGTTCATGGGGCGCGACGTGCACAAGCAGTACCTGGCCGTGGTGCGCGGCTGGCCGGAGCCGACCGGGGGCCTGGTCGACTACCCGCTGCCCGGCTCGCGAGAGAACGGGCCGCGGCGCGAGGCGCGTACGCACTACCGGCGATTGGCCACGGCGGACGTGCCGATCCCGCTCGGCCGCTACCCGCAGCAGCGCTATGCGCTGGTCGAGTGCACGCCGGAGACCGGGCGCTTCCGGCAGATCCGCAAGCACATGGCACACATCCACCATCCGATCATCGGCGACTGCCAGCACGGGCGCAGCGACCACAACCGGCTGTTCAAGCAGCACTTCGGCTGCCACCGCATGCTGCTGCATGCACGACGCATCGCGCTGGCGCACCCGGTCAGCGGCGTGCCGCTCACGATCGAGGCGCCGCTGGACGAGGCGTTCAGTGCATTGCTGCTGCGCTTCGGCTGGTCGCTCGATGCGCCGGACCTACCGGCCCGGACGACCTCCTGAGTCGTGCGGCGGCGCGCCTACGCCGCCGCGCCGCTCTCCCCTACACTGCGCGCCATGCTGCATATCAGCCGTACCCTGTCCCTGCCCGATTCGGAACTCGTCGAGCGCTTCCTGCGCGCCGATGGGCCCGGTGGTCAGCACGTCAACCGCACCGAAAGCGCGGTGGAACTGCGCTTCGACGTGGTCCGCTCGCCCACGCTGCCGGAAGCCGTGCGCGAACGGCTGCTCGCCCGCCGCGACCGCCGCCTCACCGATGACGGCGTGCTGGTGCTGCAGGGGCGGCGCTTCCGCGACCAGGGCCGCAACCGGGACGACGTGCGCGAACGGTTGGCCGAGATCATCCGCGGCGCCCTGGTACCGCCGAAGAAGCGTGTGGCGACCAAACCCACGCGGGCATCGAAGGAGCGCCGGCTCGCCGGCAAGGCACAGCGCAGCCGGATCAAGCAGGCCCGCGGCCGCCCGGGGAGCGTCGAGTGAACCGGGTCGTCCCGCCGCTTCCTCCCCACGTCCCGCGCATCGGCAACCGTTTCTGGCCCTGGCTCTGTCGCGGCCTGTTGCGTCTCTCCGGCTGGCGCCTGCGCGGCGAGTTTCCGGACATCCCCAAGGCGATCGTGATCGGCGCGCCGCACTCGACCAACTGGGACGGCGTCTGGGGCCTGCTGATGAAGGTGGCGCTGGGCATCGACATCTCGATCATGATCAAGCGCGAGGTACTGGACAGCCCGCTGGGCGCGATCCTGCGCCCGCTCGGCCTGATCCCGATCGACCGCGGTTCGGCCACCGACGTGGTCGGCCAGATGGCGTTGCGCTTCGCCCGGCTCGAACGCATGTGGCTGGGCATCACACCGGAAGGCACGCGCAGAAAGGTCACGCACTGGAAGAGCGGCTTCCTGCGCATCGCCCGGGCCGCGAACGTACCGATCCTGCCGGTGTTCATCGACTACCCGAGCCGCACCTTCACCCTGGGCATGCCGGTGACGCTGGGCGCAGACGAGCGCGACGAGGACGCCATGATCCGCATCCGCGCGTTGTTCAAGGGCTACCGCGGCAAGCACCACGACGTGGACTGAACTGGTGATCGACATCCAGCACTACGGTGCATTCCTGGTCGCATGCATCGCGTTGAACCTGACGCCGGGGCTGGACACCTTCTACATCCTCGCGCGCAGCGGACGCGAAGGGCACACCGTCGGCCTCGGCGCCGCGCTGGGCATCAATGCCGGCTGTGTGGTCCACACGCTGGCCGCGGTGCTGGGGCTGTCGGCGATCCTGATGACTTCTGCACTGGCGTTCTCGATCCTGAAATATCTGGGCGCCGCCTACCTGGTATGGATCGGCCTGCGCATGCTGCTCGCGCGGCAGGCGGTGCGCTCGCCCACCGAAACGCGTGGCCGTGGCTTCACCGCGGCCTTCCGGCAAGGCATGCTCACCAACGTGCTCAATCCCAAGGTGGCGTTGTTCTACCTGGCCTTCCTGCCACAGTTCATCGCCCCGCATGCCGCTCGTCCGCAGCTGGGTCTGCTGGTGCTGGGCCTGAGCTTCATCGCCACCGGCCTCAGCTGGACGCTGGTATTGGCCATGATGGGCAGCCGCATCCACCGCTTGCTGCAGCAACGGCCGCGCATCGGCACGTGGATGGACCGTGCGTGCGGCGGTGTGCTGCTCGGGTTCGGGCTGCGCCTGGCGCTGCAGCGACAAGGGTGAAGTGCCGGCAGCCTAGCGCTCGGAGTGCCCCGACTCGTCGTAGTCGCGGTAGGTCAACAGGCCGGGGCGGATCAGGTCGATGAAGGCACGCGCCTCGGTGCCGAGGAACTTGCCCTTGCGCATCACCACGCCGTAGGCGCGCTGCGGGAAGTACTGCTTCATGTTGCGCACCGCCAGCCGCTGGCGGTCGGCCTCGGTGATGCAGATGCCGGTGACGATGGAGATGCCCAGGCCCATCGCCACGTATTCCTTGATCACGTCCCAGCCGCCTACCTCGATCGCCACGTGATAAGGCACCTGCCGCTGCTGGAACACCAGGTCGACCAGTCGATAGGTGGACAGCCGCTGTGGCGGCAGGATCAGTCCGTAGGGTGACAGGTCCTCCACCGTGACCTCGGCCCTGGACGCCAGCGGATGGTCCGGCGGCGTGATCAGCATCGGGTCGTAGTGGTAGACCGGTGCCCAGGCGATGTCGTTGGGCACGTCGAGCATCGAGCCGACCGCGAAATCGGCCTTGTCCTCGCGCAGCATCGCCATGCCGTCCTTGCCGGTGACGTTGGCCAGCTGCAGTTGCACGGCGGGGAAGCGCTCGCGATAGCGGCGCACCAGGTCCGGCAGCAGGTACTGGATGGTCGAGGTGCCCGCGGCGATCACCAGCTTGCCCGCCTGCAGCCCCTTCACCTTGGCCTGGAAATCGCGGTCCAGGTTCTCCCAACCCTCCACCAGCGGGCGCGCCAACTCGTACAGCGCTTCGCCGGCATCGGTGAGGTTGATGCGACGCCGGCTG
>JABLTH010028538.1_pt1 | contig 10450 bp, 10 predicted proteins | sample 7875711 | NCBI WGS metagenome assembly JABLTH01 (sample SAMN14941262, study PRJNA633318) | bioreactor metagenome | isolation source: bioreactor | place: China | collected 2019-03-05 | reverse complement strand
GTGAGAGAGGGAGCTACAACGCGTCATCTTCAATACTGTCCGTTGAATCAATGGTAGCTCATCCGGGGTGAGAGAGGGAGCTACAACAAGTCGAAGGTTCGCACGTTCTGATTTAAGATGGTAGCTCATCCGGGGTGAGAGAGGGAGCTACAACGTCAATCTTGGCGGCTTTGGCGGCCGCCTTATGGTAGCTCATCCGGGGTGAGAGAGGGAGCTACAACCAAAATGCCGTTTGGTTCGCGTTGTACCATATGGTAGCTCATCCGGGGTGAGAGAGGGAGCTACAACGCGCGCCCCTTCGGGGGCCGCTTTACCTTTATGGTAGCTCATCCGGGGTGAGAGAGGGAGCTACAACAGTTTCGGCATTGCCGAAAGCGGATACTTTATGGTAGCTCATCCGGGGTGAGAGAGGGAGCTACAACCGACGCGGATACCGAAAACGCGGCCCATCTATGGTAGCTCATCCGGGGTGAGAGAGGGAGCTACAACTTCTGAAAATCAAAGTCTTTCATGGCATATATGGTAGCTCATCCGGGGTGAGAGAGGGAGCTACAACGAATGTGAGATTGGCCCGGACACCCAGGCGATGGTAGCTCATCCGGGGTGAGAGAGGGAGCTACAACCCTATATGGGGGTACGCCCATGAACGATTTATGGTAGCTCATCCGGGGTGAGAGAGGGAGCTACAACAAAATTATAATGTTTAACTTTATGTTCAACATGGTAGCTCATCCGGGGTGAGAGAGGGAGCTACAACTTCAATCGTTGCCGTGTATGATAGCTTGTTATGGTAGCTCATCCGGGGTGAGAGAGGGAGCTACAACCCTCGGGCAACTACACGGGGCAACCGGGGAATGGTAGCTCATCCGGGGTGAGAGAGGGAGCTACAACCGAGTGCGAGGTAAAGATTACCAACCTCGAATGGTAGCTCATCCGGGGTGAGAGAGGGAGCTACAACTCAACTCCCTTGCGAATCGCTTTACCGATCATGGTAGCTCATCCGGGGTGAGAGAGGGAGCTACAACTATTAAAGAAATATTAGAATATCTTTTTCCATGGTAGCTCATCCGGGGTGAGAGAGGGAGCTACAACTAGGTGGATGTTCTAATGCAATAGGAAGAAATGGTAGCTCATCCGGGGTGAGAGAGGGAGCTACAACGTATATTTTGGTTATTCCCTAGATTTATCTATGGTAGCTCATCCGGGGTGAGAGAGGGAGCTACAACCATCCCACATCGACCTGCTTGACAATGATAATGGTAGCTCATCCGGGGTGAGAGAGGGAGCTACAACTGCGCCCAGAAATGGTCGTTGTTCTCGGTGATGGTAGCTCATCCGGGGTGAGAGAGGGAGCTACAACCTTCATCGTATGTTACTGGAACTGTTCCTTATGGTAGCTCATCCGGGGTGAGAGAGGGAGCTACAACACGGGTGGCTCACAGCAAATCCGCTGGATTATGGTAGCTCATCCGGGGTGAGAGAGGGAGCTACAACCGGCCTTTCTGCTGCTGGCCGCAGGAGCCCATGGTAGCTCATCCGGGGTGAGAGAGGGAGCTACAACTGAGTATGCTTACTATCTTCAGGAAACATAATGGTAGCTCATCCGGGGTGAGAGAGGGAGCTACAACCGAGTTGATACTATTGAATCTATTTTAAGAATGGTAGCTCATCCGGGGTGAGAGAGGGAGCTACAACTCAGCATCCTGTCGAGCCCGACTTTTCCGAATGGTAGCTCATCCGGGGTGAGAGAGGGAGCTACAACTCAAGTCGTCATCAACAGCAATGGCCAGCGATGGTAGCTCATCCGGGGTGAGAGAGGGAGCTACAACGAGTGATGGGGACGACGCTGCTTCTGGCGTATGGTAGCTCATCCGGGGTGAGAGAGGGAGCTACAACGCGTCTTTCAAAGCCTTAGCGGCGCTGAAAATGGTAGCTCATCCGGGGTGAGAGAGGGAGCTACAACAATGTAACCATCCTCGGTGAAGCAACGCCCGATGGTAGCTCATCCGGGGTGAGAGAGGGAGCTACAACCCTTAACGGTAGCCTGCGCCGCGACATTTAATGGTAGCTCATCCGGGGTGAGAGAGGGAGCTACAACTCAAAACCGCGCCTTCCCCCGCTATTGATCATGGTAGCTCATCCGGGGTGAGAGAGGGAGCTACAACATATCGATCTCCGGCTGCAGCGAATCCATCATGGTAGCTCATCCGGGGTGAGAGAGGGAGCTACAACTGCATGCTGTATTTCTCATTTCCAAAATCTATGGTAGCTCATCCGGGGTGAGAGAGGGAGCTACAACGATGTGGCTGCTAGCCCCATAAAGGGGCCATCATCCACACCGTTCTCGCTTCGCGAGGCGAGCAAGAGTACTTATTTTTACTTCGAATACCTTGACTACAAGATCGAGGTTATAAAATCTCGTCGCCCGTCTGTGGCTCTACACCGCCCGTGCGGTTCAGCACGGCCAACGCCGCATCGAGATTGCCGCGTTTCGCCCGCTCCTTAAAATAATCAGCAGTCTTGATTGCCGCCAGTTTTTCGGCAATTGCGGTCACAATAAATTGATTCAGCGAAGTGCCGTCATCGCGCGCGACCTGCTCGATGGATTGTTTCAACGATGCCGGTAGGCGCAAGGCATAATTACTATTGGTTCCCATCACGCAACTCCTTCAAAAACTCATTCGGTAGCATCACTTTCAAATTGAATTGCTGCGCCACACCTGAAAAGTCTGCCGTGTTGAATGTCACAATCACATCCACCTGCCCGTTCACTGCGGCTTCCAGCACCATGTCGTCGTTTGCATCTTTCAACTGTGGCCGCCATAAATAAAATATCTCGGCTGGCTCCACAAATCCGGCAAGAACATCCAGAAAGTTCACCACCGCCGGTTTATCCAATTGCGCGGCCAGCAAATGTTCCGGCCTCGACAACACCGCTTCGTACTCCAAAAACAGCGGCACGCTTGCAACCGGCTGGATTTTTCCTGCCAGCACCCGTTTCAACAATGCGGCGGAGGCGCCCTGCGGGCTACGCAAGCCTGCCACCAGCACATTGGTATCCAGCAATATTTTCATATTGCCAGCAATACTACTTGTTGCTTTTTCAATTTACAAGGTATTGCCGGTTGATAATAATAACCAACTGATATTAAATACAAATTATCCGTATTACTGACGCCGTGTTGACTTATGTTCACTAAAGATACCTTCAAGTTCCTCGACGAGTTGGCCGCCAACAACCACCGTGCCTGGTTTGAGGCGAACAAACCGCGTTATGAAGCGCTGGTGCGGGAACCGGCACTGGATTTTATTGCGGCGATGCAGCCGGTGCTGGAAAGTTTTGCGCCGCATTTCGTGGCGGAGCCGCGCAAGGTGGGCGGATCACTGATGCGGGTTTTCCGCGATACGCGCTTTTCGCGCGACAAGACGCCGTACAAGACCAATATCGGCATCCAGTTCCGCCACGAGTTGGGCAAGGATGTGCACGCGCCGGGCTTTTATGTGCATATTGCGCCGGATGATTGCTTTTTCGGCGTGGGCTGCTGGCACCCGGATGCGGAAATGCTGGGCAAGATCCGCGACCGCATTGTGGAGAAGCCTGAGCAGTGGTTTGCCGCGCGCGACCATAAAGACTTCACCGCGCAGTGGGCATTGGGCGGCGACAGCCTGACCCGGCCGCCGCGCGGTTATGCCGTGGATCACCCGGCGCTGGAGGATTTGAAGCGCAAGGATTTTGTCGGCATGGCGGCGTTAAGTGCCGCCGAGGTCACAGGCTCCGGCCTGGTGAAGCTGGCGGGCCAGCGCTTCGCCGAGACGGTGCCTTTCATGCGCTTTTTGTGCGAGGCGCTGAACGTGCAGTTTTAAGGCAATAAAAAAGCAGCCTTAAAGGCTGCTTTTTAAGCTTTTCAGAATTGCGGCCGGGCAAGGCACCGGAGCGCAGACAGTACAATTGGTACGGCAAGCGACGGCAACGCCGCCCGGGCGCGATTCTGTAAAGCTTACTTCACGCGGTTCTTGTATTCGCCGGTGCGGGTATCAATTTCAATCTTGTCGCCGATGGAAACAAACAGCGGCACAGGCAGTTCAAAGCCGGTGGAAATCTTGGCGGGCTTCATCACCTTGCCGGAGGTGTCGCCCTTCACTGCTGGTTCGGTGTAGGTCACTTCGCGCACCACCGAGTTTGGCAGGTCAACGGAGATGGCTTTTTCGTTGTAGAACACCACTTCGCACTGCATGCCGTCTTCAATGTAGTTGATGGCGTCGCCCATGTTTTCGGCTTCGACTTCGTACTGGTTGTAATCAGCGTCCATGAATACGTACATCGGGTCGGCGAAATAGGAGTAGGTGCATTCCTTCTTGTCCAGCACCACGACTTCAAACTTGTCGTCGGCCTTGTAGACGGATTCGCTAGGCGCTTCGGTCAGCAGGTTCTTGAATTTCATCTTGACGACCGCCGAGTTCCGGCCGGATTTGTTGTATTCGGTCTTCTGAACCACCAGCGGATCGTTGCCGATCATGATGACGTTACCAACGCGGAGTTCTTGTGCGGTTTTCATGAGAGTGTCCTGTCTGCATCTGCAAAAATATAAAGCCTTGGATTATAACCCATTTTCATTCCTTTTTGCCAGGCAAAAATCAACTAATCCGGTCGCTTGGTCTTTTTGCTGCGCCAGTTGCCCGGCCCAGCGCCGCGCGTGCAGTTGCAATGCCTCGCGATGCCGCCACAGCGTGGCCCAGTCGCTTGGTGCAAGGCATTTGCCCTGCTTTCCATTCCACGCCTGCCAGAATGCGGTTAAATCGGCGGCAGCTTCCGGCGGCAGTTGCCCGGTATATATATGTAAGAACGCTTCCAGTTTTTTCCAGTGCGCGTCTTCCGGCTGCGGGTAAATATTCCAGACCAGCGGCTTGGCGACCCACTGTGCCCGGACAAACGAATCTTCACCGCGCACGAAGTTGCAATCGCACAGCCACAGCAACGCATCGTAATCAGGCTGCGTCAGGAAAGGCAGCACGCGCAACTCCAGGCTGCCGCGGCTGAATGCCTGCCCCGGACAAAGCTCCGGCACTTGCAGCCAGGCGGCGGCTTGCGGCAGCAGTTTGCCCACCGGCAGCAGGCAAGTCACCGGGATGGCGCTTTGTGCGAACGCTTGCAGCAGGTTTCCCAGGCCCGGGTTTTCGTAGCCGAACAGCGATACCCGGATCTCTTCCGGCCGGCGCTCCGGCAACCCCAGCCTGGCCGCCAGTTGTGCCGCAGCTTGGGTAAAATCCGCGGCGCCCAGCAAGCCGCCGGTGTTCGCGGTAAAACCGGGGAAATAGAAATATTTGGTCAGCGGCAGTTGCGGGTGGGGCGATGCCATGCCGTGCCACTCGGCAGCCCACGGCTCGGCAGTGAGGTATTCCAGGTTGATCCACAGCGGTTTGGCCGGGCTTGCCGCCATGGCGGCAAGGTAAGTCGGCGGCAGCTCACAGGCAAATGCCTCGATCACCACGTCGGCCGGCGCAACCTTGGGAAAAGCCGCCGCCCAGTGCCGGACCTCGACCCCCTGCCAGGTCTGCTGCAATGTACCGGGGTTTATCTGCGGGCATAACGCCTGCAGGCTGGCCAAGTCGTCCAGCCAGAGCCGGACGGTGATGCCGTGTGTTTCGGCCAACTGCGTTGCCAGGCGCCAGCACACGCCGATGTCACCGTAGTTATCCACCACGGTGCAAAAAATGTCCCAATGCCGGTTGGCTAGCGGCCTTTCTGCTCCAGCCACGCTTCGGTCTCCGGTTGCAGGGTGACATGGTTGATGCCGTAGCGCTGATCCAGCATTTCGCGCATATCCGGCAGCACATGCATCCAGCCGTGCAGGTCGTCCAGCACCACGTGGGCGGAAAGCGCCACCACGCCGGAAGCCAGCGTCCAGATGTGGACATCGTGCACCGAATTAACGCCGGGCATGTTGCCCATTTCCTGCTCCACAACGTCCGGGTCGATATGCTCGGGCACGCCCTCCATCAGCACATGTACGGCCTCGCGCAGCAGATTGGTGGTTGAAACCAGCAATAGCCCGGAAATCAGCATGGACAGGATCGCGTCAATCGGCACCCAGCCGGTAAAGTAGATCACCGCCCCCGCCGCCAGGGCCGCCACCGAGCCCAGCAAATCGCCCATCACATGCAGCATGGCGGCGCGCGAGTTGATGTTTTTCTCGCTTTTGTTCAGCGCATAAGCCACCCCGATATTCACCAGCAGGCCGATAAACGCAATCACCATGACCTGCCCGCCGGCCACCTCCCGTGGCGAACTCAGGCGGTGGATCGCCTCCTGCACGATGCCGAAAATAATCATCAGCATCAGCAGCCCGTTGAACAGCGCCACCAGCACCTCGACCCGCGCCAGGCCATAGGTATGCCGCTTGCTCGGCGGCCGTTGCGCCACCCAGGCCGCAAACCAGGCCAGCGCCAGCGCGGCGGAATCCGAGAACATGTGCCCGGCATCACCCAGCAACGCCAGCGAATGGGTCAGCCAGCCGCCGACCGCCTCGACCAGCGCGAAACCCAGGGTGAGCAACACCGGCCAGAGCAGGTTAAGGTGCGTGCGGGAGCCGTGGCGATGCGGGAGATCGTGTTGATGAACCATGAATGAATACTCAAAAAAATGCCGACTGGAAACATTCCAGTCGGCATCTTATCAGCAAAGCCTGACAAATATTATTGCGGCTTGCCGTCTTTCATTTCACGGCGCTTTTCCATGCGATCGCGCATTTTTTCGCGCATCATGTCGCGGCCCTTGCGCGCCTCCTCCTGGTCAATCACTCCATCGCCGTTGGTATCCATCTTTTTGAAGTGTTCCTGCATCTGCTTTTCATGGAAGGCCTTGAATTCATCGTAACTGAGTTTGCCGTCATGGTTGGCATCCGCGTCTTCAAACATGCCATGACGTCCGTGCCCGTCTCCGGGCGGCGGCGGATTCTCGGCCCATGCCGTGCCTTGCAGAGCCAACAACAGTAGCGCGCCAGCGGAAATGCCCAAAAATTTGTTCATCTTGACCTCCGAAAAGTTAACTGAATACGAACCTGCCCTCATGCAACGCGTGCATGACCGTGCCGTTGACCTCACGCAATCGTTAAAGTTTTTTGTTATATAAAAATAACAACAAAGTCTTTCACATTATATATACAGCTTCCTATACTTCGCCGCGTACCAACTTAAAGGGCGGGCAATCATGGCCGAACAGACTACCCAGAGCAGAAGTACCCAGGACTCGCTCGACGAGAGCCGGGTCATCCGCGAAGTGCTGAAAGCGCTGCAGAACATCCGCTTCGGCTCGGTAGAAATCACCGTGCACGAAGGCAGGGCAACGCTGATCGAGCGCAAGGAAAAGGTTCGGCTGCAATAGTTTTTAGTTTTACCCAATCCTACCGGATCGCCGGAGGAACAATTTTTAACACAACGCATTGACGGACTGACCGGATGTACGGAGGGACGGAATGAAATTTACAGAAACCGTCCACTTTGGACTTTACGGAGAACGTCATGACATTCAAAAGAAAGATTATCCCCGCGCTCATCATCAGCGGTAGCTTGTTTGCCGCATCTGGCAGCGCTTCCGCCAATGACAGCGCAGAACTGGAAAAACTGCGCGCACTGGTGCAGGAACTGGACCAGAAAATCCGCGTGATCGACCGCAAGAACGAACTGGCGGAAGAAGCTGCCGCGGCCAAGAAAAAAGAAGCCCCGGTAGTCAAAGCAAGCCAGGATGGCTTCGGTATCGAATCCGGTGATGGCCAGCACAAAATCAAGTTTGGCGGCCTGATTCAAGGCGACTACCGCTACTTCAACAGCGGGCGCGGCAATGCAGGCAGTGCCGCCAACATTGCAACCGAAGCTAGCGACAGCGCCATTGCACGCCGTGCTGAACCTATCATCCAGGCCACCCTGTTCGATAAATACGATTTCGTTTATGTCGGTGAGTTCGGCTCAAACAACGGTGCCAACAGCAACACCATCGTGGACGTGTTTGCCCGTGCGCGATTCTCGCCAGCATTCACAGTGCAAGCTGGTAAACACCAGGTTCCATTAAGTTTGGGCCGTTTGCAAGGTAGCAACACCATCAAGTTCGTCGAACGTGCTTACGTCACCGATGCCATCCTGCCGAACCGCGCCCAAGGCTTCACCGTACTAGGCACCGTATGGGACAAGAAACTGGATTACTCCGCGGGTATTTATAACAGCTTGCCTGATGGCAGCAATGACAACACGACTACTGATGGCAACCAGGACAAGGAATATGCGGCACGCCTGTTCGTCAGACCATTCCAGGGTAGCGACAGCGCCTTGGCAGGCCTGGGCTTCGGTATCGGTGGCACCTATGGCGAAGTAAGCGCCGCAGACCTGACCAGCTACAAAACACATGGCCAGAACAACTTCTTCTCATATACCGCAGGTGTCCGCAATGATGGCAAGCGCATCCGCTGGGCGCCACAAGCGCACTACTTTTACGGCCCATTAGGTGTAATTGCTGAATACGCCAAAGAGTCTCAGGAAATCAACACCGCACTGGGTGCTGCTAACCGCAAGACGGTAGATCACGACGCCTGGCAAATCGAAGCATCTTACCTGCTGACCGGTGAGAATGCCTCTCTGGGCGCGGTCAAGCCGAAGCAAGAGTTCAATTTTGACAAGGGTACATGGGGTGCGTGGGAGCTGACCGCACGCTATACCGAGCTCAACGTGGATGAAGACGTGTTCAAAAATGCAGCCAACACTGCCGCTTCCGCCATTTATGCCGACAAGCGTTTTAGCGCCCAATCAGCCAGTACCTGGGTACTCGGAGCCAATTGGTACCTGAACCAGAACGCCAAGATCGTGCTGAATTACGCCAACACTTCTTTTGATGCTGGCGGCGGCGGCACTGCAGCTGCGCCGACCGACCGCGAAGACGAACGTGCCCTGCTCGCTCGCTTCCAGGTGGCTTTCTAAGAAACTCATGGCCAGACCCTTCCCCAGAACAGGGAAGGGTATTCGCACAGAGCATTCTTAACCGTTTTTTTTCACATAGGAAATCCCCATGAAAACATTCTATTTAGGCCTGAGTTTCATCATCGCCGTACTGGCGCTGGCGAATCCGCTCACAGCCAGTGCAGCGGAGGTCAACCTGCTCAACGTGTCTTACGACCCAACGCGCGAGTTGTATCAGGACTTCAATGCCGCCTTTGCCAAGTACTGGAAAGCCAAGAGCGGTGACAATGTCACCATCAAGCAATCCCATGGCGGCGCAGGCAAACAGGCACGTGCTGTGGTGGATGGCCTGGAAGCTGACGTAGTCACGCTGGCACTGGCCTATGACATTGACGCCATTCATGAAAAGGCCAAGCTGATCCCCAAAGACTGGCAAAAGCGCCTGCCACACAACAGTTCGCCTTATACCTCCACCATTGTATTCCTGGTACGTAAAGGCAACCCCAAGGGCATCAAGGACTGGGATGACCTGGTCAAGCCAGGTATTGGTGTGGTCACCCCCAACCCCAAGACCTCGGGCGGTGCACGCTGGAACTACCTGGCGGCTTATGCCTATGCGCTGAAGCACAACAACAACGACGATGCCAAGGCCAAGGAATTTGTACGTAAGTTGTACAAGAACGTACCAGTGCTGGATTCCGGCGCACGTGGCTCCACCACCACGTTTGTTGAACGCGGCATTGGTGACGTGGCGATTTCCTGGGAAAACGAAGCGTTCCTGGCACTGAAAGAACTCGGTCCGGATAAGGTGGACATCGTGGTGCCATCACTTTCCATCCTGGCTGAACCGCCAGTCACCATCGTAGACAAGGTGGTGGACAAGCATAAGACCCGTGCCGTGGCTCAAGCTTATCTGGAATACCTGTATTCCGACGAAGGCCAGGACATTGCAGGCAAGAACTACTACCGTCCGACCAAGCCGGAAATCGCGGCAAAGTACGCAAAACAGTTCCCGGCAATCAATCTGATCAAGATTGATGACGTGTTCGGCGGTTGGCAAAAAGCACAAAAAACGCACTTTGCCGATGGCGGTGTGTTTGACCAGATTTACGGCAAGTAAAACAACGTGGGTGGCAGGTTCTCTGCCACCCGTTTCAAGGATCAGGAAAAAATGACAACTCTGGTAATTGGCGGCGATCACATCGACAAGATTCGTCGCGAACTCGACGAATACGGGTTGACCAAGGTCGAACACTGGCCGGGCCGCAAGCCTGCCGATGCACGACGTGAGATCCCGTCACGTACCCGTCTGGTAGTGATGGTAACCGACCAACTGAGCCACGCCATGCTCTACAACGCCACGATCAAGGCGACGCGCATCGGGCTGCCGATCATCTACAGCCGCCGTTCTGCCTACGAACTGCGCGAAAAGCTGGAAGAACGCTACGGCCAGAAACGCAAGAAACGCATGTTCAGCCAGTTCACCACCGGCTGGGTGCAGGCTCTG
>JABLTH010037532.1_pt1 | contig 10452 bp, 8 predicted proteins | sample 7875711 | NCBI WGS metagenome assembly JABLTH01 (sample SAMN14941262, study PRJNA633318) | bioreactor metagenome | isolation source: bioreactor | place: China | collected 2019-03-05 | reverse complement strand
TCTACGGCCCGAAGCTCGCACCGCTGATCCGCCATCTCTCGCGCAACTATCGCCGCGACGGGACGCTGAGCGCGTGCGGGGACGTGAACCGCAACGTGATGATGTCTCCGCTCGACGCGCTCGACCCCGACCTCGACGTCCGAGGCCAGGAGCTCGCGTACGAGATCGCGCAGGAGCTCGCGCCGCGCAGCTCCTCGTATTTCCAGGTCTGGCTCGCCGACGCGGAAGGCAACAAGCACGGCGTCGTCAGCCCCGAAGAGCCGCTCTACGGCAGCCAGTACCTGCCGCGCAAGTTCAAGATCGGGATCGCGCACCCGAGGGACAACTCGATCGACGTGCTGACGCAGGACGTCGGCTTCGTCCCGGTGACGGGGCCGGGGATCGAGCCCGGAAGCGTCTGGGACGTGCACACGGGCGGCGGCCTCGGGATGACGCACCACAACGAGGCGACCGCACCGCTGCTCGGCCTCTACGTCGGGCGCATCCCGCGCGCACAGGTGGTCGACACCGCGCGCGCGATCGCGATCCTGCAGAAGGAGCAGGGCGAGCGAAAGGACCGCCGCCTCGCGCGCTGGAAGTACACGATCCGGCGGCTCGGCACGGACGCGGTGAAGGCCTCGCTCCGTGCGCGCTTCGGGATCGACCTCGAGGACGCCGATCCGCAGCCGCTCGCCCCGCTCGATCTTCTCCATGGATGGCATCCGCAGCGCGGCGGAGGCGGCTTCTACGGCCTCTCGATCGAGGGCGGGCGCGTGGGGCCGGCGCTGCGCCGCGGGATCCGCGCCGCCGTCGCGGAGCTCGGCCTCACGGTTCGCCTCACGCCGCAGCAGGACCTCCTGCTCTGCGACGTTGCCGACCGCGCCGCGCTCGAATCGATCCTGCGGCGCCACGGCGTGCCGCTTCCCGACGCGATTGGCCTCGTGCGCCGCAGCTCGATGGCGTGTCCGGCCAAGCCCACGTGCGGCCTCGCGATGACCGAGGCGGAGCGGATCCTTCCGCAGTGGATCGACGAGATCGAGCGCGCGGGCCTCGGCGACGTCGACGTCGTGATCCGGATGACCGGCTGTCCGAACGGCTGCGCGCGCCCGCCGACCGCCGAGATCGGCATCTTCGGCTACGGAAAGAACGATCACGTCGTGCTGGTCGGCGGCTCGCGCGAGGGCTCGCGGCTCGCGCGCACGCTCTACGAGCGGATCTCCGCCGAGCGGATGGTGGCCGTCCTCGTCGGTCTGCTCCGCGCGATCCGCGACCGGAATCCCGGCGGGCTCTCCGCCGGCGAGTTTCTGTACCGCACCGACCCCGCGCAGCTTCGTTCGTGGGTCGGCGTCGACGACGGCGCCGTGTCGCGGCCAGCTCACGGCTAGCGAGGAGACGATCGTGATCAAGCTCTACGGCGTACCCATGTCGCGCGCGAACCGCTGCCTCTGGATGCTCGAGGAGCTCGGCCTTGCGTACGAGAACGTTCCCACGCACTTCGCGACGGGGGCCACGCACGAGCCCGAGTATCTGAAGCTCAACCCGAACGGCCACGTTCCAACGCTCGACGACGACGGCACGATCGTCTGGGAGTCGATGGCGATCAACCTCTATCTCGCCATGAAGTACGGCAAGGGCCTGTGGCCGACTTCGGTCGCCGACCAGGGCCACGCGGTGCAGTGGAGCTTCTGGGTGATGACCGAGGTCGAGCCGTCGCTGCTCCAGGCCCTGATGCACAGGACCTTCTATCCGCCCGACCAGCGCAAGCCCGAGCTCGCCGACGAGGGCGAGAAGAAGCTCGCGAAGCCGCTCTCCGTGCTGAACGACCACCTCGCGGGGCGCGAGTTCGTCGTCGGCACGAGCTACTCGGTCGCTGACGTCAACCTCGCCTCCGTGCTCGGCGTTGCGCCGCTCGCGCGCGTGAGCCTCGACGCGTATCCCAACGTCGCGCGCTGGCTCGCCGAGTGCGCCGCGCGCCCCGCGGCGAAGCGCGCGGCAGGCCGCTGACGCCGCGCCGCGAAGCGGGGCGACGGCGCCCTCAGCGCTTCAGCTTCTTCTCGATCTCGCGGCGGCGGCGCTGCAGGTCGCGGTGCGTGAAGGATTCGACCTCGCCTTCGAGGCCGATCGAGCGCTTCACGCCGTCGAGGTCGAGCGAGGCGCGGGCCGGATCGATGCCGGAGTCGCGCTGGATCCGCTCGGCGTGGTTCTGCGCGAAGTAGGCGTAGATCTTCGCGATCTCGCCGAACATGTCGAGATCGGGCGTGAGCTGTGCGATCGCGCCGTCGAAGAACAGCATGTCCTTCACGTAGAGCATGAGGTGCTTGGGGAGCTTCGCGCCCTGCGCGAGCAGGCCCTTCAGCACGTCCTGGATCTCGCGGACGAGCTCGGCGGCCGACATGCGCGTGGGATCTCGCACCGGCTCGTCGACCTTCAGCAGGCGCATGACGGCGTCGAGGTCGGCCGCCTCGGGCAGCGCGCCCAGATCCCGGAAGGCCTCGAGCTGGCCGCGGACGTCGTTCACGGCGCCGGTCACCATGAGGCGCAGGAACGCGCGCCGCTGCACCTCGTTCATGCGCCCGGTCATCCCGTAGTCGAACAGCGCAACGCGCCCGTCGGGCATCACGAAGAGGTTTCCGCCGTGGAGATCGCCGTGGAAGACGCCGTAGATCATCGCGCCCTCGAGGAACGAGATCAGCATCGACCGGAGCATCGCAGCGATGTCGATGCCGGCGGCGCGCATGCCCTCGATGTCTTCGTAGTGAAAGCCGCGTAGCCGCTCCATCACGAGCACGCGCCGCGTGACGAGCTCGGGGTGCGGGCGCGGACCGACGATGATGGTCTGCCCGGCGTCACGCAGCACGTGCGCGATGTCGAGCATGTTCTGCGCCTCGAGCCGGAAGTCGAGCTCCTCGACGATGGTCTCCGCGAAGAGCTCGACGAGCTGCGGCGGGTTGGCGAGCGCCGCGACGGGAAGCCTTCCGACGAGATGCGGCGCAATGAACGCCATCGCCGCAACGTCGCGCCCGACGAGCCGCCCGACGGCCGGCCGCTGCACCTTGACGACGACGTCCTCGCCGGTCGCGAGCGTTGCGGCGTGCACCTGCGCGATCGATGCCGCGGCGAGGCACTGCTCGTCGAAGTGCGAGAAGACGGCGCCGAGCGGCCGGCCGAGCTCCTCCTCGACGACGCGCCGCACGACGGAGAATGGCTCGGGCGGCACCTGGTCGCGAAGCGCCTTGAACTCGTGCACCAGCTCGTCCGGAAAGATGCCTCGGCCCGACGAGACGATCTGTCCGAGCTTGATGTACGCCGGGCCGAGCCGCTCGAACGCGCGGCGCAGCCGGCGCGAGAGCCCGGCCCGAGAGGCCTGCGCGCCGCGGCGCCGCTCGCCGAGCCACCATCCGGCGAGCGCGCCGCCGACGAGGACGGCGGCCTCGGTGAAGCGAACGATGGGCGGAAAGCGGCGCGGGCGAACGAGCGCCGGAACGCTCGCTTGGCTCGCCGCGCGCAGGGCGTCGATGCCCGCACGCCAGCGAAGCTGCGCAGGGTCGATCTGCCACGGCCCCGTCTCGCTGAAGGCGCCGTAGCGCGCGTCGCCCGAGAGATCGGCTGCCGCAGCGTCGAGCGTCATGGCCCGCGAAGCCTATCCCGCGCGGGAGCCCCCGCAACGAACGCGTCGCGGAGCGGCACGCGGCGCTTCGAGGCCGCCCGCGGGGGACTCGGGTATCATTGCCGCGTGAGCCGATCCCTCCCCGAGGCCGCACCCTCCCGGGCCCGCGTCGAGGCGCTGCTGCGCCTCGCGCTCGACGACGAGCGGCTCGGTCGCGACGAGGCTCTCGAGCTCGCGTCCGCGCTCGGCGACGACGCTCTTCGCGCCGCGGTGCTCGGCGCTGCGCTCGAGAGCAAGCGGCGCGGCAAGGGCGACGCCGTCACCTTCTCGCGCAACGTCTTCCTGCCCATCACCAATCTGTGTCGGGACCGCTGCGCCTATTGCACGTTCGCGAAGCTTCCGGACGACCCTGCGGCGAAGACGTACGAGCTCGCCGAGGTCGCCGACGTCGTTCGCGGCGCGGTGCGCGCCGGCTGCATCGAGGCGCTGCTGTGCCTCGGCGACAAGCCGGAGGTCGCGTATCGCGCGCACCGCGACTGGCTGCGGGTTCGCGGCTTCGCGTCGACGGCCGAGTACCTCGTCGAGGCGTGCCGCGTCGCATTCGAGGGCGGGATGCTGCCGCACACGAACGCGGGCGTTCTCTCGAAGGACGAGATGGCCGCGCTCCGGCCGTGGAACGCGTCGATGGGGCTGATGCTCGAGACGACGAGCGAGCGCCTGCGAGCCAGGGGCGGCGCCCACTACTACGCGCCCGACAAGGAGCCGGCGCGGCGAATCCGGATGCACGAGGAGGCCGGAGAGCTCGGGATCCCGTTCACGACGGGCCTCCTGCTCGGGATCGGCGAAACTGCGGCCGAGCGCGTCGACACCCTGCTCACGATACGCAGCCTCTCCGACCGCTACGGCCACATCCAGGAGACGATCGTCCAGCCTTTCCACCCGAAGCCGGGAACGCCGATGCGAGACGTCCGGACGCCGGCGAACGACGAGGTGGCGGGATGGGTCGCGCTCGCGCGGCTCGTCCTCGGCCCGCACGCGAACGTGCAGGCGCCTCCCAATCTCGCTCCCGACGCGCTCGAGCTGCTGCTCTCCGCGGGGCTGAACGACTGGGGCGGCGTCTCGCCCGTCACGATCGACTTCATCAATCCCGAGGCGCCGTGGCCCGCGCTGCGCGAGCTGCGCGAACGAACCGAGGCGGCGGGCGCGAAGCTGCGCGAGCGCCTTCCCGCGTATCCCGCCGACGTCGCGGGCCGCCCCGAGCTCTTCGACCCGCAGGTCCGCGCCGCGCTGGGCCGGCTGGCCGACGAATCGGGCCATGCCCGCCGCCGGGACGGCGCGCGCCAGGAGGCCGCATGACCCTCGCACGACTGCTCTCCGCGGTGACCCCGGACGTTGCGGCGATCCTCGACCGCGCGCTCGAGGAGCGCGAGCTCAACGCCGCAGAAGCGGCGCGGCTCCTCGCGGCGCAGGGCCCGGACTTCCACGCGCTGCTGCGGGCGGCGGACTGGGCGCGCGAGCGCGACTGCGGCGCCGACGTCTCGTACGTGGTGAACCGCAACATCAACTTCACCAACATCTGCTACGTCGGCTGCGCGTTCTGCGGCTTCTCGCGCCACCGCGAGGACGCCGACGCGTACGACCGCTCGATGGACGAGATTCTCGAGAAGTGCCGCGACGCCGTGGCGCGAGGCGCAACGGAAGTCTGCATCCAGGGCGGCATCCATCCGGGAAAGGACCACACGCACTACCGCGAGATCCTCGTCGCGATCAAGGCGGAGTTCCCGAAGCTCCACATCCACGCGTACTCGCCCGAGGAGATCGACTGGGGCCAGCGCAAGAGCGGGATGCCGCTCGCCGAGTACCTCGCGTGGCTGAAGGACGCCGGCCTCGGAACGATTCCGGGGACCGCCGCGGAGATTCTCGTCGACGACGTGCGCGAGACGTTCGCGCCCAACAAGATCCGGACGCAGCGCTGGGTCGAGATCATCACCGCAGCGCATCGCGCCGGCTTCCGAACGACGTCGACGCTGATGTACGGGCACATCGAGGACGTTCGAGACGTGGCGGCGCACCTCGCGCTGCTGCGCGACATCCAGAAGGAGACGGGCGGCTTCACCGAGTTCGTTCCGCTCGGCTTCATTCACGAGCTGAACCGCCTGTACCAGAAGATGGAGGCGCGGCCCGGCTCGACGATGGCCGAGGACCTGCGGCTCGTGGCCGTCGCGCGGCTGTTCCTGCGGCCCTTCGTCACCAACGTGCAGGTCTCGTGGGTGAAGATGGGAACCAAGCTCGCGCAGATGGGCCTGCTCTCCGGCGCGAACGACTTCGGCGGGACGCTCATGGAGGAGTCGATCTCGCGCGAATCGGGCGCGCAGCACGGCGAGAACCTCCCGGCCGAGGAGATCCGGCGGCTGATCCGCGAGGTGGGCCGCGTGCCCGTCGAGCGCAACACCGGCTACGGCGTCCTTCGCCGTTTCGACGATCCGTCGCTCGACCCGCCGTCGCTCGAGCCCGACCGGCGCCGCGAGCTGCACGGCCCCGAGCGCTGGCGAACCGATCGGCGCGCCCACGCGTCCGCGTCGGCCGGCGCGCGGTAGCGGCGAAGCCGCGGGGCGGCTCCGCGGCGCGCGTCGTGGCCGCGACGAGCGCCGGGCGGCGCGCTCGGGCCGTCGCGCCGGCAGGACCGCCGGGCCGCCCGTCAGACCCGCCGCTTCTCGTCGGCGCGCGCGCCGAGCCGCTCGACGAGCGCCTCGACCTGGTAGCGAAGCGGCGCACGCTCGAGGATCGCGCGCTCGATCTGCTTGAGCGCATGGCTCACGGCCGGGTGGTCGCGGCCGAGCGCCTCGCCGATCCGCTGGAGCGACGCGTTCGTGTAGCGGCGGCACAGCATCATCGCGAGCTGCCGAGGGACGAGTACGTCACGGCGCCGCGAGCGCGCGGCGAGCGTCGCGGGCGTCGTCTTGAAGTAGGCTGCGACGACGCCGACCACTTCGGAGATCTCGAGCGCCACGGGCGGCGGCGGCGCGCACGCCAGCTTGCTGAGCGCGGCGCGTGCGAGGCGCAGGTCGACGGGACGCTTGAGGAGCGAGGCCGTCGCCACGATCTGGACCAGCACGCCTTCGAGATCGCGGACGCTGCCGCGAACGCTCTCGACCAGCAAGTCGAGGCAGTCGTCGGGCAGCCGCACGCCGCCCGCCGCAGCCTTCTGGCGCAGGATCTCGCGGCGAACGCGCGCGTCGGGCGGCTCGATCACCGCGACGAGGCCGCCCGCGATCTGCGAGCGCAGCCGCGAGTCGATGTCGCCCAGCTCGCGGGGCTCGCGGTCGGCGGTGAGCGCGATGCGCGATCCGGCGTCGAGCAGGTGCGCGACGATGTGGAAGAGCTCGAGCTGCGTCGCCTTCTTCCCCGCGAGGAACTGGACGTCCTCGATCACGAGCAAGTCGCACTGCTCGCGGAAGCGGCGCTTGAACCCCGGCATCTTCTGCGAGCGGATCGATCCGAGGAACTCGCTCGTGAAGGCTTCGGCCGAGGTGTAGACCGTGCGTTCCATGCCGTGCCGCCGCGCCTCCTCGGCGAGGGCGCGAACGAGATGCGTCTTGCCGAGGCCGGTCTTCGCCGCGATGTAGAGCGGGGAGACGCCCGGCTGGCTGCCGCGCGCGAGCGCGAGCGACGCTTCGCGCGCGAGCGCGTTGCAGGGGCCGACGACGAAGCTCTCGAACGTGTAGGGAAAGACGCGCTGCATCGGCGGCGAGTCGGCAGGGACGGCGGCGGCCGGCGCGGCCGGCGCGAATGCGGGCGGCGCCGGCGCTCGCGGCTCCGTGGCCGCGCGCGCGTCCGGGCGGAGCGGCGCGATGCCGAGGCTCACGGGGACCGGGCGCCCCAGCAGCTCTGCAGCGCTCGCCGAGATCGTCGGCAGGTAGCGGTCGCGGACCCGGTCGCGGTGGAAGGGCGTCGGGCACACGAGCACGAGCTCTTCGCCGCGGGCCTCGGGGACCAGCGGGGCAAGCCACGCCTCGACGGCAAAAGCCGGTACTCGTTCTCCGAGGCGGCGCAGAATGCCGTCCCAGAGAGGGGGGGGTGTCATCGTCGGATCTCGGGGGGTTTCCAGAGATCCGCGGAGGTTTTTCCACCGTGAACCCCTGGAAACGCGCGCATTGAAACACGCCACGCCGCGCATTCCCAAGCCCGATTCCGCGGGGCCGCGCGCGCGCCCGGGGCGGCCGGCAGACGCGAGCGCAGGTCGCGGATCACCGACGAGAAATCTCGTTTGGAACGGCGATCGCTCCTGTCATTTCGAGGAGTTCTCGCGCGAGGCCTGAGGCGGTCTCAAGCGTTGCAATCGCGTGTCGGGGGCGTGAGGCCAGGCCCCGCTTCGAGACGGCAGATCTCCATTTTTCTCGATCGTTCTGAGTCTTTCTACGACTTTCGACGATTTTCTGCAGACGGGTTCGGACCCGCCCGGCCGTGCGCCGGCATCCCGCGGGAACGCACCTCGAGACGCGCGCTTCGCCGCCGTTGCGCCGCGCCGACGCCGGCGGGAAGATTGCCGCGGGCGGTGAGGAAGACCTCTTCGAGCGACGCGAGACTGGACCGCGAGGCGGCGCGTGCGCTGCTGGAGCGGCTCAATCACGACGCGGCGCGGATCGCCCTGCGATTCCAGCTCCGCTACCAGTCCATCGAGGCCGAGCGGCCGAACGTGAAGAGCCGCTACGGCATCTGCTACTCCGACGGCCGCATCCAGATCCGGCTCCGGCACGTCAGCACGGGTCGCGCGCTGCGCTACTCGAGCCTCGTCAACACGCTCTGCCACGAGCTCGCGCACCTGCGGCACATGAACCATGGGCCGCGATTCAAGGCGTTCTACTTCCGGATCCTCGAATGGGCGCGCTCCGAAGGCATCTACCGCCCCGGCGCGGCCGTGGAGATCCGGGCGCTCGACGCCGCCCCGCGTCCGAGAACGAAGCTGCCCGCCGCAGCGCGCGCGGCGCCGGAGTCGCGGCCGCAGCGAGGGCCGAGGGACGGGCGCGCGGTGCCCGCGCGCCGGGACGAGCGCGCTTCGCTCCCGATCGCTCCGCCGAAGCCGGTTCAGCTCACGCTCTTCTAGACGCCGCGTGGCCGTGCGGCGCCGCGGTCAGCCGACCTGCTGGTCGAACTCCTCGAGCGTGTTCGGACCGTCGGTGACCTTGACGCGGATCTCGTCGCAGGCGATCGCCTTGTCGAGCACTTCGCGCAGGAATCCTTCGACCGTGATCTCGTCGTATTCGGCGAGCGCTTCCTCGAGACCATCCCCGGAGACGGTGAACTCGAGTGTGGCCTTGATTCGGATCGCCATGAATGCCTTTCGCTCCTGCGCCGGAATGCGGTGTCGCGCCGAGCGTCCACGCCCCGGAGAAGCGTCCACGCCGAGCTCGTCGAAGCATCCCTAACCAGTCGAATTTGCTAGGGATTGCCGAAAGCGGCGACAGGATAACGCACGCCCCTGTAAAACGAAACCGATTTCGCGGGTTTTTTCAGGGCGCCGGGCGCTCGCGCACGTCGGCCGCCGCGTGGAGCAGGGCGAGCGCCACGGTGCCGGCGCCGATCGCCGTGAAGAGAGTCACCGCCGCGCGGTGGAGCTGGCCGAAGCGCTGGAGCGCAGCGGAGTCGGGCTGGGGGCCAAAGGCCAGCGGCCGGAGCTCTGCGATCGCGGCGGTGATGCCGAACTCCGACACGAATGCGGCGAGCCCGAGGATGAGGGGAAGCGCCACCAGCAGCCAGCCTCGCCCTCGCCGGAGCGCCAGCAGGGCGAGGGCGGGGCCCGCGACCATCCCGTAGAGGTTGAGGCTGCGGAGCACCGGACCGACGATCTTCCCGGCGAGATCGGGCCCTGGGAGGGCCGAGAAGGCAGTCGGCGCGACCACGACGCTGAAGAGCAACAGGCCGCCGATCCAGATGCCGAGAAGGCACCAGAGCCCTGCGACCATCAGCACGTCCACGGCCCGGCGCACTCCGCGAGTCTTCCGAAGGCGGGGCGCTGCGTCAAAGGCGGAGGATCTCGCGAAGGAGGGCCGTCTCATGGGACTGCGCCGCGCCATCGCAGAGCGGCTCACCGACCTGCTCACGCAGCCTCTCTCGTTCTACGAGCGGCGGGGCTGGAACGACATGGACGCGCTGCGCCGGAACGTTCGCAAGGGCGATGTCGTGCTGGTCGAGGGCGATACGCGCATCGCGGCGGTGATCAAGTACCTGACGCAGAGCTCATGGTCGCATTCGGCCCTCTACATCGGCGACGAGCTGCTTCGCCGCGGCGGCGCCGTGCGCGAGCGTGCGCTCGCCGAGTTCGGCGACCACGCGCAGCATCTCGTCGTCGAGGCGCTCCCCGAGGGCGTCGTCGCCGCGCCGCTCGGCAAGTACGTCGATATGAACCTTCGGATCTGCCGGCCGTTCCGGCTGCGGCCGGAGCACCTGCAGATCATCCTCGACGACGCGATCGCCGCGATCGGGTGGCGCTACGACCTGCAGAACGTTCTCGATCTCGCGCGCTACTTCCTTCCCGTGAGCCTCGTTCCCTCGCGCTTCCGGCGCGACGCGCTGCACTTCGGGAGCAGGCTCCCGACCGAGGTCATCTGCTCGAGCCTGCTCGGCCGGCTCTTCGGAAGGGTGGGATACCCGATTACGCCGATCGAGCGGTCAGCGCCCGTGCCCGAAGCCGCGCCCCGCGCACGCGGCGGGTGGCTGCGGCGCCTTCTCGGCCGGGAGTCGGCCGGCGAGTACACGGGCCTTTTCCACATGCGGCATCCGACGCTGCTCACGCCGCGCGACTTCGACCTCTCGCCCTACTTCGAGATCGTGAAGTTCAACGTCCTCGCCGAGGGCCGCTTCGACTA
>JABLTH010069882.1_pt1 | contig 10457 bp, 10 predicted proteins | sample 7875711 | NCBI WGS metagenome assembly JABLTH01 (sample SAMN14941262, study PRJNA633318) | bioreactor metagenome | isolation source: bioreactor | place: China | collected 2019-03-05 | reverse complement strand
GCGAGGACGACGTGGAAATCGTCGCCACCCTGCTGAGCACCTCGGTGGACTCGGACGAACTCGACCGCGTGGTCGAGGGACTGGTGCTCAAACCCTTCGTCTCGCAGGCCTACTGGAGCCCCAGCACCACCGACTGACGATGGCCGGCGCCGGCCGGCCGGTCAAAGGGGCCGCCGACGGCCGGCGGCCCGCCTCACTCCTGGATATTGGCCTCGCTGACGATCTTGCGGTAGGCCTCGGTCTCCTTGGCGATGAAGGCGCGGAAGGCCGCCCCATCCTTGGCGTCGATGTCGACGCCCGCCTCGGACAGCCTGCCCTTGACCTCGGGATCGTTGATGGCGTGCGCGAGCGCTTCCGACAGCCGGTCGGTGACCGCCTTGGGCGTCGCCGCCGGCGCGAACACGCCGAACCAGAGCCGCATGTCGATGCCCGCCAGGGCCTTGTTCTCGGCCAGCGCCGGGATGTTGGGCGCCGCGTGCGAGCGCGCCGCCGAGGTCACGCCGATGGCCTGCAGCTTGCCCGACTTGATCTGCGGCAGCGCGGTGGACAGCACCAGCACGCCCAGCTCGATCTGGTTGGCCATCAGGTCGGCAATGGCCGGCGCTCCCCCCTTGTAGGGCACGTGGGCCATATTGACCTTGCTGGCGCTGCGGATCAGCTCGCCCGACAGGTGCAGCGGCGTACCGATGCCCGAGGTGCCGTAGTTGACCGGCTTGTGGCTCTTGGCCAGCGCCAGGAAGCCGTCGATGCCGCGGATGCCCGACTGCGCGCCCGACACCAGCACCATCGGCTGGGACCCGACCATGCGCAGCGGCACCAGGTCGCGCTGGCCGTCGTAGCGGATACGCGGATTGGTCAAGCGCGCGATCGAGATCTCGCTGTTCGACCCCAGCAGCAGCGTATAACCATCCGGCGCGGCATTGACGGTCTTGACAGCACCGATGGTGCCGCTGGCGCCGGGCGCATTGTCCACCACCACCGAGACGCCCAGTTCGCGCGACAGGCGCTGGCCAAGCACACGCGCCACCAGGTCATTGCTGCCGCCAGCGGCATAGGGCACCACGAGCGTGACGGGATGGTCGGGATAGGCGGCCAGCGCCGGCGCGGCGGCGAACGAAGCCGACAGCGCGGCGGTCAGCGCCAGCGCGGCGGCAAGAGACTGTTTCATCGGATTCCTTGTTCTGTGATCCCCGGGGGACCTGTGCCGGACCAGGGGCGCGCCGTCCTGCCCGCCGTTGCGGCTCTTACGGCTCGCGCGCGACGCGGATTGTAGGGCGGACGAATGCGGATTGGGAAGCCGGCAAACCGCCCCGCCAGACCCGCGCGGCGGCGGCACGTGGATGCGCTCAGGCAAAGTTTGCGCCACTTCGCGGATCGATGAAAACCTACCGTGAAACGGCGCCACCCCCCAAGCATTCGAAGAAAACTTCCACTATATGAGTCGAAAATCTTCAAATTTCGCGGAACCATAGGCCATCTTCCCTGCCTTACCCCTGGTCCAAGACAGACGCCACGCGGATCTATCGAATCCATCACATGGCGCTGGACAGACATCCGAGAACAACACAAAGATCACTCGACACAGGAAAGGAAATCAACGGGATGGCATTGGCTTCGAACAAACTGCCGGCATGGACGATCTGGGCGCCGCTGGGCGCCTGGGCCGTGCTCGGCGCCCACACCGCCCTGCCCGGCCAGGCCTGGCTGCTCTGGATCGCGGCGCTGGCGCTGGCCGGCGCGGTCTTCTCCGCGGTGCACCACGCCGAGGTGGTGGCCCACCGCGTCGGCGAACCCTTCGGCACGCTGGTATTGGCGATCGCCGTGACCGTCATCGAGGTCTCGCTGATCGTCTCGGTGATGCTGTCGTCCGGCCCCGAGAAGGCGGCCCTGGCGCGCGATACGGTGTTCGCCGCCGTGATGATCCTGTGCAACGGCATCGTCGGCCTGTGCCTGTTCGTGGGCGGCCTGCGCCACCGCGAGCAGGCCTTCAAGGCGCCGGGCGCGACCGCGGCGCTGGCCGTGCTGGCCGCCTTGATGACCCTGACCATGGTGCTGCCCAACTACACCAGCACGGTGCCGGGCCCGGTACTGTCGCCGCCCCAGCTCGCCTTCTCGGGCATCATCGCGCTGGTGCTGTACTGCGTCTTCGTCTTCGTGCAGACGCTGCGCCACCGCGACTACTTCCTGATTGCCGGGGTCTCCGACGAAACCGTGCATGCGCCGCCACCGCCGGTGCGCGTCGCGCTGTCCAGCCTGGCGCTGCTGATGGTGTGCCTGGTGGCCGTGGTCGGCCTGGCCAAGGTGCTGTCGCCGGTGGTCGAATCGGCGGTGGCGCGGGCCGGCGCTCCCGCCGCGGTGGTCGGTATCATCATCGCGGCCATGGTGCTGCTGCCGGAAGGCCTGGCAGCGCTGCGCGCGGCGCAGGCGGACCGCCTGCAGACCAGCATGAACCTGGCGCTGGGCTCGGCGCTGGCCAGCATCGGGCTGACCATTCCCACCGTCGCCGCCGTCTTCATCGTGGTGGGCCAGCCGCTGACGCTGGGCCTGGGTCCGAAGGAGATGGTGCTGCTGGCGCTGACCGTGGTCGTGTCGACGTTGACACTGGGGCTGGGCCGGACCACCATCCTGCAAGGCGTGGTGCACCTGGCCATCTTCGCCGCCTACCTGTTCCTGTCCATCGTCCCCTGAGCCCGCTGAGCCCCCTGCATCCCCCGAGCCGCCGCGCGCGGCACGCGCCCATGCCCCGCCGACCCGACCTGCCCGCCGCGCCCGCGTGCGGCGACCTCGACAGCCTGCTTGCCGAGATCCGCGCCTGCCGCGCCTGCGCCGACGCCCTGCCGCTGGGCCCGCGCCCCGTGCTGCAGGCGGGCGCCGGCGCAAGCATCCTGGTGGTCGGGCAGGCGCCGGGCGCGCGCGTGCATGCCAGCGGCATCCCCTGGGACGACGCCAGCGGCGCGCGCCTGCGGCAATGGATGGGGGTGGACGACAGCGTCTTCTACGACGCCTCGCGCATCGCGCTGGTGCCGATGGGCTTCTGCTATCCGGGCCGCGGCAAGAGCGGCGACCTGCCGCCGCGCAGCGAGTGCGCGCCGCTGTGGCTGGATGCGCTGCTGGCCAGGCTGCCCGGGATCCGGCTCACGCTGCTGCTCGGGCAATACGCGCAGCGCCGCTTCCTCGGCCGCGCCACGCGCGCCAGCCTGACCGAGACCGTGGCCGCCTTCGCGGACTACGGACCCGGCTGCATGCCGCTGCCCCATCCCTCGCCGCGCAACCAAGGCTGGTTCCAGCACCATCCCTGGTTCGCGCGCGACCTGCTGCCGGTGCTGCGCGAGCGCGTGCAGGCGGCCCTGGCGGCGCACGGCGCGCCGGCGCCGCAGGGAATTCAGGCAGTACGGGAGGCGAAGGCGTCCATCACGCGCGCCGAGTAGACCAGCGCGGCGCCGGTGTTCACGGCGATCGCCACGCCGAGCGCTTCCATCACCTCTTCGCGCGTGGCACCGCGCTTGGCGGCGGCCTCCGCATGCACGGCGATGCAGCCGTCGCACTGCCGCGTGACCGCCACGGCAAGCGCGATCAGTTCGCGCGTCTTGGCATCCAGGTGGCCGGTCTTGGCGCCAGCCTCGCTGAGGTGGCCGTAGCCCTGCACGGTCTGCGGGCTGAGCTTGGCCATGTCGGCGATGGTGGCCAGCAACTGCTTGCGGTAGGCATCCCACTCGAGCATCATGATCGGCTCCCTGCGGATGCGGCCAGGCGCGCCGGCCGCGATGGCAACGCGCGGCCCGGCAGGGCCGCAGTCACCAAGGAGTCTAGACCATGGACAGCGGCCGCTCAGGCCGCTCAGGCCGCTCAGGCCGCTCAGGGCGCTCGGTTCGCCCGGTTCGCGCTCAGGCCGCCTGGCTGCGCGCGGCGAGGCGGCGCGCTTCCTTGCGGCGCCCCCACCAGCCACCGATCCCCAGCAGCAGCGCCACGGCGATCAGGTCGCCGGTGAGCGCGACCGGGCGCGGCGGCCTGCCACCGGCCACGCCGTAGGTGAAGCCTTCGATCACTACCGACAGCGAAGCGCCGAAGACGAAGCAGAACAGGCTGTGCCGGCCGATCTGCACCACCGGCCCCATCCACTGCGCCAGCCGCGCCACCCAGCCGGCGCGGGCCGCCAGGTAGACCAGCCAGGCGATCCCGAGGAAACTGACCAGCCGCAGCGCGGCCAGGCTTTGCTTGGGCAGCGGGAACGCCAGCACCGGCACCCAGGCCGGCAGCCAGGGCTCGTAGACGTGCGGCCGCATCCACAGGTAGGCCAGCAGCACGCTGCACAAGGTGATGCCGATGGCGACTGCCGTCAGCAGCGAACGGCCCAGCACCCGCTGCGGCAGCATCACGTCGGGACGCAGCCGCGACAGCAGGCCCAGGCCGAACATCAACTGCCAGGCAAAGGGATTGAAGGACCAGCCAGTGCCCTCGCTGCTGGGCAGCAGCGGCGTCAGCACCGGCGCCATCAGCCACAAGGCCACGCTGCAGCCGACGAAGGCCAGCGGCCGCGCGCGCGCGGCCCGCACCGCCAGCGGCGCCAGCCCGATGAAGACCGCGTACATCGGCAGCACGTCCGAGACGAAGGGCTGGCGCGACAAGCTGACCAGCTCCAGCAGCGTGGTGACGGGGTGGGCCTGGAACACCAGCGCCTCGGTCGAGCGGATCGCCGGCGCCGGGATGCGGCAGGCCGCCAGCAGCAGGCCGAACACCAGCATCAGCACGGCCGTCAGCAGGAAAGCCTGGTAGATCACCCAGCTGCGCCGGCGCAGGCGGCTGCCGGCGATGCCCGCGCCGTGGCGGGCTTCCATCGCCAGGTAGGCCGAGGCGGCCGAGTAGCCCGCCAGGAAGACGAAGATCTCGGCGGCGTCGAACAAGACGAAGTTGCGGATGGTGTAGTCGCCCAGCACGCTGCCGTTGACGTGGTCCACCACGATGAAGATCAGCGCGATGCCGCGGATCAGGTCGATCTCGGTACGGCGCTGGGACAAGCTCATCACTGCGTTCAATTCCTGTGGTTGGTAGCGGCCGTGCGCCGCTGCTTTCTTCTGAGTTTTTGTTCTACGCCATACCGGGGAGTTCCCGATAGTTGGATTCCGTTTCGGCAGGTTTCAAGCTGTTTCAAAGCCTGGCGCGGAGCACATCCGGAGCGTCGCCGGCGCCACCCGAATCCGGCGGCATCCCCCTCTGTCGCCGAGGCGGGCGGCACGTCTCAGCCGGGCTCGCCGATCACCTGCGCCGCCAGTTCGGCTTCGACCCACTGGCGGAAGCGCGCCACGGCGGGACGCGCCTGCGCCTGCGGGGCCACCACGAAGCGATAGCCGATGCCGTCGGCCGCGTGCTCCGGCAGCACCACGCGCAGGCGTCCCTGGGCCAGCAGCGGCAGCGCCAGCGGCGTGCGGCCGATGGCCACCCCGGCCCCCTGGGCGGCGGCCCGCAGCACGTGCTCGTACTCCGAGAAGTACAGGCAGGGCTGGCCGGGCGAATGCGCCAGGCCCAGGCGCGGGTACCAGTCCGTCCACGACATCCACGGAAAACGTCCGGCCGGATCGTGGTAGACCAGCAGCGGCGTGCGCAGCAGGTCGGCCGCCGTGCGGATGCGCGCCGCCACCTCGGGCGCCGCCATCAGCATCACACGCTCACGCAGCAGCGGCGCTTCGGAGCCGTCCACGGCGCACAGCCGGATGCCCAGGTCGAAGCCCTCGCGCTCCAGGTTGGCATTGGCCTCCGAGGCATCGACGCGCACGTCGATATCCGGCGCCAGCACCTGGAAGCGCGCCAGCTTGGGCACCAGCCAGAGCGCGGCGAACGACGGCGTGGTGGTGACCGTGACCGTGCTGCGCTCGGCGGCCAGCAGGCGCACACAGGCCTCGGCGAGGCCCTCCACGGCGGCCCGCGCCGCCGCGTAGAACTCCCGCCCCTGCGGCGTCAGGCTCAAGCCCTTGCCGCCGCGCACGAACAGCGCCGTGCCCAGCACGTCTTCCAGGCTCTTGACCTGCTTGCTGATGGCGGACTGGGTCAGGCACAGCTCGTCGGCCGCCGCGGTGAAGGACAGCAGGCGGGCGGCGCATTCGAAGCCGCGGATGGCTTCGAGCGACATGGCGCGCAGCGCGGCCGCCGCGACAGGACTCGGCTTGGACATGAGCGGCTGGAATAGCGGAGATGACGATAGTTCCGGGCAGAACGGGCCGATCGCGCCAACAATGGCACCACGGCCTGCAGATGACAGCGGAGATATCGCGATGGCGGACGCGCCCGGAAAGCGGGATTCTACCCGACACCGGCGCGTGATGCAGGCCGCACACGTGACGCCCGAGGCACGCCTGCCGGGCCGCTGACAAAGTTTGACTTTCGCCCGTACCGGCCCCAGGGCCAGCCTGCGGACCTTTCCTTCCAGGAGACACCAGCATGACTTCCTACGTCGACACCCGGCAGCACGGCCAGCACGTGCTGCTGACACTGAACCGGCCCGCCAAGCTCAACGCGCTCAGCTATGGCCTGATCGACGAGCTGATGGGACATCTCGATGCGCTCGAAACCGATCCGGCCGTGCGCACCGTGATCCTGACCGGCCAGGGCGAGCGCGCCTTCAGCGCCGGCGCCGACATCGCCGGCTTCGCGCCGGACATCGCCATCTCGCCGGAGCAGGCCCATCGCGAGTTCCTGCTGCGCGGGCAGGCCTTGACGCGGCGCCTGGAGACCTATCCGAAGCCCGTCATCGCCGCCGTCAACGGCCTCGCCTTCGGCGGCGGCTGCGAGGTGGTCGAGGCGTGCAGCCTGGCCGTGGCCGCCACCCATGCCACCTTCTCCAAACCCGAGATCCGTCTCGGCTTCCCTCCGACATTCGGCGGCACGCAACGGCTGCCGCGCCACGTCGGCCGCAAGCGCGCCATCGAGATGATCCTCACCGGCGACGCCATCGATGCCGACACCGCCCGCCGTATCGGCCTGATCAACCAGGTGGTGCCGGCCGCCGAACTGCTGCCGGCCTGCCTGGCGCTGGCCGACCGCATCGCCCGCCATGCGCCGCGCGCAGTGACGGCTGCGCTGCGCGCCGTGACGCGCGGCATCAACGTGACGATCGATGAAGGGCTGGCGATCGAGGGGATGCAGTTCATGATCGCCGCGGCCTCGGCCGATGCGCGCGAGGGCACGCGGGCTTTCCTGGAGAAGCGGGAACCGCGCCTGTCAGGGCTCTGATCCTGGCGATGTCCTGGCGATGTGCTGGCGATGTCCTTGCGACGCTGCGGGCGCAGTGGACTAGCTCCCCGACGCCTCCATGACCGGCGCGGCCTCCCCTTGCGCTGCCGGCGCCGCGCCCTCCGAAGCCTGCGCAGCCAGGTGGGAGGCCGCCGCCGCCAGCCGCCGCCGCATGCCCTCGCTGGCCGCCGGCCCTGGCACCAGCGCATGGCGGGCGAAGCCGATCGGCTCGCCGCTGGCGGCATCGACCAGGCGCGGCTCGACCGGGCGGCCGCTGGCCTTGTCGACCAATTGCACGCTGGCGCCCTCGGGCGCGAAGTGCCGGTTGCCCCAGGCCAGCAAGGCGAGCAGCACCGGCTGGAAGTCGTGGCCGCGCTCGGTCAGCACATATTCGAAGCGCGGCGGCCGTGCGGAATACTGGCGCCGCTCCAGCAGGCCCGCCTCGACCAGCCCGGCCAGGCGGCGCGTCAGCATATTGGGCGCGCTGTCGAGGTTGCGCTGGAAATCGTCGAAGCGGGTCGAGCCGTACAAGGCCTCGCGCAGGATCAGGATGCTCCACCATTCGCCCACGCGCTCCAGGCTGCGGGCGATCGGGCATTGCATGTCCTTGAAGGTCTTTCGTTGCATGGTCGTGGCTCCTTGGACGGCATCTTAGCAGTCTTCGCGCCAGTGGAATCCATTGCCATTCAAGGGCTTACCGCAGCGTCGCCCCAGCGCGCCGGGCATGGCCGGGCATGCCGGCCGCGCGGCCGGCGCCACGCCCCCGCGCCGGCAAGGCGGATCTCGGGCAGAATGCCCGCGTGTGCCTTACGCTGCGCCGACACCGGCCAAGACATGACTTCGATCCGCCACATCGCCTCCGGGCGCGCCGAGCTCGCGACTGAAATCGCCGGCAGCGGCGCCCCCGTCGTCTTTCTCCATGCCAATGTATGCGACCGGCGCATGTGGCGTACCGAGCAGGACGCCATCGGCGCCACTCATAAGGCAATCGCCTATGACCGCCGCGGCTTCGGCGGCAGCCGCGCCGAGCCGGAGGATTTCTCGGCCCTGGACGACCTGCTGGCGGTGCTGGATGCCACCGCGGATGGCGCCCCGGCGGTCCTGGTCGGCTGCTCCCTGGGCGGCCGCATCGCGCTCGATGCCGCGCTGCGGCACCCGGCGCGGGTGGGGGCCCTGGTGCTGATCGCCCCGAGCATCGCCGGCGCTCCCGAGCCAGTCCATGCCCCCGTGGTGGCGGAACTGCTGGCCCAGGCCCGCGACGCCGAAGCGTCCGGCGACATCGATCGCCGGAATGCCTCGCAGGCGCGCCTGTGGCTGGACGGGCCGCTGGCCGCGGAAGGCCGCGTGGCCGGGCCCGCGCGCGATCTGTTTCTCGCCATGAACGGCATCGCACTGCGCGCGCGGCCGTTCGGCGCGGACCAGGATATCCAGCCGATGTTCCACCGCCTCGGCGAGATCGCCGTGCCGACCCTGGTGCTGTGCGGCGACCTCGACTTTCCCCACATCCAGCAGCGCTGCCACCACCTGGCGGCGACGGTGCCGGGCGCGGAACACCAGACCCTGGCGGGCATGGGCCACCTGCCCAGCCTGGAAGACCCGGCGCGCATCAGCGCATGCATCGCCGGCTTCCTGGCGCGCCGCGTCGACGGCGGCGGCGGTGGCGACCGCCACGCCGGGCCCGCGCGCTGAGCGCGGCGGCGTTCGTCGCCACGCCCTCAGGCCCTCACGCCGCCTGCAGCTTTGCCGCGGCGTCGCGCAGCGCGGTGCGCAGGCCCTCTTCCACCACCGGGTGGTAGAAGGGCATGGCCAGCATCTGCTCGATGGTCAGGCCCTGCTGGTACGACCAGGCCAGCAGGTGCGCGATGTTCTCCGCGCGCGGGCCGCTCCACTCGGCGCCGAGGAAGCGTCCATCGGCGCGGTCGGCGTAGACGTGCATCAGGCCACGGTTCTTCAGCATGACGCGGCTGCGGCCCTGGTCCTCGAAGCTGACCTCGCCGGTGACGAAGCTGCCCTCGGCCAGGTCGGCGAAGCGCCGGCCCACCATGGCGATCTGCGGATCGGAAAACACCACCGCCAGCGGCGCGCGGCGTGCCAGCGGCTTGAGCGCGGGCCAGGCAGCGGCGTTCTCGCCGGCCGCCTTGCCTTCGTCGGCGGCCTCGTGCAGCAGCGGCAGCACGTCGTTGACGTCGCCGGCCAGGAAGACCGGCGCGCTGCCGCATTGCAGGGTGGCCGCATCGAACAGCGGCACGCCGCGCGCATCGAGCGCCAGCCCGGTGTTCTCCAGGCCCAGCCCGCGCACGTTGGGAGCGCGGCCGGTGGCGGCCAGCACGTAGTCGAAGCGCTCCGTGACCTCGCGCCCTGCCGTATCCGTATAGCGGATCACCGCCTCGTCGCCCTCGCGCCGCATCTCGCTGACGCGGGCGTCCGGATCGAGGTAGAAGTCCTCGCGGAAGGCCTGCAGGGCCGCCGCCTTGACCGCCGGGTCGGTCAGCGGGCCGACGCCGCCGCGCACGCCGAACACGCGCACCCGCACCCCCAGGCGCGACAGTGCCTGGCCCAGCTCCAGGCCGATCACACCGGGGCCGAAGACCGCCACGCTGCGCGGCAGGTCATCCCAGGAAAACACATCGTCATTGACCACCAGGCGGTCGCCGAACACGCGGAAAGGCTCGGGCACCACCGGGCTGGAGCCGGTGGCGATCACTACGCGGCTGGCCCGCACGGTGACGCTGTCACCGACCTGCAGCACGGTGTTGTCGATGAAGCGCGCATAGCCGCGCAGGCGGTCCGCCTCGTCGAACCCTTCCACGCCGCGCACGACGAAGCCGACGAAACGGTCGCGCTCGCGCTTGACGCGCGCCATCACCTCGCGCCCGTCGATGCGCACCGCGCCGTCCACATGCACGCCGAAGGGCGCGGCGTGGCGGATCTCGTGCGCGGCTTCCGCGGCCGCGATCAGCAGCTTGGAGGGCATGCAGCCGACGCGGGCGCAAGTGGTACCGTAGGGACCGCCCTCGATGATCACGGCGCGCTTGCCGGCGGCCTTGGCGGCCCGGTAAGCGGCGAGGCCGGCGGTGCCGGCACCGATCACGGCGACGTCGGTGACGATGGTTTGCATGGATTCTGCTCCTCGAAAGGTACGGATGCCGGGAAGGCCCGGCGGCTCCGGTGGGTTCTGGGGATGGTGCGTGACGGGGGCGATCGGACGGCGGCGCCTGGCGCGCGCGCCAATC
>JABLTH010006034.1_pt1 | contig 10463 bp, 12 predicted proteins | sample 7875711 | NCBI WGS metagenome assembly JABLTH01 (sample SAMN14941262, study PRJNA633318) | bioreactor metagenome | isolation source: bioreactor | place: China | collected 2019-03-05 | reverse complement strand
CTCTTCGTGAAGCGCTGGCCGGACAAATGGGCGGAGCCATTCATTTGTCCTTGATCTTTTGCTTCTTTTGCATCAAGGCAAAAGAAGGGATAAAAGATCAAAGCGTATTTGATTTTCGTGAGCACTTTTCATTTGTATGTTCTTTTTTGCTTGTCCCCACAGGGCACGCAAAAAAGAACCAAAAAAGGACACCAGGGAAGGATTACACCCCCTTCCCGGGTTGGTTCCCTGATATGGCTTTTGTACTACTCCCGCATGTTGCGGGACAGGTGTGGCTTCAACTTCTGTAATCCTGCTCTTAAGTCCGTTACAGAAAATTTTTACAGCAGCTGTATTAATGCCACTGCTTCCATTTCCAAATACCGCCTCTTGAACGGTACGTTACTTTTTTGAGTGCAACCTGTTACTTGAACTGCCTTACAAACGGATTTCATGCTGTTACTTTTTCTATTGTTGCCGACAATATGGAACTATAGTCTTGTTAGTTGAGAAAAGGCAGGGTGTTCGTGAAGCGCTGGCCGGACAAATGGGCGGAGCCATTCATTTGTCCTTGATTTTTTGCTTCTTTTTTATCAAGAAAAAAGAAGAGATAAAATGTTTAAGAGTATTTGCATTATTCGAGAACTCTTTCAATTGCTTCTTACTTTTTTTGCGGAAAAAAAGTAAGCAAAAAAGCCGCCCGGGAAGGATTACATCCCCTCCCAGGGATGGTTCCCTGATGTGGCTTTTGTACTACTGTAACTTCGGCATTGGTAATCCTGCTCGTTAATTCGCTGTAGTTTAATTTTTTTGTTTTAGAATTCAAAAAGCCACTGTAACTAATTCCAAATAGTGCATCCTGAGCGGTACGTTACTTTTTTGAGTGCAACCTGTTACTTGAACTGCCATTCAAACAACCATTGAAAGGTATCACCCCCTCAACTAACCAATATCATCCCTTCCCATTGCGCAAAAAAACAGGCACACTGTAGCTTTGCAGCCTCAACAACATTGATACCATCATGCTGCTGCTTACAAAAATTTTTCAATTTGAAATGGCCCATGCTATCGACGGGTATAACGGCATGTGCAAAAATATTCATGGACACTCCTACAAACTGCATGTTACCGTGGGTGCACATTGCAATGAAGACGAATTTATTGCCCCGCCCGGTTTTTTACTGGATTTTAAAGACCTGAAAAAAATTGTGCACAGCGCCGTGGTGGAACTGTTTGATCATAAACTGGTGCTCTCCAAAAATTACATCACCAAACACCCCGAAGTAAATGAGCAGGAAAACCTGGTGATATGGGAAGCCGAGCCCACGGCCGAAAACCTGTTGCTGTTCATGAAAAAACTCATTAAGAAAGAACTGCCTGCCGATATACAGTTAATGGAAATGAAACTGTACGAAACACAGAATTCATATGCCACCTGGAGGGAATAGTTCAAAGAGACAATACCTTTTAAGAAAGGTGTCACTGCTTTGAATTAACTTACTGCCTGCATGAAACAACTACTATTGATCACATGGCTGGCAGGCAGCTTTTTTACCGCCATTGCACAAACACCTGCCAATACCTGCATTACGGCTTATTATGCCGGTCCGCCCGCAAGGCTGGACAGTTTTGCCACGCAGCAGTTAACACACCTGATATTTTCTTTCGGGCATTTGAAGGGCGACAGTTTTCATATCAGCAATGCTGCCGATACCGCCTGTATTAAAAAAATGGTATCCTTTAAAACCAGTAACCCACAGCTGAAAGTGATCCTTTCGCTGGGTGGCTGGGGCGGCTGTGCTTCCTGCTCAGCAATATTTTCAACAGCGGAGGGAAGAAAAGCATTTGCACATTCGGTAAAGGAGATCACGGATTATTTTGACAGCGATGGTATCGACCTGGACTGGGAGTACCCCGCCATTGCAGGATATCCTGGTCATGTTTATAGTAACAACGACCGTAAAAATTTTACCAGGCTGCTGAAACAATTACGCAGGGTGCTCGGCAAACAAAAAGAGATCAGTTTTGCCGCAGGCGGGTTTAATAAGTTCATCGATTCATCGGTACAATGGAAAAAGGCCATGCGTTATGCAGACAAGGTATACGTGATGAGTTATGACCTGGTGCATGGCTTCAGCACCGTAAGCGGCCATCACACACCGTTATACTCCACCCCGCAGCAGGAAGCCAGCACCGATAATGCGGTGAACCGTTTGCTGGCAAAAAAAGTGCCTGCAAAAAAAATTGTGATCGGTGCCGCATTTTATGCACGCATGTTTTTGGTAGATGACAGTCTGCAAAACGGTCTTTACCGCCCCGGCCATTTTTACCGCGGCATTTCCTGGTCGCATTTGCAAGACAGCATTACCGCTGAAAAAGGTTTTACACAATATTGGGATCCGGTGGCGCAGGCGCCTTACGCTTTCAGTAACGAAAGAAAAATACTGGTGACGTATGACGACAGTATCTCCGTGTCGCTCAAAACACAATATGCCATCCGGCGCAGGCTGGGCGGCATCATGTTCTGGCAACTGAGCGATGATACATTTTCGGATGGATTGATGCAGGTGATATTTGATACCAAAAGAAAAATACAGGCTTTGTCAAAATAAAAAACTGTTTCAGTTCACCGCTTTATTCATTTTTGTTTTATACGCATTCATTCCTGCTTCCACCAGTTCGGCTGCGCGGTAAAACTCAAAAGCAGCGCAGGTGGTGCGTGGTATTTCAATCAGCATATCGGGTGGGAACAACTGTATCATTAATTCGGTGAGCCTGTCCTGCGTAAGATCGTAGGAATTGTTCAGCAAACTAAAGATGGATAATGACGGAGCTTTGCCATTGGCATTTTGCTGCCTGGCATGATGCGGCACGGGACCATTGAGGTTAACAGCAATTACTTTTTCGCCGGGTTGCTTTTTTACCAGGTTCAGTGGCAGCGGGTTCAGCACACCGCCATCCACCAGTAAATGCTGTTCATCTGCCACCGGCGTAAAAATGCCGGGTATGCAAATGGAAGCACGCAATGCCTTGTATAAATTGCCGCTGCTGAAATGGATCTCTTTATGATGCAGCATATCGGTGGCCACAGCGGTAAATGGTACGGGCAGGTTTTCGATTTCATGATCACCGGCCAGCTCTTTCAGTTTGCCCAACACTTTTTCTCCCTTTACAAATCCCTGTTTGGTAAAAGTAAAATCAAACAAACTGAACACACTTGTTTTGGTGAGGGTACACAGCCAGTCTTTATATAGTGGCAGTGAGCCTGCACAAAACATGCCGCCCACCACAGCACCCATGGAACAGCCCGTAACACTGGCAATTTCATAACCATCGGCCAGCAACATATCAATTACGCCAATATGCGCAATACCCCTTGCGCCGCCGCTGCCTAATACCAGGTGAACTTTTTCGGGCATAGTGTGTGTTTGTATAAAGATAGTTCATTTAATGTGTGCAGGCGGTTGCGGCTGAACCATAGAAAGCGCAGCGACATACAAGGAAAACTTAAATGCCTTGTATGGTTTGTACGGTTCAAAAAAAGGCCGCAGTATGCTGCGGCCATGAATATTTTAAAAAGATTGTTGCCAGTAACAGATCAGAAGAACAGCATCAGCACCGTAAGTGCCACGCCTGCCAGTGCAAATATGAGCCCCTTTTTAAAAATACTGGTGCCGGGCATAAACATCCAGAAAGAAGAGAGTACAAAAAAGAATAGCGACACTCCAAAAAATACATTGAGATAAAACAGCGGGTCCTTTGTATTGGCCTTGTGCAGGCGGGTAAGTTTTTCCGCAAAGGGTGCCAGCGATTTGGTGGTATAATGCACTTCACCGGTAGCTGTATCATAGGTGCCCTGTTTAAACGACTGCACACTACCGTTCACCGATAAAATTTTCAGGTCACGCATACGGATGGCTTTGCCCAAATCTTCAGCACTCAGGCCGGGCTTGATAGTCTGGCTTACCTGCTTTTCCCTTTTTAAAAAATCAGTATCCCTGAAAATAAGAATGATACCGCTGAGGGCATATACGGCCATAATGCCTGCCAGGAAAAAACCCAGGTAACGGTGCCATATACGCATGGTGTTGTGAACGGTTGCTTTGCTGCTCATAGTGTTTATTTATTTTTTGCAAAGAAAGGGGAACAAAAATAAATTACCGTTAACGGAGGGAAAATGGTTTTCAAAAAAGGGAAAATATTTCAGGTTCTTTTTTACAAATGCTAAACGCCTGTTAAAAGCCGCTGACAGCCCCAACCAAAAACAACAGCTGGTAATCTTTCTCCAAAATACAGGCGCATGAAACATTTTTTACGCAGCAAGCAAACCAATTAAAAACAATTAAAATTCAAGTAACATGAAAAAAATGTTTTTGGGCGCAGCATTATTCACTGCCGCCCTCGCATCCTGTAAAAAAGATACTTCCGCTACAGATACCGCCACCAGTGCTGCCATACAGGCTGCAGCCGCATCACTACAGGCAGTGGCCGTAGCAACCAGCACCACCACTACCGGCGATTCGGTGTATGTAATAAATACCTGCAGCGCCAGCCAGCAACGAACCCTCATTGATTTTAGCGCATTGCCTGCGGCCATTACCAGCTACCTCAATACAAACTATAGTGGTTATACCGCTGTAAAAGCATTTAGTATTACAGACAGCGCAGGCACCATTACCGGTTATGTGGTGATCATTCAATACAATGGCAAGCCGGTGGGCATTAAGTTTGACGCCAGTGGCAATTTTGTAAAAGTACTGGAACAAAGAGAGGGGCACGACCTGCTGGGACAGGGCTGGCACCATGGTGGTTGTTTTGATAATCGAGACGGACAGCACCGCGATACTGTGGCACTCAGCAGCCTGCCTGCAGCTGTGCTTACTTACATGCAAGCCAATTATGCATCCGACACATTGCTGCATGCATTCATCAACCGCGATGGCAATTATGTTATACTGAGCCGCAACAATGGTTTATACGCCACTGTATTTACATCGGCTGGTACATTTATAAGTCACCTGCAATTACCCGCACACGGCGGCAACATTGCAGCTGTAAGTGAAAGCGCCTTACCACCGGCCATCAGTTCCTATCTTACCGCCACTTATCCCGGTTATGTGTTTGAAAAAGCATTTTCATTAACCGTGGGCGGGGTGCTCAAAAATTATTGCGTGGTGATTGATGCCAACAATACCAAGTATGCATTGCTGTTTGATGCCAGTGCCAATTTTGTGGCCGTTAAATTGATCCACTAAAATATACAGGGTAGTTTGGTTATTGGGCAAAGCTGCAGCAGTTGCTGCAGCTTTTTTATTGAAGAAAAGGCTCAGGAGTCAATGCGCAAGATTCAAGACTCAAAAAAGAAAAAAGGATCAAATTACAAAAACTCCAGCCTGAGCATTGAATATTGAGTGTTGATTGTTGAGTCTTTGCCTCCCCTCTCATTTCACGCATTTTCATACTCCAGCTGAAACGCCTCTGCCACTCCTTTATACACAACGCGGCCATTTATAATATTCAGGCCCTTTGCCAGCTCCGCATTATCGGCGCAGGCACGCTGCCATCCTTTTGCGGCCAGTTGTAAAATATAAGGCAGCGTACAGTTGGTAAGCGCCAGCGTGGAAGTATAAGGCACGGCACCGGGCATATTGGCCACACAGTAATGCAGCACACCATCTACAATATAAGTGGGGTCTTCATGCGTGGTGGGCACACAGGTTTCGATACAGCCGCCCTGGTCAACCGCCACATCCACAATCACCGCTCCGGGGTGCAGCAGCTTGAGCATATCCCTGGTAATGAGTTTGGGCGCCTTGGCACCGGGAATAAGCACCGAGCCCACCACAAGGTCCATATCGGGTAAGAGTTTGCGTATGTTGTATTCGCTGCTGAACATGGTAACCACATGTGGTGGCAGCACATCATTTACATAACGCAACCGCTGCAGGTTTACATCCAGTATGGTTACATGTGCTCCAAGTCCCGCCGCCATTTTTGCTGCCTGCACACCCACCACACCGGCACCCAGTATGAGTACATTGCCGGGCGGCACACCGGGTACGCCACCTAATAACACACCACGCCCCTTCACCGGTTTTTCCAAATAACGTGCGCCCTGCTGTATGGCCATACGGCCTGCCACTTCACTCATGGGAACCAGCAAGGGCAATGAACCATCGGCACGTTCCACTGTTTCGTAAGCGAGGCAAACAGCACCGCTTTCAATCATGGCCATGGTGAGTGTTTGGCTGGATGCAAAATGAAAATACGTGAAGATGAGCTGGTCTTTTTTTGCCAGTGCATATTCTGATGCAATGGGTTCTTTTACCTTAACAATCATTTCTGCTGCCGACCATATGTTTGCAGCATCGCTGATGGAAGCACCTGCCAGCAGGTAATCTTCATCAGAAAAACCACTGCCTTCTCCGGCCAGTGTTTCCACCAATACAATATGTCCGCGTTTGGATAATTCGTTCGCACCTGCAGGCGTGAGGGCGACACGGTTTTCGTGGTTCTTGATTTCTTTTGGTACACCAATTATCATTTGATTTGTTTTTGGGTGATCAAAAGCAGGCAATCGTAAACCGGTAATGCAATAAACGGATTTTTTACGGGAAAAAGTGTGGTGCCATAAAACTAAATATTGCATTGCAGTTTATATTTAGGTTAAGCAACAGCAACTGCAATTTTCTATCTTTATAAAAAACATGGTATGCGCAAGGTTTATTTACTGTTACTGCTTTTTATGTATGGCAACAATACATGGGCACAACAGGTTACAGCTACTTCCGCCCGCATTATAAAAATTACCGCGGCCGACAGCAGTGTGACCATTAAAGAAACCGTAAAAGCGCAGCTGGACAAAAACATCTCCAAAAAACAAAAGAGTATAAAGCTGTTTGTAACGGCGGCGGATAAAAAGACCGCACTCAGCATCAGCAAACTTGTGGCGGCAAAAAAGCAGCAAAATATTTTACAGGCAGATGCTGCCGCACTGATCAGCAAGTACACGGCTGAAACAGAAAAAAACCTTAACCAGTTATTGAGCAGGGCAGCGGCCAATAACTGCATCCTGCTTTTTGATGAAGCCGATGCATTGTTTGCACCGGAAGACAATACACCCGATGCCAGGGATAAACAGGATGCCGCTGTTTTAATATTGGATATGCTGTCCAATTATAAAGGTGCAGTGATTGTATGCTGCACCGGTTTTAACTGCCGCAACAACGTGGAGCTGCCGCTGTTTGTAAAAATAAAGGCCGACTGAATTTTTATATTTTCAAAAAACTGAACACACTGTCGATCACGATACCGATCACGCCCTGTTTAAAACCTTCAATACGTATTTGCGCCAGCCCGGCCTGCTGCAATGCACTCATCAGCACCAGGTCTTTTTGCCGGAACATGAGCCATTCAAAATCTTCGGTGGTAAGTTTGCCTTCGGCCAGTAATGACGTCCAGCGTAAAATATTTTCTTTGGCGGCATTCACCAGTGCCTGCCCGTCTTTTTTTGCTTCGCTCACATATTCTTTTGTAGTGGCTTTTGCCAGCGTGGCAATGCCATCTGCAATATTGCCGAATAATGTTTTGATATCTGCTGCTGTCATGATCCTTATTTTGTTTGTGATGAATTTATTGTGCACCGCCCAGGTGCTGCTGTATTTTGGCAAAGATGCTTTCGGCCGTGCTTTGCTTTAGTTTTTTACTTTCCAGTTCCAGCAGCAGGTCGAACATGGGTGCGATGATATTTTTTTTGGCCTCGTCAATAAAAATGGCTGATTTCTTTTTTGCTTCCCGCCAGTTATTGAAAAACCCTTTTTTAAACTGGTGGCCCGCCACACCTTCCATTTCTTCTGATAAAAGCGCATCATACAAAAACACCCACATCTTCGACATCACTGCATTTTTTGGTTTGTGGGTATCATACTCAAACGCTTTTTGAATTTTAAGTGTTACCGCTTCCACTTCGGCGGCATGGCTGCTGTAATCTTCGGTTGCTTTTTGCATACTGTTCAGCACTTCCACTTTTAACGAGGCCAGCTGTGTGTAAGAATACGCATCATAAGTAGTGATGAGCGCCTTGCAGCCCGGTAATACCACCGGCAAAAAGGCCAGCAGCATTAACAGGTAATGCTGCCGGATGATTGTAATTAAACGCATAAAAATATTTTTGTGTGATAAATGATGCTACCCGTTTTGCAATCCGAATTTTCCTGTATCGATCCACTCTCCTTTGGTGATCGTCCACCAGTCATCGGCAATACCTTTCAACACATATTCGTAAGGCAGCCAGCCATAACCTTTTTCGCCCCATCCTTCACCCCATGAATTACGGATCTTGATGGCACCGGTGGTAACAATTTCGGGATTGCTGGGATGCGTGATTTTTAAACCATCGTCATAACCCGCTGCCATCACCGCATGGCCGCCATCCACTTCTTCCTTTACATCGGGGAAGGGAATTTTTCCATTGTCGGCCTGGTCCAGCGAACTGAAGCAGGTAAAACCAAACATCACGCCAAGCCCGTTTGCCAGATGTTCTTTTATCCGGTCCAGCAAAGGCTGTCCACGCATACCATCTGCATCCAGCCGGTAATACAGCAATGCCTGGAAGTTTTGTGCATAGCTGTACATAAATGGTGTGGGTTCTTCGTTGAACTTGTCTTCATCATACGGACAAAAACGTTCGGGCACCAAACCAAACAATGCCATCGCCGCCATGGTAGTGCGTAAATAAGCACCGTCATCTGCCTTCCATTTTAAAAGATTGCGGGTGGTTTTGTACAAAAACAACCGGGATGCGTCGGTGTGTTTGCCAAAAGCCCGGCGTTCAAAATATTCATACAGTCCCACGCCGGCATGTGCGGTGCAGGAGCCAAGGCCGCCCTGGTCTTCAACAGGTGAACACCATTTACTGAGGTCGGCTTTTTTAGGCAGACTTATTTTTTTTGCTTTTGATTTAGTTGCACCCAGCGGCAGTTTGCTCAGCACTTTACTTACGGGTTCTTTGGCACCACGCAGTTTTTGCCTTGCTGACAATTTATCGGTACTGGGTGTGTTGTCCCTGAAATCAGGATAGTCACGCAGCCATCCTTTTCCTTTGGTTTTGTAAATGCTCATATAAAAGGTTGTTTGATGTAATGAGAACAAGCATTTGTTATGCACGATGCTGCCGGTAAATATGCTTTACCGGAAACAACAGGGTACTTATCAATTTTTCTGATGCTTGTACATGCAGGCTAACAGCAATTGTTTGCTGCCTGTTTGATGGCTGCGGCTTAAAAGGGGATTTAACTTTGCGGGAACACTTGAAGAATGTTTTTGCAGGGGGCGGTGTTAACAGCAGTCTAAATTAATATTAGTTCCTGTAAAAAGGAAACTTTAATACGGGTGCTGCTTAAAAAAAATTTTTGTTGCCTGTCCGGTTTGCCAAAACCCGTTTGTTATACAGGTATACAATTCCTACATTCACTCACAGCCCGGCTGCAGCGGGTAAAAAAATCAAATTATGAACGAGTACATTTTAATTTTCAGGCACCAGGACGGCAGCAAGATCGCTTCGCCGGAACAGATACAGGTTTGGATGAAACAAACCATGGACTGGATCGGCAGCATTACCGCACAAAACAAATTTGTGGGCGGCAACGGTTTGCCTTTTGATGATGCAAAAGTGGTGCATCACAACAGTGTTGTAACCAACGGGCCCTTTGGCGACATCAAGGAAACCATTGGGGGGTACATTATTGTAAAAGCGGCTTCTGCTAATGAAGCCGCGGAGTTTGCCAAGGGCTGTCCCGTATTACAGGGCGAGGGCAATACCGTTGAAGTGCGCAAAATTGCCAAGGGCGATGGCGTGCATTAAAAAATATTTTTAAAAACATTCAAACTTAAACATCATGAAAGATTTTTTATTTGTGTACCGCAACGATTATAAAACATTGCCGGCACCAACACCCGAACAGCAGCAGGCCGAAATGAAAAAATGGATGGACTGGCTGGGCGGTATTGCCGCACAAAATAAACTCACTGCTGCCGGCAGCCCGCTCACCAGCGAGGGAAGGGTGCTTAAAGCAAACCATGTAGTTACCAATGGGCCTTATTCCGAGATCAAGGAAGTGGTGGGTGGTTACTCCATTATCAGGGCCGGTTCTTTTGATGAAGCAGTAGAAATGGCAAAGGGATGTCCCGCACTGCTCATTGGTGGTAATGTTGAAATAAGGGAAGTGGTACCCATGTAATTTTTACAGCAATAAAAGCCTTTGTATATTTTTACAAAGGCTTTATGTTTTTTATGCAGCAACCCGAACTGATACCGCATTTATTCCGCACCGAGTTCAGCAGGATCACATCGGTGCTGTGCAGGCTGTTTGGTATAGAGCACCTGGAAGCAGCGGAAGACATTACCAGTGAAACTTTTTTAACTGCCGTGGAAACATGGCCCTACAAAGGCATTCCGCCCAACCCCACCGCATGGCTGTACACCG
>JABLTH010087143.1_pt1 | contig 10469 bp, 10 predicted proteins | sample 7875711 | NCBI WGS metagenome assembly JABLTH01 (sample SAMN14941262, study PRJNA633318) | bioreactor metagenome | isolation source: bioreactor | place: China | collected 2019-03-05 | reverse complement strand
CTTCTGGGGCTGGCAGCTGATCTGCGTGCTGGCGATGGTGACCATGCCGCTGGGGATCACCCAGAGCAAGGAATACGCCGAGCCGGAATGGTTCATCGACATCCTGATCGCGATCGTCTGGGTCAGCTTCGGCACGGTGTTCTTCGCCAGCCTGGCGCGCCGGCGCATCCAGCACATCTACGTGGCGAACTGGTACTACGGCGCCTTCATCATCGCGGTGGGCCTGCTGCACGTCGTCAACAACCTGGCCGTGCCGGTGTCGCTGTGGAAGTCCTACCCGATCTACTCCGGCGTGGTCGACGCGATGGTGGAGTGGTGGTACGGCCACAACGCGGTGGCCTTCTTCCTCACCGCCGGCTTCCTCGGAATGATGTACTACTTCGTGCCGCGCCAGGCGAAGCAGCCGCTGTGGAGCTACCGCTTCTCCATCGTGAACTTCTGGGCGCTGATCTCGGTGTACATGTGGGCTGGCTCGCACCACCTGATGTACACCGCGCTGCCGGACTGGGTGCAGTCGGTCGGCATGGCGTTCTCGCTGATCCTGCTGATGCCGAGCTGGGGCTCGGCGGCGAACGGCCTGCTCACCTTCAACGGCTCGTGGGAGAGGCTGCGCACCGACCCGGCGGCGAAGTTCATGGTGATGTCGCTGGTGTTCTACGCGGCGGCCACCTTCGAGGGCTCGATGATGGCGATCAAGACCGTCAACTCGCTCTCGCACTACACCGACTGGACCATCGCCCACGTGCACTCCGGCTCGCTCGGCTGGGTGGCGATGATCACCATCGGCTCGCTCTACGCGATGGCGCCGCGCGCCCTGGGCAAGCCGGCGATGCATTCGCGCCGGGGCATGGAGCTGCACTTCTGGCTGCACATGATGGGCACGCTGATGTACGTCGGCGCGATGTGGACCGCCGGCGTCACCGAGGGCGTGATGTGGCGCGCCACCCAGCCGGACGGCGCGCTGACCTACCCGTTCATCGCCAGCCTTATCGCGATCAAGCCGATGTACCTGATCCGCTGGGGCGGCGGGGTGCTGATCCTGTCCGGCATGTGGGTGATGGCATGGAACCTCTGGCACACCGCGGACTACGCGCGGGCGCGGCTGATCAAGCCGATTCCGGTGCCGGTGCCCGAGCCGGTGCCGCACCAGGTGCCGGCGCCGCTGCCGGCCGCGGGCTGAGGAGGCGACCATGGCGTACAGGCATTTCGAAGCGATCGAGAAGCACGCCGGCCTGCTCGGCATCCTCATCGCGATCATGGTGTCGATCGGCGGGCTGGCCGAGATCACCCCGCTGTTCATGGAAGCGCACGCGGTAAAGGCGCCGCCGGGGGTGAAGCCCTACGACCCGCTGCGGCTGGCCGGGCGCGATATCTACGTGCGCGAGGGCTGCTACCTGTGCCACTCGCAGATGATCCGCGCGCTGCGCGCCGAGACCCAGCGCTACGGCCACTACTCCACCGCGGAGGAATCGGTCTACGACCGGCCGTTCCAGTGGGGTTCCAAGCGCACCGGGCCGGACCTGGCGCGGGTCGGCGGCAAGTACTCCGACCAGTGGCAGCGCATGCACCTGATGAACCCGCGTGCGCTGGTGCCGGCCTCGAACATGCCGGGCTTCCCCTGGCTGGCCAGGGCCACGCTCGATCCGGCCGACATCCAGGCGCGCATGCGCGTGCTGCGCGAGCTGGGCGATCCGTACACCGACGCGGACATCGCCGCGGCACCGGCCGCGGTGGTCGGCAAGACCGAGATGGACGCGCTGATCGCCTACCTGCAGGGCCTGGGCATCAAGAACGAGCCTCAGCCGCCCGCGGCGGCCAAGGCCGGAGGTGCGCCATGAGCCACGAGGCCTGGGGACACCTCGCCGGCGTGGTGACGGTGGTGCTGATGTTCACCTTCGTGGGCATCTGGGTGTGGGCCTGGCGCAAGCGGCACCGCGAGGTGTTCCAACGCATGGCGGGCCTGCCGATGGAGGACGGGGTCGATCCGACGGCCGATGACGACGCGGGAGAACAGCGATGAGCGCCGGCTGGTCGATGTGGGTGATGTTCCTGGTCGTGCTCAATCTGGGCATCACGTTCTTCCTGTTCCTGTGGGCGCCGCGGGCGAAGATCCCGACCCAGCCCGATGGCACCAGCGGCCACGTGTGGGCGCACGGGGTGCTGCGCGAGGGCGTGCGCCGGCTGCCGCTGTGGTGGGTGGTGTTGTCCGCGGCGATGTTCGTGGCCGGTTTCACCTACCTGGTGCGGTACCCCGGCTTCGGCAACCACAAGGGCACCCTGCACTGGACCGCGCACGGCGAGCTGGCCAAGGACGTGGCCGCCAACGACGACAAGCTGGACGAGTTGCTGGCGCGTTTCCGCGAGTACCCGGTCGAGCAGCTCGCCGGCGATCCGGCAGCGATCCAGATGGGCCACCGGCTGTTCATGGACAACTGCGCCGCCTGCCACGGCCCGGTCGCGCACGGCAACGTGGCGCTGGGCGCGCCGAACCTCACCGACGACGACTGGCTCTACGGCGGCAGCGGCAAGGACATCCTCACCAGCATCGAGCACGGCCGCGCCGGCGTGATGCCGGCCTGGGGGCCGAGCCTGGGCGAGCAGAACGTCAAGCGCCTGGCGCAGTACGTGCTGAGCCTGTCCGGATCGCCGCACGACGCGGCGGCGGCGGCCGCGGCCAAGCCGCTGTTCGCCACCTGCGCGGCCTGTCACGGGCCGCAGGGCAAGGGCACCCAGGCACTGGGCGCACCCAATCTCACCGACCGCATCTGGCTGCACGGCGGCAGCGTCGCCGACATCGAGCAGACCATCCGCGGCGGGCGCCAGGGCGCGATGCCGGCCTGGGACAAGCGTCTGAGTGCCGACCAGATGCGGGTGCTGGCTGCGTACGTCTACCACCTCGCCCACCCGGGCATCGGCGATGCCGGGCGCTGACCCGCGCGGCCGCTGGTACCGCCAGCCGGTGCTGTGGCTGGGCGCGGTGGTGTTCGTCGCTTCGATCGCCGGTTGCGTGTGGATCATTGCGATGGGCGCGCGTCACGCCGACGTGCCGGTGGACGCGCCGCACGCGGTGTTCGGGGTGCCCTGGCACGGCCACGCACGGCCGACCCCGGCCGGCACCGCGGCGTCGCCGCGATGAACGCGGTCTGGGCCCACCCGCAGCTGGCCGCGCAGGTGCTGCGGCCGCGCCGCGACGGCCGCGCCGAAGCGAGCCTGCGGGTGTCGCCGCTGGACGATCCGCGCCGCGTGCTGCACGTCGAGCAGGTGTTGCGCGCGCTGCCGGGGGTGCAGAGTGTGGGCGTGGATGCCACGCGCCAGCGCGTGTCGGTGGTGTGGGATCCGGCGCGTCAGCAGCTGCCGGCGCTGCTCGACGCGCTGGGCGGCATCGGCTGCCGCGCGGAGCCGCTGCCGCGGTCGCGTGCCGGCGGCGACGCGCAGCACGCCGCGCACGACCTGCTCAAGTGCCTGCTGGTGGCAGGCATGTGCGCGATGCAGGTGATGACCTACGCCTTGGTGATCTACCTCGGCGTGGTCGATTTCGTCGACTTCAGCACGCGGGGGCTGTTCCGCTGGCTGGGCTTCCTCACCACGCTGCCGATCGTCGGCTACGCCGCGCTGCCGTTCTACCGCGGCGCGCTGGCCGAGCTGCGCGCGCGCCGTCCCGGCATCGACCTGCCGGTGGCGCTGGCGGTGCTGCTGGTGTTCGCCGGCAGCGCGTGGAACACCTGGCGCGCCGCCGGCGAGATCTATTTCGACTCGGTGAGCATGTTCGTGTTCCTGCTGCTGGTGGCGCGCTACGTCGAGCTGCGCGCGCGCCAGCGCAGCGGCGCACTGGGCGACGCCACGGTGGACGCCGCGCCGCTGCTGGCCGAGCGTCTCGGCGTCGACGGCCGGCGCGAGTGGGTGGCGGCCACCACGCTGCTGCCGGGCGACCGCGTGCACGTGGCCGAGGGCGCCACGGTGCCGGCCGACGGCGTGCTGGACAGCGCGCACGCCGAGCTGGACGAGGCGCTGCTGTCGGGCGAATCGCGCCCGGTGCGGCGGGTACGGGGCGAGCCGCTGGTGGCCGGCAGCGTGCTGCTGTCCGGGCCGGTCGAGCTGACCGTGCGCCACAGCGGCGAAGGCACCGCCGCGGCGCGGATCGGCGCGCTGGCGCGACGTGCCAAGAGCGGTCGCGTCGCCGCCGCGGCCACCGCCGATCCGCAGGCCACCCGTTTCGTCCAGCGCGTGCTGGTGCTCACCCTGCTCACTGTGCTGGGCTGGCTGCTGGTCGATCCACCCCGCGCGTTCGAGGCGGCGGTGGCGGTGCTGGTGATCGCCTGCCCCTGCGCCTTTGCGCTGACCGTGCCGGCGACCCGCGCCCGCGCCTTCGGCGTGCTGGCCGCACGCGGCGTGCTGGTTGCCGACGGCGCCGCGCTAGAGCGATTGGCAAAAGTGGACTTCGCCCTGTTCGACAAGACCGGCACGCTGACCCATCCGGGCTTCATGCCGGACGACATCGTCGTCTGCCGCGGCACGCGCGACGACGCCTTGCGCCTGGCCGGTGCGCTGGCGCAGGGCAGCAGCCATCCGCTGTCGCGCGCGCTGGCCCGGATGGCCACGGACATGGCGGCCGCGCCGCTGCCGATGGTCGACGACTTGCGTGCGCTCACCGGCGTGGGCCTGGCCGGCCGCATCGACGGTCGCGCGCTGCGGCTGGGGCGGGCCGACGCGGTGCTTGCCGGCGAGGTGCCGCCTGCGCTGGAGGGGGGCCTGGTGCTGGCCGACGCCGCCGGCCCGCTGGCCGGCTTCCGTCCGCGCGAACAATTGCGCCAGGACGCGGTGGACACGCTGGCCGCGCTGCAGGCGCAGGGCGTGCAGCCGATGCTGGCCAGCGGCGACGCGCCGGCGCGGGTGGCGATCATTGCCGCGGCGCTCGGCATCGACCAGTACGCCGCGCGGCAGACCCCGGCCGACAAGCTCGCCCTGCTGCGGCAGGCGCGCGACCGCGGCCACGTGACGCTGGCGGTGGGCGACGGCAGCAACGATGCCCCGGTGCTGGCCGGGGCCGACGTGTCCGCCGCGCTGGCCGGCGGCACCGCGCTGGCACAGGCGCATGCCGGGCTGCTGCTGACCGGCGACCGCCTCGACGGGCTGCTCGCCGCGCGCGCGGTGGCCGGCGACATGCAGCGCATCGTCGCGCAGAGCCGGCGCTGGGCGCTGGGCTACAACCTGCTGGCGGTGCCGTTCGCCGCGTTCGGCCTGGTGCCGCCGTGGCTGGCCGGCATCGGCATGGCGCTGAGCTCGCTCGGCGTGGTGGTGAACGCGCTGCGCACCGGACGCCGGCTACCCGCGCCGGGGTGGCGCGCATGAACATCCTCCTGGTGCTGATCCCGGTGACGCTGCTGGTGGTGGCGATCGCCGTGGCGCTGTTCTTCTGGGCGGTGAGCCACCAGCAGTTCGACGACCTGGACAACCCCGGCATCCTGCCGCTGCTGGAAGATGATCCAGGTCAGGGCGTGGCGGGCCATGCCGCGCCATCCTCGTCCTCCGACACTGCGCCGCCGTCCGCTGGCGGTGCCGGTTCCCCCGATGTGCCGCCGCCGGCACCCGAGTAGACGCATGACCGGTTCCCCCGACACGCCCTCCGAAGAGGCCATCGCCACCCTCGTCGACCGCTTCTACGAGCGCGTGCGACGCGATCCCGAACTCGGCGCGGTGTTCAATCCCGCCGTGCACGACTGGCCCGGGCACAAGGCGCTGCTGACCCGCTTCTGGAGCTCGGTGGAGCGCGGCACGCGCAGCTACCGCGGCAACCCGATGGCCGCGCACCTGCGCCATCCGGTGCGCGCCGGCCATTTCGACCGCTGGCTGGAGCTGTGGCGCGAGACCTGCGCCGAGGTGCTGGACGCCGCCGGCGCGGCGCGGATGATCGACCACGCCGAACGCATCGCGCACAGCCTCAAGCTCGGCCTCGGCCTGCGTCCGCATTCGCGGCGGCTGGGTCTGCCGGTGATGCACCTGCCGGCGCAGGCGCGGGAGTCCTGAGATGTTCTCCACCGACCTGCCCCCGCTGCCGACCGGTCGCGCCTGGGTGCACAGCGCGCTGGAGCGCCTGGCGCAGGAGGCGGCACGCTCGGCCGACACCCACCTGCTCAAGCTCGACCTGCCGGCCTTCGCCGGTATCGACCTCTACCTGAAGGACGAGTCCGCCCACCCCAGCGGCAGCCTCAAGCACCGGCTGGCGCGCTCGCTGTTCCTGTACGCGCTGTGCAACGGCCGCCTGCACGCCGGACAGACCGTGGTGGATGCGTCGTCCGGCAGCACGGCGATTTCCGAGGCGTGGTTCGCGCGCCTGCTCGGGCTGCCGTTCGTCGCGGTGATGCCGGCGTGTACCGCGCCAGGCAAGATCCGCGACGTGCAGGCGCTGGGCGGGCAGTGCGACCTGGTCGAGGACCCGGCCCAGGTACCCGCCGTGGCCGCCGCGCACGCCGAACGCGGCGCCTGTTTCCTCGACCAGTTCGGCCTGGCCGAGCGCGCCACCGACTGGCGCGGCAACAACAACATCGCCGAGTCGATCCTCGGCCAGATGGCGCGCGAGCCCTCGCCCGAGCCGGCGTGGATCGTGTGCAGCGCCGGCACCGGCGGTACCTCGGCGACGATCGGTCGCTACCTGCGCTACCGCCGCCTGCCGACCCGGCTGTGCGTGGCCGAGCCCAGCGGCAGCGCCTTCGTCGAGGGCTGGCGTCGGCACGACCGCGCCGCCGTGGCCAGCCAGCCGACGCTGATCGAAGGTATCGGTCGGCCACGGGTGGAGCCGGGTTTCGTGTTCGAGGTGGTCGACCAGGTCCTTGAGGTGCCCGATCCAGCGTCGATCGCCGCCGCCTGGCTGCTGGAGGAGTTGCTCGGTCGCCGCTACGGCGGTTCGTCCGGCACCCAGTTCGTCGCCTGCCTGCGACTGGCCGCGGCGATGCAGGCGAGCGGCGAGCGCGGCAGCATCGTCAGCCTGCTGTGCGACCGTGGCGAGCGCTACGCCGAGACGCTGTTCGACCGGGGCTGGCTCGCCGCGCGCAGCATCGATACCGCGCCGTGGGAGGCGCGCCTGCGCGCGGTGCTGCGTGACGGCCGCGGCTTCGACGAACCGATGCCGTAGCATGGACGTCCGCACGGCATTCCGTCGTGCCTGACGGTTTGCCGCGGAGTCCTGTGATGTCGTTCGCCATTCTCGGTCATGGCCGTTTCGGCCAGGCGCTTGCCGGCCTGCTGCGCGAGGCCGGCCATGCCGTACGCGCCTGGGACCCGCGCGGCGACGTGCCGGCCGACTACGCTGCCGACTCGCCCGATGCGGCCGTGGACGATGCGCAGTGGGTGGTGCTGGCGATGCCGGTGCCGCAGATGGACGAGGCGCTGCGCACCCTGCGTCCGCGGCTCAAGGGCGGGCAGACGGTGCTCGACGTCGGCAGCGTGAAGCTGCATCCCTGCGCGCTGATGGATGAGCTGCTCGGCGACGCGATCCCGCACGTCGGCACGCATCCGTTGTTCGGCCCGTTGAGCCTGGCCCGCGGCGAGCGCCCGCTGCGCGTGGTGGTCTGCGCCAGCGCGCGCCATCCGGAGGCCGCCGAACGCGCCAGCGCGCTGTTCGCCTCGCTCGGCTGCGAGGTGATCGCGCAGGAACCGGCCGCGCACGACCGCGCCATGGCGCACACCCACGCGCTGGCGTTCTTCATCGCCAAGGGCCTGGTCGACATGGGCGTGGACGACGAACTGGCGGTGGCGCCGCCGTCGTTCCTCGGCCTGAAGGCGATGCTCGCCGCAGTGCGCGGCGATGCCGGCCACCTGTTCGCCGCGATCCAGCAGGAGAACCCGTTCGCCGAACAGGCCCGGGCGGAACTGCTCGCCACGCTGCAGGGCATCCATCGGCGGCTGGTCGCCGACGGCGACGACACCGGGCTGGCGATCAGCGAACGCGGCGGACCCGGGCCGGCGTGACGTCGTCGACCGCTGCGACAATCCGCGCAGGCCGCGGCCGTCACGCCTGATATAGGTCAGGGGCAGCCGCCCCCCGCGCCGCCGACGATGCGCACGTCCTTACGGAGACGTGCCATGACGACGACCCGAAAACTCTGGCTGGGGCTGGCGGTGCTGCTGCTGGCCTCCTTCTCGGTGCTGCTGTGGGTGGGCAAGGAGGTGCACCAGCAGGCGCCCCCCTTGCCCGACGCGGTGGTCACCACCGGCGGTGCCACGCTGTACACCCGCGCCGACATCGAGCAGGGCCGCGAGGTCTGGCAGAGCATCGGCGGCCAGCAGCTCGGCTCGATCTGGGGCCACGGCGCGCTGGTGGCGCCGGACTGGAGCGCCGACTGGCTGCACCGCGAAGCCGACGCCATGCTCGAGCTGCTGGCCCGCGACGAGGGCGCGCCCTCGTTCGCCGCGCTGGATGCCGAACGGCAGGCTGCGCTGAAGGCGCGCGTGCAGGCCGAGGAGCGTCGCAACACCTACGACGCGAGCACCGGCACCATCTCCGTCTCGCCGCTGCGGGCGCAGGCGATGGAGGTGGTGGCGCGCCACTACGACAGCCTGTTCAGCAACGACCCGGCCACCCACGCGCTGCGCGTCACCTACGCCATGCGCGAGGACACCATCCCCGAGATGGAGCATCGCCGCGCGGTCACCGCGTTCTTCTGGTGGACCAGCTGGGCCGCCGCCGCCGAGCGTCCCGGGCACAGCGTCAGCTACACGCAGAACTGGCCGTACGACCCGCTGGTCGGCAACCGGCCCAGCGGCACCGCGCTGATCTGGTCGGTGTTCAGCGTGCTGTTCCTGATCCTCGGTATCGGCCTGATCGGCTGGTACCACGCGGTGCAGAGCCACAAGGAGAGCCCGGCGGTGCCGCCGTCGCACGACCCGCTGGCAGCGTTCACCCCAACGCCCTCGATGAAGGCCACGGCGAAGTACTTCTGGACGGTGATGGGCCTGTTCCTGGTGCAGATCCTGCTCGGCGCGACCACTGCGCATTTCCAGGTGGAAGGCCAGCAGGCCTATGGCTTCGCGCTGGCGAACATACTGCCGTACAGCATCACCCGCACCTGGCACACGGAACTGGCCGTGCTGTGGATCGCCACCGCGTGGCTGGCCACCGGCCTGTACATGGCGCCGGTGATCGGCGGCAGGGAGCCGAAGTTCCAGCGGCTGGGCGTGAACTTCCTGTGGGTGTGCCTGCTGGTGATCGTGGTCGGCTCGTTCGCCGGCCAGTGGTTCGCGGTGATGGACAAGCTGGGCCTGAAGTACAACTTCTGGTTCGGCCACCAGGGCTGGGAGTACACCGACCTGGGCCGCTTCTGGCAGATCTTCCTGTTCGTCGGGCTGATGCTGTGGCTGTTCCTGGTCGGCCGCGCGCTGTGGCCGGCGATCAGGCGCCGCGACGAGACCTCGAACATCGTGGGCCTGCTGTTCCTGTCCACCATCGCCATCGGCCTGCTCTACGGCGCCGGCCTGATGTGGGGCGAGCACACCCACATCGCGATGGTCGAGTACTGGCGCTGGTGGGTGGTGCACCTGTGGGTGGAGGGCTTCTTCGAGGTGTTCGCCACCGCGGTGATCGGCTACCTGTTCGTGCGGCTGGGCCTGCTGCGCGTGCACAGCGCCACGGTGAACATGCTGTTCGCCACCATCGTGTTCATGGCCGGCGGCGTGCTCGGCACGTTGCATCACCTGTACTTCACCGGCACCACCACCGCGGTAATCGCGCTTGGCGCCAGCTTCTCGGCGCTGGAAGTGGTGCCGCTGGCGCTGATCGGGCTGGAGGCCTACGACAACTGGCGCAAGCAGCACGCCGCGCCGTGGATGGCGCGCTACCGCTGGCCGATCATGTTCTTCGTGGCGGTGAGCTTCTGGAACCTGGTCGGTGCGGGCCTGTTCGGTTTCCTGGTCAACACGCCGATCGCGCTGTACTACATGCAGGGCCTCAACCTCACCCCGCTGCACGGCCACACCGCGCTGATGGGCGTGTACGGCATGCTCGGCATCGGCCTGATGCTGTTCTGCCTGCGCGGCATCAAGCCGGAGGCCGAGTGGCGCGAGGGCTGGCTGAAGGGCGCGTTCTGGACGCTCAACATCGGCCTGTCGCTGATGGCGCTGCTGACCCTGCTGCCGCTGGGCGTGCTGCAGCTCAACGCGGCGCTGGACCACGGCTACTGGTTCGCCCGCTCCGAGCACTTCATGGACCAGCCGCTGGTGCACCTGCTGGTGTGGATGCGCGTGCCCGGCGACAGCCTGTTCGCGGTCGGCGCCCTGCTCATCTCGGTGTTCGTCGCCTCGCTATGGCTGGTGCGCAGGCGCCAGCCCGGCGGTGTTGCGCTGCCACGGGCGGCGCGGGAAAGTGCGTGATCTCCGCGGGGCGCGCCGCCCGGCGCGCCCCTTCATCACCGGTAGGAGCGCACCCTGTGCGCGACAGCTTTCTGCCGGGATGCGCATCGGAGCGTTCGCGCACAGGG
>JABLTH010150487.1_pt1 | contig 10473 bp, 10 predicted proteins | sample 7875711 | NCBI WGS metagenome assembly JABLTH01 (sample SAMN14941262, study PRJNA633318) | bioreactor metagenome | isolation source: bioreactor | place: China | collected 2019-03-05 | reverse complement strand
TCGACGAACCCCATCGGCGCGACCAGCACACCGCTTTCGATATCGTCGCGAACGAGATGCCACGGGCCGATGGCGACACCCAGCCCCGCAACCGCCGCCTGCAGGCTGAAGTAGAAATGGTCGAACACCTGCCCGCGCCCGCGCACGGCCGGCTGATGCGCGGCAACCGCCCATTCCTTCCACGCGTCCGGCCGTGTCCGCGCGTGCAACTGCGGAACGTCCGTCTTCAACGAGCGACTACCGCGACGAGCGGAAAACCACGCATCGACGTTGTCCGGCCGGCACACCGGCCCCACCCGCTCCGCGAACAGACGCTCCGCGTGATAACCCGCCGGCCACGCAAAGTCGTTGCGTCGAATCGCCATGTCGATGCCGCTGTCGAATGAAAACGGGCCACCCGCGGCCGCCAGGTGAACGTCGATGCCCGCATGTCGCACCTGAAAATCCGGCCAGCGCGGAATCAGCCAGCGCATCAGCAGCGTCGGCTCGCACGACAGGACCCAGCGCCGCGCCCGGGCGGCCTCGGTGCGCAATTCCTGCGCGGCGTGACGCATCAGCCCCAGCCCGTCGTGGACCGCCTGCGCCAGCTTGCGGCCCGCGTCGGTCAGGAACACGCGCCGGCTGCGCCGCTGGAACAGCGCCACGCCCAGGTCGTCCTCGAGCAGCCGCACCGCGCGGCTGACCGCGCCGTGGGTCAGGCACAGCTCGTCGGCGGCACGGCTGAAATTCTCGTGACGCGCCGCCGCCTCGAAGCAACGCAGCGCCATCAGCGAAGGCAGGTTCGCGCGCATCGATTGTGAATCAAACTCACCATTCTGGTCAGAAATCATCGCTATTCCGGATGAAACATGACCCATAAGATTGCCCCATCAAACCATCAATCACAAGGACAGGACGATGACCGAACTGATAGTTGTAGTCACCATCACGCTGCTGGCCGTGATCAGCCCGGGCCCGGACTTCGCGATGGTCACGCGCAACAGCCTGATGCTGTCGCGCCGCTCGGGCGTGCTCACCGCGCTGGGTATCGGGCTGGGCGTGACGGTTCACGTGAGCTACACGCTGCTGGGCGTCGGCCTGCTGATCCGGCAATCGTTGTGGCTCTTCAATGCCGTCAAGCTGATCGGCGCGATCTACCTGGTCTACCTCGGCGTGAAAATGCTCATGACGAAAGCCGGCAACGGGCAGACCGACGCGCCGGCCGCACCGCTGTCGGACCTGGCCGCGCTGCGCACCGGCTTCCTGACCAATGCGCTGAACCCCAAGACCACGGTGTTCATCGTCAGCCTGTTCATGCAGGCCGTGCGGCCCGACACACCGCTGATCGTGCAGATCGGCTACGGTGCATTCATCGCGCTGGCGCACGCCGGCTGGTTCAGTCTGGTGGCCGTGTGCTTCTCCGCGACGGCCGTCCGCGATCGCCTGCTGTCGCTGCGGCACTGGATCGACCGCACCTTCGGATGCCTGCTCGTCGGCTTCGGCGTCGCGCTCGCCATCGCGCGCGGCGGCCGCTGATCCGGGCGGCCGCGCCGCACGCCGACACAAGCGCCGGGAGCACACCGCCGACGCACCGACGCGCCGACGCACCGGATACGCTGCGCGGCAGCGTCAGAACCCGCGCGCGATCGATCGGGCCTCGTCGATCACGCGGCTGCGATCGACCTTTCCGTCGGCACCGAACAACGTACGCTCGACGACGATACCCGTGACGTCCGTCACGCCCACGAACCTGAGCCAGGTTTCCATGTACGGGCGCTGAAGATCGAACTCGGCGGCCGGCGTAAACGAACCCGGCGACTGATAACCGAGCCCGCGCGCGTAGACCACGGCCGCCTTTTTCCCGGCCAGCTTGCCGGTGAAGCCCGCGTCGTCGAACGTGAACAGCACGTCCTTCTGCGAGATCGCATCGATCAGGTGCTTGAGCTTGTACGGAATACTGAAGTTCCACAGCGGCACGCCGAACAGGAACTTGTCCGCTGCGTGGAACGGCGCTGCGAGCTGCTCGATCCGCTGCCACGCCGCCGCCTGCGACGGTGTCAACGCGGTGCCGCTCAGCCCCGCATATTTCGCGGCCAGCGCGTCTTCGTCGAATTCGGGCATCGCCAGGTCCCACACGTCGAGCTTCCGTATTTCATGATCGGGGTGCGCGTGCCGGTACGCGTCGAGAAACGCATTGCACACGTCGATGGATGCGGAATATGCCTTGTTGGGTGAGCCTTCGATATAGAGCACGCACGTCATGGAGCCGGTCCTTGCCAGGAGTGACGGCGACGCGCCGGATGCGCGGTCGCCCACTACGGTTCGCAGCGTATCGAGCCCGCTTATAATTTGGAAACGATATTAATTGATTGAATTAACCCGGATTTGTGATCAATGGAGAATCCTCTCGACACGGCGCTGCTTCAGACGTTCGTCGCCGTCGCCGACGTGCGGAGTTTCACCGGCGCCGGTCGCAGGCTGAATCTCAGCCAGTCCGCGGTCAGCGCCCAGATCGTTCGTCTCGAAGAACAGGTCGGCCAGGCGCTGCTCGTGCGCAATACGCGCAGCGTCACGCTCACCGCGCATGGCCAGACGCTGCTCGGTTACGCGCGCGCGATGCTCAATCTGAGCGGGGAAGCGAGGGCGCGGCTGGGAGCCGGCGACGCAGCCGATACCCGGCTGCGCATCGGCGCATCGGAGGATTTCGCGGAAGGCTGGCTGCCGGACGTGATGCGCCGCCACTCGGCCACGCGGCGCGGCTTGCGGCTGGACCTGACGGTCGACATCGGCGACAGCCTGTTTCGGCGGCATGCCAGCGGCGAATTCGATCTCGTGATCGGCAGCCGGTGCGCGCACACGGATCAGGGCGCGACGTTGTGGCAAGAGCCGCTCGTCTGGGCATTTGCGCGCCACGAGCGGTTGCCGGAAGGCGAGGTGCCGCTCGCGTGCTTCCCCGATCCTTGCCCGTACCGGGGCGCCGCCCTCAAGGCGCTCGCGCTGGCCGACCTGCGCTACCGGATCGCGTGCGAAAGCCCGAGCGTCAGCGGCATCCGGACATGCGTGCGCGCCGGCATCGCGATCGCGCCGGTGCCGCGCAGCGCGATCGACGGCACGCTCCGGGAGCTCGGCGTGGCCGACGGCTTGCCGGAACTGCCGGAAGTCGAATTCGTGCTGGTGCATGACGCGCGGATGCCGGCCGCCGTCGAATTCGCCGCGACGATCTTCGACGAAGCCGCCGTTCGCACGGGAGCGGGCAAGCGCACTACACCCTAGCAGGCATCGTGCGGCGCCGTTCAGCGCTTGGCGCTCCATCCCGCGCGCACGCCTACCGGTTCCCGGCTCCGCCCAAGTAACGCCGCCAGCGAGAGATCCGCGAGCTTGCCGAACGGCGCGCGCAGCAGGCTCGGCAGGTTCCAGCGCCCCTGCACGAACACGCCCTTCGCGTGGCTCATCGCGCGGAATCCCTCGATGCCGTGATACGCGCCCATCCCGCTCGGACCGACGCCGCCGAACGGCAGGTCTTCCTGCGCGACATGCAGGAGCGTGTTGTTGATGCCGACATTGCCCGACGTGGTGCGCTTGAGCAGCGACTCGCAGTCGCCGTCCTGCGCACCGAAGTAATACAGCACGAGCGGACGCGGACGCGCATTCACGTAGTCGACGACTTCGTCGATCGTGCGATACGTGCGCACCGCCAGGATCGGCCCGAAGATTTCTTCCTGCATGACGGCCGTATCGTCGCCGGCGCCGACGATCAGCGTGGGCGCGAGCGTCCGCTTGCGGGTCGCCGCCTGCTGCGGGCTCACGCCCGCCTCGATCACGCGCGCGCCCTTGCTGCGCGCCTCGTCGACGAGCCCCTTCAGGCGGTCGTAATGCCGGTCGCTGACGATCGACGTGTAATCCGGGCTCGTGGGCCCGTCCGGATAGAAGCGCGCGACGGCTGCATCGTATTGCGTGACGAACGCGTCCAGGTCGTCTTCATGCACCAGCGCATAGTCGGGCGCCACGCAGGTCTGTCCGCCGTTCGACAGCTTGCCGAACACGATGCTCGACATCGTCCGGCCATCGACATGCCCCCGCGCGACGATCGCCGGGCTCTTGCCGCCGAGTTCGAGCGTCACCGGCACCAGGTTCTCGCTGGCCGCCTTCATGACCCTGCGGCCCACCTGCGTGCTGCCGGTAAACAGCAGATGGTCGAACGGCAGGCCGCTGAAGGCCGCACCGACTTCCGGGCCGCCGAGCACGACCGCGACTTCTTCGCTCGGGAAGGTCTCCGCGAGCATCCGGCGCATCACCTCGCTGGTGCGCGGCGTCAGTTCCGACGGCTTGAGCATCGCGCGATTGCCCGCGGCCAGCGCGGTCGCCAGCGGAATGAAGGTGAGCGAGAACGGGTAATTCCACGGCGCCATCACGCCGATCACGCCGAGCGGCTGGTACTCCACGTGAGCCTGCCCGGCCCGATAGAGAATTCCGACGTGCCGGCGCTGCGGCTTCGTGAAGCGGCGCAGGTTGCGCGTCAGGTAGTCGATCGCCTGGATCACGCCGACCAGTTCCATGATCGCGGTCTCGTGCCGCGAGCGATTCCCGAAATCGGCGCTGATCGCCTCCTCCACTTCGCGGCGATACGCGAGCACCACGGCGCGCAGCCGCGCGAGCCTCGCCTTGCGCTGCTGCAAGGTCGGCGGCCCCTCGCTGACGAACGCGTTGCGCTGGCGGGCCAGCAGCACCGCCGGGTCGAAGCTCGAGATGGATTCTGCGGAAACGGCCATGGTGCACCTCACGAGGTTGCGCGGATGTAGACACTGTCAACTTGCATGCGGCGGATCATAGGCCCACAATGTTTTCCCTGTCAACATAGGAGCAATACGATGTCGTCGGATGAGGATGCGGACGCCGGGCAAAAGGCTTATCACCACGGGGATCTGCGTCGCGCGATCATCGAAACGGCGCTCGACACGCTGCAGGAGCAGCAGGGCTGGCAGTTCACGCTGCGCGAAATCGCGCGGCGCGCGAACGTCAGCCACTCGGCGCCGTACCGGCATTTCCCGGACAAGGCCGCGTTGCTGCATGAGCTCGCACTGATCGGCTTCGATCGCCTGCGCGACGAGCTCGCCGCGTCCATCGATCCCGCGGCGAGCGCACCGGACGTGCTGCTGGCGCTCGCGTATGCCCATCTCGCATTCGGGCAGCGCAACCCGGATCTCTATCGACTGATGTTTGCCGCGGATGCCGGGGAGCCCTCGGACATCCATCTCGATCCACGCGTGCAGGCGCCTTTCCTGCTGGTCGTCGACATCCTGGAACACGGCCAGCGCGCCGGCACGATCCGCGCGCGCCCGGCGCTCGGCCAGGCGACCGCCTGCTGGGCACATCTGCATGGCCTGACGATGCTGGCGATCGACAGGCGGCTGGTGCGCGAGAAGGTCGGCGATCACGCGATCGAAGATGCGCTGACAACCTTGCTGGACGGACTCGTACTGCCCGTCAGCCCTGCGCGGACAGCGAAGACGAAAACAAAAGCAAAAGCGAAAGGGTCTTGACCTTCAACTTTGCTTAAAGGTTATGGTTTGCCTCGGCAGCGTATCGAGGCCATGGGTATGTGTACCGCAATCCGACAATCCGGCGGCGGCCTCGCCGCCCTCCGCCGCCTTCCCCGGCGGGACCCGCGACAGCAATCGTTTCGCATGGGTCGCACAATCGACCGACGCCGGTTTCGCCGTGATTTCGGCGATCAGCGACATGACCTGCGCCTTGCTGCGCGCCAGCCGCGCCTCCAGTGCCTCGATGTCCCGCACCTTGCGGTGCAGCGCGTCCAGCAACACATCGCATGGCCACTGCGCGAGGCCGGCCGGAATCAGCGTGCGAATCTCGTCGAGGCTGAAATCCGCCTTCTGCGCGGCCGTGATCAGATCGAGCACCGTCACCGCTTCGTGCGGATAGGAGCGATAGCCGTTCGCTTCGCGCGCGACGAGCGTCAACAGACCGATGCGCTCGTAGAAGCGGATGCGCGAAGGAGTAAGGCCGGTGCGTTCCGCCAGTTCCCCGATCTTCATGTTCCGATACTCCTTCGCCGGATCGCATCCGGCCATCCGGCCATCCGTCCCGTCGGGGCTGCAGGTTGTCTCCTGAAATTGATTCGCTATCCGATCTTTATCGGCTTCCTGTCGCAGCGCCGACGGCGCGCACGATCAAATCACGTCGAAACGCAGCCCCGCGTGGCGAACCAGGCGTTCGATGTAGCGCTCGTCGAACATCGTCGCGGGCGTCCAGAAGCCACCGCCGCGGCCGGTCTTCACGCCGTCTCCGCTGTAATCCAGTGCGAGACCGATCGCGGCCTGGCCGAGCATCTTGCCGGTAGAGCCATAACCCGGATCGCGGTCGCCGGTGACTTTCACGCGCAAGGTCCGCCCGTCGTCGGCACGACCGAAGAAACGCAGATCGTAGCGGCCGGCCAGCTGGGCGGCCGCACTCGGCCCCTCGCCGGGCTTCGGCAGCAGGAAACGCTCCATCAGGCTGCGCACCGGCTTGATGAGGACTCCGACCATGAACGCGCCGAGGCCGGCCACCATCGTCATCGCCGTCAGGCGGCCCTTGAGGCCCGTGCCCGTCATCACCGCTTCGTCGTACGTGAAGCGGCTGCCGTACGCGTTGCCGGCCAGCGCATTGGAGCGGTGCACGACACGCTCGTTGATCGCCGCCATCACGAACGGCGCAATCCACGCGTCGAAGTCGCGATCGAACGCCGCGGATCGCACCGCATGCTGGCGTACCGTGAAGCCGTGCCCCTTCGGGCACAGCGAATAAGGATCGAGCAGCTCCCTGCGCAACGCGGGATCGGCGGCCGCTTCGCGGACGACGTTGATCACGCTCGCCACCGTACCGCCCGACGCGCCGCCCTTCAGCGTCCTGACGCGCATCTTCACCTGCGCGGCCGGCACGCCCCACCGCTGCCGCGCCTGCTGCTGCAGGAAGAACACGCCCATGTCAGACGGCACCGAATCGAAGCCGCAGCAATGGACGATGCGCGCGCCGGATTGCCGCGCCGCCGGTTCGTACTTGTCGATCATCCGTTTGATCCACTGCGTTTCGCCGGTGAGGTCGCAGTAGTCGGTGCCGGTTTCCGCGCAGACCCTGACCAGCGGCTCCCCGTAGAGCGCATAGGGGCCGACGGTGGACACGACCACGCGCGTCTGCGCGCAGAGCGCTCGAAGCTGCGCTTCGTCGGCCGCATCGGCAACGATGATCGGCACCGACTGCCCGGCCGCACCCAGCGTATCCCTGACCTGCCTGAGTTTCGCTTCGGAGCGGCCGGCGATGGCCCAGCGCAGCGTCTCGCCGGAGCCCGACAGGTACTCGGACAGGTAGCGGGCCAGGATCTGCCCGACGAAACTGGTGGCGCCGAATACGACGAGATCGTGGGTCTGCTGGGTCATCGGCGGTTCCTCATGGGTGATTCCTTCGGCGCGGGCGTGCCGCGAACGGACGTGGCGTCAGCGTTGCTTTCCGGGTGCATCGAAGGCCTTCAACGGGGTCGGCAGGTTCAGGACCAGCTGCGCGTCCTTCACCACGTCGAGACGCGGGATGGTGGCCGCGCCCAGCCCGTCGAGCAGCTGGCTCAACGGGCCGCCATGCCGCACGAGCTCGACGTTGCGCGGCAACAGGCGCTGGGCGAACGATAGCGCATTCGTCTGCACCGATGTCTGGTGCCATTCGCCGTCGATGCGATTGATCATCGTCGTCGAGCCCATGTGCGACTGCGATGCGACGTGGGTCAGTTCCGGCAGCGGCGCGCTCAGGCTCAGGTCCGGCCGGCCGCCCGGGCCGGCGATGCGGGCGCGGGCGGTGGCGCCGAGGTCCACGTCGATATCGGCGAGCCACTTCGGCAACTGATAACCGTGCACGCCGCGCACTCGCGCGATTTCCGTCGTGACCGGCAGCGCGAGCACGTGCGCGAAGAAGCTCCGGCGCCGCATCGAATCGATCAGCTCGCGCGCGTGCGACCCTGTCGCGCCGGGCCGGCGGATGACCACCGCGACGGACACTTCGTCGTACGGATCGTTGTCGCACACCGAATACGAGAAGAAGGTCAGCGCGACCAGCCCGTACCCGGGCAGCGCACGCAGCGGTTCGAGCGGCACCGGCAGCGTGGTTCGCAGGCGTTCGAGCGGCGCAAGGAACAGCAGCTGGATGCTGCTGGAACGGTAGTAGAAATTCGGCGCCCAGGTCGGGCCGACCCGCGAATCAACCTGACGCTTCGGAATCCGACGGAAAAAATCGATGTTCCCTGCGGCGGGATCACGCGCCACCTCGTCGAGGTCGGGATTCATCCGGAACCGGTCGTAGTACCCGCCTTCGGGCACGTCGACCGTGTGCGGCCCGAATTCGACCTGTGTCAACCGCCTGTCCATGTTCGTGGCCTCTCGTCGATGATCGACCGTGGCAGGCAACACCCGAAGCCTGCTGACTCACCGCCGTCAGCAAGCACTCTAGGATTGAAGTCGACTTTAAGGTCAAGGACCGAAATAGAGGGGCACGTCGGATCGCGTCGGGACGACCGCCCCGTTCTGCGGCTACAACCGCGACGGCGCCAGACCGGCGCAAGGCGTCATCCGGAACGGGTGGCGGCAGGGCATGATGGGCAGCACGAAGGCCCACTACGACGGCATCGTCGCGTTCTCGCAGACCGATTTCACCGAAGACCTGAAAAGCACCACGATTCCCGTTCTCGTGATGCATGGCGACGCCGACCCGATCGTCCCGTATGCCGATTCCGGTCTCCTGTCGGCGAAGCTGGCGAGGCGCGGCACGCTGAAGACGTACCAGGGCTTCCCGCACGGCATGCCCACGTCCAACGCCGACCTGCTCGCGCTCATCCGCTGCTGAACACGGCAAGCGTCAGCGCGGCCTTCAGCGGCGATCGTCGCCGAAGGCCGTCTCCCCGCGCCTGTCCGCTCCCGACGGCAGCGAGTCGTGCCCGCGAAGAAAATCGGGAACCGCTTCTCCGATCGAGGCGAGATACCCGGCCATCGCGGCGGCGACCTTGCGCACGGCGGGACGTGCGGTCATGCGCTCACGCCACGCGAGCAGGCGCGGCGTTTCGTCCGTCATCGGTGCGCCCTTGCGCGCGCCGAACAACTGCGCCATGTAGAACGCGATGTCGGCGTACGAATACGCGCCGGCCAGAAACTCGCGATCCGCCAGTTCGCGCTCCATGCGCCGATAGTACCGGGCCGCTTCGTCGCGCGCGGCCCGCGCGGCCGGATCGTCCGGCGTCGCTTCCAGCCCCATCAGCCGGACGACGTGCGGAAAATAGATTTCGTCGCTGCCGAGTTCGAGCTGGCGCGCGATCGCGCGCGCCGCCGGATGCGCCGGCCACAGCGCGGGATCAGGCTTCAGATCCTCGAAGTACTCGAAGATCTGCGTGGAATCGAAGAGTTCCAGATCGCCGTCAATCAGCACCGGCACTTGCCGCTTCGGGTTGATGCGCACGACATCCGGATGTTTGGGGTCGTAGCCGCGACGCTGGCTGAAGGGCGCCATCACCAGCTCGAAGTCGATGCCCTTCTCGTGTGCCGCAATCTCGACCTTTGCTCCAAACATGCTCAGCGGCCCGGAAATTATCTTCATGGTTCGCACTCCAGTGAGGTCAGGCGCTACCCGCGTCGAACACCGGGCGGCGGTACCCGCATGCGCGCGTTCATGCCGGAACCCGGTGTCGATCAAGCGGATCGGGAATACGACACAGCATAAGTCCGATAACATGACACCTCATGTCAGGTATTCGAGGTAACGTGCGCTCATGAAAGCAAGCCGCCTGTTGTCGATCATGATGATGCTGCAAGCGCGCGGCCGGATGACGGCACCGGCGCTGGCCGCCGCACTGGAAGTGTCCGAGCGCACGATCCTGCGCGATATCGACCAGCTTTCCACGGCCGGCGTGCCGATCTGGGGCGATCGCGGCCGAAACGGCGGCTTTCAGTTGAGCGAAGGCTGGCGCACCGACCTCACGGGGCTCACCGACCACGAGGCGCACGCGCTGATTCTGGCGGGCCTGCCCGGGCCCGCGCGAGAACTGGGACTCGACGGCCTGGCGGCCTCCGCCCGGCTGAAGATGATGGCCAGCCTGCCGCCCGGTTCGCGCGAGCACGCCGATCGTGTCGCCAGCCGACTGCACGTCGACACCGTGGATTGGTACCGGGCGCAGGAAACGCCGGCATTCCTGCGCGAAGTCGCCGATGCGGTGTGGGGTTCGTACCGTATCGACGTGAAGTACCAGAGCTGGCGCGGCACGTCCCGCCGCGCGCTCGAGCCGCTCGGCCTCGTGCTCAAGGGCGGCGCCTGGTACCTGATTGCCAGGATGGTCGGCAAGCCCGGCGCACTCACGTTCCGGCTCGCGAACATCCTCGAACTCCATGCATCGCGCCGCCGCTTCAGGCGGCCGGCGCGATTCGATCTGGCGACGCACTGGCGCGACGCGATGACCCGGTACGAAAC
>JABLTH010004278.1_pt1 | contig 10480 bp, 9 predicted proteins | sample 7875711 | NCBI WGS metagenome assembly JABLTH01 (sample SAMN14941262, study PRJNA633318) | bioreactor metagenome | isolation source: bioreactor | place: China | collected 2019-03-05 | reverse complement strand
GATCGCCTTCTCGACGGACTGCGGATCGATGTTGAACGAGTCGCGCTCGATGTCGGCGAAGACCGGCCGCGCGCCGCACCACAGGATTGCTTCGACAGTGGCGAAGTAGGTAAAGCCGGTCGTGATCACCTCGTCGCCCGGCCCCACGCCGAGCGCGCGGAGCACCAGGAGCAGCGCCTCGGTTCCCGAGCCGACACCCACGCAGAACCGCGTCCCCGCGAGCGCGGCCATCTCGGACTCGAGCGCAGCAGTCTCGGGCCCGAGGACGTACTGGCCGGAACGCAGCACGCGGAGCACCGCGGCCTCGACGTCGGCCGCCACCTCGGCGTACTCGGCCGCGAGGTCGAGCATCGGAATCCGTTCGCGCATCAGTAGGCGTTCCTGTTCGAGAGACCGCGCCACGCCGTTAGCAGCAGGATCTTCACGTCGAGCGCCAGCGACCAGTGCTGGATGTAGTACAGATCGTGCTCGACGCGCTCGTGGAGCGAGGTGTTGCCGCGCCAGCCGTGGATCTGCGCCCAGCCGGTGAGGCCGGCCTTGATCTTGTGCCGGAGCATGTACCCGGGGATCTCGCGGCGGAACTGCTCGATGAAGACGGGGCGCTCGGGGCGCGGGCCGACGAGGCTCATGTCGCCGCGCAGGACGTTCCAGAGCTGGGGCAGCTCGTCGAGGCTCAAACGGCGCAGGAAGGCTCCGAGGCGCGTGCGGCGGGCGTCGTCGGGAACGGTCCACACGGGGCCGGTCTCGCCTTCGGCGTTGCGCTCCATGGTGCGGAACTTGAGGATGCGGAACACGTGCCCGTCGAGGCCCATGCGCTCCTGGGCGAAGAGGACGGGCCGGCCCGACGTGACGCGGATGGCGAGCGCGATGATTGCGAGCAGCGGCGCCGCCGCGAGCAGGCCGAGGCCCGAGACGGCGACGTCGAACGTGCGCTTCTGGACCGCCGCCCATCCCACGAGCGGGCCCTCGCGCAGGCTGATGAGCGGAATGCCGTCGAGGTCTTCGACCTGCGCGCGGAGCGTCATGATCCGGGGCAGGTCCGGGACCACGCGGACGCTCACCACCTCGTCGTCGACGTCGGCGAGGATCTTCTCGAGGTGGTGCGCTTCCAACGCGGGGAGAGCCACGACGAGCAGATCGGGCTGCTGCTCGCGGAGCAGGCGCTTCAGGTCCGCGTATCCGCCGACGATCGGAACGCCGTGCAGCTCGCGGCCGCGCGCGGCGCCGTCCGCCGACAGCACGCCGCCCACCCGAAGCCCCGTCTCGGGATGCGCGTGGAAGCGGTCGATCACGCCGGCCGAGAGCTCGCCCGCTCCCGCGACGAGGACGTGCCGCAGGTTGTATCCGCGCCGTCGCAGGCCGCGAAGGCCGAGCCGCAGGACGAGGCGAAGGCCGATCACCGAGCCGGTCGAGAAGGCGTAGAAGAAGACCAGCACGCCCCGGGAGAAGAAGTAGCTGCGCAGGAAGAACGAAACGGCCATCAGCATCACGACGCCGACGGTGTTGGCGCCGGCGAGCGCGGCCGCCTCGCGTCCGAGCGTACCCGTCCGCCACGGCCGGTAGATGCCTCGCGCGCGGTAGAGCAGGAGCCAGATCGGAACGATGAGGACCAGCATCTCGCCGTACGGGCGGAAGGTCATCGCGTCGCCCGGGATCGGCAGATCCGCATGGCGCCGCACGAGGTACGCGGCGACCCACGAGGCCGACACCAGAAGCATGTCGGCCGCGATCAGCAGCGACCGGTAGACCTCGCTGTAGCGCTTGAGCACGGCTAGTCGCCCTCGTGCGGGCGCGACGCGGCCTGCGCGCCGGGGTCGGCGAGCTCGTAGACCAGAGCGCGCCGGCCGCGATCCTCTTCGACGTGGACGACGCGCAGATCGCCGCCGGCCGCGGCGCCGATCTCGGGAAACTCGGAGAACCTCTTCTCTTCGAGGATCACGTACCGCGCTCCTCGCTCGCGCAGCGCCGGGATCATCGCATCGCCCCTCGGCACGTCGTAGAGACGAACGTACGCGCGCCCCGCATAGTACGCGACCCGCACCTTGGGTGCGGCGACGGCGCCCGGCGGCGACGCGCTCTCGGCGAGCCACTGCGCGGCCGCCCGCTCCGCGCGCGTTCCCGGCCGCTCGGGCCGGAGCGCCTGCCCGAGCCCGACCGCCGCAACCAGCGCGAGCCCCGCGCCCGCGGCGAGCCGCGGCGAGGCGCGCCTTCCCGGCGCCCGCTCGAACGGCAGGACGAGCAAGCGGCCCAGCACCGGAACCGCGACCCCGAGATAGCCGAAGCTGAGGACGAGCGGCGGGAGCGCGTGCCGCGTTCCGGCGTAGCCGTAGTGGTAGGCCTGCGTCAGCAGGACCGCCCCGTAGAACGCGAGAAAGGCGAGGACGACCTCGCCGAGCGGGCCGGGCCGCCCGCGCCGCATCCAGACGCCGGCGAGCACCAGCGCGAGGAACCAGGGGCGAACGGCGCGCAGCGCCGCGAACAGCACCGCGAGCGCCGCGCGAAGGAGCCCGGCGGCGGGGCTGTGCGGCGCCGCAGCGGCCGCGCTCGCCGCCGCCGCCTCGCTCGGCGCGGCGGCGGGCGCCGCAGGCTCCGCGTTGGCCCGGTCCGGCGCCGGCGCCGTACCACGCGGCCGCAGCGGTCCCCACAGCAGCTCGGCAGGCCCGCCCTCCTCGAAGCCGAGCAGCCGCGCCGTCGACTTCTTCTGCGTGAGCGCCCAGCTCCCGTTCTGGACGCGCAGCAGCGTCAGATACGGGAGCGCCATCAGCAGCGAGGCCGCAACGAGCGCGGCGATGCACCGGGAGGCGTCGGAAACGCGCCAGCGGCCGAGCAGCGCGTAGAGCGCGAAGAGCCCCGTGCCGATCGCGACGATTCCGAGGCCCTCGGGGCGCGCGAGATACGCGAGCCCGGCGAAGATGCCGGACCAGCCCGCGAGCGCGGCGCGGCGCTCCCGCAGCGCCCACCACAGAAACAGGACGCCGGCCAGAAACAGCGCGAGGTAGAGCCCGTCGCTCTGGATGTCGGCCGAGTCCTCGATCGCGTTCGGCTGCACGGCGAGAAAGACTGCCGCGATCCATGCGGCGCTGCGCCCGAGGCTCGCACGCGCGAAGAGCCACAGGCACAGCACCGACGCCGCGCCCGCGACCACCGAGACGAGGACCGCGGCGCGCTCCCAGTCTCCGACCCAGAAGTGCGTCACGAGAACGAGCAGCGGATAGAGCGGGTGGTACGGGTGCGCGATCGCGTCGGCGAACCGCCCTTCCCCGAGCGCCTTCGCGAGCGCGAGGAAGGCCGGCCCATCGTTGAACATGAGGCTCGTCCCGTGCCAGCGCAGCGCGCGAACGCCCGCCGCCGCCGCGAGAAGGAGCGCGAGGCCGGCGGCCTCGGGCCACGCCGGACGAACCGGCGGCGCACCGGCCTCGGGCCGCGCCGCGGCGGCAAGCGTGTCGGCGACCATGCGGGATCCGCGCGCCTAGCGCGCGCCGCGAACCGCGCGCAATGCGGCGTCGAGGGCGCTCACCTCGCGGAGGAGCGGGTCGAGATCGTCGAAGCGGATCTGGCAGTCGGCGTCGCACGGGGCGCGATCGGGGTCCGGGTGACACTCGACGAAGATCGCATCGATGCCGACCGCAACGGCCGCGCGCGCGAGCGGCGCAACGAAGCGCCGCTCACCGCTCGACGAGCCGTCTCCCCCTCCCGGGATCTGCACGGCATGGCTCGCGTCGAAGCAGACCGGCGCGAACGCGCGCAGGATCGGGAGCGCGCGGAAGTCGACCACCAGGCCGTTGTAGCCGAACGAAGTTCCGCGCTCGGTGAGCAGGACGCCGGCCGCGCCGAAGAGCGCGAGCTTCTCGGCGACGTGCCGCATGTCCTCGGGGGCCATGAACTGGCCCTTCTTCACGTTCACCGGGAGCCCGGTGGCCGCGCACGCCTTGAGCAGATCGGTCTGCCGGCACAGGAACGCCGGCACCTGGACGCAGTCCGCCACCTCGGCAGCGGCCTTGGCGTGAACGGGCTCGTGGACGTCCGTCACGATGGGAAGGCCCGTCTCGCGCTTGACCTGCCGCAGGATCCGCAGGCCTTCCTCGAGGCCCGGGCCCCGGAACGAGTGGACGCTCGACCGGTTCGCCTTGTCGAACGACGCCTTGAAGACGAGGGGAAAGCCGTGCCGGCTCGCCTTCTCGGCGAGGAGCCGCGCAGCGGCGAGCGTCGCACCCTCGCTCTCGATCACGTTGAGGCCGGCGATCAGGGCGAGCGGCGCACCTTCTCCCACGGCCACGTCGCCAATCCGCATGTCTCTCCCCCCCGGAGGGAATGGCTCGATCCGCCCCGCGTCTGGCATTATTCCGCCGCCCGCGGCAGGCGACAACGCCGGGGCCGGAGGCCCCCTGCAACGGGAGCGCGAGGCGCCACAGGATGCCCCTCCAGCCGCGGCAGACCGACGTCGCCGCGAGCCTCGCCGCCTGGCTGCCCGCAGTGGCCGGCGCCCGTGACTACCGCACCGCGTGGGCCTCGTTCGAGGACGCGGTCGCCTACGTCGCGCGCGCGGTGGGCGCGCGCCGGATCGTCGAGATCGGGGGCGGGCGCTCTCCCCTGCTCCGCCCGGAGGTCCTCGAGGGCCTCGGGGCGCGCTGCGTCGTGAACGACGTCAGCCCCGACGAGCTTCGCCTCGCGCCCGCGTGGGTCGAGACGCTGCCCGGCGACATCGCCGATCCGCGAACGGTGTCCGCGCCGGAGCTGCGCGGCCGGGCCGACCTCGTGTTCTCGCGAATGGTCTTCGAGCACATCGCCGACCCGGCCGCCGCGTACGCCAACGCGCGGGTGCTGCTGCGAGACGACGGCGTGCTGCTCAACTTCATCCCGACCCTCTTCTGCCCGCCGTTCGTCGTGAACGCGTGCCTGCCCGAGCGGCTCGCACGCGTCGTGCTCCGTGCTGCGCTCCGTCGCAGCGCCGAGGGCGCCGCGCCGAAGTTCCCGGCGTACTACAGGTGGTGCACGTCGACCGCCGCGACCGCGCGGCGGATCGAAGGGGTCGGCTTCCGGAGCGTTGCGATCCAGCCGTTCTTCGGCCACGGCTACTACGACCGGATCCCGGTGCTCCGGGATCTGTCCCGGCGCGCGTCGGCGCTGTGCGCGCGGCGGCGCTGGAACGCGCTCTCGAGCTACGCCTACGTCGTCGCCGTGAAGTAGCGCGAGCCGCGAGCGCCGGTCACGACGGCCGCGGCGCGTCCTGCGCCACCGCCTCGCGCAGCTCGTCGAGGAACTCGGGCAGCGCCGACGAGACGCGGTTCCAGTTGGGAATCGGCGGCGCGCCCATCGGGTCGCGGACGAAGCCGAGCCCCGCCGCGCGCAGCGCGCGAGAGAAGGTCTCGAGTGCGAGCTCTTCCTCGTGCCGCTCGAAGGCGAGGCCGTTCAGCGCGGCGTCGGCGCCGTAGCTCGAGATCGCGTCCTGCGCGATGCGGACGTACGCCGCAGCGAGCGTGTTGAGGAAGCCGGCCTCGAACTCGACGCCGTAGCTCGCGAGATGGCGGAAGAGCGAGCCCGAGATGTCGAGCACCATGCGGTGCAGGCCGCGCGTCGCGTCGCTCTCCGAGAGCTCCTGGTGCTTGTGGTCGTAGTTCTCGGCGATCTCGACCTGGCACACGCGCCGGAGCGAGCAGTTGCGGTAGACCTCCGCCAGCACGCCCACCTCGAGCCCCCAGTCGCTCGGCACCCGGTTGATGCGTGCGAGGTCGAGCGCCATCGAGCACTCGCCCGCGAGCGGGTACCGGAACGAGTCGAGGAAGTCGAGCATCGGATGCGCGCCGAGGATCGACTTGAGCGCGCGCAGGAGCGGCGTCATGAACAGGCGCGTCACGCGCCCGTAGAGCCGGTCCGTCGCACGCCCGTAGAAGCCCTTGGCGAACTCGTAGTCGAGGTGCGGGTTCGCGGTCGGGAAGCACAGCCGCGCGAGCATCTCACGCCCGTAGTCGCGGATGTCGCAGTCGTGGAGCGCGATCACCTGCGAGACGTTGGTCGCGAGCACGTAGCCGTACGCCATCCAGCAGCCCCGGCCCTTGCCCTCGCCGCCGGGGTCGAGGTCTTCCTCGCGCAGCCGCGCGTACAGGCGCTGGAGCCGCGGACCGCCGTTCCAGACCAGCGTCGCCCGCTCGCCGTTGAGCGTCCTCACGCCGGCGAACGCGTGACAGAGCTCCTCGAACTCGTCGCGGCGTGCCGTGCCCGAGACGCTCACGACGACCTGGCGCAGGTAGGGAACGCGCTCGAGGGTCTCGATGATGCCCTTGAGCGCGACGTCCTTGAGCTCCGAGTACAGGCAGGGAAGAACGAGCGCGATGGGGCGCGTGTCGGCGTACGAGACGAGCTCCCGTTCGAGGCGGACGACGTCGGTTCGGCCCAGCCGGTGGAGCGTCGTGATGACGCCGCCCTGGTGGAAGTCGGCCATGGAGGCAGACCGTCGCACCCGGTCGACTGGGATGTCAAGCAGCCTTCCTTCCCCGCGGGAAGGAGAACGCCCGGATCAGGCCGCGTCGAGCTTGCCGAGCAGCTCCGACGCGCGCGGCTCGACCTCGACGAACTCGAGGCCGACGTCGCTCGTGAAGGCGTCGATCTCCGTCGCCCATGCGACCCGGCCGAGCGCGCACAGCGTCTCGCCGTCGACGGTAAAGGTGACGCTCAGAAGCTCCCCGACCTCGATCTCCGCACTCACGAGCTCGAACCGGATGCCGCCGGCCGATAGATCGCGGCCGTGTGCGAGCCGCCTCGCCTCCTCGACCCGCGCCACCGCGACCATCTGAGAGGTCTCGATGCGCGGGTACTTTCTCCTCTCGCGCGCCGGACGCTGCATCCCGCCCCCTCGCCGCCGCTGCGGCTACCCGGCGGTTCGGCGAGCAGCGGCGGGCGCTTTAGCGCGGCGGTGCGCAGGGCCTGCCGCTGCGCCGGGGAGCGCCGCGCGCGAGCCGGCTCGATCCGCCCCCCGGTCAGCCCTTCTCGGCGAAGAGGTCGAGCTGGCGGACGTCGCGGCGGCTCCTCGCGAGGCGGCCGAGAACCACGCCGACGAGCCGGACGGGGCGATCCGCCGCGTCCGTGCGGGCGAGCAGATCGGCGGCGGCGGCCTCGATCTCGTGGCGCTGCGCGAGGCCGCGCCGCAGCGTCTGGCTCCGCGTCACGGTTCGCGCCTCGTCGTAGCGGAGCTTGAGCGTGATGTGGCGCGCGGCGAGCCCCTGCGCGCGCAGCAGGACCTCGAGGCTCGACGCGAGCCTTCCCAGCTCTTCGCGCACCCGCGCGGCCGATCGGACCGGCGCGTCGAGCGTCACCTCCTGCCCGACGCTGCTCGGCGCGCGCTCGGCGCGAACGCGCGAATCGCCCCGCCCCCCGGCGAGGTCGGCGAGCTCGCGCGCGCGGTTGCCGATTCGCTCCTCGAGGGCCGCCTCGCCGAGCGCGAGCGCCTCGCCCACCGTCCTCGCTCCCGCCTGCGCGAGGCGAAGCTCGGCGTTGGGCCCGATGAACGGCAGCCGTGCAACGGCGAGCGGCGCGAGGAAGGCGCTCTCCTCTCCGGGGAGCACGCGCCGGATGCCGTCCGGCCCCGACTCGGCGGCGGCGAGCATCGCGAGCATTCGAACCGGCGCGATCCCGACGCGAAGCGGTAGCCGAAGATCGGCGCGCGCCGCCTCGCGAAGCGCACGCGCCAGCACCTCGGCGGGCTCGGGGCGCTCGGTCACGTCGGCGAACACGGCCTCGACCCCGTGCGGTTCGAGCGCCGTCACCACGCGGCGAAGGCTCGCGCGCAGCCGGACGGCCACCTCGCGGTAGAAGGCCATCCGCGTGCGAAGGGCCCGCGCGCGCGGGCAGCGTTCGAGCGCCTCGACGACCGGCATCCCCTCGCGCACGCCCGCGGCGATCGCGTCGACCGTGGCCGCCTGAACGAGGCCGCGTTTGCGGGGATCTCCGCCGACGATCACCGGCCGCTCCGCGAGCGCGGCGTCGGCCGCGCGCTCCGCCGCCGCGTAGAAGCCGGGGACCTCGGCGTAGACGAGCGTGCGCGTCATGCCGGCCGCCGTCGCAGCGCCGGCTCCGCGCGCGAGGCGGACGCCGCGTGCCGCCGCGGCCGATGCCCGGGCGTGAGCGCGCCGCCGCGGCAGACCCGAACGCACGGGCGCGCGCCGGAACGCGGCGTCTTCACGAGCCGGCGCCCTCGCACAGCACGACCGCGAGCGCATGGGTCCGGCTCCGCGAGAGCGCGAGGTGAAGACGCGCCGCCCCGCGCGCGGCGGCGAGCTCGGCGACCCGGCCATGGAGCTGCAGCTCCGCGCGGGCGCCGCCGGCCCCGGCGATCACCTCGATGTCGGCCCAGCGGACGCCGTGCGCCCAGCCCGTGCCCACCGCCTTCATGAGCGCCTCTTTGGCGGCGAAGCGCAGCGCAAAGTGCGAGGCGGGCCGTGCGAAGCGCTCGCAGGCGGCGCGCTCGCGGTCGGTGAAGACGCGCGCGGCGAAGCGGCCCCGATGACGCGCGAGGGCCCGGGCGACTCGCGAAATCTCGATCACGTCGATACCGCTGCCGACGATCACGTCTCCCCCGCTGCGCGAAAGCTAGTGCAGCCGGCGCAGGGACGGGGACGGCGGCCCGCGGCTGCACCGGGGCGCCGCACGGCGCGTGCCGGCGCGTGCGGCGGCGCCGGGTTAGCGTCTTGGTTCCGCCCGCCGCGTCCGGTACCCTGCGCGGGCTCGAATCCCGGAGGAACGATCCATGCGCGTCGGCATCAACGGCTTCGGCCGCATCGGGCGCCTCGCCCTGCGTGCGGCCCGCGGCACCGCTCTCGAGTTCGTCGGCATCAACGACCTGACGGACGCCAAGACCCTCGCTCACCTGCTGAAGTGGGACTCGGTCCACGGCCCCTTCCCCGGGCAGGTCGAGGCGGCGGAGAACGCGATCGTCGTCGACGGCAAGCGCATTCCGGTGACGGCGGAGAAGGACCCTGCGAAGCTGCCGTGGAAGGCGGTGGGCGCGAAGGTCGTGATCGAGTCGACGGGGCACTTCACCTCGCGTGACGGCGCGGCGAAGCACCTCGCCGCCGGCGCCGAGCGCGTCCTCATCTCGGCCCCCGCGACCGACCCCGACGTCACGATCGTCCTCGGCGTCAACACCGACGCGTACGACCCGTCGAAGCACCGCATCGTGTCGAACGCCTCGTGCACGACCAACTGTCTCGCTCCGGTCGCGAAGGTGCTGAACGACTCGTTCGGCGTCGTCCGCGGCTGGATGACGACGATCCACGCCTACACGAACGACCAGGTGACGCTCGACTTCCCGCACAAGGACCTTCGCCGCGCGCGCGCGGCCGGCGTCTCGATGATCCCGACCAGCACCGGCGCGGCGAAGGCGATCGGCCTCGTCCTGCCCGATCTCGCCGGCAAGCTCGACGGCTATGCGATGCGCGTCCCGACCTCGGACGTCTCGGTGGTCGACCTCTCGGTCGAGCTCGCGAAGCAGACCGACGCGAAGGCGATCAACGCCGCGATGAAGGCCGCCGCCGACGGCCCGATGAAGGGGATCCTCGAGTACTGCGACGAGCCGCTCGTCTCGATCGACTTCCGCGGCAACCCGCACTCGTCGATCCTCGACGCGGCGAGCACGAAGGTGATGGGCGGCAACTTCGCGAAGATCCTCTCGTGGTACGACAACGAGTGGGGATACTCGAAGCGCGTGGTCGACCTCGCGCTGCTGCTCGGGAAGTAGCGCCGTGGCGGTACGCGACCTCTCGTCGCTGCTCGCGGAGCCGGGCGGCGTCGCGGGAAAGCGCGTCTTCGTGCGCGCGGACCTGAACGTCCCCGTGAAGGGCGGCGTCGTCGGCGACGACACGCGGATCCGCGCCTCGCTGCCGACGCTTCGGCGGCTGTGCGACGCCGGCGCGCGTGTGGTCGTGGCCTCGCATCTCGGGAGGCCCAAGGGCAAGCCCGACCCGGCCGCGTCGCTGCGGCCGGTGGCCGGGCGCCTTTCCGAGCTGCTCGGCCGGCCGGTGAGCTTCGCCGGCGACTGCATCGGCGACGCGGCCGAGCGCGCCGTGGCGGCGCTTCCCGAGGGCGGCGTGTGCCTGCTCGAGACCCTCCGCTACCACGCCGGCGAGGAGAAGAACGACCCGGCCTTCGCGCAGGCGCTCGCGCGCCTCGCCGACGCCTACGTGAACGACGCGTTCGGAACCGCACACCGCGCGCACGCGTCGACCGCCGGCATGGTGGCGCTCGTCCCGCTGCGCGCCGCGGGCGACCTCATGAACGTCGAGCTCGCGCACCTTCGCGTCGTGCTCGAGCCGCGGCGCCCGCTGCTGTGCCTGCTCGGCGGCGCAAAGGTCTCGGACAAGCTCGCCGTCCTCGAGGCGCTGGCGCGGCGTGCGGACGTGCTCGCGGTGGGCGGCGCGATGGCCTACACGTTCCTGCGTTGCAAGGGCGAGCCGACCGGCGCCTCGCTCGTCGAGGCCGATCGCACCTC
>JABLTH010079093.1_pt1 | contig 10482 bp, 6 predicted proteins | sample 7875711 | NCBI WGS metagenome assembly JABLTH01 (sample SAMN14941262, study PRJNA633318) | bioreactor metagenome | isolation source: bioreactor | place: China | collected 2019-03-05 | reverse complement strand
CACGTCGACTACGCCACCCAGCGGCGCACCCTGAAGACCAGCGGCCGCTGGTACCGCGACTTCCTTCAAAGCCAACGACAGCAGCGCCAGCTGCGCCGCCAACCCGCGCCCTCCGGCGCCTGAGGACCCAACATGGCGACACGCAAGACCCCGCGGCGGGCCGGCTGGAAGCTGGTCTGGGCCGACGAGTTCGACGGCAAGGCCGTCGACCGCACGAAGTGGGACTTCGACATCGGCAACGGCTTCTACGACTACGGCAAGCACGTGTGGGTGCCCGGCTGGGGCAACGAGGAACTGCAGTACTACACGCACGAACCCGAGAACGTGGTGGTGCGCGACAGCTGCCTGGTCATCCGCGCCGTGAAGGCGCCGCTGCACGGCTGCGGCTACACGTCGGCGCGGCTGAAGACCAAGGCGCGCGACGGCACGGTGCTGTTCTCCAAGCTCTACGGCCGCGTCGAGTTCCGCGCCCGCGTGCCCTGGGGCAAGGGCCTGTGGCCGGCGCTGTGGATGCTGCCGGTGGAAGACAAGTACGGCACCTGGGCCGCTTCGGGCGAGATCGACCTGATGGAGATCGTCGGCGAAAAGCCCGGCGAGGTGCTCAACAGCATCCACTTCGGTTCCTCTTTCCCGAAGCGTTCGCTCGTGACCACCACGCACGCGCTGCCCGAAGGCAGCCTGGTGTCTGACTGGCACACCTACGCGGTGGAATGGGAGCCGGGCGAGATCCGCTTCTTCGTCGACGAGGTGCAGACCTGCACCTACCGCCACTGGTGGAGCTGCAGCCGGCAGCTGCGCGGCGCCGGCGCGCAGGCGCGCAACGAAGCCGACCTGAACCCCTGGCCCGCCCCCTTCGACCAGCCGTTCTACCTGGTGATGAACGTGGCCGTGGGCGGCAACTTCCCCGGCGCGCCGAACGACCAGACCCGCTTCCCGGCCGAGCTGGTGGTGGACTACGTGCGCGTGTACGACAAGGTGGGCGGCTACGGCGCGCCGAAGCCGCGCGGCCCCGGGGCGATGCCCTGGCAGAAGGGCTACGAGAGCGAACGCCGCGGCTGAAGACCCAAGGAGACATGCATGGCCCCTTCCGATGACGATGCCGCCGCCCGGCGTTCAGGCTCCGCGCCGGCGCAACCCGCGTTCGCTGCGGGCGGCACGAACGGCGCGGCCACCTCGGGTGGCGCGCATGCCGCCGCCACTTCGGGCAGCACGCCCGCCGTGCCCAAGCCGCCGCCGCTGCCGCCGCAGGCGCGTGCCGCGCTCGGCGCCGAGTTCCGCGCCGTGCTGCAAGGCGGCGTGCACGGCTTCTGTTTCAGCCCATACCTGGAAGGACAGTCGCCGGGCTCGCAGGTGAGCGCGGCGCAGATCCGCGCCCGGCTGGAGGTGATCCGCCCCCACACGGGCTGGATCCGCACCTTTTCCTGCACCGAAGGCCACGAACAGACGCCGGCCATCGCCAAGGCCATGGGCCTGAAGACGCTGGTGGGCGCCTGGCTGGGCACCGACGCGGACATCAACGAACGCGAAGTCGCCGGCGCCATCGCGGTGGCGCAGGCCGGGCATGCCGACATCGTGGCGGTCGGCAACGAGGTGCTGCTGCGCGAAGACCTGGGCGAAGACGAACTCATCGCGCAGATCGAACGCGTGAAGCGCGCGCTGCCCGGCGTGCCCGTGGGCTACGTCGACGCCTACTACCTGTTCGAGAAGCATCCGCGCGTCACCGCGGCCTGCGACGTGATCATGAGCAACTGCTACCCCTTCTGGGAAGGCTGCCCGCGCGAGCAGGCCCTGGCCTACATGCAGACCATGGTGCAGCGCGCGCGCGCCGCCGCGCCGGGCAAGCGCGTGCTGATCAGCGAAACCGGCTGGCCCGACCAGGGCAGCAACTTCCACGGCGCCGTGCCTTCGGAAGAAGGCGCGATGCGCTACTTCATCGACACCGTGCGCTGGGCGCGCGAAGAGAACATCGAGCTCTTCTACTTCGCCGCCTTCGACGAAGCCTGGAAGGTGGGCGCCGAAGGCGACGTGGGCGCGTACTGGGGCCTGTGGGACAAGGACGCGAAGCCCAAGTTCGCCTGAGCCAGAAGAACATGTTGCAGCTTCCCCAGGGCCCCGCGATCTGCTATTCCGGCTACCGCGAAGGGCAGGACCCCAACCTTCGGCTCTACCCTTCGGTGGCCGAGATCCGCGAAGACCTGCACCTGCTGGCGCGGCACTGGCAGCTGATCCGCCTGTACGACTGCAGCCCTCACGCCGAACGCGTGCTGCAGGTGATTCGCGAAGACCGGCTGCCGCTGCGCGTGATGCTGGGCGCCTACCTGGGCGCCGAGATGAACAACTTCGGCTGCCCCTGGGGCGGCAGCTACCCCGAAGAGCAGCTCGAAGCGAACCGGCGCGAGAACGAAGCCGAGATCGAGCGCCTGATCGCGCTGGCGCGGCAGCACGAAGACAGCGTGTTTTCGGTGGCGGTGGGCAACGAAGCCACGGTGGACTGGACCGACCACTACGTGCCGCCAAGCCGCATGGTGGAGCACGTGCGCCGCGTGAAGCGTGCCGTCGCGCAGCCGGTCACCTTCTGCGAGAACTATGTGCCCTGGCACCACAAGCTGCGCGACCTGGCGGCCGAGCTGGACTTCATCTCGGTGCACACCTACCCGGTGTGGGAGTACAAACACATCCACGAGGCGCTGGAATACACCCAGGCCAACGTGGCCGGCGTGGCGGCGCTGTACCCCGACAAGCCGGTGGTCGTGACCGAAGCCGGCTGGTGCACGGCCAGCAACGGCCGCGGCATGCATGCCGAGCACGCGGTGCAGGAACTGCAGGCCCTGTACTACCGCGACCTGATGGACTGGACGCGCCGCGCCGGCCTGCTGTGCTTCGTGTTCGAGGCCTTCGACGAACCGTGGAAGGGTTCGCCCGACCCGCTGGAGCCGGAGAAGCACTGGGGCCTGTTCACGGTGGACCGGCGGCCCAAGCTGGCGATCGAGGCGCTGTACCCGGACCGGGTGGCGGCGCCGGCATGACCCCAACGATGCACACCCACCGCACGCCCGACGTGGCCCTGTGGGACCAGTACCGCGCGCTGCGCGAGCAGTGGACGCACGAGGACATGCTGGTCGGCCAGCGCGTCACCTGGCTGATCCTGGCCGAAGGCCTGCTGTTCAACGCCTACGTGTCGCTGGGCGTCAGAACGGCGGGCTGGCTGGGCTTCGTCTTCCCCTTGTTCGGCGTGGCCGTGGCGGCCGTCATCGGCGTGGGCGTGTTCACGGCCATGCGCGCTTCGGAGCAGGTGCGGCTGGAATACGAACGCAGCGGCCTGGCCGACCTGTGCCCGCTGGCGCCGGAGGTGCACCTGGCGCACCGCGGACGGTGGGCGCCAAAGGCGATGCCGTTCGTGTTTGGGGCGATGTGGGTGTTGGCGTGGGGTGGGGCGGTGGGGGGCGGGGGCTGAGCGGCCAGGGGCCTCTTTGGCTAGGACTCGGGCATCTGTGAGTCGACGTCGAAAGGGCCTTCTCGACCCTCGCCGGGCATCTGCGACCCTTGTTCGGTTGCCGCACCGCAATCACTCACGAGCGTAGCAGAGGCTCGGACTCCAGCGCCGCCCTGCGCTCCATGAAGCCCAGCGGCAACCCAGCCGGAAGGTGCCCACCGACGTCCCAGTTCCGCTCTTATCTCGCCACGACCAATCGAGGCTCAGCATCGGCAAATGCCTGACGAAACTTTGCACTAATATTCACCTTACCGTGAATTCGAACAGACCATGAGCTCCGAATTCTCTTTCGACATCTTCCTGAGCCACAACCATGCGGACAAGCCGCGGGTGCGGCGACTGGCTGAGCGATTGAGGGCGAAGGGTGCACGGGTGTGGTTTGATGATTGGGTCGTTCAGGCCGGGGACATCATCGCGCTGAAAGTGGACGAAGGGCTGGAGCAGTCGCGAGTGCTGCTGCTGTGCGTCTCGCCGGCTGCGCTGGCCTCTGGTTGGGTGGCGCTGGAGCGTAGTACCGCCGTCCACCGTGACCCAGCCAATGCGGGCCGCCGGTTTATTCCGCTCCTGCTCGGCGACTGCGAACTCCCGGACACGCTCAGGCGCTACAAGTTTGTGGACTTCCGCCAGGAAACGCAGGCCGCATTCGACGAACTGCTGGCTGCGTGCTGGATGGAGGCCGGTACAGCGCCAGGAGCCTCGAAGACGAATGTTGCAGTTCCCTTCTTCTCCGCCGGGAGACTGGTTCAGAACGAGGGGGGAGCACTCCGAGGAGGAGAGCCGGCAAGTCAGCCGCCGGCCGCACAGTCCCGACCGAAGAAGAAGGAGAAGCCAAAGCCGGTGGTGCCAGCGGAGCATGGCGAACCGCTGGCCGTGCTGGAACGCGAACTCACGGGGCACAAGGGCTGGGTCAATAGCGTGGTAGTCAGTCCGGATGGAACTTGGGCGGTGTCCGGGTCGGACGACACTACGATCAAAATTTGGAATCTGGAGACCGGCCAGTGCCAGGCGACGCTGGAAGGGCATACAGATCAGGTCAATTCTGTTGCGATCACGCCGGACGGAAAGCTGATTCTGTCGGGGTCGAAAGACGAAAGTCTGCGTGTTTGGGATGCAATCAAACTTGAGTATCAGAAAACGCTTAAGCTTGATGGATTCGCGCTTTCCGTTTGCTCACTTCCAGACAACGAACGAGTTCTAGTCGGCCTAAGCTCGCAACATAACCTGGTTGAGTTGTGGTCACTCTCTCGAGGTTGCTTGGTGTGGGGAAAGAGGACCGCTGGCTACGCGAAGTGCGTAGCCACAGACAGCAGTGGCAAACTCGCGATCTCGGGCCACAGCGGGCGATACGGCGAAATACTGCTCTGGAACCTCGAAACGGGCCAATCCCTCGCAACTCTGAAGGGACACTCGGACCTGGTGCGTTCCGTGCAGATCACGCCAGACGGACGCTTCGCCGTTTCGGGCTCGAGCGACAAGACCGTCAAGGTCTGGGACATAGAAGCGGGAATTTGCGTCGGGACGCTAGAGGGCCACAAGCACCAAGTGCATTCGGTTGCAATCTCCCCGGACGGCGCCTTGATCGCCACCGCGGGGTTCAGCGAAAGGACGGTTCGACTCTGGGATTTGGCAACCGGCACGTGTTTGCAGGTTCTAAAGCTGGAGGGCGACGATACAGCGACATTGTCGGTTGCATTCGATTCACGAGGCAAACGCCTTCTTGCGGGCACAACCGGGGGCCGTATACATGTCTTCCGCCTCACTGGCGCCCGAACCACTGCGACTGCGGAAGGCAGTCGCCGCTACGTGAACGCGAAGGTCGTGTTGCTTGGTGAAGGGACAGTGGGCAAAACCTCGCTGGCACATCGATTGATCGAAGACAAGTACGTGGTAAAGGATCGCACGCACGGCATGAACGTCTGGCCTTTGCCTCTGCCGCTGCGGCCCGACGCCAACGCCGACCGCGAGGCCCTGCTCTGGGACCTCGCCGGGCAGGAGGATTACCGCCTGATTCACCGGCTGTTTCTCGACGAGACCGCCCTGGCTCTGCTGCTGATCAACCCGCAGAAGGACGATCCGTTTGCGGAGGCGGGCGACTGGCTCAAGGCGCTCGATACGGCGTCCGGCAACAATGCGGCGCTGCGTGTAGCGGCACGGTTGGCCATTTTCTCTCAGGTCGATGTGGGCGAGCCGAAATTAGGCAAGGCGAAGTTGGATCGCTTATGCCAGGAGCACGGACTGGCCGACTGGTTGATCACTAGCGCCAAGAATGGCCGAAACTGCTCGGACGCCGAAAACGGCGGCAAACCCTCGAAGCTGAAGCAACTCATTGCGGACAGCATCGCCTGGGACAAGCTGCCGTGGACCGCGACTCCACGTCTGTTGGCCGAGTTGAAGAGAGCCATGCTCGCAATGCGCGACACGACCGATATCCGGTTGCTCCGGCTCGCGGAGTTGACGCAGCGGCTGGAGCAGACACTTCCGGGAGAGCAATTCGGAGAGTCTGACGTGCGCACGGCAGTGTCGCTGCTGGCAAATCACGGCCTAGCCCGGTCGCTGAAATTCGGTGACTTGGTCCTGCTGCAACCCGAACTGCTGAACGGCTACGCCGGGGCAATCATCCGCTCGGCTCGCGCCCACAAGGATGAAATCGGCTGCGTGTTGGAGGCGGAAATCTATGATCCTAGGTTCGACTTCACAGGTGTCGCGCGCCTAAAACACCGCCCAGACGAGGAATTGCTGCTGCGGGCTATGGTTCAGACCTTCCTCGACCATTCGCTCTGCATTGCCGAGGACACGCCACAGGGCCGGCACCTTGTCTTCCCATCACAATACCGGCGCGAGAAGGACCTTCCGCGCGAACCAGACACTTTTGTCTCCTACACCTTCAGTGGCGAGTGGCAGACCGTCTGGACGACGTTAGTCGTGCGCCTATGGTATAGCCAGGAATTCGCGCACAGGGAGTTGTGGCGCAACGCAGCGGAATTCGAGTCAGCCAGGAAGCAAGCGCTGGGACTGAAGATCATGAAGATAGGCGATGGGGCCGCGACGATCAGCCTCTACTTCGACCATGCGGTCCCGGACGAGCTGAAAGTCATATTCATAGAGTATATCCACCGTCACCTCGCAAAATATGCACGCGATGTGACCCGCGACCGGCGCTACGTTTGCCCAGCATGCGGCAAGCCAGTGAAGGATCTGGACGCAGTGCGGGACCGGCTCGATGCGAAGAAGACATTCATCGTCTGCCAAAGGTGCGATGAGCAGGTGCCGTTCATTGATTTCATCGAGCAACGGCTTAAGAGCGACCCTGTGGCCCGCAAGATTTTGGTAATGGACGAAACGGCCACGCGCGAACTCGACACGCAGGCACTGGAGCAAATCCTTATCGGCCACATGATGGCGATCGCAGGCGAGGCGAACCAGATCTTTCGACCGATGATGATGTTCGACTACGGCATTGATGGTGAACTGGAGTTTAAGGACGACGACGGCAAAGCCAGCGGGAAGCGCATTTATGTCCAACTTAAGAGCGGGAACTCCTACCTGCGCACCCGCAAAGGCGACGGCGTCGAGGTCTTCGACGTGAAAGACGACCGCCACCTCGAATACTGGATCAGCCAACCGGTGGACGTGTATCTGGTCCTACGCCAGACAGACGAACTGAGCGGCCAGCAGGTCATCCGCTGGATGAATGTGACTAGCTATCTCAAAGGCCGGGGGAATAAGAAGAGTCGACAAATCACTTTCAAGGGAGAGAGACTGGACATGGAAGCGGTGTGGAAGGTGCGGGATGGTTTCTTCCAGACAACGACGGCGCGGAAATAGGGAAGTTCTTTATTGCGTCCAAAACCTCAAGTTTGAACTCAACCCTGGCGAGGCGATGCCCAAATTGAATGTGAATGCGCGCCAGAACATCGTCGAGAAAACTGAGAATGCGCACCGTAGCCAGCATGGATTTGACTACAATGTGAGTTAAGAGAAGAGCGAGGTGTTCCAAGGCTTCGCCGGCAACCTGCGCGACGCCGGGCCGAACGCATCGTTCATCGGGCCGAATACCTTTCGGCCGTGCATCGATCGGGCTTGGTGGAGTGCTCCCCCCCCCCGGTTCTGGGCACTGCAGTGCCGATTGAGCGCTGGGCATATTGCCATTGATCAACGTCCGCATCTGGCCGCGACAGATCGCCAGCGCCCGTGCCGAACTGGTCACTCAAGCGACGGCTGCGATCCCGCAAACCGCCTCATTCCCCGTATTTCGGCCGCTCATCCTTGTCCCACAACCCCCACCCCGTCCCCACTTCCCCTTCCTGCGCCAGCTTCCACGGCTCGTCGAACGAAGAGAAGTAGAACAGCTTGATCCCCTCCCCGCGCGCCCACTGCTGCACCTCCGCGAAGTAGCGCATCGCGTTCTCTTCCGAAGGCACGGCGCGCGCCACCGGCTGGCCGCGGCCGGGCCAGCCGGTCTCGGCCACGATCACCGGCTTGTCGCCGCCGGCGGCCTTCACCAGTGCGTGCATGCGTCGCAGGTAGTGGGCGGCGTGGTCGATGTCGGCGCCTTCCCAGAACGGGTAGCAGTTGGGCAGCAGCACGTCGCAGGCGGCGGTGAGCGCCGGCCGCTCCAGGAACTGGTAGTAGGCGTCGACGCAGCCCACCGGCACGCCTTCGGGCACTGCCGCCTTCACGCGCGCCACGCAGGCCAGCAGCTCGGCTTCGGGCAGCTCGCCGCGCAGCAGCACCTCGTTGCCCACCACCGCCACGTCGACCTGGCCGTCGTTGGCCAGCCGGATGAGCGCCGCGATCTCGCGTTCGTTGCGTTCGCGGTCCTGGCTGATCCAGGCGCCGACCAGGGTCTTCAGGCCTTTGGCCCGGGCCAGGCGCGGCACCACCTCGTGGCCTTCGGTGCAGGCGAATGAACGCACCCAGCGCGTGTGCGGCGCTATGAGGTCCACACGCCGGGCCACCTGCGCGGCCTGCAGCGGGTCGCCGGCGCGCTGGCCTTCGCCGTAGGCGCTGAAGCACAGGCCGTACAGGCCGCGCTGGAACTGCTCGGCGTACAGCGTGCGGATCTCGTCGGTCGTGCGGCCCTTCAGCGGCGAAGGCTCGGCGGCCGGCGCCAGCTGGCCGTGCTGCGCCAGCCAGGGGCGGGCGCCCGAAGAACCCTGCGAAGACGCGGCGGCACCCTGGTTTCCTTTGCGCCGCTCCAGTTCGGCATGCACTTCCAGCGCGCGCTGCTCGTCCAGGTCGTAGTCGCGCATGAACCACATGGCCAGCAGCGTGCCGAAGATGGGCACGCCGGAATAGAACAGGCGCAGGCCGTGCACGGCGCCTTCCACCTGCACCGGCGCGCCCGGCTTGAAGGCGACGAAGGCCATGATGGCGCCGCTCGCCAGGCCCGCCACCGCGAAGCCCAGCTTCACCATCCACCAGTAGATGGCGCCGAAGATGCCTTCGCGCCGCTTGCCGGTGGCCAGTTCGTCCAGGTCGCACACGTCGGCCGTCATCGACATCATCAGCGTGAACAGGCCGCCGATGCCGAACGAGAAGAACGGCAGCGCCAGCATGAACATCCAGGGCTTGCCGGGCACCATCAGCAGGTACAGCAGCACGTAGCCCAGGATCGAGATCCCCTGCGACAGCATGAAGGCCTTCTTCTTGCCCGTGCGCTTGGACATCCAGGCCACCGTGGGAATGACGGCGAAGGTGGTCACCAGCGCGCCCACGCTGCCGAACAGCGTGGGCCAGATGCCCGCGGCCGCGGTGTCGCCGCCGAACAGGTGGTACACGACGATGAAGAACGAGAACGCCGCCACCGTGTTGAAGGCGTTGAAGATCAGGAAGGTAGCGAAGCACAGCTTGCGGAACGGCACGCAGCCGAAGGCTTCCTTGAAGCCGTGCATCAGTTCCGTGAAGCCGCGGCCCACGTTGGCCAGGGTGAGCGGCACGAGGTGCGTGTCGTCCACGGTGGAACGGCTGGGCAGGAACACCGCCGGCACCATGGCCAGCAGCATGCAGGCCACGCCCACCCACACCGAAAGCGTGCGGGTCGCGGTGTCGGCATTGGGGAACCACTTGGGGTCGTACATGACCACCCAGAACCAGGGCGCAATGACCCAGGCCCACTGGCCGATCCACTGCGCCACCGCCATGATGCTGGTGCGCTCGTGGAAGTCGTCGCTCATCTCGTAGCCCATCGCCACGTAGGGGATGCTGAACACCGTGAGCCCGGTGAAGAAGACGAGCGACCAGAACAGGAAGTAGGCGAAGTTGTGGGTCAGCCCGTCGCTGCGGTGCAGCTGCCCCATCGCCACGAAGCCGATGCCCAGCAGCACCGCGCCGGCGAACACGTACTGCCGGCGCCGGCCCCACTTCGAGCGCGTGTTGTCGGAGATGAACCCCATGATGGGGTCCAGGATCGCGTCGTAGGCGCGCGGCAGGAAGAACAGGATGCCCCACATCCAGGTCGGGAAGCCCATGTCCTGCACCAGCACCACCATGAAGATGCCCAGCGCGGCCGGGAACATCTGGTTGGCCAGCATGCCCAGCCCGAAGGCCACCTTCTGGCCGAAGGGCACCCTGCGGGCGGCACTGCTCGTGGACATGGGGCGGTCTCCGTTTCGTTTTCTTCAGCGGGGGTCGCGGGACAGCGTGATCTCGACCGCTTCGACGCCCCGGGGGTCGAAGCGCGCCTGCGGGTGTTCGGTCCAGCGCTGCGCGGCCAGGGTGCGCACGCGCGTGGTGTCGCCGAGCGTCAATCGCCAGGGTACGCGGGCGAGCGTGAAGCCCAGCGCGCCGGCGGGCGGGATCTCGGCCGGGTCCAGCAGCACGGGGTCGAAGAGGATCCATCCGGCCTGGAAGCGCAGCCCCAGTTCGCCCCAGCGCGTGAGAATCTCTTCCTTCACCTGCCCGGTCATGCCGGGCTGCTGGGCGCCGCCTTCGCCGGCGGTGTGGCTGTACGGGTCGGCCGGGAAGGCGCCGTATTCGGCGGGGGTCTT
>JABLTH010011581.1_pt1 | contig 10485 bp, 8 predicted proteins | sample 7875711 | NCBI WGS metagenome assembly JABLTH01 (sample SAMN14941262, study PRJNA633318) | bioreactor metagenome | isolation source: bioreactor | place: China | collected 2019-03-05 | reverse complement strand
GGCATCGCCGCTTATCACTGCAGCAACCGGGTTCTTTACGGTCAACGCGTCCGGTTCGTGTCCTTCCTGGCATATCGCGGGCAACAAGTATTGGGGCGCGGCTGGCTTCGACTTTGCGTTCTTCTGCCAGTCGGCATTCCTCGCGTTGCTCGCGTATGCCGGCTATGCCGTCCTTGCCGTGGCCGCGTTCAGTGCGTTCCGTATTGCGCTCTATTAGCGCCGTCGCGCTTGTTGTCATGCTTGCGGTGGTCGCGCTTGCGCCGCGCGTCGTGCATGCGCAGTCGAGCGTGCCAGGGGCGACTTGCTCCATGCAGCAGGGTGTTTATGTTTGCACGGACGGTAGCACTGGCCCTTCGGGGCCGGTGTGCATTACCGAAGTCGCGACGGGTCGCCAGGTGTGTTTGACCAGTGGCGGCGGCACCACGACCGGGCAGGGCATCTTGGCGAAGGGTCTCGGCAAGATCATCGACCTCCCGTCGCAGGTGAATGGCACGGGCTGGTTGAGCAAGATCACGGCGTGGATCGCCAATGTAGTGCACACGCTATTCGTGGCGTTAGTGCAGGTGTTGAAGGACCTCGTCACGTACGTCCTCGGGGTCATTCTGGATTTGGTGGCAACGGCCATCGATTCCATCTCACCGCCCGCCTTCCTGACGAACTACTCCATGGGGGCTCTGCTGGGTCAGGCCGGTCCCGTGGTCGGCTTCTTTCTCGTGCAGTTGCAGATAGGCCCCGGCCTCGCGCTCATTGGCGCCGGCTATGCCTTTCGCCTTCTGCGCAAGTTCCTCACTCTCTTTCAGTGGTGACGCATGCTCGTCTTTAACGAAGGTGTGCCGCGTTCGGGCAAGAGCTATGACGCGATCAAGGAACACGTGCTGCCCGCGCTCAAGCGCGGCCGTAAGGTGTTCGCGCGAATCAATGGCCTTGACGACGCAGACCGAAGGGCAAAGATCGCGGAGTACGTCGGGATATCGACGGAGCGCCTGGACGAGCTGCTGATCTTCGTGCCTACTGCGAGGGTCAAACGCCTCTTCATTGCGACCAAAGACCACAACGTCGAGGATGGCGAGTGGAAGATAGACGACGAGTTAAAGGACGCACTCTTTGTCATTGACGAAGTGCATGAGTTCTACGTCGCATCTCGCGAGCCGATTCATCCCGCGATAGAGCAATTCTTTGCCCTGTGCGGCCAGAACGGCATGGACGGCGTGCTGATGTCGCAGTGGTATCGCCGACTTCATTCGGCTGTGCGTGCACGCCTGGAGCGCAAGAACGTCTTCCAGAAGCTGACAGCGGTAGGCTTGCAGAGTCGCTATCAAGTGACGCGCTATCACGCGATTGCGCCTGACCGGTATGAGAAGGTGGGTGGAGAGACGCATGCCTATGACTCCGCCATTTTCCCTCTCTACAAGGGCTATGCGGACGGAGCGCAAAACACGGCCGTCTACAGCGGTGGCGGCAAGACGGTGTGGCGGAAGATTGGCATGCTTGCCGTGTTTGTCGTGCCAGCGGCCCTAGTTGCTGCGTGGGTCTTCCTGGGCTTCTTCGGCGACCATTCGAAGATGACCAAGCCAGTACCGACCACGACGCGCGTGGGCGTCGCCCCCACTGTCGTCGGTACCCAGCCAGGTGCGCCCGCTCCTTTACCCGCCTCGGATCATGCTGCGCCTGTCAAAGGCGCCGCGTCGCCGAATAGCCTTCACCCGTCATTTGACACGAAGGGCATGCCGCCGGAGGTCAGCTATTTGTTCGACATGTCCTCGCAGGCGCGACCGAGGTTGGCCGCGATGGCTCACGTAGAGGGTGGGAAGGATTGGGCAGTGATCGAGTGGCGCGAGGATCAGGGCCACGTGTTAGAGCGCTTGAGCCTTGACCAAGTGCGCGAGCTAGGGATGGTGGTCGAGGTGCATGGCTATGGCCTCAAGCTTCGCTATGGAAAGGAGGCTATCGTGGTCACGGCGTGGCCCGTGGATATGCCGGGCACATCTGCCACCTCTAACCAAGCTGACGCCTCACCGGAGGGCCGCCAAGGTTCTTACACCACGGTAGCCACTCCTGGCCCTAGGGTGTCGAACGGGGGCGGTCCTGCCGCCTGGAAAGACAATGCGCTGTCGTGGACGTACACCCCGCCTGAGCAGATGAAGGGGCCGGGGGCATCTGATTGGAAGCCGGGCCGCTGAGGCTCGCCTGATCGTTAGGGCAGGCCGATGGGGTGTAGGGGTGAAACCCCTACGGATACGCCCTTGATCTAGGCGCCTAGGAGGCGACACCGGCCAGCATGGCCCGCAAGGTCCAGAGTTCGACCACCACACATCGCCCACCCGCCAACCCGCGCTTTTTATCCGCACTTAGCACGCAACAACCGGGGCCGGTTCCGCCGGCCAAAACCTATGGACTGTGGCCGAGCTAGCCTCACCGCGCCTTTGACTGAGCAGGGGTCACCGGGCAAATGCACAGCATTTGGCTGGGGGCACCTGTGCCCTTTCGGACCATTCCGAATGATCCGCGCATTGCGGATGCGCGATACTCTTCGCGCCCTTGGTAAGTCAGGCGATTCGCCGATGCCCCGAGGGCAAAAGGCCCTCCTTACCGAGGGCCTTTCTGTATCCGAGAATGAGATGCGAGGCGCCTACCCTCGCGCTCATGATCGTGTACGAATCCCACCCCTATCGCGACGGCCCCAACGTCTTCTATTTCAAGCACCATTACGGCGCGACGCCGATCTGTCGCCTTTCGTTAGTGGGGGATCGCTGGGAGGCTTGGTTCTACCGCGGCGCCCCTCCGGGACCCTACAGCTACGCGAGTTTTGCCAAGGCAAAACGCCATCTCTACCGCTACCTCGAACCGCGGGCCGAGCGATTGAAGGGACCGCCGATCAAGTTTGGCTAGGCCTTCATGCCATTTGTATTGCGGATGCTGCCCTCGTAGGCTTCCTGACCAGGACTACGGGGGTTCTATGCGATTCAAGGACGCGCTCTATTACGGCACAGCCGCGCTTTTGTTTCTCGCAACGGTGCCGATATACCGGTATATCCTCGGGCATGCCCGTGCAGACGTGGCGCGCGAGGAGGCGATGGCTCACCCACCACCGGCATCAAGCTCGGCTTCCCCGCCACCTGATTTCACGCGTGAAACCTGGTGGACGAAGAGAGTTCGCGGCACTTGCGCGTACATCGGCGAGGCGGAAGCGGCGTTGTCTAGCGGCAAGGCTCGGTGCATGGGAGGGCTGGTTATGGTGGTCCGCAAGCAAGGCGAGACTACTGTGGTCGAGGAATGGCCGCGCCGGACACAGTGCTACTACTGAGGATGGCGATAGACCGCTAGCGGTGCGGCCTCATGGACGTGGGCTGGGCCGATAGATGCATACGTGGGACGACGCTGCGCGGCTGTGGCTGATCGAGAAGAAGCACAAGGCCGATATCAAGCGCGACGCAAGAAAGCTCGAGTGGCTAGAGCCATATTTCGGCGGCAAATCTCTGTCCCAAATAGACCGGGAGGCCGTCATGGCAGTCGCCTGGGACAAGGCTAAAGTTACCTCTCCGGCAACAGCGAATCGCCTTCTTGCGCTGATCCGCGCGATTCTCCGGCGCGCGTGCCGCGTATGGGAATGGATAGACCGAACACCCTATATCGAGCTCTTTCCAGAGCCTGAGGGTCGCATTCGATGGATAACGCCAGCGCAGGCGCGCCGTCTGCTCCAGGAACTGCCACCACACCAACTCCAGATGGTTCTGTTTGCGCTCGCCACCGGCCTCCGGCAGGGTAACGTTCTCGGCCTTGAGTGGTCACAGGTCGATATGCGCCGCAAACTTGCCTGGATACATCACGACCAAGCGAAGGGAAGGCGCTCGTTCTCGGTCCCCCTTAACGACACGGCGATAGCAGTGCTCCGCGCATGCAAAGGACATCATCCCACTCATGTCTTCACGTATCGCGGCAACCCTATCGCCTGGGCAAATACGAAAGCCTGGCGGAATGCATTAAGGCGTGCTGGTATTCGGAATTTTCGTTGGCACGATTTGCGCCATACTTGGGCCAGCTGGCACGTGCAGTACGGGACACCTCTATTTGTTGTTCAAGACCTAGGGGCCTGGCGAAGTGAGCGAATGGTTCGTCGCTATGCACATTTATCCAAATCACAATTTGCCGATCATGCAAGCGTGATTGATAAAATCATTTGACCAATGGCAAGAATGACCTTATGACAGATAACACTAAGGTGTCGGGCGAAGATGCTTTTCTTGCAGCGTCTGAGATAATTTCATCCCACGTGGAGGAGATTATTTCGCATATGCGTCCACCGCTAGGAAGCCCTGGCCGTTTGCAGACGGGCTTATTCCTTACCATTGCAGAACAGTTTGAAGCAGCGTTGCTTCTCGCGCACTCTGGTGCCGCATCTCATAGCGCAGTACACGTGCGATCCATGATTGAGGCACTACTTGCGTTTAAGCTGCTCGAAAAAGATGCGGACTACGTTGAACAGATGAAGTTCAACCAGCTCAAGGGCCAAAAGAAGATTTTAGAAGGCATTATCAATGATACAGATATACCCGAGGATACCAAGAGTCAGATTAGGCCGGCATTTAAGGACTGCCTAGACGATTATCAAACGTTATACTCCAAAGGTATACGCACTAGGCAGATTGCGGATAATTTCGGTCACGCTGGCCTTGCACACCTTGCCGCCCCCTATTCGTTTCTTTGTAGCTTCTCTCATAACGACATTGCGATAATCGCGGCGCGCCATGAGGGTGACACGGGATTAATTTACAAAGCCCGCTCTCCCTCTGATATGGCCATTAGCATTCTCTCTATTGCTCTAATGGTTATAGGTGAGGTCGTGGCTAGCATGGAAAAAATTGCGAAGTTTCCTGAGGACTTGTTCCCCCGTGTTATTCCGGAAATAATGGAAACTTGGCGTTTGGGCATTAACGCTTGTGGCGGCAGTTGGGACGAAGTGATGGCTGGCTTTCCTTACGTGGCATAGCCTGTGTCGCATGCGCCGGGCAGCGTTCTTGGTCCTCATAATCCCTTGGTTCCAGGTTCGAATCCTGGTGGGCCCACCATCAGCCGGCATCAGTTACGGGATAGTGTGCATGCGCTCATAGTTTGGCCGGTTTGGCCAAACTATGAGACTCAGAGTCAAAGTTTGGCCGCCCGAAGGAAGGGCCTAAGATCCGGCACTTGGAAGAGATTTTAAGACGGTGCTTAGCGCGCTCTCGCTGCGGGGTGGGGAGCGGAATCACGTCTTAAAGACTAGTAAATGAGGGGCAGAGAATGACTGAAGGAAGCCGAATCTCACAGATATCCCGCGTCCCGGCCTCGCTTAAGCATGACCCGCTCATTCTTGGCTCAAGACGACTTTTCACTGAGCGCTTTAAGTCGAAAATGGGTGCGTAGGGCTTCTGATACCAAAAGCCTGGCGACGTGTTTTTGCACATTGAAGCGTCCGTGCAAGTAGTCGACGAGCTCGTCTTGGCTTCGAAAGTCACCCGTTAGGTAGCGAAGAAGTGCACCGCCAAAAGTAAGCTCGACCTTGGCCTGCCTCTTTCTCTTTCTGTTGTCGCGACTGACTTGGAACCTATGCTCCTCAACGTAGACCTTAGACAGAGCTGGCTCCCGATATCGGAGAAAGCCAGTTGATACACCGAGTTCGTTAGCAAACTCTCTAAATGAAACTAGTGGCTGGTGAGGAAGTCCGGCAATGGCATCGAGAAGGAGCTTCCTGGCCGCTTGGTGCAGCTCTGGGTCTCGACGTAACTTTCTGTCTTTCGGCAAGCCATATTCGTCGAAAAAGAGTTCTCCGACTGTGTGCGCTGCCCCTTGCGGATCGGAAAGGACATCAATCAATCTGACACCGGCTTCATGGCAGCGCCGAAGCATTGTCGAAAATTTTGGCCGCTGCCCTTTCAGATGCCAAGATCTTGGACTTCGTTGATAATTGCGCCGGTAGGCTAATATGGGGCCTGTAACGGCGCGAGCCTCCTCGGTAAAAATTCCGAAGGCCCTAGGCACCGAGCTGCTTAGAGATCCAGCAGCTATCGCCGCAATGAGTGCCCTGCAGTCTTCTTCACCAAACGAGGGATGTTCCACTCGCTTCCAAGCTTCTGGACCCTGCATGAGCGGCGAATGGCATTTCGCGCAAACGTCCATGCCAGCGGTTGCATGATATGCAAGCTGCTGCGCGCCGCATTTCGGGCAACAACTAGTAAGGCGCATGTGGTGTATAGGGCAGCGCTCGATCGCCGAAAGTGCCCATATCAATCTGTCGTAGTAAATCTGGCCTGCCTCCTTGGCCCAGTACATACATGCAGGGCACCATGCACGCCCCCTGCGAATCGCCCCATGGATGTTGTGATCGGCCGCCTCTCTGATGGGGAGGAGCGTTGTACTGTACAAATGGGGCTGTTGGGAGGCCTCAGAGACTACTCTTACGTAATTCGCGACGGCATCGCCGTAGCCGCACAGCGCGATGCGATTCGCCTTATAAAGGAATACGTTTTTAAGAGCGATGGGCTCTTGATGAGTTCTCGACCACCAGTCCTCCAAATGCTTCGCCATCAGGGTCATCGTTGTGCAGTGAGCCGCCGAAAAACGATAGAAGTACGAATGAAAATGCTCGATCTCTTCCGTGCCCTCCCCAAGTGGACGGATGGCAAAGTAGCTACTCACTCGCCACCTCCGGATAAGTTGGGAGAACCCTATTGGGCTTACGCTGAAATGGCTTTTGGCGGCGAGTGGACTTGGAAAAAGAAGTTGCTGGCATCACCTCGCACGGCCTAAAACTTTCAAGCGCGCGTTGGCCTGCCTGAATGTCCAATCGAATCTTGGCATGCTCTGCCTGGGTGGGAAAGCCGGCACGAAGTGTTGATTTGGTGATTAGTCCGTCATTTGATATTGAACGCGCAAACCACAAGGCCTTCTCAAGGAGCCCGAATGATCCATTTGTTGCCTCAAGAAGGAGGTCTGCGTTGTCTAGTAAAAGTGACCGGGGTGAAAGCGAAACATATTTGCTGCAGAACTTGAGAATGCGGTCCCATTCTTCAAGATCGCCACGATCGGCGGCATATGGAGGTAGCTCAATACAGGCCAAGCGACCTGCAAAATGTGCTGAATCGAAGAGTCCTTGGTAGGCAAGTTCATAGCCGCCGATCAAAACTAGCGTTCGGTTGATGGCGCAAAGGCACTTGATGGACTGCAGTACGTTCGAGCGAAGCTCGTGGTTCTTGGTATGTGTGAGGTGATGCGCTTCATCAAGCACCACAAGAACCGTATTTCGGTAGTCAAGAGCCGCCTCTAACGCCACTCGCATGGATCCTTCGTCCCTTCCCCTGGACGGTCGGTAGTAGTCCCTCTCGTCCATCTCGCCGTCGTGTTCGAAAAGAGGGTGCTTGACCGCCTTCAGCAACTTTACTGTGAGGTGCTTCGGGGATATTCGACCGTCATTACTGGTCGCGATATCGAGATGAACAAGAGGAATTGTTGCCGGCCCTATGGGACGAAGGTCATTGTCTAGCGTTCTCAAAAGAGATTTGACGATGAGGGATTTTCCTGCGTTCGTGGGCCCTACCAGCGCTATCACCTTGCCACCTGGTGACGAACGAACCAGATCTATAAATTGATGCCTCGCATGTACGAAATTCCTATGCAGCAAGGGAGACCGAAATAGAATTGGTTTCATACCATCTCGTCCTCCATGGAGAGTTCTTCGATATCGCTCATCCTTACGCGCGAACGCTTGGGCCTACGAACAATCGTCGTTCCAGTATCGGCATGAAGCTTAATGCCACCTTCAAGCACTGAATTAACCTTGGCAGCCTTCAAGTCATAGGATTTTTGCTGCGCTTCCTGCGCCAGAGAGTTCAACAAATTCCTTAGCTGCCGCTTCTCAGCGGTGCGCTCAAGAACTAGCGGTTGTGGCAGCGCGTCATGGATTGGAGCCGCAGTGCTTCGACAGACGTGCCACGAACCTTCAAGACAGACATAGATGATGGAGCTGTCGAATGGCTCCAATCTTGCTTGAACGTGCTTCTTGAGACCGTTGTAAGTGAGCAGTGCGGGACAGCTGTATGCGGATCCGTAGACGCGGATACCTCGGCCAACGATCAAGTGGTAGAACTTTGCCGGCGCGTCGACGGATGTCAGAACTAAAAACGCAGTATCAGCCGAGACTTTTCTACCACTGAAGGGGAATGCGAGATCAGAATTGGCTCGCAGTTGCAGCCTCGTTTCTGTGCAGTCCGGCTTTGGCTCGTGGTTGTATCCTTGAAATGCATAGATCTCTAGTAGTTCAACAAGCTCGTGAAACTTCAGCGCCGCTCGCTTGGCTGGCGATAGTCGCCCAGATGTCTTCCTTGCATTGCCGATGTCAGGGATGAACCCCGGCATTCCTCTCGCGAAGCATTCCTTAAAGGCACCAAAGAGCCGCTCGATTTCCTTGCCAAAACGTGGGTCTTCGGGCGGCCTTTCTATTCGAGTCACAGATAGACAAGCCAGCATGGTTGTGAAGTGAACGCTGTCGAACTCGGATCCTCCATCCACCACTAAAATCTCGGGCAGTCTCCCGTGCCGCCAAACACAATCTCGGATCACCATTGCACAGGACTCCCGGCATGGGGCCTTGTACGAGAGCCATAGACCCAGTACTTCGCCGCTATAGGCATCAACCATTCCTGTCAGCCAGGCCCTCTTTGTGAGATCCCCTTCTTTTGCTTGGCCGACAACAAGTGCCAAATCGACTTCGTGGTGATCGATATGTGCGATCGAGAAAGATCGCGTCGGGAGAAGCGATCGCTGAAGAGGATCTATAGAAGCGGCGACGGCATTACTCGCACGTCGCCCGCCTCGGCTGAACGCCGGGTCATCTACCGCCGAATAAGATCGGAAGCGCCGGTCCAGGGTTGACCTGCATGCCGGTCGATGATCGGGCCCATGTGGGGCATTTTTCCAACGCCGCTTGTACTCGCGATACCCGTTCGCTGGCGTGGAAAGATTTGGGTCGCCCATCGTGGACCTGACGACATCAATTTGAAGCCGATATTCGTCGGCCGTAAAACGAAGCGAGCGATTGCCGCACTTTGACCAGCGAGGGAACAGGGCCGTTACGTCACCATGGCTTTCCCTTAGCGCTTTCTTGTATCGACGCTTTGTTCTATCTGACTTCTTCTTTAGACTTTCTCTGTGCTCGATAAGTCCACACGCCGCGAACCTTGCTGCCACTTCCTTAAGGTGCCTGGGGTCAGGAATCTCGTCCGTTGACACATGGGACCGACTCGAAATGGCGTCCTTAAATCGGAAACCTTGATCATCAATCGCGCAAAGTAGATCAGGCTCGAATGACGTCCAGACCTTTCGGGGGGAGGCCAGTAAATACCGATCAAGGTCAACATGCAGGATCCCTTGATCAATGAGTTGGAGGACGGGTGTTGTATCCTCATTGTGCAGGTCATCCAGAATCTGGCCAATCTGTATAAGACCAGCGCGCTGCACAATGGCTTCCGTCCTTTTCCGAAGCAGTACTAGTCGCGGGTTGTCTTCGACCAGACGCACGGACATAAGCAGACGAAGGTTGTCGGCACGCACCGCCGACACTGCGCTGTTTGGAATGACACGATATTCTATGCCGAGGCGCTCAAATTCGCGGATGGCCGGCCAATACTTGTAGGTGTCATCCTCTTGCGTCCAATCCTCTTTTCGCTCCCTGCAAAACGACTGGAGCTTTTTGTCGTCCTTAACTTCATAGGCAACAACGACGTTTTGGTACAAGACTAAGTAGTCAGGCGTACAGGATGTTCGCGTTTTGATGCCAGCTTTGTTCGTTATGGAGACGGCGATCGCATTAGGTTGATCGTAGATCGCGATCACATCGTGTGATCGGGCGATCTCGGTAAGAAAGAAAAATTCGCCAGATCCTGACTCGGCCTGCAACACGACACCTAGGTGCGGAATCGGTACATTTGCGATCAGGTTTCGGACGCGATGTCTGCCAACTGACCGACTAGGCGGGGACGAGGCGACCTCCATAACGTACGCCTTGCCCTGCTCGGGTAGCGCCAAGCGATCTAGGTGGGGTGCCAAAATTTCAGCAAGCCAAGTAGGGGATGTCGTCTGAGCGGCTGGCACAGCTAGACGTGGGGAAACCTCGCTAAAGCCCATGATCTGCCCTCAAGGTAAGAGGTCGCTATGGGATGCCAAAGTCAGGCTCGTCGCGCGACCAAGCGTAGCGCGCAGAACGGTTGCGCCCCCCTGAGGAGGGCCTTGACTTTGGTACGGGAGGCTCTGAAGATGGTGTCGAGCGGTGATGCCTAATCACTCGCACACCTGGAAAGCCCTGCACTGCAATGCGGGGCTTTTCGCTTTTCAGGGCCCAAGCAGATGTTTCAGCTAGGTCTGCATGTCTGGACTACCCCCGATTCCACGGACAGGTTAATTAAGCCACCGGGCGACGATACTCATAGTCGTCCGGCGAGCGATAGCCCAGGCTGC
>JABLTH010043282.1_pt1 | contig 10487 bp, 6 predicted proteins | sample 7875711 | NCBI WGS metagenome assembly JABLTH01 (sample SAMN14941262, study PRJNA633318) | bioreactor metagenome | isolation source: bioreactor | place: China | collected 2019-03-05 | reverse complement strand
CGCGCCACCCTCTCCGGCCGCCAGTTCCAGGGCAGCCCATGCTCGATCAGTCGGCGCGACATGCGTGCGATGTCGCCGGCATCGGCAGGCTGCGCGATGGAGACCTGGTGGACAAGGGTCATCGGACGCCTACGGTTCGGGACGCAGCGGGACCGCCGCCCCGCCCGCCGCATCATGGGCGGCACCGACGCATGCGTCAATGGACGGTGGCGCGCCGTCTGGCGAGCGGCCGGGCATGCGCGCCTGCTGGAGCTCGAGCCAAAGGAGATCGGCGCCGACCGCGAGCGCCACTTCGCCGATGACCCGCAGGTCATCGTCGTGCCACGCGTCGTCGCCTGGCCGCAGGGCGACCACCAGCACCAGGCCCGCCCCCGCGCGGCGGCACATCGGAAGAGCCAGGGGGTCGCTCGTACGCCCGTCCGGCTCCGGTGCCAGGGGCGCGGAACCTTGCGTGCGCAGAGGCCCGATCGGCGCCTGGTGTGCGTCGAGCGAGGGCGGGGCCGCGTCGAGCGAAGACGCCATCAGCGCGAAACGGCCCGCCTCGCGTTCGCTGTAGACCGCCGCTCCGCCGCCAAGATTGAACGACTTCACCGCCTCCACGAATCCGGCGGCCAGCAGGCCCGGGTCGCGGGCCTGGCCGGCTTCCTGTGCGAATCGCTGAAGCGCCGCGGCGCGCGCCGTCCAGCCGGGGAACAGCCGGCGGTCGAGCCACGCGGCGGCTCGCGGCCGCAGGCGCTGGAAGGCCACGAAGCCGGTCACCGCCAGGCCGGCGCCGAGCAGCGCGGCGAGCAGTGGATCGGCCGGGCGTGCAAGCTGCGCCAGCGTCAGCTCGATCAGCTTCAGCGCGCCGAAGGTCAGCACACCGGCGACCGCGATCGCCAGCGACCGGTCCAGCACGACGCCCAGGTCGAGCACGCGGTGTCGCAGCACGGCGTAGGCCAGTCCGGCATAGGACAGCAGGCTGCTCACGCTCATCGCCAGGAACAGCCAGCCGGCGCCTTTCCATCCCAGCCATTCGGGCAGTGCGGGCAGCAAACTCGGGATCACGGCCAGCGCAAAGGTCGCCAGCAACCAGCCATAGCGCATGCGATGCGCACCCAGGTTGCGGCGCCAGCCTTCGAGGAACGACAGGATCACCACTGCGCCCGCGAGCGCCGAATACGCCGTGACGGCCGGCACGTGCAGTCGGTCGTCGACCCCCAGCCCGCGCAGCGCGGTGATGGCCACCACCACGAGCCCGATCCCGCCGAGCCAGGGCAGCCCGCGCTGCATGCGCTCGCGCAGGCCCGTGGGCCGGTCGTCCGGAAACAGGACCGCGAAGCGGGCCAGGGCATACCAGGCGGGCGCGAGGGCGAGCGAGAACAGCAACTGCTCGATGACCTGCGGCCAGCCGGGCGGCGACGCGCCCGGGTAGAGGTTGATCGAGGACACGATCAAGGCAGTCGAGAGCGAGCGGCCGCTGCTCGAGCTCGCTCGTCGCCAGCCGACGAGGGCGCCGAACGCGATGCCTGCCGCGCAGGTGACGGCATGCACGAGCACGAACATGCGGTACGCCATCGACGGGTGCGGCCCCGCCACGGCCTGCACCACCACCCGCCGGCGCCCGCCACCGTGCTCGACGCCAAACGCGACCGGCTCGCCGGGCCTCAGACGCCGTTCGAGGTCGTACCAGCGCTCGGCGACCAGGGTGTCGCCGGCCTGGACACCGGCCTCCGCCAGAGGCGACCAGGGTTCGACGGCAGTCAGGCGGGCCCGACCCGGCGCCAGGCGGTCGAAGTCGATGCCCAGCCGACCGGTGGTGTCGCCCCAGGCGCGCGGCAACCCGTGAAAGGCTTCGTAGCCGGTCACCAGCACGGCCAGCAGAGACAGCAGGGCCAGCCAGACCTTCCAGCGTCGGTCGGTCAGGCGCCACCGAGTCACCTTCGCGGCCCTTCCTGGAGAGCGCCGTCGTCGAAGGCCTCGCGGAAGACGCGCCACGCCGCCTCGCTCTGCGCGGCGCACTCGCGCGCCGCGTCCAGCAGCGCGGTGCGCCACTTGCGGCGGCGCCCGAAGTCGACCAGTTCGTCGGCGTTCGCCGAGCCCTGGCGGCCGGCGCTGCGCAGCTGCGCCCAGGCCGTGCATTGCGCCAGCGTGCGCACGAAGCCGGGCAGTTCGGCTTTCGAGAGCCGGTCCAGCGCCACCCGGTCCTCGCTCGGCTGCAGCGCGCGCAGCACGAAGGGCCGGCCTTCGACCTGCACCGCCTGCAGGAAGGCACAGGGAATCGCCTGCAGCCGCTGCTGCAGCGTGACCACGCGTTCGGCGTCGTCGGCCCAGTCGGGCTGGCGGCAGGGCGAGCGCTTGCGCAGCGTGGCGGGCCGCACCGCCTTCAGGTCGACGAGGTAGTGGCCGTCGGGGCTGCCCTTGCCGTGCACCAGCACCACCCAGCGCTCCACGCCCAGGCTGCCGGTGCCGGCGACGCGGCGCGCCACGTCGAGCGGGCGGAAGAAGGCGGGGCGCTCGCTCGCCTTCGCGAAGCGCTCGAAGAAACGGAGCACGCGTTCGCGGTCCTCGGGCGCGGCCGGCAGCGCATGGCGGCCGTCGGTGAGCAGGCGGCGCTTGCCGCTCCTGCCTTCGAGCACCGTGCGCCGGTCCAGGTGGTCCACCCGCTTGCGGCCGCGCAGGCCTTCCAGCAGCGCGGCGACAGCGCCGCTGGCGGTGTCGCGCTCGACCCAGCGCGCATGGCCCTCGGCCAGCGTGTCGCCCCAGGTGTCGAGCACCGCCTCGGCAAGCGCGAGCGCGCCCTGCTTCGCCACCCCCAGCGTGGCGCGCGCGACCAGCACGCTGGCGGCCAGCCGCAGCGCGTCCCAGGCGGCGGGGGCGAGCAGCGCCTCGTCGAAGTCGTTGACGTCGAAGTAGACGAGCCGGTTGTCGCCCTTGTAGCTGCCGAAGTTCTCCAGGTGCAGGTCGCCGCAGCACCAGGCCGCGGGGGCGCGCTGCAGGACGGCGGCGTCGGGCAGCCGGGCGTAGAACAGGTGGGCGGTGGCGCGCAGGAAGGCGAAGCGGTCGTCGCGCATGCGCCGGTACTTCAGCGCCAGCCGCTCGGGGTCGTAGCCGGCGTCGGCTTGCAGGATGCGGCGCACGGGGTCGGCCATGCGGCGCATTGTCGCCGCCGCCGCGCCGTTCAGCGCTTCAGCGCAACCACTCGGTGACGCCGCGCCCCAGGCTCAGCAGCACCGCGTTGAGCTGCTCGCCGTCGTGGATGGCGTTGACGTAGCCGATGCGCAGGTTGTAGTGCTCGGCCTCGGCCGACATGACGTCGAACAGCGAGCGCCGGCCCAGCTGCTGCCACTGCTGGAGCGTGAAGTTGCGCACCTGCTCGCTGTCCTTCAGCGTGGCGGCGGTGCGCCGCGCGCGGTCGAAGGCCGAGAGCGTCTGCTCGTGCACCTCGGCCACGCGGTAGCGGCGCGCCTCCAGCGCGTCGGCGCGCTGCAGCGCGGCCGCCTGGGCGCGCTTGCGCGCCGACTCGCTGGAAGCGGCGACGCCGGGCGCCAGCAGCGGGATGTTGAGCGCCAGGCCCACCCCCACGCTGGTGCTCTTGGCGCCGGAGTTGGGCGCCACGTTGCCGCCGCTGGCGGTGGTCTTGGCGCCCGAGATCGTCCACGACAGCTGCGGCTTGTTGGCCGCCGCGGTGGCCGCCGCGAAGCGTTCGGCCGCCGTGGCCTGGGCGCCGAGCTGGGCGATCTCGAACGAGTTCTCGGCGTCGGCCTGCACCTGCGCCAGGTCGGGCACCTGCACCAGCACGCTCGCCAGGCCCTGGGTGCCGTGCAGCGCGTCGCCGACGAAGCGCGAGAGGCGGATCTCGGTCTGGCGCAGCTGGCTCTGCGCCTGCGTCATCGACAGTTCGGCCTGCAGCAGCGACTTGCGTGCCTGCACCAGTTCGCTCGAACGGCCGCGGTCGCTGCGGACGATGATCTCCAGCGCGTCGGCCAGGCAGCCCATCTTGCGTGCGTACTGGCCCCACACCTGCACCTGCATGCGCCAGCGGCTGCGTTCCAGCGCCAGCGCCACCGTGTTCACCGCCACCTGTTCCTGCTGGTTGAGCTGGCCCAGGCGCGCCGATTCGGCCAGCGCGGTGCGCCAGTCCACCATCGCCTCGTTGCGGCCGCCGTCGTAGAGCAGCTGGCTCGCGCTGAGCGTGCTGCGCGTCTGCAGCGCCGCCTTCTCGGTGTAGCCCGGCACGTGGGTGGCCGAAGGCCCGGCCGAGAAGCCGAAAGAAGCCTGCACACTCTTGGCGGCCTTCGCTTCCTCGATGTCGGACTGCGCCGCCTCGGCCAGCAGCTGCGCCGCGCCCAGCGCCTGGCTGCGCTTGAGCGCGTCGCCCACCAGGTCGCCCAGCAGCTGGCGCGGCGGCGCGCCTTCGGCCATCGGCTTGCCGTCGCCGGTGATCCTGTCGAAGCTTTCTTCGTCGATGCAGCGCGTGGGCGCGGCCGGGGCGGCGGGGGCCGAGGCGGCCGCGGCCGGCGCACGCACCGGCTTGCCGGCACCGGTGGCCACGGGCGTGGCGCAGGCCAGGGCGAGCGCCAGCGCCAGCGGCCTGCGGAAAAGGTTCGGGCTCATGCTGCCAGTCTGGCCGCCACGGGCCTTGCGCGATCGGTGGAGTTCAGGCCGGAGAGCGGCCTTTCTTACCTTTCGCGGAAGGCCTCGTTGCTCTTGAGCATCGGCCGCAGCACGAAGCTCAGCACCGAGCGCTCGCCGGTGCGGATCTCGACCGACCCGGCCATGCCCGGCAGCACCGCCAGCGGCTTGCCGCCGGACTTGAGCGCGTTGCGGTCGGCGCGCACCAGGGCGCGGTACCAGGTGCCGCCCTCGCCCTTGTCGCTGTCGCCCAGCGCGTCGGGGCTGATCGACTGCACGGTGCCCTTCAAGCCGCCGTAGACGGTGTAGTCGTAGGCGGTGAGCTTGATCTCGACCGGCTGCCCCACCTTGATGAAGCCGATGTCGGCCGGCGGCACGCGCGCTTCCACCAGCACGCGGCTGGTGACGGGCAGGATCTCCATGATGGGCGAACCGGCCGCCACCACGCCGCCGATGGTGTTGGCGCGGATCGTGCGCACCACGCCGCGCACCGGGCTCTTCAGCGTGGTGCGGCGCAGCGCGTCGTCGCGCACGATCATCTGTTCTTCCAGCATCGCGAGTTCGGTGCGCACCTTCACCAGCTCGGCGCTCGCGTCCTGGCGGAAGCGGTTGATGCGCTCCTGCGTCTGCAGGTTCAGGTCGTTGACCTGGCGCCGCACGCGCATGACCTCGACCTCGCTCATCAGGCCGCGCGCCGACATCGCCTCGGCCACCGCCAGCTCCTTCTGCAGGAGGCCGATGCTGCGCCGGTTCAGGTCCACCGCCTCGGCCAGCGACTGCCGGCGCGCCTCGTAGCTCTCGGTCTCGCCGCCGACCACCGCCTTGGCCTGCTTCACCTCGTCGGGGAAGACCAGCGGCTTGCCGCTCGCTTCGGCGGTCAGGCGGGCGATCGAGCCGCGCAGGGCCAGCCGCTTGGCCTGGCCTTCGGCCTGCTGCGCTTCGACCCGCGTGGGGTCCAGCATCGCCAGGTCCTGGCCCTCGGCGACCTGCTGGCCTTCGCGCACCAGCAGCTCGCGCAGGATGCCGCCCTCCAGGCTGGCGATCACCTGCTCGCGGCCGTCGGGCACCACGCGGCCGGGGGCCTTGGAGACGATGTCGACCTTGGTCACGGCGGCCCAGCCGATGGCGGCGGCCAGGAGCGCCAGCATCAGGTAGACCGCGTACATCGCCGCCGGCGCCGGCTCCAGCACCTGCGCCGCGTGCACCGGGCTCATGAGCGCCACGTCGCCGGCGCGCAGGTCGGGTTGCGGGGCACGGCCGAGGAAGGGGATCCGCATGGCGCTACACCGAGGCTTCCCTCTGCACCGGCTGCGCGCTCGGGTGCAGGTGCACGTTGCTGGGCGCGGCCGACTGCGGCGGCGCCGCCGGGCGCTGTCCCGAGAGCGCGGCCAGCACCTGGTCCTTCGGGCCGTCCATCACCACCCGGCCGGCGTCGACGACGACGACGCGGCTCACCAGCTCCAGCACCGCCGGGCGGTGCGTCACCATGATGAGCGTGCAGTGGCCGGTGGCTTCCTTCAGCTGGCGCAGGAAGGCGACCTCGGACTGGGCGTCCATCGAGCTGGTGGGCTCGTCCATCAACAGGATCTGCGGCCGCGTGATCATGCAGCGCGTCAACGCCACCAGCTGGCGCTGGCCGCCGGAGAGCAGGCTGCCGGACTCGCCCACCGGCAGGTCCCAGCCCATGGGGTGCGCGGCCACCAGCCGGTCCAGCCCGGTCAGGCGCGCGGCTTCCGCCAGCCGCGCGGGGTCGGCGGTGGGGCGGTCGAGCAGCACGTTGTCGCGCAGGCTGCCGGTGAACAGCTTGGGGTCCTGCGAGACGAAGCCCACCTTGCTGCGGTAGTCGGCGGGGTCGATCTGGCGCAGGTCGATGCCGTCCACCTCCACGTGGCCTTCGGAAGGCTGGTACAGGCCGGCGAGCAGGCGCAGCACGGTCGACTTGCCGGAGCCGATGCGCCCCAGCACCGCCACCCGCTCGCCGGGCGCGAAGCGCAGGTTCACGCCCTTCAGCACCTTGGGCGCCTCGTGGGTGGCGCTGGCGGGGTAGGCGAAGCCCACTTCGTGCAGGCCGATGCGGCCCGAGAGTTCGGGGCGCGGCACGTAGGTCTTGCCGGGCTCGCGCTCCACGGGCAGCGACATCACGCGTTCGAGCGCATGCATCGCCGCCCGCGCGCCCTGGTAGCGCATCGCCAGCATCACCACGCTGGACAGCGGGGCGATGGCGCGCGCCGAGAACATCACCGCCGCCATCAGCGCACCGCCGGAGATGACCTTGTCGCCGATGAGGAACACGCCCCAGACCAGCATCACGATGGTGACGCCCTGCTGCGCGATGCCCGACAGGTTCACCGCCACGGCGGCGATGTTCTTCGAGCGCAGCGAGCTCAGCGCCGCGGCGGCGGTGCTCTCCTCGTAGTGGCGCAGGAAGCGGCCCTGGGCGCCGGCGGCCTTCAGGTCCTCGATGCCTTCGACCGCCTCCACCAGCACGCCGTGCAGTTCGGCGTGCTGCTGCATGTTGGCCGACATGGCGCGCCGCAGCGCGCCCTGGATCACCAGCGAAAGGATGAGCAGGCCCGGAATGGCGAACACCAGCACCCAGCCCAGCGGCCCGGCGACGATGAACACCATCGCCACGAAGATGGTGATGAAGGGCAGGTCCGACAGCGCCGACATGGTGGCGCTGGCGAAGAAGTCGCGCACCAGCTCGATCTGCGACAGCGTGTGCGCGAACTGGCCGGCCGATTCCGGCCGGTGCTCCATGCGGATGGCCAGGCTCTGGCGGAACAGCGTGGTGCCGACGATGAGGTCGGCCTTGCGGCCGGCCATGTCGATCAGGTAGCTGCGCAGCTGGCGCGAGACGAAGTCGAACAGCACCGCCAGCGCGCTGGCGGTGGCCAGCGCCCACAGCGTGACGTGCGCCTGGTGCGGGATCACCTTGTCGTAGATGACCGAGGTGGACAGCCCCGTCACCAGCATCAGCACGTTCGACAGCAGCGCCGCCACCAACGCCGAGCGGTAGTAGGGCGTGAAGCGGCGGATCGTGCCCCAGAACCAGTGCTGCGAAGGGTCGATGATGGGCGGCCCGTGCTCGGTGCTCGTGCTGGCGCGCACCTGCGGCGTGGCGATGAGCGCGATGCCGGTGTATTCAGCCGCGAGCTCGCTCTCGGCGGCCACGCAGGCGTGGTGCTCGCGGCCGGGCATCACCACGTCGTACTGGCCGGCGCCGCGGCGCGCCACCACGATGCAGGCGTCGCCGCCGGCCAGCAGCAGCACCGCCGGCAGCAGCAGGTGGTGCAGCTCGGACAGCTGGCGCTGCACCAGGCCGGCGTTGTAGCCGGCCTCGCGCATCACGCGCACCGCCTGGTCGGGGCCGAGGCGGCCGTTCACCGGCATGTTCGCCAGCAGCGACTCGGGGGTGCGTTCGCGGCCGTGGTGCTTCGTCAGCCAGGCGAGCGCATGCGCCAGGGCATCGTTCTCGATGTCCCAGGGCGCGGGGGCCGGGGGCGCCTGGCCGGTCGTCATTCAGGTCTTCAACGGCGGAACGCCAGGGCGAGCCGCTCGAACTCGGCCTCCAGGTCGCGCACGATCTGCGGCACGTCGAACAGCGGCGAGCGCCGCCCTTCCTCGGCCAGGAAGCGCTTGTACGAGGCGGCGCGCTGCGGCGCGCGGCCGATCGCCACCGCCAGCCGCTCGTAGTCGGCCAGCGTCTCGGTGATGAGGTCGGGCAGGCCGACCGCGGTGAGCAGGCTGCCGGCCATGCGCGAGATGTAGCTGCGCCCGGCGAGCGTGAGGATGGGCAGGCCCATCCAGAGGGCGTCGCTGGCGGTGGTGCCGGCGTTGTAGGGGAAGGTGTCCAGCATCAGGTCGGCAAGCTGGAAGCGCGCCAGGTACTCCTGCGGCGCCACGCGCGGCGCGAAGACCAGGCGCTCGCGCGCCACGCCGTGGGCGTCGGCCTGGCGCAGCATGTTCTCGCGCGCCACGTCGTTGTCGGCCAGCAGCCACAGCACGCTGCCCGGCACCTGGTGCAGCACGCGCATCCAGGCCGCGAAGACCTCGGCCGTGAATTTGAAGTTGTTGTTGAAGCTGCAGTAGACGAAGGCGTCGGCCGGCAGGCCGTAGGTGGCGCGCTCTGGCCTGGCCGCGATCTCCCTCTTGCGGTCGCTCACCTGGTAGCAGTGCGGCAGGTAGATCGGCTTCTCGGTGCAGTAGGGCAGCAGCGAGTCCGGCATCACGTAGCGGTCGGCCAGGATCCAGTCCACCCCCGGCAGCGCCGAGGTGCCCGGCAGCCCCAGGTAGCTGATCTGCACCGGCGCCGGCCGGTGGCCCAGGATCGCCGGCCGCGCGCCGCTGGTGATGCCCTGCAGGTCCACCAGCACGTCGATGCCGGCCTGGGCGATGAGCTTGGCCGCCGTCAGGTCGTCCACCCCCACCAGCTTCACGTGATGGTCGAAGGCCTTCACCAGGCGCTGGCGCTGCGGCGTGCCGCTGTCGGGCGTCCAGTCGAAGGCCCAGACCTCGAAGCGGCTGCGGTCGTGCAGCTCGAACAGTTCGGCCGTCAGCAGCCCCACGGCGTGGTGGTGGAGGTCGCCCGAGAGGTAGCCCACCTTCACCTTGCCGGTGCGCGGCGGCATCACCGCGTGCAGCGCCGCCGCCGGCGGCTTGGGCGCGCGCTCGTGCACGAAGCGCATCGCCGCCAGCAGCTGCACCGCGGGGTCGTCGGTGACGCTCATCATCGCCAGCGGCGAGGTGCCCACCAGCAGCTGGTTGGGCGTGACCTCGCCCACCGGCTCGTAGAGTGGCCACTCGCACTGCTTCTGGCGGATGTGCACGTAATGCTGGATGACGTCGAACTGGGTCGGGCGCAGCTGCAGGCTGCGCTTCATCAGCGCCTCGGCTTCGGCGTAGCGCTTCTTGCTTTCCAGCAGGCGGGCGCTGTTGTTCAGCGCGTGCAGGCGGTACTCCAGCGTGGCGGCGGTGGGGTTCTCGGTCTCGGCCACCACGGCGGCCCACTCGGCCAGCGCGCCTTCCACGTCTTCCTTGCGTTCCAGCAGGTGGCCCAGGTTCAGGCGCGCCGGCGGGAAACCGGCCTGCAGCGCCAGCGCCTGGCGGTAGGCGGCCTCGGCCTCGTCGTGGCGGCCGATCGCCGTCAGCACCGTGCCCCAGTTGAAGCAGGCCACGTGGCGCACCGGCGAGGCGGTGTGCTCGATCCAGGCCTGGTACAGCCGGGCCGCGGTCTCGCCCTGGCCGCCGGCGTGCAGCGCCTGGGCGCGCTCCATCAGCGTGGGCAGCGGCAGCTGGCCGGCTCGGGCAGCGTCGAACAGGGCCGCGGGTTCGGCGGCGGGCACGGCAACGGCGGCGTCCATGGGCGAGGGTTCCCCGGCGAAGAAGGGTGAGTACTGCCAGGGATGCTAGGCAGCACCCCCGGCACCGGGGGCGGCAAAAGCAGGGCTTTCCGGGGCCAGATCGAAGGCTCCGGCCGGGCGGCGGCGACAATTGGTTTCGCCCTTGGCCGCGAAGTCGTGGCCAACTTCGCTTCGCAGGAGGAACCGGGCCGCCGATATCCCGGAGTGCCCCGCTTCCCTGCCTTTTCGATGGACCTGACGAGCGATTCCTGGTGGTGGGTGATCCCGCTGGCCGTGCTGCCGGCGCTTGCGCTCGCCTGGTGGCTGGCGGGCAAGCCGCGCTGGAAACGCAAGGCGCCGGAGGCGCCGGCACGCACCACCGACACCACGCTGGTGCCCACGACCCAGCTCGAGTCGTCGGAAAAGGGCGGCTTCGCGCCCACCCGCCTGGTGCCCACCGTCACCGACGTGGCCCATGCCCCGCCGCCGCGCGCCAGCGCGCCGGTGCCGCTGCCCGAACCCCCGCCGGTG
>JABLTH010010727.1_pt1 | contig 10490 bp, 12 predicted proteins | sample 7875711 | NCBI WGS metagenome assembly JABLTH01 (sample SAMN14941262, study PRJNA633318) | bioreactor metagenome | isolation source: bioreactor | place: China | collected 2019-03-05 | reverse complement strand
TGGTCAGAACTGTATGGGAAATTTCTGATAGTAAAGACTTCCAATTCATTGTAGGGTGTTGTCTAAATATTGCACACAACGTTGGGGACTTTGCGACGGTGGGGCGAGATGTTGTGTCCGCCCGGAACTGAAGCCCAAGTTTGTTATTATGATGAAGTTAGCAAATTATGCTGAAAGAAATCCGTCCGCCCGAAATGAAGCTGATAAGCGAGATGCAGCTGATGCCGGTTGTTCCGTCAAGCCCCACTGGAGCAAAACCCTATGTTATGCGTAGCCAATTAAGGTAAAGGGCTAAAACCTTCAGTCTTCATTATTTGAGCGAGTTCAGTTAAATCATTTTTAATGTCGTAAATAGTTTTTAAGCTCAACTTTCTTGTGTCATAGTTTTTTGAAAGGGTATCAATTCCTATATCTATGCCAGCATGTTTGAGTCTGTCGCTAACCTGGTGAAACTTTTCACCATTATGATTTTCCCATTTGACAGGAGATTTGATTTCAATAGCATAACTTTTCTTTTTTGAAATGTCGCAATAAAAACTATAACCATTAAGCTTTGCAGCCTTTATTTCTTCCGTAAAAGACCATTTTGAATGTTCGTTTAGTAATGATTTAGTGAATCCAATTATTTCAAGCTGATTCAATGGATGTTTGGAAAATGCTTTTTGTCGAGCTATAAACTTGTATTGCCATGCTAAATAGGCGATGCCAATTATGAAAATTGGCATAAGGAGTGAGCTGAAAATTATGATTGATGCCAATAAGCTTGCTTGAAGAAATACACCTTTAAAGTAAGCAATTGCGAGAATGACGAGAACTACGGATGAGAAAAACAGTGAAGTGAAGGTGAAAGCAAATTTTAATTTATGTCTATTTAATTCTAAAAACTGTTTCATTTTGGTTACGCATAACGTCGGGGGCTTTGCGCCGGTGGGGCGAGATGTTGTGTCCGCCCGGAACTGAAGCCCAAGAATGTTGTTTTGATGAAGTTAGTAAATAATGCTGAAAAGAATTTCGTCCGCCCGAAATGAAGCCGATAAGCGAGATGCTGCTGATGCCGATTGTTCCGTCAAGCCCCACTGGTGCAAAATCCTATGTTAGCTGCAGGGTTTTCTTGAGTTATGGGTATTCAAACCCAAATTTGAATGACTTAAGTTTTTCATCTTTGAAATAATAAGAAGCATAAAAAACTGGCATGTTGTATCTTTTAAGAAATTTCGATTTATTAGGGTTATCTATTCTAAAGTAAATTTTTTCTCTATCACTATGATCACGAATTATGGAGTAGCAACTGCCTAATCTGGAAGTAATATCTTTTTTTGTCATGCCAATTGTTATGCCCATGCCGGTAACAAAATGATCAATTTTCAATTTTGGTATATTCTTAATTATGGTATCAACTTGCTTAACTTCAAACTCGTCAAATTCATATTTAGTGCTAGCATAATGCGCAATCAGGAATACTTGTTCTGTTGCTGAACTGTTTAAAAAAGAAATATAGGGTTGCTCTTGAGAATCATTTTCTAACAATTTATAGTTTGGTCCAAGAATGTGCAGTGCACTAACTCTATCATGAAGGTTAATTCCATAAATCGAAGTATCTGACGGGTGAAAATCACAATCTTCACTTCCTCTTAAGTAAATAACTCCTTTGGGTGGTTTTGTTGTATCTAAATCTGAACCTTGAAGCACTTTTTTTGATTGTGTTTTACAACCTATAAAAGAAACAAACATGAATATTATGATTACTAATCGAAGCATTGTGCCTTTTTAACCTTGCAGCTAACGTTGGGGGCTTTGCGCCGGTGGGGCGAGATGTTGTGTCCGCCCGGAACTGAAGCCCGGTTTTGTTGTTTTGCTGAAGTTAGCAAATAATGCTGAAAAGAATTCCGTCCGCCGGATATAAAGCTGATAAGCGAGATGCGGCTGATGCCGGTTATTCCGTCAAGCCCCACTGGAGCAAAACCCTATGTTAGCTGTATGGCACATTAGACTTACGAGCTTTTCTGCCGAAGCGAAAAAAATGAAATGCAACAGCCGACGCAAAGCCCTAGAAATAAATAGTAATCAAAATGTACTTCATTCAATGGATAGCTAACACTTATATTGTCAACTCTATTTAGTAAGCTTATGAAGTAGGATTTAATCATTTGTTGGTGACCAATAATTGCAAGAGCCATACAAGCAAGAACAATTCCAACGCTAAGCAGCTTTTTGTTATAAGAAATAATTGGAGAAAACCGCCATACAAGGTAAAGCGAAAGTGGTGTAAGACTGAGAATCAAAGAAAACATAAATGTCGCTTTAAAGCTACCTGTAATTTCTGTTACCTGATAAAACCCACCATTAACTTTTGGTAAAAGCAATTCTGGATATTGTCCATATATGAATATGCCCAATACAAAAAGAGCTACAGAAAATGCAATTGTCAAAAGGATTGTAGTTTTAGGGTGTTTCATTGTGCTTACAGCTAACGTTGGGGGCTTTGCGCCGGTGGGGCGAGGTGTTGTGTCCGCCCGGAACTGAAGCCCAGGTTTGTTTGTTTACGTTGAAGTTAGCAAATAATGCTGAAAAGAAATCCGTCCGCCCGAACTGAAGCTGATAAGCGAGATGCAGCTGATGCCGGTTGTTCCGTCAAGCCCCACTGGAGCAAAACCCTATGTTAGGCGTTGGCAATAGAGTCACTGTTTTTTATTTTTTTATAAAGTCTTTTTAGTTCTGTATTGTTAGGCCAAGCTTCGCACTCTGTCATTGCTATAACAATATAATTCATAAATTCATCTAAAGACTTGGTCGCACCTTTCACCATCGAATCTTTCCAGGGCTGTTTATTTTTTGGCATTCTATATTCAATATAATACTCGGAAGTGCTTGCAATAACAGAAACATACCAATCCGCCCAATTTGTTTCAGTAACAAAAAATAGCAAATGAGCATGCGACGTTCCACCGTAAATTGTTGTTTCTATAAATGTCTGATTAATTTTTTCGAGTACTTGAAGCATTGCTTTTCCTAAGTTGGAAGAAATGCTGTTGTCTGAAAAGGCCCATTCTGTGTAAAACTCTTCTAGTGTTTGCCTCTTTTGTTCTTTACATCTAACTATCGGCATTTGTCTTTTAAATTTAATGTATATTCGAATGCTTACGCCTAACGTTGGGGGCTTTGCGCCGGTGGGGCGAGATGTTGTGTCCGCCCGGAACTGAAGCCCGGTTGTTTTGTTGATGTTGAAGTTAGCAAATAATGCTGAAAAGAATTCCGTCCGCCCGAAATGAAGCTGATAAGCGAGATGCCGCTGATACCGGTTGTTCCGTCAAGCCCCACTGGAGCAAAACCCTATGTTAGCGGCTGTGCTATTTTTGTTCTGAAAGAATTGTGCCTGGTGGAATTGTAAAGCTTTGAGTATTTACTTTTTCCCATGAGATTTTTGTCGCTGTTTCTGTAAGGATAAAGTCAGGGTATTGTATTTTTCTCTTGAGATAAATCGCTTTTTCTTTTTCGTCAATTAGATTTTCTTCGTCGAGAAAGTAATCTTTTAGCCAATGTGGATTAATTTTTAGGCTGTCTGAGTTGTAATAATCAGTCACTATTTTACTTTTATAATGAATAATTAATTCGTCACATTGAATTCCTAATATGTTCTCTTTTTTGGCTGTAAAAGAAAAGTCCAATATTTTTTCTCCAGATTTTGCACAATTAAACCAGAAAAGAGTGTCGTTCCCACTTTTCTTGAAATAAAATTTGTTTTCCTCTTTATTGTAAATGTCTTTTTCAACTATGCCGTCTTCTGAAATATGTAAGAAATTACCTTCCTTAAAAAACAAAGTATTTCCCGATCCAGCTAATCGTTGTAGTGTTGGAATGTCAAATCTTGAACCAATAGGAGTCACTTCGAATTTATATTCAACCTTTCCTTCGAAATATGTTGGGTCTTTACTGGTTTGCTTGTTTGTACAAGAAAGGTTAGTCAAAAAAATAAAAGTGGTAAAAAATATTAGACTATTCATAAGCATTGCCGCTAACGTTGGGGGCTTTGCGCCGGTGGGGCGAGTTGTTGTGTCCGCCCGGAACTGAAGCCCAGGTTTGTTGTTTTGAAGAAGTTAACAAATAATGCTGAAAAGAATTCCGTCCGCTCGATATAAAGCTGATAAGCGAGATACCGCTGATGCTGATTCTTCCGTCAAGCCCCACTGGAGCAAAACCCTATGTTGGCTGCAGTATTGCTATTTTGAGTCTCCGACCAGTTTTGTTATTTCTAAAATACCAGAAGATGGGCTTTCTTGTACTTTTGAAGAAAGATATCCTGTTGCTGTATTTTCATATATTGCTTTAGCGACTTGTAACATAAGGGCATTTTTGCTACTACTATCTTTATCTCCGATTGATTCTGTGAAAAGTGTAAAAGAGTTCAGTGCATTTTTTTTGTAATTATTTAATGTTTGTAAATTTTTATTAATTGCAAACTGCTTGAATAAAAATGTGATAATATAAATCAGTATAGAAATTATAAATACTTTGGTAATTAAGTTTGGAATATTATAAATAAATCTTGAATCAACTTTGTTCCCGTCAGTTATAGTCACTAACTGAGTTGTATTAAACCAATCATATTTAAAGGAAAAGGTCAGAAATAATAAAGTTAAAATTGTGAATAATATTGCTGTTTTTAACCAGTTAGATGCATTTTTCTTGTGGATAGTTTCCTGTGTCAAAAAAATGTTTGCATAGTTTGAGACCACAGATTTTGCGGCTTTATCTTCAAGTTCTTTGTTAAGTTTTGTAGCTTTTTGTATTTCCTTTTCCAACTCCTCAATTAATGCAAATGATTTTTCTTGCAACCCATTGGAGTTGGCTCCATTTAGCGAAATGATTGTATTGCATGTTAACAGAGTGTAGTTTGAAGAACTAATTTCAAAAAAACTTCTTTTATATTCGTTAGCACGATTGTATGCGTTTTTAATTTGATTAACAGCGGTTACAGAATCAATATTGCTATAATCTTTTGTTAGAGTATTATAGATATCAATGAAACTGGTTTTGGTATTTTGAAAGCTATTGGCTAAATGTTGAGGTAGGCTTGTTGTAGATTTTACAGCTTCAACCTTATCTAAAAATTGTTTGACTTCATATAAACCTGTCACTGAGTTTGAAAACTCTAATTTATCTGTTTCAGTTAGAATTGATGGGATGCTTATTGCGCTAAGCGAAATGTTTAAAAAACTATTTTCTTCCATAATTTTAAATTAGTGGAGTGTACGTAAATATTGCAGCCAACGTTGGGGGCTTTGCGCCGGTGGGGCGAGATGTTGTGTCCGCCCGGAACTGAAGCCCGGTTATTTGTTTAAGATGAAGTTAGCAAATAAAGCTGAAAAGAAATCCGTCCGCCCGATATGAAGCTGATAAGCGAGATGCCGCTGATGCTGATTGTTCCGTCAAGCCCCACTGGAGCAAAACCCTATGTTGGCTGCTGGCCTTTTGTTACATTGTAATTGTATTTGACCAAATTACATTTTTCTTCATTGTTTCTTCGCTTGGATCAAATTTGGACTCTGAACTTTCCGCTTGCATAATATTTAGACCAATTTTGAAAGTAGTTCTTGAGTCTCTTTTGGGTTGCTTTATAAGTAGCCTAAGATGTTCTCTTCGGCTCATATTTGGAGGTAAGAATAGAACTACAGGAAAGTTTTTGTCGCATAACGAGACTTCGACTGTAAGGTCTTTATTGTCCACGGAATAGAAATCTTGCCATGAACACGACATACTGAAATATTTCAAAGTGTCCTTAGAGTTATTAGATAATGTGGTTAGGATCTCATAATGTATTTCACCATTTTCTTTAATAACTTTTCCTTTTTTAATTTCTACTGTATAGTCTGTCGTTTTTATGTTTTGCGAGTATGATTGCAGTGATAGTAATGCAAATAGAAGTGATAATATGCGATAACTCTTTATTGTCATTGATGTCGTTTAGGCTTGCAGCCAACGTTGGGGGCTTTGCGCCGGTGGGGCGAGATGTTGTGTCCGCCCGGAACTGAAGCCCGAGTTTGTTGTTATGATGAAGTTAGCAAATAATGCCGAAAAGAAATTCGTCCGCCCGAAATGAAGCCGATAAGAGAGATACAGCTGATGCCGGTTGTTCCGTCAAGCCCCACTGGAGCAAAACCCTATGTTGGGCGTTCGTGATTCAACTGCTTTGCCAGTTTAGAGTTGTCTTATTTATTTTATCTCCAATTGCAAAAAGAGTGTTATGATGGTTTTCGCACAAAAGCCATTCTTTATTTTTAGCAACAATGTAATATTCAAAATAGGAGCATTCAGGGATAATGTGTTGTATAACGCTTGGATTACTGTCATAAACAAGAAAATCAGGATTCATATCATTTTCAATAATGAACCATACTTTTTCTTTCGATAATGGGATTAGTTTGCCTAAGTACATGAATGGTGCTTCCAAATCTGAAATAAAATAACTTGGAAATTTGAAGTCTGTCCACCACCATCGCTGATTTTCAGATTTTACAAAGTGTGAATAGCAATCATTAATGATTTGTTTGGAGGAAGTGTCATCAAGCAGTTGTATGTCACCTTTCTGAAGATTTAAAAGATTAATGGCGTTTTGTATTTCAGTTTTTAAATCTTCCATTTTCGTGAACTCTTTATCATGACGCCCAACGTTGGGGGCTTTGCGCCGGTGGGGCGAGATGTTGTGTCCGCCCGGAACTGAAGCCCGTTTGTTTGTTGATGTTGAAGATAACAAATAATGCTGAAAAGAATCCCGTCCGCCCGATATGAAGCCGATAAGCGAGATGCCGCTGATGCCGGTTGTTCCGTCAAGCCCCACTGGAGCAAAACCCTATGTTACCAGCATGTGCTTTGTTACTTACAAGTTGAACTCAGTCGAGTAAAATTGACTTAAGCTTAAATGGTTTCTGCCCCCTGTTATTTAAAAGAGAAATAAAATTGTCAGAGAAAAAACTATTTAAATAATTCCAGTCGCCTGCATTCATGCTTCCATTACCATTTTTGTCGAGATTGTCTATTATTTTTAATTTGCTTATGCATTCAAAATTGTCTCGAAATTTCATAAAGTTTTTTCTCAAAATTAGAAGCCCGTAAGAACCTAGAAAGTATGGCTTAGTTTCAGGATGAATAGCCCACATTTTACTAAGTTCAATTTCTGAATATTTAAAATAATCATTCTTAGTGTTGCCTGTTCCCATAAATTCTGTGTCAAGAATGTTTGCAATTGTCGGCTTGTCAAAACTGTCATATGTCAGAGCTGCGAATAGGAAATATTGCGGACTTTTATCCTTGTAAGTACTTGTACAAAGCAACGCTTTATATTTATTGTCAGACGCTTTGAATGTCAGCAGGTCGCCTTGATTTATGTCTGTGATTTTTTGCATGGAGTGGTCTGTCTTAGCATTGCTGGTAACGAGCAGGGCTTTATGCAGGTTGGGAAATAGCAATCCGTCCGCCGACACAACCGCTGCCGATTGAAATTATGAATTTGAAGTTAAGTACAAAAGCTTAAAGTTGCTGGTCCGGCCCCGAACCACAGCCTGGCGATGCAATTAGCTGAAGTTTGCTGGTCCTGCCCAACTTGCATAAAACCCAATGTTACCGGCAGTAATTTTATTGAAGATTTTTTGCTTCTCGGATTTTGTCAAGGGTCAACATGCAATTTTTGAAATGCTGTCTTGACTTCTCCAAACTCCAATACTCTTTGTCAGCCACAAAGCTGTTCCATTTAGTTGTTAGGTTGTCAGCTTCAGATTTGTCAAGATATTCTAATGCACAAAAAGCATCAGCTTGGTCAAACCACAAATCTTTTCTGTCGAGATAGTAGTCAAGATAAGTGACTAAATATTTTTTAGCGTTGTCTGACCCAAAAGTCGCCAATGCTAGGCAGTAACCAGAACCGGCGTAACAAACTTCACTTTTTAATAAGTGTCTTCCGATTATGTCTTCAAATTCTTGATAGTTGTTAATGGCTGAAAAGAATGCACCAGTAATTCTTGTCCGCCAGTCAAAGTCACTTAATAATTTAAGAACAATGTCTTTGTTTATTTCTTTAGCTGCGTCGGCAAAGGCCTTTATTGTCGTATCGTCGGAATTTGAAAGACTGTTCATGTAAAAAGGAACAACCCATTTGTCAACAAATTCTTCCGTAAACTCTTCTTCATTTCGTGGCACTTCAATATCCTCAAATGGATTCTTGTGTCGTACTGTTGCACCGGAAACGTGTAAAGCAATTTCGTCAGCCTCATTATTTTGAGTAAACAGTTTAGTCCAAAGTTTTTTGAATGGCATGGTGTCGCTTTATTATTGCCGGTAACGTTGGGGGCTTTGCGCCGGTGGGGCAGTGGTGCTGTGTCCGCCCGGAACTGAAGCCCGGTTTTTTAGTGATGTTGAAGTTAGCAAATAATGCTGAAAAGAAATCCCTCCGCCCGAACTAAAGCTGATAAGCGAGATGCCGCTGATGCCGGTTGTTCCGTCAAGCCCCACTGGAGCAAAACCCTATGTTATATGCCGCTTTTCTGCTGTCACTTTGCTTGTAATATTTTGTCTGCAATGGTCAAACAATTTTCTAGTGTCCCGCCCATTCCCATATTTTCAGTTTCAAGTTTGAAGAGTCTATCTGCTATTTTTTGTCTGTCGGCGTTTGACTTTACTAGATTAAATATTTCTGGAACATAACTTTGATATTCGTCTCTTGGTGCAATGTCTTTAACGCCAATTGGATCCCAATCAAACCAGAGGATGTCGTCAATCTTTTTATAAAGTAAAAAGTCTTTTGTTGCTGTTAAATTGGCTTTGAATTTTTTGTTGCGACTGAACAAAAGAATAGCTGATGTCACTTCTTCTTCAAGTCTGTTGTCGTCAAAATACTCTGTTGCTTTAAGAGCAATACTTGAAATATAATGTCCGCTGTCGGAGTCAAATGGTGCAGTTTGTCCCGATGCGTTATAAGTCACTTTTGCTACAAGTTCTGCTAATAGTAAATATGCCTCAGGTTGATAGTTTTTGTTGTCAAGAAGAAAGCGTCGTATTTTATTGAATTGTCCGTGTGCTTCTTTCCAACGGTCTTTAGTGTCAATAATTAGATGGAGTTCTTTTATTGAAACTGGAATATTTTTTATGTAATTGTCGAATCGTGATAAAATAAGTCCTGCCCACCCCGGTCTAATATCATTAGGTAGGTTTTCAAAAATCTGTTGTCCTATTTCAATATTAGTTTTTATGTCGTACTGTGGGGTTGTCATAGAGTGGCATATAACGTTGGGGGCTTTGCGCCGGTGGGGCGAGTTGTTGTGTCCGCCCGAAACTGAAGCCCAGGTTTGTTGTTTTGATGAAGTTAGCAAATAATGCTGAAAAGAATTCCGTCCGCCCGAACTAAAGCTGATAAGCGAGATGCCGCTGATGTCGGTTGTTCCGTCAAGCCCCACTGGAGCAAAACCCTATGTTGTATGCCGTTTTTCACACTCTTTTTATGCATTTTTCCAAGTATGTTTTTAAGTTGGAAATCAAAAGCCGATGTTTTGTATGAAAAACACCTTTGTTTATGTACTCAATATATTCTAAAGAAGCTTCTTCAAATTCAATTTCCATATTGAATGCATTTAGTTCTACAGGAGTTCCTGTGAAAAAGGGTTTTATTTCTAAACAGTAGTCAGGAGATAAAACATAGTACATTATTGAAGAATGATTTAACTCCATGACCTTGTGAAAGGGAGAATATTCAGAAAATTCAGGGTGCTGATTTGGCGAAAACCCAGGATTGTCATTTGTCCAAAAAGGGAAATACTTTTGGGACTTTAGTATTTTCCATTGTTTTGAAATTAATGTTTCCGTATGAAGGTCACTAAGTTCTTTTAATTTTTCTGTGTCTAAAAAGCTCTCGATTTGAATTTGTTTTGCTGATTCTTTTACATAACTGTCAATTTTTGCTTGTTCGTCTTTGTCAATTTCTCTCTTTTCAAATTTATTTGTCATGTCAATAATCCATCCGATAATTCTGTTCATATTGTCTCGTAGGTCTGGGTTTCGCATTTTTGAGACATAAGTCCACACTATTATTTCTTCTCTTACATCTAGTGGAATGTTTTTTTCTTCTTTAATTGCTTTGATTATTTTGTCGTAGTAAGGTTCTACATCTTTAGCAAGCATTTTTTCTAGTGCGAACGGATCTTCAAGACGATTGTCATTATAATACTTTGGGAATTTAAACACCTTGTCGTTTATTCCCAAACGCTGAACACCTTTTTTATATTGATTTGAAAAGTCAATGCAGTAAACAAAGCTTTTGTTTTTGTCATTGTCAATTTGAAAATGTCGCAAGTATGCTTTAGGAATATAATGTTGTTCTACTGGCTTTGACATTTAGACTGCTACTTTAAAATGGCATACAACGTTGGGGGCTTTGCGCCGGTGGGGCGAGTTGTTGTGTCCGCCCGGAACTGAAGCCCAGGATTGTTGTTTGGTTGAAGTTAGTA
>JABLTH010118476.1_pt1 | contig 10502 bp, 12 predicted proteins | sample 7875711 | NCBI WGS metagenome assembly JABLTH01 (sample SAMN14941262, study PRJNA633318) | bioreactor metagenome | isolation source: bioreactor | place: China | collected 2019-03-05 | reverse complement strand
GGTAGTGCTGGTAGAAGTGCTTGTAGTGGCGCACTTCGTCGCTCTTGATGTGGTTGGTGAGCTGCTTGAGCACCGGCTCGTCGGTGATGTCGTTGAGCGCGCGGTAGAGACTGGCGGTGCCGGTCTCCACCACGCAGCGTGCGGCCAGCTCCAGGCCGCGTGAAGGCTCCAGTTGTTCGGCGGTGCACACCGCGCCGTACTCGTCCCAGAACGCCTTGAAGCCGGCCTCCCAGTCGAACTCCGGCCACACCGTGCGCACGTAGGTGGCCAAAGCGCGGCCATGCTGCAGTTCCTCATGCTCCCAGTGCTGGCTGAGCCAGGTCTGCAGCGCCTCGTCGCCGGCGAAGTGGTTCACCAGGTTGTGCGTGTACAAGTCCGAGCCGCTCTCGACGAAGGAGGAGCTGCACAGCAGGAAGAACAGATCCTCGTTGTGGCGGATGCGCGCCTTGTCGATGCGGGAAAAGTCGATGCTTTCCAGCGTCCAGGGCAGCGTGTGGCTGTCGTAGCTCAACGGGTGGGTTCCTTGTCGCAAAGACGTGCGCGCGCCGTGGCGCGCGCGAGGTGACAAATCAATGACACAAGCATACGGCGTTGGCCGCGCATTGGAATTAACCGCGGCCGACCCCACACCCTTCGGTTGCCCCGGCTGCGCCACCGTGGCGTGCCGTTTCCCATCGATGGAGCTTCCATGATTCCCACTTTCAGCTATGCCGCCCCCGCTGCCCGCGCTCCGCTGGCGCCGTACCGCTTCGAACGCCGCGAGCCGCGCGACACCGACGTGGTGATCGAGATCCTCTACTGCGGCGTGTGCCACTCCGACCTGCACACCGTGCGCGACGAGTGGGGCACCGGTGAGTACCCGATCGTGCCAGGCCACGAGATCGTCGGCCGCGTGCTGCGCACCGGCAAGGCGGTGACCAAGTTCAAGCAGGGTGACCTCGCCGGCGTCGGCTGCATGGTCGATTCCTGCCGCGAATGCGCCAACTGCCGGGACGACCTGGAGCAGTTCTGCCTCAAGGGCGCCACCTTCACCTACGCCGGCAAGGACCGCGTCGACGGCACGCCGACCCAGGGCGGCTACTCCACCCACATCGTGGTGGACGAGGCGTTCGTGCTGAGCGTGTCCGACAAGCTCGACCTCGCCGCCGTGGCACCGCTGCTGTGCGCCGGCATCACCACGTATTCGCCGCTCAAGCACTGGAAGGTCGGCAAGGGTTCCAAGGTCGGCGTGATCGGCCTGGGCGGTCTGGGCCACATGGCGTTGAAGTTCGCCCACGCGTTCGGCGCCCAGGTGGTGCAGTTCACCACCTCACCCTCCAAGCGCGAGGATGCGCTGCGGCTGGGCGCCGACGAGGTGGTGTTGTCCAACGACGTCGAGCAGATGAAGCAGCACGCCGGCAGCTTCGATTTCATCCTCGATACGGTGTCGGCGCCGCACGACCTCAACGAATACCTGCGCATGCTCAAGCGCGACGGCACGATGGTGCTGGTCGGCCTGCCCGACACGCCGCCCACCGTGCACGGCGGTTCGCTCATCTTCGGTCGCCACTCGCTGGCCGGCTCGCTGATCGGCGGCATCGCCGAGACGCAGGAAATGCTCGATTTCTGCGCCGAGCACGGCATCGTCTCGGACATCGAGCAGATCCGCATGCAGGACATCAACGAGGCCTATGAGCGCATGCTCAAGAGCGACGTGAAGTACCGCTTCGTGATCGACATGGCCTCGCTGCGCGACGCCGCCTAACCTTGCGGGAAACGACGGTGGTGCCTAGCGCACCACCGTCACCGGCACGTGGGCGCGCGCCAGCACGTCGCCGGATACCGAGCCCAGCAGGAAGCGCGCCAGTGCCCCGCGCTCGGTGTGACCGATCACGATGTGGTCGCAGCCATGCTGCTCGAGCTGGTTGATCAGCACGTCGCCCGGGCTGCCATGGGTCAGCTCCACATCCACCAGCGCCTCGGCGTCCGGCTCCAGCGCCTTGAGCTCTTCCAGCAGCTCGCGCGCCCGTGCGGTGCCGGAGTCGGCCATCATCAACGCGCAAGCGTCGGCGCCGGCCTCGGTCACCTGCAGCACCGACACCACGCGGACCCGCCCGTGATTGAGGCGCGCCAGCGCCATGGCCAGCTCGAAGCCCCGCCGGGACGTGTCCGAACCGTCATAACCGACCAGTGAATACTTGAACATCGGGCACCTCCGCGGCCTGCGTGATCTGCAGAGGGATCATGCCACGCAGACCGCGAAAGCGATGGCAGTGCGACCCGTGCGACGTCAGTCGTCGACCCAGTGGCAACGGCGCTCGATGTGGGTGCCGGCGTTCTTATCCTGATGGTGCTCCTGCACCTTCTTGCCGGCGTAGCCGCCAGCGACGGCGCCACCGATGGTGGCGAGCGTCTTGCCCTTGCCGCCGCCGACCTGATGGCCGAGCAGGCCGCCGGCCACCGCGCCGACCGCCGTGCCGGCGATCTGGTGCTTGTCCTTGGCCGGCGCGTTGGCCACACGCACGTCTTCACACACCTGGTGCCGGACGCGATGCTGGGCGTGCACATCGGGCACCCCGGCCGCGAGCGTGAGGGCGGCGAGGGCAGGGAGCAGGAATCGACGGGACATGATGGCCTCCGGGAGTGGGTGGGAACACGGCCGCAGTGTCCGGCCGGCGCCGTGAGCTCGCAGTGCATCGCGCGTAATCAGGCCGTGTCCGCGCCGCGTCGCCGGACCACCGCATGCGCGCGCGGCACGATTGGCCGCCCACCCACTTCGGCCACCGATTGGGTGAGCTCGGCACCCAGCAGCAGGATCAGGGCGGAGTAGTAGACCCACACCAGCAGCACCACCACGCCCCCGGCCGAGCCGTAGGCGCCGCCCACGTTGCTGCGGGCGAGGTACAGGCCGATCGCAAACTTGCCCGCGGCGAACAGCACCGCGGTCAGCGCGGCGCCGACCACCGCGTCCGGCCAGGCGATGGTGGCGTCCGGCAGCACCTTGAAGATCGCCGCGAAGACTGCGGTGAACACGCTGAGGCTGATCAGCGCCTCCAGCACCTGCCAGGCCAGCGTATCGCCGCGCACGAATACCGCGATCAACGCGCTGGCGGCGAACGAGACCACCATCAGGAACGCCAGCGACAGCAGCAGACCCAGCGCCAGCATGCGGGCACGCAGCCAGTCCAGCACCGCGCCGCCCGGTCGCGGCGCGAGATTCCACACGCGGTTGATCGCGCCCTGCAGCTGGGCGAATACGGCCGACGCACCGACCAGCGTGACGCCCAGCCCGAACAGCCCCGCCCGGCTGCCCACGCCGGGGCGCTCGCGGGCGTTGTCCAGCACCAGGGTGACCGCATCGGCGGCGCGCGGCCCCAGCAGATGCTGCAGCGAGACGACGAGTTGCTGCTGCCAGGCCGGCTCCAGCGACGTCACCACCCACAGCAGCAGCACCAGCAGCGGCGCAAAGGACAGCGCCGAATAGAACGCCAGTGCCGCCGCCCGCGTAGTCAGTTCGTCGTGCGCAAAACCCTGCGCCGTGCGCTGCACGATCGCCCAACCCTTGTGCAGGACACGATGCGTTCGCGACATCGGGATGTCGGGATCTGGCACGGGACGGCTCCGTTCGGAAGGGACGCCACGATGATGACTAGCCCGCGGCCCGAATGTGAACGGTTGGCCGACGACAGCGTGGCGTTGACGCCTGGCCCACGCGCACTCACTGAATCCTCGCCCGCGGTGCACGAAGTCCTCACGCGGGCGTGCCGATGCTGCTCCCCACCACTCGGGACCCCTGGCCGCGCCGCGGTCGGTCTCGTGGCTCCCGGTTCAACCCGGCACAGCACGTTCATCCACAAGGAGTTCACCATGATCAAGCGCAATCACGCTCTCGCCGCCCTCCTGCTGGCTACGGCCGGCGCGATGGGCGCCACCGGTGCCAAGGCCGCCGAGGCCACCGTCAAGTGCGACCTGACGTACAACCTGTCGGGCTGGTCGATCCTCTACAAGCATGCCGAGGGCACCGGCATGGTGACCTGCGACAACGGCCAGTCGGCCCGCGTGAAGATCGCGGTGGTCGGCGGTGGTCTCACCGCCGGCAAGTACCACATCGACAACGGCAAGGGCGAAATCAGCAAGGTGCACGGCATCGACGAGGTGTTCGGCGATTACGCCCAGGCCGGCGCCGAGGCCGGCGTGGTCAAGAGCAGCACGGCCCAGGTGCTGACCAAGGGCACCACCTCGCTGGCGCTCGCCGGCACGGGTGAGGGCGTGAACCTCGGCATCTCGGTGGGCAAGTTCACCATCAGCCGCCAGTAAGTCCGGCTCCGCCGGCATATGCCGGCACGACGGTTTGCCAAGGGCGCCTGCGGGCGCCCTTGTGCATGGGCAGCGCTACACTGCGCCGTTCCGCCACCGATACGGAGCTGCCTCGATGCGTCGCCTCTTGCTGTTGCTAGCGCTTGCGCTGCTGTGCGGCACCACGATCTCCGCGCACGCCGCCACCCCGCAGCCCGGCGCCACCGCGCCCGATTTCCGCCTGCAGGACCAGAACGGCCACTGGCGCACTCTGGCCGATTACCGTGGGCACTGGCTGGTGATGTACTTCTATCCGAAGGACTTCACTCCCGGCTGCACCACCGAGGTATGCACTTTTCGCGATGACATCGCCAAGCTGCGCAAGGCCGGTGCCGACGTGATCGGGGTGAGCCTGGACGACGTGGCGTCGCACGCGAAATTCGCGCAGAAGTACCGCGTTCCGTTTCCTTTGCTCGCCGACAGCGCGCATCAGGTGTCCACCGCCTATGGCGTGCTCTCGTCCACGGTGGGATTCCACTACGCGCGCCGCACCACGTTCCTGATAGATCCGCAAGGCAAGGTGGCGAAGGTTTATGAGGATGTCGATCCGGAGAAGAACTCCGCGCAGGTGCTGCGCGACCTCGCGTCGCTGAAGGCGGGGGGCTGACCGTGGCCAACGACAACGCGGCGACTTATCCGCGATTCGCGTTATGGCGCCTCGGCCTGTGGGTGATCCTGTTGCTGGCCGCCTTCGGCGCCATGCAGTATGGCGTGCACGGCCAGCGCGTGTGGTCGGTGCTGGGGAGCGCGACGCTAGACGCCGAGGGACGCGCCGCACTGCACGCCATGCTGGGCTGGGATGCGGCCTATTTCATCGCGGCGGCGGCGCTGGTGGTGTTCTGCGCCGCCGGCATTCTCCGCCAGGGCTGGGTACGGCCGGTGTTGCGGGTGGCGCTCGCCCTGCTTGCGCTCGGCCTGCTGCTGAGCGGCGTGCTGCTGTATCGCCATTGGCTGGACTGGAGCGGCCAGGCGCACGGCATGGCTGATGCCGCGGCGCTGGTGGCGCAGGAGGCGCGTCGCGTGCATCTCTCGCTCGCCTTCGACGTAATCGGCATCGTGGTGTTGAGCTGGCTCGTGTGGCGACTGGGCCAGCCGTCGGTGCGCGCGCAGTTTCGTCGCCGGGGCTGAGTAGGCGCGCGGATTCAGCGGCGATTGGCGGCGGCGCAGGTATCGATGGCTGTCCCTATGCATCCGAGTCGCCCATGCGTCTTCCCGCTCTTGCCATCCTGTCCTCCGCGTTGTTCTTGGCCGGTCCGCTGCAGGCCCAGCAACTCGCCACCCGCTGCCAGGCCAGCAGCAGCTTCGATGTCACGGTGCAGCCGGACCGTTTGATCTTCGATCGCGCTGCGCCCGCGCCGCAGCGGCTGGTGCTCCGCGATGGCCAGCTGCAGGCCGATGGCGTGCCGGTGCGCTTGAACGCCGAAGACGAGGATCGTCTGTCGCTGTTCGAGCGGGAGCTGCGGGCGCTGGTGCCCAGGGTGCGTGCGGTGGGCAAGCGCGGCGTGGATCTGGCCGTTCAGGCCCTGCGCCAGGAGGCGGCCGGCATGGCGCTCAGCTCGGCCTCGCGTGCCGAACTCGATCAACGCCTCACCGCCGACGCCGCACAGCTGCGCCAGCGCATCGACAGCAGTCGCAGCACGCACGACTGGCAGGGTGATGCGGCGCAGGCGCTGGGCAACCAGATCGCCGCCGACCTCGCGCCCATCGTTGCCGGTGACCTGGGCCAGCAGGCGCTGCAGGCCGCCATGAGCGGGGATCTGCAGACCGCAGCGCGCCTGCGCGACCAGGCCGCCGACCTCACCACCGCGCTGCGGCCGCGGCTGGAGCGACGCATGCAGGCGCTGGCGCCGCAGGTGGACGCGCTATGCCCGTCGATCCGACGTCTCGCCGAGCTGCAGCAGGGCGTGCGTGACGGCGCCGGGCGGCCGTTGAACCTGCTCACCGTGGGCGGGCACTGACTCGCACGAAAGCGAACCGCAGCTAAAGCCCGCCGTGCCGGGGCCGGCCGGGTTAACCCGGGGGTAAGCGGCCGGGCGCGAGCATGACCGTATTCCTCCACCGAAGGGAGGCCACGCGCCGTGTCGCTGGCATCGCAGCCGCTCTACAACGCCCTGATCCGCCGCAGCATCGATCTGCAGCGCCTGTGCCAGCAGGCGGCGCAGCAGGTGGAGGAGCCGGGCTTGCGCGTGGTGCTGCAGGAAAACGCCGCGGCCCTGGAACTGCTTATCCTCGACCTGCAGATGCAGTTGGCCGCCCAGGGAGGTCGCCCGGCGACCCACGGTCGCTGGAACACGCCTCGGCCCTGGCGGCCGGCCACCTGGTGGGTGCGCCGCATGACCTTGAGCGATGGCCAGTGGATCCGTCTGCTGGCGCGCCGCGAAGCCGCTCTCCTGGCGCAGTTCGAGCAGGTGCTGGAGCGGGCGCCCCGCGAGGCGGCGAAGGAGCTCGGCCGGCTGTCCGGGCGCGTGCACGCGGTGCATCTGGACATGCACAGCCTCGCGCTGGCGGCGCGCTGATCCCATCGGAACCAAGGACCGCGCAGCCAGGGAAATCGGCCTGGAAAGCGGGCTGCTAGGCTTGGCCCGACCGCAACGGACCGAAACGGAGGTGGACCATGCGTGCTCAATGCCGATACCTGTTACTCGCCGTCCTCATGGGGCCCTGGCACGCTGCGGCCGCGGGGGACACGCTGCGCGTGGACAGCCACGTGCTGGTCGTGGGCGATACCGCCACGCGCGTGATCGAGCTGCTGGGTAAGCCGGTGTACCGGGAGCCGATCAACAACGAGTACGGCGCGTGGCTGGGCGAGCGCTGGCAGTACAGCCGCGACGGCCACGTCATCACGGTCACCGTGCTGGGTGGAAAAGTGGCCAACATCGACGATCGCCGCAGCTGAGACCCGTTGTGACTGATGGCACGGCATGACGCCTGGCCCATGGTCGGGCGCATGCCACCGCGCATCCTGAGTTGGCAGGTCAGCCCTTGGGGGCTCGCCGTCACTACGGGGATACGCATATGCGCAAGACACTCTCACTGCTGACGCTGGCCATCGGCGTTGCGTTCGGTTCGCAGGCCCAGGCGCACGACCGCCTCGTCCAAGTCGATCACCAATGCAGCTTCAGTACCGACTACGACGTACGGGTGGATGCCACCGGCGTCGCCTTCAGCCGCGACGACGGCGCCCCCACCAAGGTCTTCATGCATGACGGGCAGCTGCGCGTGGACGGCCGCCCGGTTGACGTGAGCGCAGCGGACGCCGTGCGCCTGCGCGACTACGAGCGCTCCGTACGCGCGCTGCTGCCCGAAGTGGCTGGCATCGCTCGCGAAGGGCTGGATATCGGCTTCTCTGCGCTGACCGCGGTGGCCACCACGTTCGCCGAAGATGGCGACGAGCGCTCCCGCCTGCTGGCGCGCCTCAACCGCGATCACGTCAAGGCGCTCTCGCGCATCGACGCCGGGCTCGGTAGTGGCGTGTGGACCCAGCACGACCTCGGCGACACCATCGGCGACAGCGTCGAGGGCGCCGTGTCCGAGCTGGTCAGCACCGTGACCGCCGGGGCCGTGAAGGCGGCGCTGAGCGGCGACCAGGCGCGCATCGCGGCGCTGGAGGCGCGCGCCGATTCGCTCGACAAGACCATCGATAAGGAAGTGGACGCGCGCGCCGATCAACTCGAGGTGCGGGCGCAGGCGCTGTGTCCGAAGCTCGCCGCGCTCGATCAACTGCAGCAGCAGCTGGATTTCCGTCTGCCGAACGGTGCCGCTCTCCAGTTGATCGGTCGCGAGCACGACGAGGTCGACAAGGACAAGGTCGCCGCGCGCTGATCGGCCGCGTTCCTTCACGCCGCCGCACCCGTTGCGGCGGCGTTGTCGTGCCCACCTGCCGCACGCCGGCTTGGTTTCCGCGGCCGCCCCGCCTAGGCTGATCCTTTTTCGGGTTCTAAGGAGATCAGGCCATGCAGCACGCCCTCGGCGGCCGCACCGCGGCGCTCGCGCTTCCCTTTTCGCAGCAGGACCTCGCCCGCTACGGCGACCAGGCCATCCAGCTCGGCCTGCGCCTGGTTGCCGCGCTGCTGGTGGTGCTGGTGGGCATCTGGGTGGCGCGGCGGCTGGCGAACGTGGCCGAGCGCGCCTTTGGTCGCGCCCGTTTCGACGTGACGCTGGCCAGCTTCCTGCGCAATCTGCTGTACGGAATCCTGATTGCCCTGCTCATCGTCACTGCGCTGCAGGTGGCTGGGGTGCCGTCCGCGCCGCTGGTGGCCGCGCTGGGCGCCGGCGGCCTGGCGATCGGCCTGTCGCTGCAGGGCTCGCTGAGCAACCTGGCGTGGGGCGTGCTGCTGGCGCTGTTCCGCCCGTTCCGGGTGGGCGATTTCGTCGAAGTAGGCGGCACGATGGGCAGCGTCGATGCGATCAACCTGATGTACACGCAGCTGGTGATGCCCGACGGCCGCGAGGCGATCATCCCGAACGCCAAGATCGGCGGCGACGCGATCATCAACTTCAATCGCCGCGGTACGCGCCGTTTCGAGCTCACCGTGGGCATCGGCTACAAGGACGACATCGGTGCGGCGATGGTCGAGATCGAGAAGCTGTTCGAGGCCGATCCGCGCATCCTGAAAGATCCGGCGCCGGGCGTGTGGACCACTGCGCTGGGCGAAAGCTCGGTGGACCTGGTGATTCGCGCCTGGGCCACTTCGGCGGATTTCTGGCCAGCCCAGACCGACCTACTGCGCGCGATCAAGGAATCCTTCGATGCCGCCGGCATCAGCATCCCGTTCCCGCAGCGCGAGCTGACGGTGATCCAGGGCAGCCTGCCGCCCGCCGCAGAACGGCAGAGCTGAGCCGGCCGAGCGCGGGCATCACGCCCGCGCTCAGGGCTGCAGGCTGACCGCACGCCGGTTGTCGGCCGGAATGCGGTCGATCAGCTCGTTGTACGGGTCGATGCCGGCCTCAGCTGGCCTGCCGTTGACCACCACGGTGACCGTGCTGTCGCCCTTGGGCAGCACGCGTTTCTCCAGATGCAGCGGGTTGCCGTCCACGCCCTTACGCGGCGAGGCGGCGAACACGCCGATCGCCACCGGCACGTCCGGCACGGCAGCGGTTTCCTTGCCGGTGCCGTCCACATAGCTCTTGTCCGCGTGCACATGCATGGTCACCTGGTAGCGCCCGTCCGGCAGCTTCCTGGCGGTGGCTTCGGTGAGGCGGTTGTCGAAGAAGGTGATCTTCCAGAATAGGTCGTCGATCAGGCCGTGCCACTTCGGATCGACGCCGCGCTTCAACGCATCGACGAATTCCTGCGAGGTGGTGTACGGCGGCGCCTGGAACGCCTTGTCGTGCAGGAACTGCCGCAGCACGGCATTGACGGTGTCCTCGCCCACGTAGTCCTGCAGCGCGTAGAACACCAGCGACGCCTTCTGGTAGTGGATGTAGGTCTGGTTTTTCTCCACCTTGCCCAGCGGCTCCTCGCGCACCGGTTCGCCGGCACGGCTGGCGAGGTAGTTGTCCAGCTCGTACTTGAGGAAGCGACGCATCTGGTCGGCGCCGTATTTGTGCTTCATCACCATCAGCGCCGAGTACTGCGCCAGCGATTCGCTGAGCAACGTGGAGCCCTGCATGTTGGCGCCGATCACCTGGTGCGCCCACCACTGGTGCGCCACCTCGTGGGCGGTGACGTAGTAGGCGTAGTCGATCTTCGACGGGTCGCGCAGGTCGGCGATGAAGCCCACCGATTCGGAAAACGGAATGGTGTTGGCGAACGACTGCGCGAAGCTGGCGTAGTTGGGAAATTCCAGGATGCGCAGCTGGCGGAACTGATAGGGCGAGAAATTCGCCTCATAGTAGGCCAGTGAATCCTTCGCGCTCTGCAGCATGTCGCCCACGTTCCAGGCGTGCGCGGGGTTGTAGTAGACCTCCAGCGCAATGTCGTGCCAGCGGTCCTTCTTGACCGCGTATCGGCCGGAGATCCACGAGAAGAAGTCCAGCATCGGCTTGTCCATCACGTAGTGGAACGTGCGCTTGCCGTCGGCGCGGGTCTCGCTCTGCAGATAACCCGGCGCCATCGCGATCTGGTCGTCGGCGGTGGTGATGGTGGTGTCGAAGTGGATCCAGTCTGAGTCGTTGCTGATGTAGGTGTTGGCGCGTGCCGCCTCGTCGCCCAGCCGCGGCATGCG
>JABLTH010041270.1_pt1 | contig 10508 bp, 8 predicted proteins | sample 7875711 | NCBI WGS metagenome assembly JABLTH01 (sample SAMN14941262, study PRJNA633318) | bioreactor metagenome | isolation source: bioreactor | place: China | collected 2019-03-05 | reverse complement strand
GCACGTATGGGTTTGTCATTTTAGCGGGTGCGATCGAAGACTGCTCATCACCCTTAGTTTCTTTTTCCACTGAAGCCTGTTTACCTGCTGCCTGTTGTTCTTCCTGAGTTTTCAGCGTATTTATCAACTTATCTATTTCGATTATAGACGGGTGCTTTTCGGTGTATTTCAATAGAAGCTCAGTTCGCTTGTCTTTAAGCGACTCGATTCTGGCGTTATCGGCGGACGGCACCTCTTGAGAGGCCGTCGGAATTCCCCAATCTTCATCTGAATCTCGGACCTCGGCCACCTGCTCCGCCAAGACGTCTCTTCGGGATATGGCTTGCTGAAGTGCAGTATTGGCATCCTGAAACTGCTCCTTCATTTTCTGTAATGCTTGAAATTGATCGGTATCGTTGAGTAAATCCAAATTGGTTCGTTTAAACTCTTCTTTGGCCTTCTCTGCATCCTGCAATCTAATTTCATAATCCCGTATCTGCTGTTCAATGAAACGCTGGGCATCACTGGCGTCAGCCAGCGCTTTACCTTCGGTTTGTTCCGAAAATACGGTTAAGACCGCCTTAACCACGCTTCTCGCCACCTCGGGATCCTTGGAAGCAAATGCGATGTCGAATATGTCTCCTCTTCCGCCGGTGATGGTAATATCTTTCTTGAGACGTTCGATTAAATCCGATTTTCCACCGAAATCGTCTTGAACCCGACTCAACTGCGACAACTCGATAATCTTTTCCAAATTAGGCCGAGTGAACATTAACTGCTGTATTATCCTTATCAATGCGGATATATCTGGTTCAATAACCATCCCCCTCATGAGCGGTCTAATTACTGTGGCCGAATCTATATGAACTTTTGCCTTAGATTCAAACCTGTCAGGCATCAAAAAAACATAAGCCCAAGCACCAATACATACCACCAACGCGAATATAACGGCTACTCGTTTGTATTTAAGCGTACCTTTTAAGTAAAAATACACTTCTGAAAGATCTTGCTGCATAATTAAAAGACCTTAAATTGATTCACCATTATTAAAAATCAACACCTTGAAACAGTTCTAAAAATACGCATCCGGAATAATTAAAATAGCCCCTGGCATCATTAAGACATTAGCCGTTAAATCCGCATTATCAATCAAATCGTCAATTCGCACAGCATACGGCTTTAACTCTCCGTTAACGGTGCGAATAACACTCGCCCTGTTTCCATCGGCATATTGATCAAGCCCGATTTGTATAATAACATCCAGCAAGGTCATACCTCTCTCGTAAGGGATGGATTTCCCTTGATATCGACCGATCCCACCACCGCCACCGCTGGCGCCTCCGCCACCACTTCCACCACTGGATCCACCGCCACCAATTCTTCCAATAATTCGAATGTGCTGATCTCGTATTCCTTTAAAGCCTCCAACCATAACCACGACCTGGGGGCTTTTTACGTAAGTAGAGAGCACCTTTTCGATATCTCTCGCCAAATCGAAAGGTGTCTTACCGCTTGCCAAAAGCTCTTCAACCAATGGCACAGTTATTTTTCCATCTGGCCTTACAGTAGCAGACGTGGACAATTCTGGATTGCCCCAGACGAATATGTTTACGCTATCTCCGGGACCGATACGATAAGTGTAATCGGATGCCTGCTGCACGTCTTCAAGTAAAGGCTGTGCACACCCAGAAAAAAACACGTAAGAAAATACCGCAAACCAAGCTGCATAGAATTTTTTATTGTTTATCAACATAGCCTACTAGGAAAATCTCATTTATTTAGTTACATAATGTTCGATCTCGAACAGCATCTTCTTCGCTATATCCAGGCCAGCAAATCCTTTCTTCTGTTTATCAGCAAGCGCGATTGCTTGCTTTAATTCCGATACCGCAGTAGCTTTGTTGCCACTATGGTAATGCGCCACACCCAAATGGTACCTAAATTCGGGCACTTTTGACTCCTTCGTTACGAGTTCCTCCAATAACTTCAGCCCGTCGGCTATCTTACCGGATCTCACAAGCCCCCACGCATACGTATCTTGAAAATATGAATTGTCCGAATTTTTAAATTTCTCAGACAACAGCATACCTTTAGCTATGTCTTCGTGGCTATCAGATTCCACAAGCAAGGAAGATAAATTATTGATCGCAACGTCAACATCAGGATGTTTGGCAAGCAATTCCTGATAAATTTTTATTGCCGTTTGTTTTTCGTTAGCCTGTTCATACAACCCTGCCAACGCCAGACTCAATTGTATATCTCCCGGATTAGCCTGTAGCCCCTTCGAATAGACTTGCTTCACGGCATCAACGTTTCCACCAGATAACGCTTCGACTTTGGCCAAAGCCAAATACGCTGAAGCGACTTTAGGAACTTGCTCGATTTGCATATTAAGCAACTTTTTAGCTCTGCTGTAATCTTTGTTGGTCAAATAAGCATCCGTCAAAACACCAACGATCACCTCGTTTCCCGGATGTTGCTCATGGTGTTTCTCAAGATATGTGACTGCCTTTTCTTTTTGCCCTAGAGCATCATAGCTCCGAGCCAGATTTATCATCGAATTCAGATGCCCGGGGTATTCTTGAAGAATCTTTTCGTACAACGCCACTGCGTCGGCGTACTTTCCTCTACCTTGCAATACGTTAGCTTGCAAATAAATAGGAACTGCTTTTTCTTTGGAAAACAAAGCTATTTTATTCACAACATCTTGAGCCTGATCCCAACGTTTTTCTAATATATCGAGCTCTGCCTCGCCGATAAGAAAATTAATTTGGTTTGGTTTTACTTTAAGCGCCTTTTCCACAACCTGTCTGGCGGCATCTCTCTGGCCGGCCTGAAGATGTGCCCCAAAGATATTTGTAAAGGCAACCATGTTAATTGGATTCACTTCCAAGGCCTGCTTAAAATATCTATCTGCAGTTTTGCGATCTTGCTTTACCTGATAGGCCTGTCCCAACAAAGAGTAGACTTCATCTAAATTCGACTTATCCCAGACAAGCTTATTAAGCAGAGCCACAGCTTCGTCTGGACCGTTATTAATCAAAAAAAGCCTAGCTTTTAACAACTTAGCTGGAACGAAATCCGAATTCGACGAAAGCACTCTATCAGCGATTTCTGTTGCAGAATCGTATTGCTTGGCGCCTACAGCAATCTCCGCAATCAGTACTTGCGCCGTTAAGCCCAAATCGCTGTTTTCTTCTAACGCAACGACTTTCTGCAAGCCAGTTTTAGCATCATTTGTAAAGCCGTTTGCCATCATCCATTTCGACAGCTCCACTATCGAAGCCGCCTGTTGCTGATGGCGACTCACCATAGCCTCATATTCCTTAGGAACTCGGTCTTTGGATCTGGCGTTGAAAAACTCCAACAACGTAATTTCCGCATCGGGCTTATAACCTTCCTTTTCTACCACATCGCGAAGCAGAGACTCAGCCGAGTCCAGTTTATTTGTCATGGAATAAATCGAAGCCAAACTCAATTTAAAACTGCTATTCTCCGGATACAGCTCGACAAGTTGCTTATAGTCTTCTATTACTTTATCGACTGCATTATTCGCTGCGTTAATCTTTACTCTAAATAAGCGCAAGGCGATATTCTTACCATCAATACTCAACCCCTTGTCGATTAGATTCAAAGCCTCTGCCGCTTGATTGGTTTTATAAGCCAGAGCCGCCGCTAATGAAAGTACATCAACATTACCCTGGTTGTCGTTCAGCAACTGCTGAACGATAGGAGTAGATTGATCATTTCTATCTTGCTTCACATATACAGAGGCTTCGATAATCCGAGCTTCCAAGTTGGCCGGATCTACATTCAATACAGTTTTCGCCTGCTCCAATGCCTTGTCTACATCACCAAACAAAACATGCAACTTGCCCAACTTTAGTCTAGCCTCAAGTAAACTCGAGTCTAGTTCTAACGCCCTGATCAAATTTTGTTTCATCGATTTATAGTTATTGGCTTTTTCATCCAACAACGCGAGATAGTAGTAGACTTCTCCTCTTTTATCATCACTCTGATTGGCGCTTTTTAGCTCAATGAAAGCTTTATCGAACTCTCCTTTCTCGATAAAATCCTTCCCCTTTTGTAGATGGCTATCGGCAGTTTCAACCGGAGATTTACATCCAATCAACAGAAGAAAACAAAGTAATGCCAGACTGTTATCGACATTATCTTTAATTATTTTTATCGCCACTTACCAGTACTCCAAAAAATACGATTACAATTTAGCAAACGTTATTCAGCAATAGTTTGTTTGATCCAAGCATACAGTTCACGCAATTCCGCATGCATATTTTCCAACACAGACTGTGTCGTAATAAAGTAGGGGGCTCGAATACCGTGATAGTCGATGTCCCTACCGACACGCTTAAAATCGATACCTGATCGATGCATCATCCTCGGCAAAAACGGCTCCATCATCGCGAACACATTAGTTCGCTTATCGAGTTCGGTTAAAACAGTTGCCGCAAAAAAGCAGGCAACCGCGATGGATGAAAAAGTTCTTTGTTCCTGCGGCGAGAAATGCAAACCGTTTATTTCGCCGAACCGGGTCAAAGTTTCCCCTGTTCTTCTGCGAAAAGCCCCGTCAACCGCCAATCTTGATATCTCGCATACCGTACCCCGCTCAAGCTCAAGACTACCGAGCACATCTCGATCCAGACTATTGCTGCAGTATTTTTCCAAGGGCAGTGGCGATTCTAATTCTGGACCCAAGGCCGGAACCATCCTGACGCAACCCGCGGGCAAACCAGTTTGAATATGGGTAATCAAGCAATGGCGGGACTACCGGTCGTACTCGTCGACCTCAAGTTGATCTGTGAAATGATATTGCGATTCGTACTTAAACTCTTCGCAATACACTCGATACCTTATTCGAAATACTTGCTGTTTTTGCGCAACAGTCTCCGCCAAGGAAACCCTAAAATAGCGACTAAAGCTTTCGACTAATGACAGCTTTTGTGCGACTTCCATTTTATGCGCTCTCAAAATATTGGTTATCGACTATAAATACTTATCGATATCATGAGCTTTGATACCCCACGCCAGTAAATGCTCGATACGATCATTTGCCAACCCCAATCGCCTCGACATTGTTTGAAACAACTCTTTCAGAAACAAATACCCCTGAACCGGGTGATCATCCATGTACACACTTAACATATCGCTACGAATCTCCAATAACTGGACGTCCGTCAGCGATATGACTGAGGCTGTACGTTCTCTCGACTCGTACAAGCATACATCGCCAAAAACGGCTCCGGCTTCAAGATCACATAACCCTGGGCTCACCCGCTTATTGCCGTCCAGTTCAGCCCCCCCCAGGACCCTAACCGAGCCTGCTTCCAAATAAAACAAACTTTTTCCTTGCTCACCCTTTTTGACTATCGTGACACCTGCGCTCAGGTTATACCTCCGCCACGCACTACCCTCTTTAAACAATGGGTTTTTCAGAACGTCACTCAGTATCTCAATCATCAGGCCAAACCATATCAATAATACTGACTCGCTGGTTATAATGCCGCGGGAAGCATGCAGCCCCAACACCCATACATGGAAAACTATATTTACTACAGCTACTTAACTGCCAGCGTCGCGTACGGGCTTTTATTGATTTTCGTTGTATCCATTAAAACCCGATATCACCCTTTCATAATAGCAGTTCTCTGCTCCGTCGTATGGTCGACGAGCGTGACACTCGCAACAAAAAATAGCCACTACTTCTTCGCGGACACCCTCGCCTACGAAACAATACGCAACGGAGCTTGGTTTTTTTTATTAGGATCGTTACTTTCGAAGCAGCGTTATAATAGCTACAAGCAACTGTTTAAAGGCCAAACAAGCATCGTTATTTCAACGTTTGCATTGATACTTTTTTGCCTGGAGGCATTCCCGCAAACATTAAGGTGGATAACCAGCGCTCTCGGCACCGATCCCAGGTTTGCCAGTCATGTTGTATTTGCAGTTCTCGGACTGATTCTGGTCGAGCAACTCTATCGCAGCACCCCCTTGAAACAGCGCTGGAATTTAAAATTCCTTTGTATAAGCCTTGGCGCAATTTTTGCCGTAGATTTATTGGTTTACAGTAAATCTCTGTTGTTCAACCATCTGGACTTCGCGCTCTGGCACTCGCGCGGCATCACCAATGCGATGGTAACCCCATTTTTGGCAATCACATCTACCCGACTTAAGCTTAACAGTGACAACCAGGAACTGACAACACCCCGCAAGACTATTTTTTACACCACGATCCTATTCGGATGCGGTGTATATCTCATTTTAATGTCTTTCGCCGGGTTCTATATCAAACGCGCAAATACCGAGTGGGGAGAAACAGCCCAAACAGTATTCGTATTTCTGGCTCTGCTGTTACTGATCATACCTTTCACGTCGGGCAAAATTAGAGCCCTAGCCAAGGTTTACTTTAGCAAACATTTTTTTCACTACAGTTACGACTACCGCGAGGAGTGGCTCAAAATCAGCAAGGCTCTAGCCAAACTCGAATCTCTCGAAGAACTGAAGGGCTTTATAATCAATACTTTGACCGACTTGGTGGAAAGCACTGGCGGCGGTTTGTGGCTAAAAAACGACCAAGGCAAATTTTTTCTGGCCGCGGAGCAAAATTTGCGACTAACACCTCAGGAAATCGATTATCTACATAACGTAGGCGACTTGCCCCTCTACTTGGCAAACAAGCAATGGGTTATTGACTTCTTTGAATTATCCCATGCTCCTGAAGTATACGACGACATCGATTTGTCCCCCTGGTGCTACGAAGACAGCCAAGTCTGGTTGATAGTCCCGCTATTTCACTTGAACAAACTGGAAGCTTTCGTCGTATTAACTCAAGCCAGAGTCCCGCGAAAACTAAACTGGGAAGACCATGACCTGCTGAAAACAGTGGGCATGCAACTTGCGAACGCATTAGCGCTGAATCGGGCCAGCGAAGAGTTGGCTAACAATCGCCAATTCGAGACCTACCATAGACTCTCCGCGTTTTTGGTGCACGATTTGAAAAACTTGGTCGCGCAAATATCATTGATTGTCAGAAACGCCGAAAAACACAAACACAACCCCGATTTTTTAGACGACACCATCGATACTTTGAATAATGTTGTCAAAAAAATGCACCATATTGTCGAACAGCTAAAACAAGGGGAACCTCAAGTCACCGCAAACAGTGTCGTCAACCTAGCGGCCATCGTCCGCTCGATAGCCCAACAACACCTCGGATCTCCGCCAATTGAGTTAACAACCACCCTAGACGAGTGCCCGGTCTCGGCAGATAAAATAAAATTAACCAATATAATGACCAACTTGGTACAAAATGCTCAGGACGCCACGCGGAGCAACGGTGGCTGGGTTAAGCTTGAATTAACAAAAAACCAAGACTATGCTCAGGTCAAGATCATGGATAACGGCATAGGTATGAATCAGCAATTCATATCGGAACGCCTATTCAAGCCGTTCGACACCACCAAAGGTAACGCCGGCATGGGAATAGGTGCTTACGAAGCCCGTGATTACATCACAAAAAACTCGGGCCAGATTCATGTCGACAGCAAACCTGGCCTCGGTACTACGTTTACGATACAACTGCCGTTAGCAAAACGCCTTTCCGAAACCCCCAGAAATTAATGACCCAATCAAGACTATTGCTCGTTGTTGAAGACGACCCAGGTTTGCAAAAACAGCTGAAATGGAGCTTCGAACAATACGAAGTCGTTGTTGCCGGCAACCGGAGCGAAGCCATTGCCGCTTTTAGACGACATACGCCCAGTGTTGTCACGTTGGACCTGGGCCTGCCCCCGGACCCGAGCAATGCCAGCGAAGGTTTGGCCACACTGCGAGAAATTCTGGCGCTTGCCCCGGCAACAAAAATCATCGTCGTTACCGGCAACGACGACCGCGCCAATGCAATTCACGCTGTAGCGTTGGGAGCTTACGATTTTTACCAAAAGCCTGTCGACCCGGATATTCTCGGCCTGATTATCGACCGCGCCTTTCAGTTGGATACATTAGAGCGCGACTACCAAAACCTGCAACAGCAGAAGCCGCTGCACGGCGTAATAGCCACCAGCCCGCAAATGCAGTCGGTCATGCGCATGGTCGAGAAAATTGCGCCAACCCAGGCCACCGTTCTATTACTCGGCGAAAGCGGCCCCGGCAAAGAATTATTGGCAAAAGCCTTACACAAGCTAAGTTCTCGCGCAGACCAACCATTTGTATCGGTGAACTGCGCTGCGATACCCGAAACATTGCTGGAAAGCGAACTGTTTGGCTACGAAAAAGGCGCATTTACTGGGGCTGTCGCCCAAACCAAGGGCAAGATCGAATATGCCCAAGGTGGGACATTTTTCTTGGACGAGATCGGTGATTTGCCGTTCGCGTTACAGGCCAAATTACTCCGCTTTATTCAGGAACGCGTGATAGAGCGCTTAGGTGGGCGCAAGGAGATAGCGATCGATGTCAGAATCATCTGCGCCACCCACCGCAAATTACCGGACCTAATCGATCAAGGCGCGTTCCGTGGCGACCTGTATTATCGGCTAAGCGAAATCGTGGTCGATATTCCGCCATTGCGCGAACGGGAGGGCGACATAATTACGATCGCGAACGCCCTGCTCCAGCGCTACTGCCGCGAAAACCACATGAAGGAAAAACATTTCTCCCATGACGCAGCCCAAGCCATGGAAACGTACCACTGGCCGGGCAATATCCGGGAGATGGAAAACAAAATCAAACGTGCAACAATACTGTCGGACGGCAACGTCGTCACCGCAACCGATCTGGAGATCGGCCACCCCGCAGAGCATACGATGCCGCTCAACCTTAAATCGGTACGGGAAGCCGCAGAAACGGTAGCCATTAAACGCGCCTTGAATTATGCGGACAACAACGTTTCCGAGGCCGCTAAATTGCTTGGCGTGACTCGCCCTACACTTTACGGGCTGTTCGAAAAGTACGGTTTACAGGGCTTAATCCGAAACCATTCTGAGGACTAGCCGCGGCAAAGGTCACGCACGGGTTACATAGGAAACCACCCCAATTTGGTGTAAATCCCGACCGCCGTAACGGACCGCATACGTCTCGGCTAATTCCGAATACAAACGGTAATCCTGTCGATAGTCCTGTAACCACAACGGATTTTGCAAGATGTGTTTGACGTTCAACCGATAAGGGGTTCTTTGCCCGCGATGATCGCACGCATCGCCGATTTGGCGCATGGAGAAGCCTTCCTTGCTGACAAAATAAGCTAGCGCCGGCGTAACCAAAATAAACCAATCGTCGATACCGCTCCGGGCCGAATAAACCGTTGCCGCCCGGTAAAGCCCCCACATGATGCTTCGATTCAGATCACGGTAGTCGTGCAAAAAACTGATATTCGCCGACCTAGCGTCCAAATGGACATTGCTTTTCCGCAGCGCAAAGCGCCTAGCCTCTTTGACCACGCAGAGCCTGGAAATTTCTACCGCACGGCCGTAACAAGCCTTTGGAAGGCTTCGATACGGCGTACAATGCTCTTCAAATGGAAAACCTTGCTTGTCGGGCCTGACCAATCTGAGCGCACCTCACCACTCGCCGCTGAATTTGTGCCGAACCAGAAAATGTACCGCGCGACTATCCCACTCGTCGCTCTCGAGCCCGTCCGGATACAGCAGCTTGTCCTCAAAGCCCATCTCGTCACAATAAACGCGGTAGCGAATACGGTAATGGATATCTTTTGCTTCAGGCGTATCGGCTAAAAACACCTCGAAACAACTGTCAAAAGAATGCGGACTTTGGATCACGCGGCACCACACTTAATAAATTTGTTTAACAAGTTCAAATAACTATGAAATCTTTTTCACAAGCTATTTCAAGATGGTATATCAATTCTATTAATTTTGAAACCGCCTGACAAAAAAGCTTCTCCCCCACCGAGACGGCAAGTTAGCTGGCGGCATTCCAGCGCAAATCCAGAGTCAACGGATAGTCCCTGTTCGTTTCTTCGAAAGGTAATTCGGCGGAACCGGTACTCGGCGTATAACCATGCCGCAAAAACCGGCTGACCCGCCGGCCTTCGGCTTCATAAGCATTCACCGGCAAGGTATCGTAATTGCGTCCTCCGGGATGGCTGACATGGTAGGTGCATCCGCCAACCGAGCGCCCGTTCCAGGTATCGATCAGATCGAACACCAACGGAGCCTGCACGCCGATGGTTGGATGCAAAGCCGACGGCGGATTCCAGGCCCGGTAGCGAATCCCAGCCACCATCTCGCCCTGCTTGCCCGTCGGCTGCAGCGGCACGCGCCGGCCGTTACAACTCAACAGATAACGCTCGCCCATCGCTCCGTTCAGCGAAACTTGCAGCCGTTCGACCGAAGAATCCACATACCGTGCGGTGCCGCCGCTAGTGATTTCCTCCCCCAACACGTGCCATGGCTCAATCGCCTGATGTAAATCCAACTGCAAATCGCCGACGCGCAAACTGCCGATATGCGGAAATCGGAACTCCAAAAACGGCGCAAACCAGTCGCTTTTGAAAT
>JABLTH010046813.1_pt1 | contig 10511 bp, 9 predicted proteins | sample 7875711 | NCBI WGS metagenome assembly JABLTH01 (sample SAMN14941262, study PRJNA633318) | bioreactor metagenome | isolation source: bioreactor | place: China | collected 2019-03-05 | reverse complement strand
TCGCGCCTGCGATGGCGCAGCCGCACGGCCGCGTCCTGCTGTCGATCAGCGGCCACATCGCACGCACCAACGCCGTCGGCCGGGCCGATTTCGACGGCGAGATGCTGGCCGCCCTGCCGCAGCACCAGATCGTCACCCGCACGCCCTGGCACGCCGGCGCCCAGACCTTCACCGGCCCGCTGCTGCGCACGCTGCTGGAGGAGACCGGGGCCAGCGGGCGGACGCTGCTCGCGGTGGCGCTGAACGACTACCGCTGCGAGATCCCGTTCGAGGACGCGACCCGCTTCGATGTGGTGGTCGCGCGCCTGTGCAACGGCGAGCCGATGCGCGTGCGCGACAAGGGCCCGCTGTTCATCGTCTACCCCTTCGACAGCGACCCGCAGCTGCGTTCGGAGCGCTACTACGCGCGCGCCGCCTGGCAGTTGCGCGGCCTGGTCGTGCTGCCGTGATCGACGGCGGCCGCCTCGAGCGCCGGCCCGACGTGTCGGCGCGCCGGCTGCTGTGGGGCGTCGGCGCCGTGCTGGCCGCGATGCTGCTGGCCACCGCCGCGCTGCAGGCCCGGCTGGACGGACTGATGGGCCAGGCCGGGGCCCTGACCGACAACAACATCACCTGGAGCTTCTTCCAGCTCGAGACCGAGCTGCACGGCCTGCAGGACGCGCTGGGGGCCGCCGTCGCCGACGGGGCAGCGCCGACACCCGAGGCGCTGGAGCGGCTGCGCGAGCGCTACGAGATCTTCGTCAGCCGCATCGCCCTGGTCGATCCGCAGCACGTGCACGCCCCGATCCCGGACACGCCACGGCACCTGCAGACGCTGCAGGCGCTGCAAGCCTTCGTGCGCGAGGCCGATCCGGTGCTCGATGCCCAGCGCGCCGCGCCGCCGACGCCGCAGGCGCTGCAGGCGCTGCGCCAGCACGCGGCGCAGCTCGCAGCCCCGGTGCACGAGCTGTCGCGGCTGGCCAGCCATTTCACCGTCGAGCGGGCCGAGCAGCGCGACGCCGCCCTGCGCGAGCACCAGCGCCACACGCTGGCACTGACGCTGGTCCAGGGCTTGGCCGCGCTCGGCTTCGCCGCCCTGCTGGTGCGGCAGCTGCGCGCCGCCGCGCGGCGGCAGGACGAGCTGGCCGAGCTGGCGGGGCGGCTCGACGCGGCGCGCGCCGCGGCCCAGGTGGCGCACCAGGGCAAGCGCCTGTTCCTGGCCAACATGAGCCACGAGCTGCGGACGCCGTTCAACGGCGTGCTGGGCATGCTGGACCTGCTGGACGACCACCGCCTGGACGACGGCCAGCGGCGCGCGCTGCGCACCGCGCGCGATTCGACCGAGCAGTTGCTGGCCCTGCTCAACGACATCCTCGACATGTCGCGGCTGGAGGACGGCCAGATCACCCTGCACCCGGCGCCGGTCGAGCTGCGGGCGCTGCTGGCATCGGTGCACACCGCGATGCGGCCGGCCGCCGAGGCCAAGGGGCTGGGGCTCGCGCTGCAGGTGGCCGAGGACACGCCGCCGCTGGTGCTGGCCGACGCGACGCGGCTGCGGCAGGTGCTGCTGAAGCTGCTGTCGAATGCGATCAAGTTCACCGAGGCCGGCGACGTGCGGCTGCAGGTCGGTCCGGCGGCGCCCCGCACCGGCGACGCCGCCGCGCCGGCCGACGGCGGCTGGCTGGCCTTCCGGGTGCGCGACACCGGCATCGCCCCGTCGGCGCGCGCCCTGCTGTTCGAGCGCTTCGCCCAGGGCGACGACAGCGTCACCCGTGCCCACGGCGGCGCGGGCGTCGGGCTGCGCATCGCGCGTGGGCTGGCGCGGCTGATGGGCGGCGACATCCACGTCGTCAGCGAGCCCGGCGTCGGCAGCGAGTTCAGCCTCGAGCTGCCGCTGCCGGCCGTCGACGCGGTCGCCATCGGCGCACCCGCTGTGCCGGCGCGGGCCGCGCACCGGCGGCTCGCGCGGCCGCTGGACGTGCTGGTGGCCGAGGATCATGCGGTGAACCGCCAGTACATCGGCCTGCTGCTGGAGCGCGCCGGCCACCGGGTGCGCTTCGCGGCCGACGGCGCCGCCGCGGTGGCCGAGGCGCAGCGGGCGCTGCCGGACCTGGTGCTGATGGACCTGCACATGCCCGTGCTCGACGGCATCGGTGCGATCCGCGCCCTGCGATCCGGCCCGGCGCCGGCCGGTCGGGTGCGCATCGTCGCCGTCACCGCCGACGCCGATGCCGCGACCCGCGCCCGCGCCGTCGACGCCGGTGCGGACGCCCACCTGACCAAGCCGTTCCGCCCTGGTGAGCTCGAAGCCGCGCTGCTCGAGCTGTTCGGCGAGGACGGGCCGGCGCCGCCCGACCCCGCCGCCCGCGCCGCACCGGCCCCCGCGCGCTCGCCCGCCGGACCCGAGCTGCTGGACGTGCGGGCCCTGGGCGAGCTGTGCGGCCTGATCACGCTGGATGGCGTGCGGCCGTTGCTGGACGGCTTCTTCGCCGACGAGGCGCGCGCCTACGCCGACCTGCTCGACGGCCTGGAGCGCGCCGACCGCGCGGCGCTGCCGACGCTGGCGCACCGGTTCAAGGGGTCGGCGCAACTGCTGGGCTGTGCGGCGCTGGCCGCACACGCGTCGGCAATCGAGCAGCGGTGTGCCGGCTGGGGCGCCGACGAGGCCGCGCAGGCCGCCTCGGCGCTGCGCCGCCAGTGGGCCGACACGCACACGCTGTGCCGCCGGCTTGGCCTGCTCGGCGGCGGCGCCAACCCCTGAGGCGGCCCTAGACGATCACCGGCTCCGGCTCGAGCCGGATGCCGAAGCGCCCGTAGACGCTCTCCTGGATCGCGCGGGCCAGCGTGACGACCTCCGAGCCGGTCGCGCCGCCGCGGTTGACCAGCACCAGCGCCTGCCTGTCGTAGACGCCGGCGTGGCCGATGGCCTTGCCCTTCCAGCCGCAGGCATCGATCAGCCAGCCGGCGGCGAGCTTGAACTGGCCGTCGGGCATCGGGTAGTGCACCACGTGGGGATCGCGGGTGATGATGTCCCGGCACTGCTCGGCGCTGACCAGCGGGTTCTTGAAGAAGCTGCCGACGTTGCCGATCTCGGCCGGGTCGGGCAGCTTGGCGCGCCGGATCGCGCAGACCCAGTCGAAGATGGTGCGCGCATCCGGCGCGTGCTGGCCGGTCTCGGCCATCTTGCGCTCGAGGTCCAGGTAGCCCAGCACCGGCTGCCACGGCCGGGGCAGGCGCAGCCGCACGCGGGTGATCACGCTCTTGCCGGCCAGCGCGCCCTTGAACAGGCTGTCGCGATAGCCGAACCGGCACTGCGCACGGTTGAGCGTGACGGTGCGGCCGGTGACCAGATCGACCGTGTCGAGCGACTCGAAGCGGTCGGCCAGCTCCAGCCCGTAGGCGCCGATGTTCTGCACCGGCGCGGCACCGACGGTGCCGGGGATCAGGGCCAGGTTCTCGAGCCCCGGCCAGCCCTGGTCCAGCGTCCAGGCGACGACCTCGTGCCAGCACTCGCCCGCGCCGGCCTCGACGATGTACGCGTCGGGCCGCTCGGCGACCAGCCGACGCCCGCGCACCTCGACCTTCAGCACCAGCTCGGGCATGTCGCGCGTCAGGATCACGTTGCTGCCGCCGCCCAGCACGAACTTCGGCGCGCGGCCCAGCTCGGGGTGGGCGAGCACGCGCCGCACGTCGGCCTCGGTGGCAATGCGCACCAGCCGGCGGGCGGTGGCCGGCAGGCCGAAGGTGTTGTGCTGCCGCAAGGGGACGTCGTGCTCGACGACGAGGGTTCCGGCAGTGGCCGGCGTAGGATCCTGCATGGCAGAATTTTGAACGATCCTCCCGTCTGCCTCGATCGCACGCCGACGCCCCACCCCCATGCCCAGCTTCGACACCGTCCTCGAACCCAACCTGGTCGAATTGCGCAACGCCACCGAGCAGGCCAACAAGGAGATCGGCACCCGCTTCGACTTCAAGGGCTCCGATGCCCGCGTCGAGCTGGCCGACAAGGGCAAGGACAAGTCGCTGACGCTGTTCGCCGACAGCGACTTCCAGCTCGGCCAGGTCAAGGACGTGCTGCTGGCCAAGCTCAGCAAGCGCAACGTCGACGTGCGCTTCCTCGACCTGACCGCCAAGCCCGAGAAGCTCGGCGGCGACAAGCTCAAGCTCGTCGTGCCGGTCAAGGCCGGCATCGACAGCGACACCGCGAAGAAGATCCAGCAGATCGTCAAGCAGAGCAAGCTCAAGGTCCAGGCCGCCATCCAGGGCGACACGGTGCGCATCACCGGCGCCAAGAAGGACGACCTGCAGGCCACGATGGCGCTGCTGCGCAAGGACGTGGCCGAGGTGCCGCTGTCCTTCAACAACTTCCGCGACTGACGCGGGCCATGCGCGCCGGTCGCCGCCGCACGGTCTTCGCCCTGTCGGCGCTGGCGACGTTGCCGGGCTGGCCGCTGCCGGCCGCGGCCCAGAACGTGCAGCTGCAAGGCATGCTGGGGGCCACCAAGGCGGTGCTGGTGATCGACGGGCAGATCCAGACCGTGGCCGTCGGCGCCACCGTCCAGGGCGTCACGCTGCGCAGCCTGACGGCCGACGAGGCCCAGGTGGTGTTCGGCGGCCGCTCGATGCTGTTGCGCCTGGGGGCCTCGCCGGTCAGCCTGGGTCGCGGCGCGGGCGGGGCCGGTGGCAGCGAGATCGTGCTGCCGGCCGGGCCCGGCGGGCATTTCCTGGCCAACGGGTCGATCAACGGCAAGAGCGCCAGCTTCATGGTCGACACCGGTGCCACCCTGATCGCGATGGGGGCCAGCGACGCCCAGCGCCTGGGCCTGAAGTTCGAGTCCGGCCGGCGCGGCATGGCCAGCACCGCCGGCGGCCAGGTGCCGGTCTACGAGGTCCGGCTGAATTCGGTGCGCATCGGCGACGTCGAGGTGTACGACCTGGCGGCCGGCGTGGTGCAGGCGCCGATGCCCTACATCCTACTCGGCAACAACTTCCTGGCGCGCTTCAACATGCGGCGCGAGGGCGACACGATGCGGCTCGAGAAGAAGCCCTGACGCGTCGGGACAAGGAAAGGAACCCCATGCACAAGCCCCTGCCCTGGCTCCTGGGCGCCGCCTGGCTGGCCGCTGCGCCCGCCTGGGCCCAGCCCTCGCTCGTCGACGGCCTGCTGGCCTGCCGCACCCGCGACGACCCGCAGCTGCGCCTGGCCTGCTACGACGAGCTGCGCGTGCCCGCCGCCCCGCCACCGGGCAGCGTGCGGCCGGTGGCGCCGCCGGTGGTGATCAACCCGCTCGAGGCCTTCGGCTTCGAGCAGCGCAATGCGCAGGCCGCCAACGCCGCGGTGTCGGCCATCGAATCGACGATCCCGGGCCGCTTCGACGGCTGGCGCCCGCGCGAGCGCATCCGGCTGGCCAACGGCCAGGTCTGGCAGGTGATCGACGACAGCAGCGCGGCGATGGACCTGAAGGACCCCCGGGTCACCGTGCGGCGGGGCGCGCTGGGCGCCTTCTACCTCGAGTTCGAGCAGTCCAACCGCACCGCGCGCGTCCGGCGCGTCGAATAGCCGCGCCCGGGCCGGCGCCTGTCACCGGTGGGACAAGTGGAAATAGCACGATCGTGCTAGAACCATGGCTTCACACGGAGACACGCCGCGATGGACCTGAACCTGACCGCGGAAGAGCAGGCCTTCCGCCTCGAGGTGCGCGACTGGGTGCGCGCCAACCTGCCGGCCGACCTGAGCCACAAGGTGCTCAACTCGCTGCGGCTGTCGCGCGACGACATGCAGCGCTGGGCGAAGATCCTGGGCGCCAAGGGCTGGCTCGGCTACGCCTGGCCGAAGCAGTTCGGCGGCCCGGGCTGGAACGCGGTGCAGAAGCACCTGTTCGAGGAGGAGTGCGCGCTCGCCGGCGCGCCACGCATCGTGCCCTTCGGCCCGGTGATGGTGGCGCCGGTGATCATGGCCTTCGGCACGCCGGAGCAGCAGCGGCGCTTCCTGCCCGGCATCGCCTCCGGCGAGGTCTGGTGGAGCCAGGGCTACTCGGAGCCCGGCTCGGGCTCGGACCTGGCGTCGCTGAAGACCCGCGCCGAGCGCGTGGGCGACAAGTACATCGTCAACGGCCAGAAGACCTGGACCACGCTGGGCCAGTACGGCGAGTGGATCTTCTGCCTCGTGCGCACCTCGACCGAAGGCAAGCCGCAGACCGGCATCAGCTTCCTGCTGATCGACATGAAGTCGCCCGGGATCACCGTGCGCCCGATCATCATGCTCGACGGCGAGCACGAGGTGAACGAGGTCTTCTTCGACAACGTCGAGGTGCCGGCCGAGAACCTGATCGGCGAGGAGAACAAGGGCTGGACCTACGCCAAGCACCTGCTGGCCCACGAGCGCACCAACATCGCCGACGTCAACCGTGCCAAGCGCGAGCTGGAGCGGCTCAAGCGCATCGCCAAGACCGAGGGCGTCTACGACGACCTGCGCTTTCGCGACCAGATCGCGCTGCTCGAGGTCGACATCGTCGCGCTCGAGATGCTGGTGCTGCGCGTGCTCTCGGCCGAGAAGAGCGGCAAGCAGAGCCTGGACATCGCCGGCCTGCTGAAGATCCGCGGCAGCGAGATCCAGCAGCGCTACACCGAACTCATGATGCTGGCCGCCGGCCCCTTCGCCGTGCCCTTCATCCGCGAGGCGATGGACGCCGGCTGGCAGGGCGACTTCGTCGGCGCCGCGCATTGCGCGCCGCTGGCCGCCACCTACTTCAACTACCGCAAGACCACCATCTACGGCGGGTCCAACGAAGTGCAACGCAACATCGTCTCGCAGACGGTCCTGGGGAGCTGATCACATGGACTTCGACTTCAGCGAAGACCAGCAATCGCTGCGCGACGCGGTGCAGCGCTGGGTGGAGAAGGGCTTCTCGTTCGAGCGCCGCCACGCCATCGCCAAGGCCGGCGGCAAGACACGCGAGGTGTACGCCGAACTGGCCGAACTGGGCCTCGCCGGCCTCGCCGTGCCCGAAGCGCGCGGCGGGCTGGGCATGGGCGCGGTGGAAGCGATGGTCGTCAACGAGGAGCTCGGTCGCGGCCTCGTCAACGCCCCCTTCACGCAGGGCGCGCTGGTGGCGCCCACGCTGCTCGCTTCGGCGCCCGAAGGCGTGCAGGCCGCCTGGCTGCCGAAGGTGGCCGACGCCAGCGCGCTGGTTGTGCTGGCGCACCAGGAACGCGGCGCGCGCTACCGCCTGAACCACGTGGCGACGAAGGCGGTGCGCAACGGCAGCGACTGGCGCCTGGCCGGCGCCAAGAGCCTGGTGCCCGCCGGCGACGAGGCCAACGCCTTCCTGGTGCCGGCACGCGTGGCCGGCGCGGTCGACGACACGGGCGGCATCGGCCTCTTCCTGGTGGAGGCGAAGGCGGCGCAGGTGCGCGGCTACCCCACGCAGGACGGCGCCCGCGCCGCCGAGGTGGTGCTCGCCGACGCGCCGGCGACGCTGGTCACCGAAGACGCCCTCGCGCTGCTGGAGCATGCCGCCGACGTGGCGCTGGCCGGCTTCTGCGCCGAAGCGGTGGGCCTGATGGACCGCCTGGTCGCCATCACCGTGGAGTACATGAACCAGCGCAAGCAGTTCGGCACCACGCTGGCCAGCTTCCAGGCGCTGCGGCACCGCATCGCCGACGTGAAGATGCAGCTGGAGCTGGGCCGCTCGATGAGCTACTACGCCACGCTGAAGCTGGGCGAACCGGCGGCGCAGCGCCGCCGCGCGGTGAGCCAGGCGCGCGTGCAGCTCGGCCACAGCATGCGCTTCGTCGGCCAGCAGTGCATCCAGCTGCACGGCGGCATCGGCGTCACCGACGAGTACGTCGGCAGCCACTACTTCAAGCGCCTCACGGTGCTGGAGATGGGCTTCGGCGACACGCTGCACCACCTGGGCGAGGTGAGCCGCCGCATGCAGGACACCGCCGGCGTCTTCGCTTGACCCTGCTGCACCCGGGCGCACTGACCGACGTGGCCGGCCTTGCGGTCGGCCACCACACGCTGGCCGCGCGTGCCACCGGCTGCACCGTCGTGCTGTGCCCGGCCGGTGCGGTGGCGGGGGTCGACGTGCGCGGCGCCGCGCCCGGCACACGCGAAACCGACCTGCTCAAGCCCGACAACCTGGTCGAGCAGGTGCACGCCGTCGTGCTGGCCGGCGGCAGCGCCTTCGGCCTGGACACCGCTTCGGGCGTGATGCGCTGGCTCGACGAACGCGGCCACGGCTTCACGGTCGGCCCGGCACGCGTGCCCATCGTGCCGGCGGCGGTGCTGTTCGACCTCTGGGTGGGCGATCCCCGGGTGCGCCCGGGCGCGGACGACGGCTACGCGGCTTGCGAGGCGGCGTCCACGCAGGCCCCGGCGCAAGGCAGCGTCGGCGCCGGCGCCGGCGCCACGGTGGGCAAGCTGCTGGGCGTGGCGCGCGCGATGAAGGGCGGCATCGGCACCGCCTCGGTCCGCGTCGGCACGGTCACGGTGGGTGCGCTCATCGCCGTCAACGCGGTCGGCGACGTGGTCGACCCCGCCAGCGGCCGACCGCTGGCCGGCGCGCGCAGTGCCGACGGACGCACGCTGGCCGACATCGTGCCCGCGCTGCTGCGCGGCGAAGGGCCGGCCGGCGCGCTCGCCGGCATGGCCACCACCATCGGCGTCGTCGCCACCGACGCGCAGCTGACCAAGCCGCAGGCGAACAAGCTGGCCACCATGGCGCACGACGGCCTGGCGCGCTGCATCCGGCCCGTGCACACCATGACCGACGGCGACACGCTGTTCGCCCTCGCCACCGGCGCCAGCGGTCGCGGTGCCGACCTCACCGTGCTCGGCGCCATGGCCGCCGAAGCCACCGCGCGTGCGGTGCTCAACGCCGTGCGCGCCGCCACCTCGCTGCCCGGCCTGCCGGCGCAACGCGACCTCTGAAGGGTTGATTGCGATGACGTTGATCCGCCGCCGCGCCTGGCTGGGCGCGCTGCTGCTGCTTTCTGCCTGCAGCTCGATCGCGCCGACGCCGGCGCCGCTGCCGGTCGTCTTCGTGCACGGCAACGGCGACAACGCGTCGCTCTGGACCACCAGCGTCTGGCGCTGGGAAAGCAACGGCTGGCCGCGCGACCGCCTGTTCGCGGTCGACCTGCCCAACCCCACCGCGCGCGACGACGACACGCAGCCGCAGTTCGGTCGCAGTTCGGCGGCCGAGAACGCCGAGGCGCTGGCCGCCGAGGTGAACCGCGTGCTGACCGCCACCGGTGCACCGAAGGTGGTGCTGGTGGGCAACTCGCGCGGCGGCAACGCGATCCGGCACTACGTGGAACGGCTGGGCGGCGCTGCGCGGGTGGCGAAGGTGGTGCTCGGCGGCGCGTCCAGCCACGGCGTGTGGGCCGATGCGGCCTTCCGGCCGAACAACGAGTTCAACGGCGCCGGCCCCTACCTCACGGCGCTGAACGCGCCCAAGGGCGCGGCCGGCGACGAGGTCACCCCCGGCGTGGCCTGGATGACGCTGCGCTCGGACCACAACGACAAGTACGCGCAGCCCGACGGCACGTGGATCGGCGCCAAGGGCAAGCCCACCAACGTCACGTTCGATGGCCCGGCCCTGAAAGGCGCCACGAATCTGGTGCTGCCCGGCCGCGACCACCGCGAGACCTCTTTCCACGCCGAGTCGTTCGCGAAGACCTTCGAGTTCGTCACCGGCCGCGCCCCCGCCACGCTGGACGTCGCGCCCGAAGCGCAGCCGGTGCTGGACGGCCTGGTGAGCGGCTTCTCGGCCGGCGGCCCCACCAACCTGCCGCTGGCCGGCGCGACGGTGGAGGTGTTCGCCGTCGACCCCGCCACCGGCGCCCGCCGCGGCCCCGCGGTGCACCGCAAGACGGTGGGCGAAGACGGCCGCTGGGGCCCCTTCACCGCCTCCAACGACGCGTTCTACGAGTTCGTGCTCGCCGCCCCGGGCTACGCCACCACCCACGTCTACCGCAGCCCGTTCCCGCGCGGCAGCCGCCTGGTGCACCTGCGGCCCGAAAGGCTGCAGCCGGCCGACCAGGGCGCCAAGGCGGTGGTGGTGATGAGCCGGCCGCGCGGCTATTTCGGCCTGCCGCGCGACCGCGTGGTGCTGGACGGCCGTTCGCCCGCGCCCGGCATCCCGCCCGGCGTGGCCGGCGTCTCGGCTTCGCGTCTCGGCCTCTTGGTGGGGCTGGGGCGCCCGGTGGTGGGCGAATACGAGTCGGGCACGATCCGCGAGCGCATCGTCGCCGCCACCTGGCCGGCGGCCGGGCAGCACGTGAGCGTGATCGAGCTCACCTGGTAAGGCCGCGCCGGGGTGCGTGCTACCCTCGCGCCGCCGCAGCCACCCCACGCCTTCCCTTGAGAGTCCTGTACGACGCGCAGATCTTCCGGCAGCAACGCTACGGCGGCATCTCGCGCTACTTCTGCGAACTGGCCACCGGCCTGGCCGCGGACCCTTCGGTCACGGTGCGCATCGTGGCCCCGCACCACCGCAACGAGTACCTGGCCGGCCTGCCCGAAG
>JABLTH010054234.1_pt1 | contig 10519 bp, 12 predicted proteins | sample 7875711 | NCBI WGS metagenome assembly JABLTH01 (sample SAMN14941262, study PRJNA633318) | bioreactor metagenome | isolation source: bioreactor | place: China | collected 2019-03-05 | reverse complement strand
GTCGCCGATCCTCTCGCTGAAGCGCTTCTTTCCCATGGAGAGCGCCGCACCCGCGGGCGCCGCGCGGCCGCCACGGGAGGCGCTCGAGTAGGCGGCGCGGCGGCCGGGTCGAGGGCGGCCGATTTCGTTTCCGGCGGCGCCGCTTCGCTGATACTCTGCCCGCCATCGAGGGGCGGCGCGGGCGAGCGGGCGCGGGACGCCCGAGCGCAGCGATGCAGGGGGAGGCGCAGGAGCGACAATGGCCGCCAGCGGGCTGCTCGAGGGCAAGGGGATCGTCGTCACGGGAGGCGCATCGGGAATCGGCCGCGCGGCGTGCCTCGCCTTCGCGCGGGAAGGCGCGCGCGTCGTCCTGTCCGACGTGAACGTCGAAGGCGGCGAGGAGACGGCGGAGACGGTGCGCAAAGCCGGCGGCGAGGCGCGCTTCGTTCGCGCCGACGCGAGCGACGAGGCGCAGGTGAGTGCCCTCGTCGCCGCGGCGGTGAAGGTCCTCGGCCGGCTCGACTGCGCGCTCAACAACGCCGGAATCACCGGGGCCGTCGGCGCGCTCCACGAGATCGAGCTCGAGGGCTTCGAGCGAACGCTGCGAACGAACCTCACGGGCATCTTCCTGTGCATGAAGCACGAGATCCGGGCGATGCTCGCCACGGGCGGCGGCGCGATCGTCAACACCGCGAGCGGCGCCGGCGTCGTCGCGACCCCGACGCTCTCTCCGTACTGCGCATCGAAGCACGCCGTGCTCGGCCTCACCAAGACGGCGGCCGTCGAGAATGCGCGGACCGGAATCCGCGTGAACGCCATCTGCCCCGGCAGCGTCGATACGCCGATGCTGCAGCGCTACATGGGGAGCCACCCCGGGATCGAGAAGCTGATTCGCGCGGGGCAGCCCGGCGGGCGCCTCGGCCGCCCCGACGAGATCGCCGAGGCGGCCGTCTGGCTGTGCTCGGACCGCGCGTCGTTCGTCTCCGGCGCGTCGCTCTTCGTCGACGCCGGCGCGATCAGCCGCTGACGCCGCGGCAGGGACGGATCGGCGCGCGGCGAAGTGCGGACAACGGCCGGGGCGCCGTAGGGCCGGGCTCGGATGTTCGGTAACGCGCCGTGGGGGGGAAGCGATGCTGCTCGAGGATCGTGTCGCCATCGTCTCGGGGATCGGCCCCGGGCTCGGCGGGGAGCTCGCGGCGACGCTCGCGCGCCACGGCGCTCACGTCGCGCTCGCGGCGCGAAGCCCCGCTCATCTCGAGCCCGCCGCGAAGCAGGTCGAGGCGCTCGGCCGAAGGGCCCTTCCCGTCGAGACCGACATCACGTCGCCGGGAGCCTGCCGCGCGCTCGTCGAGAAGACGCGCGAGGCCTTCGGCCGCATCGACGTGCTCGTGAACAACGCCTACCACCCCGGGCGCTACGACCTGTTCGAACGCAGCGACCTCGCCGACTGGCGCGCGCCGATCGAGGTGAACCTCTTCGGGACGCTGCAGCTCACGCAGGCCGTCGTTCCCGTGATGAAGGCCGCGGGCGGCGGGTCGATCGTCATGATCAACTCGATGATCGTTCGCAACGTACTGCCGACGATGGGGAGCTACGCCGCGTCGAAGGGAGCGCTGCTGGCCGCGGCGCAGGGCCTCGCGCGCGAGCTCGGCCGCTACGCGATCCGCGTGAATTCCGTCGTCCCCGGCTACATCTGGGGCCCGAACCTCGAGTCGTACTTCGAGGCGCAGGCCCGCCAGCGCGGCGCCGACCCGCAGGCCGTCTACGACGAGGTCGCGTCGCAGATCGCCCTCGGCAAGATCCCCGGCGCCGAGGAGATCGCAGGCGCCGTCGTCTTCTTCGCCTCCGACCTCTCCCGCGCCGTCACCGGCCAGTCGCTCGACGTGAACGGCGGCCACGAGATGCGCTGAAGCCGAGGGGCGCTCTCCCGCTTCGGTGCGCGTCGCAGGCTTCGCGAGATTCCCGCCGCCGCCGCGCGCAGGGGCGCGGCTCCCTTCGAAGCGGCCTACGCGCGCGCGGCTCGCACGCGCTTTCGCCGAACGCCGGCAAGCCCGGCGAGGCCCGTCGCGGCGAGCGGCAGCGTTCCCGGCTCCGGGACGTACGCGACCGCCCAGCCGCCGTCGGTCGCGCCGGAGAAGTCGATGATCGAGAGCCGCTGGCCGATGCCGACACCGAGATGTGACCTACCCGCCGTCGTGTAGAAGCCCTCGAGAAAGTTCTTGTCGCCGCTTCCGACCGCTCCGGCCACGTAGGGCTCGGAGTAGCACGTGGCGTAGCAGATGCCGGGGCCGAAGTAGCCGTTCCAGTCGAGGCCGAGAGCGGTGGCGACGAGGAGCTGCGCGACCGACGTCCCGACCGCGACTCCGGAGTGGGCCGGATCGTAGAGGGCGACGATCGTGTACCAGGTGGGCCTCGACCCGGACGAGGGCAGGGCGAAGGGCGTGGTCGTATGCGCGGCGAAGCTGCCGAGGCTGGCGGCGAAGAGGCTTCCGTCCTCCGCCGTCCCGATGATCATCGCGTTCGAGAGGTCGCGGGTGGGCGTCAGCGAGCCGGTGATGCTGTACGGCAGCACGCTCCCCGCATGGACGGCGAGCGAATAGCCGCTGTAGTGGGAGATCGCGGTCTTGCTGAGCAGACCCTGGTAGCCGTTGCCGAAGCTGATCGCCCAGGCCGCGTCGCCGAGGTCCGGATCGTGGTACAGGGTGTTGGTCCAGTAGTAGCCGCCCCCGAGATTCTGGAACGGCCCCTTGTTCACGAGCGGGCCGCCGGCCGGATCGTGCAGCTCGTCGTAGTACAGATGCCCGAGCTCGCCCTGGTTGTTGTAGCCCCGCGCGCTGAGGCCGGCCGCCGGCCTCGCCGGGAGGCGCCACCCGGCCACGCCTCCGACGTTCAGTCCTGCCGCCCAGGCCATCGCCTGGTCCCAGTTGCGGGACACGGGCGGAGCGTCGTAGAAGGTGACGTCCTTGTCCGTGTCGTAGATGAAGCCTCCGCCGTTGTCGACGAGCGCGGCGCGCGCCGGGAGGGCGGCGAGCGCGAAGAAGACCGAGAACGAGGACACGAGCCGCTTCAGCACGTTGCGTCTCCTTGGGGAACGGCGGTCCGCCGGAAGGCTCGGGCTCCTCGCGAAGGCCACCGGCCCCTCTGCTCCGCAGCCCGACCCGTCCGCTGCGGACGCAGCACGTGCCACTTCCGCTGCCGGGGAGTGGGCGGTTTCGTGCACCAGGTGGCAGCTCGCCGGCAATTCATTGAGAGAAGACGTCTCTCGCCGGGCTCGGGCCCGCCCGGCCGGGCCCGGGTCGCAGGCGACCCGCCCGGAGATGAACCTTTCGACCCGCCCCCGCGTAGAAGGGATGGCGCGCCGGTTCGCGCGGCGGCTGCGGCCGGCGTGCGCAGGGAGGTTCGAGACCCATGACCGAGAGAACGTGTCGCTGGTGCGCGGAGCCCGTCGCGGAGGAGGCCCTCAGGTGCCCCCACTGCGCGAGCCGGCTGGAGGGCGGGCTGCGAGACCCGCGCGACTGGCATCGGGACTATCCCGAGCGGAAGCTCGCGGGCGTCTCGTGCGCGGTCGCCGAGAACCTCGGCGTCTCGGTGAGCGTGGTGCGGGCCGGGTTCCTGCTCCTCGGCTTCTTCCACGGACTCGGCGTTCTACTCTACGCTGCGCTCTGGTTCGTGATTCCGCGGGAGCCCGGAGCGGCCTCGGGCCTCGATCGCACGCTCGATGCCGTGCGGTCGCTCTTCGGCGAGCCGCCGCGCGTGCGGCGCACGACCTCGCGCTCCGCCCGGGCGCCGGGCGGGAAGGACGGAGCGTCCGACGCATGGAGTCCGACGAGGAGCTGATGCGGGCCGTCGCGCGCGGAGAGGAGGCTGCGATGAGCGCGCTCGTCGCGCGGCATGCCGCGCCCCTGCACGCGTATCTGGCGCGTCTTTGCGGAGACGCATCGGAGGCCGAAGACCTCGTGCAGGAGAGCTGGATCCGGATCGCGCGCTCGGCGACGGCCTTCGATGCGTCTCGGCGCTTTCGGCCGTGGGCGTGGGGGATCGCGACGAACGTCGCCCGCGACCGCTACCGGCGGTTTCGCGCACGCGGCGGGCCTCACGCGCCGCTTCCCGCGAACGCGGCGCCCGCCGTCCGGGCGGAGAGCGGCAGCATCGCACGCGTCGACCTGCGCGGACGGCTCGCCGAGCTGCCGGAGCGCCTACGGCAGGCGCTCGTTCTCCGCTACTACGACGGCATGACCGAGCCGGAGATCGCCGAGACGCTCGGGATCGCGCGCGGCACCGTAAAGAGCCGGCTCCACGCGGCGGTCGCCGCGCTGCGGCGGAGCCTCGGAGGCGCGCCGTGAGCTGCGACGCCGTTCAGGAGCGCCTCGCGCTCGCGCTGCTCGGCCGCACGACGCCGGGCGAGAACGACGCGGCGCACGCGGCGCGCTGTGCGGAATGCGGCCGCGCCGCGCGCGAGCTGCGCGCTGCGCGCGCGCATCTCGACTCCGTGCAGGTCCCCGCGCTGCGGCCCGCGGCGCGCGCCGGCTGCGAGACGCGCGCGCTTCGCGCGCTCCGTGCGCAGCGCGCGGCGCGCACGCCCGCTCCGCTGCGCGGCCTCGGGCCCGACCTCGCGCGGGCGCTGGTCGCCGGCCTCCTCGCGCTCCCCGTCGCGGCGGGGCACGCATGGCTGGTGGCGTGGGCGGGCCGAACGCTCCTCGCGCCGTGGCTCCCGGCGTCGGTTCTCGGCTGGCTGGGGATCGTCTACTTCGCCCCCGTCGCACTCGCGCTCGCCGTGCTGTACGGCGCCATCCCGCTCGCGGTCGTTGCCGGCCGGCGCGCGCCGCTGGAGGAATCGTGAACGACACCAAACAGTGTCCCTACTGCGCGGAGACGATTCGCGCCGAGGCGCTCAAGTGCCGCTTCTGCGGGAGCCTCGTCGATCCCGGGGCGTCGTCGCTGCTCTCGGCGCCGTGGGTCCGGCGCCGAGAGGGCCGCGTGATCGCCGGCGTGTGCATGGGGCTCGCCGAGCAGTTCGGAATCTCGGTCACGATCGTGAGGCTCGCCTTCGCGCTCGGCGCGCTGCTCTCGGGCGGCGTCGCGGTGCTGCTCTACATCGCGCTGTGGCTCGCGATGCCGCTCGAGCCGGAGACGCACGCAGGCGAGCGGCTCGCGATCGAGGGCCCGGACGACGAGCCCGGGCCGTCCTCGGAGGCGGACCTCTGAGCCGCGGCGTGGCGTGACCCCGAGCTCGCGGCGGGCGCTCCACGGCCTCGCGCTCGGCGCGGGCGCGGTCGGCTTCGTCTGGCTGATCGCTCATGCCGGGATCGCGGCGCTCTGGGAGCAGGCGCGCGCGCTCGGCGGCGGCATCGTCGTGCTCGTCGCGCTCGCCGGGGTCGAGCTCGCGCTCCACGCGTGGGGCTGGCAGCGCTGCTTCGCGCCGGACGCGGCGCCCCGGCTGCGGCCGATCTTCGACGCCTACCTCGCGGGCTACGCCTTCGCGCTCTTCACGCCGACGGCGACGGTCGGCGGGGACGTGCTGCGTGCGAGCCTGCTGCCGGAGGCGATCCCCGCGGCCGAGGCCGCCGCGTCGGTGACGGCCGATCGGCTCGCCTGCTCCGTCTCGGATGCTCTCGTCGGCGTGTGCGGCGTCGTCCTGCTGCTCGCTCGCGGGCCGCTCGAGCCGTGGCACCGGGCGGCGCTGCTCGCGGCGACGGCTCTGTTCGGCGTGGGGATCGGCGGGTTCTTCCTGGTCCAGCGCAGCGGGCTTCTTGCGAGCCGGGCGGCCGGCCACCCGCTCGTGGCGCGCGTCGCCGGAGCGCAGCTCGCGGCCCGGCTCGCGCGCGCCGGCGCCGATCTCGATCTTCGCCTTCGGTCGCTTCACCTCGAGCGGCCCGAGGCGTTTCGCGGCGCGCTGCTCCGCAACCTCGCGGCCACCGGCACGGGCGGCCTGCAGGTCGCCCTCGTGCTCGCGCTGCTCGGCTCCCACGAGGTCGCCGCTGCCGCCGTCCAGATCTTCCTGGTGGGCGTTGCCCTCGACCTGTTCTCCTTCTTCATTCCGGCCCGCCTCGGTGTGCAGGAAGGCGCGCGCATGCTCGGCGCGAGCGTCGCGGGCGTCGATCCTTCGGTCGGCCTGCTCCTCTCGCTGGTGCTCCGCGTCGAGCAGGCGCTGTGGGGCGCGCTCGGCCTCGCGCTCCACGCCCGCCTCGCCCGCACCCGGGCGCTCCGACACCCCGGAGCGGAGCCGGTATAGTGAAGACCGGGGGGCCGGGCCCGCCCGGCCCGCGTCCGCGGCGGGCGCCCGCAGGCCCGCACGCAGGGGGGTCGCCGTTGCTGAGCCGCCGGAGCTTCTTTCGCCACATCCTCGCCAACCCGGAGTCCCGCGAGCTGCTGCTCAACTCGCTGGCCGTCGGCGAGGCGGACAGCGCGGTCGACCTCGACCGCGTCGCCGCGCACGTCGAAGACGCGGTGCTCTCGCGGAAGATCTACCGCCACTTCGCCGAGGAGACGAAGCACGCGCGCCTTTTCCGCCGCCACCTCGAGTCGATGGGGTTCGCGGTGCGCCCGCTGCCGCCCGAGCTCGACTACGAGAGGCTCGTGCGCGGCTACGCGATGGGGACGCCGCGGTCTCGCATCGACGACCCGCGGCCCTTCGACACCGACGATCTCGTCACGTTCTTCTGCGGCAGCAAGGCCGGCGAGGAGCGCGCCTGCGCCGAGATGGCCGGCCTCATCGATTCGCTCGCCGAGGATCCCGCGACGGTTGCGCTGCTGCGCGAGATCTACGACGACGAGATCCGTCACGTCTCGTACGCGACCGAAGAGCTCGGCCGCATCGCGGACGCAGGGAACCGGCCGCTGGTCGTCCGGCGCCTTCGCGCCGCGCGACGCGCCGAGGCGCGGGCCCACCGCACGGTGAGCCGCGCCTTCATGCGGCGGCTCATGGAAATCGTCGGGGCGCCGAGGATCGTGCGCCTGTTCGCGGGCGTTGCGATCGACCTCGGTTTCGTCGTTCGCTTCCTGTTCCCCGGCGGCCTCGACCGGCCGCTCGTCGCCGACGCCATGCGCACGCCGGAGCGGCCGAAGCAGCTCACGGCACGGCCGGTCGTCGCCACGCAGGAGCTCTCGTGAAGACGCTGTTCCTCAACCCGCCGTCGTACGAAGGCTTCGACGGCGGCGCGGGCTCGCGCTACCAGGCGCGGCGCGAGGTGCGCTCGTTCTGGTACCCGACGTGGCTCGCGCAGGCGGCCGCCCTGGTTCCGGGCAGCGTGCTGATCGATGCGCCGGCGGACGATCTCGACGTCGACGCCGTGCTGGACCGCGCCGCGCAGTTCGACCTCGTCGTCTTCCACACGTCGACCCCGTCGGTGGCGCAGGACGCGAAGACCGCGGCGCTGCTCGAGGAGCGAAACCCGCGCGTCCGGATCGGCTTCGTCGGTGCGCACACGATGGTGCTCGCCGAGGAGACGATGCGGGTCGCGCCGGCCGCCGACTTCGTGACGACCGGAGAGTTCGATTACGCCGTCCGCGACATCGCCGCGGGCAGGCCCTTCGCCGAGGTCGCGGGGATCGTCTACCGGGGCGCCGACGGCGCGCTGGTGCGGACTGCGGAGCAGCCGCCGATCCACGACCTCGACTCGTTCCCGTTCGTGACCGACGTCTACGCGAAGAACCTGCGGATCGAGAACTACGCGATCGGCTACCTGCAGCATCCCTACGTCTCGCTCTACACCGGCCGCGGCTGCCGCGCGCGCTGCACCTTCTGCCTCTGGCCGCAGACGATCGCCGGCCACGCGTACCGGACGCGCAGCGTCGAGCACGTCGTCGCGGAGATGGCGCACGCGAAGCAGCTCTTTCCGCAGGTGAAGGAGTTCTTCTTCGACGACGACACCTTCACCGACGACCGCCCGCGTGCCGAGGCGATCGCGCGCGGCCTCGGAAGGCTCGGGATCACGTGGTCGTGCAACGCGCGCGCGAACGTCCCGTACGAGACCCTCCGCGTGCTGAAGGAGAACGGCCTTCGGCTGCTGCTCGTCGGCTTCGAGAGCGGAAACCAGGAGATCCTCAACAACATCCGCAAGGGGATCAAGCTCGACAAGGCGCGCGAGTTCGTGAAGGACTGCCACGCGCTCGGGATCCGGATCCACGGCACGTTCATCCTCGGGCTCCCCGGCGAGACGCGGCAGACGATCGAGAACACCATCGAGTTCGCGAAGGAGATCGACCCGTACAGCCTGCAGGTCTCGCTGGCCGCGCCGTACCCGGGAACCGAGCTCTACCGGCAGGCGCAGGAGCAGGGATGGTTCCGAACCGCGCGCTCGCGCGAGCTGGTCGAGGACCACGGCATCCAGGAGGCCGTGCTCTCGTACGACGACCTCTCGAGTGCCGAGATCCACGAGGCGCTCGAGCGCATGTATCGCGAGTTCTACCTGCGCCCGCGGCCGATCCTGCGGATCGTTCGCGACATGCTGCGCGACCGGGAGGTGATGAAGCGCCGGCTCCGCGAGGGCTGGGAGTTCTTCTCCTTCATGGCGCAGCGCCGGCGCACCGCCGAGCCCTAGCGTGGACCGAACGCTCCTCGTGACCGGCGACGACTTCGGCCTCGGCGCCGGAGTGAACGCCGCGATCGCGGCCGCGCACCGCGACGGCATCCTCACGAGCGCGAGCCTCATGGTGACGGGCGCTGCGGTCGCCGAAGCGGTCGCGCTCGCGCGCGAGATGCCGTCGCTCTCGACCGGGCTGCATCTCGTGCTCTCGGGCCGCGAGGCGCCTGCGGCGAGCAAGCCCGGCGCGATCCCGGACCTCGTCGATTCGAAGGGACGCTTCGCGCCGACGCCGGCGCGTGCGGGAATCGCCGACGGGCTGCTCTGGCGCGCGCGGCGCGCGCAGGTGGAGCGCGAGATCCGCGCGCAGATCGAGCGCTATCTCGAGACCGGGCTCCCGCTCGATCACGTCGACGGCCACCACCATCTCCACCTGCACCCGTTCATCTTCCCGGTGCTGCTCTCGTGCCTGCGCGAACATCGCGTGCCGTGGGTTCGCCTCGCGGACGAGGATCCGGCCGCACGCCACGGCGGAGCGTGGAGCCCGAAGGAGATCGAGCCCGCGATCCTCGCCTGGCTCTCGCGGCGCGCGCGCGCGCGGATGCGCGCGACCGGGGGGGTTCGCGCCGCGGAGCGGATGCTGGGCCTGCGCGCGACGGGCCGCATGTCGGCGGACGAGGTCGTGTGGCTGCTCTCGCGCACGGCCGCGCGAAGCGCCGAGCTGTACGCGCACCCGGATCGCGCGACGGTGCAGGGGCGCCGCGAGGAGGCCGCGCTGCGAGCGCCCGCGGTGCGCGAGGCCGTGCGTGCGGCGGGCTTCCGGCTCGTGAGCTCGCGCGAGCTCGGACGCCGCGCCGGAGACGCGGCGTGAGCGCGGTGCTGGGCGTGCTGCTCGCATGGCTCGTGGTCTCGGTTTCGTACCGGCTGCTGGCCTCCGCGTCGCTCGCGCGGATGTGCGATCCGCGCGCCGGGGCCGCGCGCGGGCAGCCGCCGTCGGGAACGGTCGTCGCGCTGCGGCCGCTCCGCGGCGCCGGCGCGCAGCTCGAGAGCTGCCTCGACAGCCTGTGGCGCGCGGGCAAATCGGGCCGGATGCGGATCGTGGCGGCGGTCGAAGACGCTCGGGATCCGGCCGTCGCCGTGGTCGAACGGGTTCGAGAGCGCTGGCCCGAGACGCCGTCTCGCGTCGCGATCGGCCCCGGCCTGGCCGGCGTCAATCGCAAGGTCTCGAACCAGGTGCAGGCGGTGCGAGGCGAGCGCGCCGACTTCTGGCTGCTGTCGGACGCGGACGTCCGCGTTCCCGACGACTACGCGGAGGCGCTGCTCGCGCCGTTCGCCGACCCCGACGTCGGGCTCGTCACGTGCCCGTACGTGAGCGTTCCCGCCGCGAGCGCGGTGAGCCGGATCGACGCTCTCGTCACGAACACGCACTTCGTTCCGAACGCGTGTCTCGCCGCTCGCTTCGAGGGGCTGCACTTCGGGCTCGGCGCGACGATCGGCGTCCGCGACGCGGCGCTCGCGCAGATCGGCGGCCTCGCGTCGCTGCTCGACCTCGCGGCCGACGACTGCTGGCTGGCGCGAAAGGTCGAGCGCGCGGGCTGGCGCCTCGCGTGGGTGCCGCTCGTCGTCGAGCACGTGCTCGAGGACGAGGGATGGCGCCACGCACTCGCGCGGCACGTTCGGTGGAGCCGGGTAACGCGCGCACTGCGCCCGTCCGGCTACTACGGCTCGTTCGTGACGCACGACCTTCCGGCCGCGCTCGCGTGCGCGGGAGCGCTCTTCGCCGCGGGAGGGCCGGGCTGGGCCGTGCTCGCGGGCTGGTGGGCGCTGCGGGCCGCCGCCGCGTGGCGCCTGCGCGAGCTTCTGCGCTTCCGGCTGCGGGACGCGTGGCTGCTCCCGCTCGTCGACCTCGCCGCGCTCGGCGTGTGGGCCGCCGGCCTGTTCGGCAGCGCCGAGCCTCCGCGCGGCCACGCGGACTGACGGCGCTGCGAGCCTGCGCCGTTCGCGCCGCGCGCTCGCGG
>JABLTH010027721.1_pt1 | contig 10523 bp, 6 predicted proteins | sample 7875711 | NCBI WGS metagenome assembly JABLTH01 (sample SAMN14941262, study PRJNA633318) | bioreactor metagenome | isolation source: bioreactor | place: China | collected 2019-03-05 | reverse complement strand
TCGGCACGTCATGGGCTGGCGATACGCCGACACCAGCGTGCCGCCCGTGCGTGCACTCGTCAGCCGCCACTCCGGCCGGACTACTTCTGCCGCGCCTGCCGCCGGGCCTCGCGCAGCGCGCTGAGCTTTTCGCGCAGCTTGATCTCCAGTCCGCGGTCGACCGGCTGGTAGAACTCGGTGCCGACCAGGGCATCGGGCAGCAGTTGCTGGTCGAGCGCGATGCCGCCTTCGGCGTCGTGGTCGTACTGGTAGCCCTTGCCGTAGCCAAGGCCCTTCATCAGCTTGGTGGGTGCATTGCGCAGGTGCATCGGCACGTCCAGCGTGCCGGTCTGCGCGACCACGGCGCGGGCCTGGTTGTAGGCGGTGTAGGCGGCGTTGCTCTTCGGCGCGATGGCCAGCCAGATCGCCAGTTGCGCCAGGCCCAGCTCGCCTTCCGGGCTGCCCAGCCGCTCGTAGGTGTCCCAGGCGTCCAGCGCCATGCGCCAGGCGCGCGGCTCGGCCAGGCCGATGTCCTCCACCGCCATGCGGGTGAGGCGCCGGGCCAGGTACAGCGGATCGCAGCCGCCGTCGAGCATGCGGCACAGCCAGTAGACCGCGGCGTCCGGGTCGGACGAGCGCACCGATTTGTGCAGCGCCGAGATCTGGTCGTAGAACTGCTCGCCGCCCTTGTCGAACCGGCGGGTGCGATCGGCCAGCACCTGTTCCAGCGTGGTCTGGTCGATGCGGCCCTCGTCGGCCAGCTCGGCGGCGATTTCCAGCAGGGTGAGCGCGCGGCGCACGTCGCCGTCGGCGGCCTCGGCGATCAGCCGCAGCGCGTCGCCGGGGACGCTGAGCCCCTGCCCGCCCAGCCCCCGCTCGCTATCTTCCAGCGCGCGCTGCAGGGCCTGCACGATGTCCTCCGGCGACAACGCCTCCAGCACGTGCACGCGGCAGCGCGAAAGCAGCGCCGAGTTCAGCTCGAACGAGGGGTTTTCGGTGGTGGCGCCGACGAACACGATCACCCCGCGCTCGATATGCGGCAGGAAGGCGTCCTGCTGGGCCTTGTTGAAGCGGTGCACCTCGTCGACAAACAGCACGGTGCGTCGGCCCTGGGCGAAGTTGGCCTCCGCCTCGGCCAGCGCCTTGCGCACCTCGGGCAGGCCGGACATCACCGCGGAGATGGCGCGGAAATCGGCCTCGGCGTAGCGGGCCACCAGCAGGGCCAGGGTGGTCTTGCCGCAGCCCGGCGGCCCCCACAGCACCATCGAGTGCACCCGCCCGGCCTCCAGCGCCCGCCGCAGCGGCTTGCCCGGGCCGACCAGCCGCTGCTGGCCCACCACCTCGTCCAACGTACGCGGGCGCATGCGCTCGGCCAGCGGCTTGAGCGCTTCGGGCTCGGCAAACAGGCTGCCGTCGGGGGTAAGGGAGGAACGCGACATCCCACGATGATAAGGCAAGCCCCAGGGCCGGCCGCCGCGCTAACGCATGAAACCCTCGGTACCCGACAATCCAGCGGTCAGCCGGTATCATTCCGCCCAAGACCCTCCCCCGGACCGGACCCTGTGATGCACGGACCGTCGTGCCCCTTCCGCTACTGCCCGGTTCGACCGCAGGATGCCGTGCCCACGGATCCGGGAGCTCCGACGGGCACATGAGCATGCGATCGGGGGGTGCATTCGGAAGGTGGTCGTCGCTTTGGCTGCTGGTGGTGTTCTGGGTCGGAACGGCTCCGTCCCTGCGCGCCATGGACGCCGACCCGTGGGCACCGTTCCTTACCCCCTGGTTCGAGCGCGTCGGCACCAGCGACGGCCTGCCGCACTCGGTCACCACCGCGCTGGCCCAGGACACGCGGAGCGTGGTGTGGATCGGCACGATGGGCGGGCTGGTTCGCTACGACGGCTTCCGCATGCAGGCATTCGACGGCGGCCGGGCGCCCAACGCCCTGCCGGATGCCTACGTGCGCACCCTGCTGGCGTTGCCCGGCGGCGACATGCTGGTGGGCACCAATGCCGGAGGTCTGGCCCGCTTCCAGGCCGCGACCGGCCGGTTCCAGGTGTACCCCACCGGCGCCGGCGGGATATCCGACCCGAAGATCTATGACCTCGCCGGCGACGGCCATGGCGGCGTGTGGGTCGCCACCGATCGCGGCATCGACCATCTCGACGTGGCAAGCGGCAAGATCGCCACGGTGCCGATCGGCACGGTGGCGGCACCGCGCAACTTCAGCGTGCTGCAGGACGACAAGGGCGACCTTTGGCTCGGCAACGACCGCGGGTTGTTCGTGCGTCGCGCCGGAGCGACGGCCTTCAACCGGGTCGATGCGGCCGATCCGACCGTCTCGGCCGTGCTGCACAACCAGGTCTGGGCGCTGCACCAGGACCGCAGCGGACGCCTGTGGGTAGGTAGCGGCCAGTCCGGCGCGGTGTACCGGGACGGCGACGGCACCTGGCATGCGGTGCCCGGCTTCAGCCCCACGCCGCAGCGGCGCAACTTCCCGACCGTGCGCCACTTCGCCCAGTCGGCCACCGGCGAGGAGTGGATCGCCACCGACGGCGAAGGCGTCTTGATCTACCGTGCGGGCCAGCCGGCCGTGCGCCAGCTGGCCCACGACCCGGCGGTGGCCTCGTCGCTGCAGGGCGACTCGATCCGCGACCTGCTGTTCGACCGTGCGGGCAACATGTGGGTGGCCACCGACCTGGGCGCTGCCCACACCAATACCGAGGCGCAGATGGTGTGCTCGCTGCTGCCCTCGCCGCTGGCCCGTTACGGCCTGTCCGAAAGCAACGTGCAGGGCATCCTGGTCGACAGCCGCAAGCGGATCTGGCTGGGACTGGGCAACGGCCATATCGACCTGGTGGACCTTGCGCAAAGCCGGCTGCAGCACCTGGTCATGGGCGGCGCGCAGAGCCATCGCGACGTGCTGGCCTTCGCCGAGACGCCGGACGGCGCCATCTGGGTCGGCACGCTGGGCCTGGCCAGGATCGACCCGGACACGCTGCACATCACCAACGACGTGCTTGCACCGCTGTCCACCCATCCGGTCCTGAGCATGACCAGCGTCGATGGCGTGCTGCTGATGGGGACCTACGACGGCGTCTACCGGTTCAACCCGGCTACGGGGCAGCTCGACCACTTCCGCCACAACCCGGCCGACCCGACCTCGCTGGCCAGCGACACGGTGCGCTACATCGCCCAGGTGGACGGCAAGATCTGGTACGCCACCACGGCAGGCATCAGCGTGGCGGACCGCGCCGGCGACGACCGCGGCTTCCGCAACATCCGCCAGCAGCCCGGCCAGCCGGACGGCCTGCCGCACGACTACGTCGGTTCGATCGCCAAGGACGCCAGCGGCAACCTGTGGCTGGCTACCTTCGGCGGCGTGGCCGAGCTGCCGGGAGGCCGGCTCGATCCGCAGCCCCGATTCCGCATCTTCGATACCGCCTCGGGACTGTCCAGCGACAAGGTCAACGCCGTGCTGCCGGACGAACGCGGCCACGTCTGGACCAGCCTGTCCAACGGCATTGCGATGATCGACGCGGCGACCGGCGAGATCCGCAGTCTCGGCGCACGCGACGGGCTGCACATTCCCAGTTACATCTACCTCGCCACGGCCCGCGCGCCCGACGGGTCGCTGCTGTTCGGCGGCCAGGGTGGGCTGACCCTGGTGCGCAGCCACCCGCAGGAAGAGACGCCGACGCAGGTCCCGCCGCCGTCCGTCACCTCGGCACGGGTGGGTGGTCGCGAGCTGTCTCCCGGCGCCCTGCCCCGGACCGGCGACAACCTGACCATCGACAACGGCCATCGCGGGCTGCAACTGAGCTTCGCGGTACTGGACTACCGCGCGCCGCTGGAAACGCACTACAGCTACCGCATGGAAGGCTTCGACGACGGCTGGACCGACATCCCGGTCGGCTCGTCGCCCAACGCCATCTACACCAACCTGCCGCACGGCGAGTACACGCTGCGGCTGCGCGCCAGCACGCGCGGCCTGTTCCCGACCACGGTCGAGTCCGACCTGGGCGTGGTGGTGCAACCGCGCTGGTACGAGACGGTCTGGCTGCGCACGCTTACCGTGCTGGCCGGCATCGCCGCGGTGTTCGCGCTGGTGCACCTGCGCACGCTTTACCTGCGGCGCCAGGCCAAGCGCCTGCAGCGGCAGATCGACGAGCGCACCCGCGACCTGCAGGACGCGAACGCAAGGCTGGACAAGCTGGCCGGTACCGACGAACTGACCGGCGTCTACAACCGGCGCCGCTTCCTGGCCCTGGCCGAAGGCGTGCGTGCACTCTCCGCCGAGGGCCAGGCCTGCCTGGCGGTGCTGGACCTGGATCGCTTCAAGGAAATCAACGACGGCTACGGCCATCTCGCCGGCGACACGGTGATCCGCGCGATCACCGACATCATCGTCAGCCAGTGCCGCCCGGGCGACCTGGTCGGCCGCTACGGCGGCGAGGAACTGGTGATCTGCCTGCCGGACTGCACGGCAACCGAAGCCATGCGGGCCGCCGGACGCATCCGCGAGGCGCTCGCCAGGGCCGAAGTGCACCACGAAGGACGCAGCATCCGGGTCACCACCAGTATCGGCGTGGCGGCAATCCATCGGCAGGAAACCATGGAGCAGTGGCTGGCCCGGGCCGACGCGGCGCTCTACGAGGCCAAGCGACGCGGGCGCAACTGCGTGGTGCTGGCCGGGGACTGAGCGGTCAGTCCTGCTGCTGCCCCGGGGCGGTGCCTCGCACCACGGCGTAGTGCCGGTAGACCGCGTAGCCGAGCCCGACCAGGCCGGTCAGCGTGGCCGGGATCAGCAGCACGCGCTCGCCCAGCCGCGCGAAGCCGAGCGTGCCGAGGATGGCGCCGATGATGAAATGGCTGGCCACCAGCACACAGACGTGGATGCGCAGCATGTCCACCTCGAGCCCGCGCAGGCGCTGGCCGAGATAGATGCCCAGGTCGGTGAAGATGCCGGAGACATGCGTGGTGCGAAACGTGGCGCCGCTGTAGGTACTGACCATGGCGTTCTGCAGTCCGCAGGCAGTGGACGCCAGGTAGATGCCGAGGTCGTGGTGGCCGGCGATCAGCGGCGTGGCGGCGAACAGCAGCACCGATTCCATCATCAGCACCACGCCATAGCGCCGCCCCAGTTGCAGGGTGCGCTGCTGCACGATGAAGCCGCTGGCCATGGCGCCGCCCAGGAACGACAGGATCGCCAGGCCCCAGTGCGCGATCTCGGCAAAGTCCAGGCGGGCCGTGGCGAGGCCGAGCTCGGTGCTGGTGCCGGTCAGGTGGGTGATCGGCTGGTGGCGGAAGCACAGGTAGCCGACTGAATTGATGCAGCCGGCCGCCAGCGCCAGCAGTCCGCCGCCGATCCAGGCCCAACGCGGCAACTGACGCAGCATGGCGGCGGCTTCAATCCTTGATCGGCTGGGTGGTGAGTACCGGCGCGTCGCCGATCACGTCGGTACCCGGCGGTGGGGTGAAGTTGAAGGTGCTGTCCGGGATCGGCGCGTTGCGCTTCCAGTCGGAGAACTGGATCTGCGTGGTGGCGCCGAGCTGGTCGCGGAACACCATTTCGTCCAGGCCGTCCTCGCCGAAGCCCAGGTCGGCGTGGTCGAACTGCGCATCGGATGCCTTGGAGGTCAGGCGCAGCCACAGCAGGCCGTCGTGCGCGCCCTCCTCGGTGACGGTGAACTCCTTGTCCATCCGCTTGACGTCGGTGAGCACGGTCAGCGGGCTGTGCGACTCGGCGCTGCTCTGCGTGCGCACGGTCACCTGCTCCAGCTCCGGGTCGTACAGCCACACGCGGCTGCCGTCGGCGACGATGGTCTGCTTGTAGGGCGCGAGCGTGTCCCAGCGGAACTGGCGCGGGGCCTCCAGCGCCAGCGTGCCCGAGCTGGTCTTGCCGTCGCGGCCGTTGGGATCGGTCAGGGTCTGGCTGAAGCGGCCGGTGAGCGAGTGCAGGTCGTGCGCGAAGGCGTCCAGTCGGGCGCGCGCCGTGTCGGTCGCCGCGTGGGCGAAGCCGGCCAGCGACAGGGCCAGGATGGCGAAGGAGAGGGAGACGAAACGCTTCATGGGAACCTGGGCGTGGGGGCGGTACGTGAAAGTGTGCGGAGCGGGAGCTTAATCGCGATTGTAGGAGCCCGCTCGCGGGCGATGCTCCTGCTCCTGATCTACAACGAAGCGAAGGCCAAGAGCATCGCCCGCGAGCGGGCTCCTACAGGGGCCAAGAGCATCGCCCGCGAGCGGGCTCCTACAGGGGCCAAGAGCATCGCCCGCGAGCGGGCTCCTACGGTTATTTCGGTGGCGGCGGCGCCAGCACCTCGCGGTTGCCGTTGTGCTGGGGCGCGCTGACCACGCCATCGGCTTCCATCTGCTCGATCAGCCGCGCGGCCCGGTTGTAGCCGATGCGCAGGTGGCGCTGCACGCCGGAGATCGAGGCGCGCCGCGTCTGCGTGACGATGGCCACGGCCTTGTCGTAGAGCTGGGTATCGGCGTCGCCGCCCTCTTCCCCGTCCTGCGGCAGGCCGGACTCGTTGATGAACTTGCCGTCGGCGGTCGCCTGCACTTCCTCCAGCACGCCTTCGATGTACTGCGGTGCACCCTGTGCCTTGAGCCAGGCGACCACGTTGTGCACCTCGTGGTCGTCGACGAAGGCACCATGCACGCGCTCCGGCGCGGCGGTACCCGGCGGCAGGTAGAGCATGTCGCCGTGACCGAGCAGCGCTTCGGCGCCGGACTGGTCCAGGATGGTGCGCGAGTCGATCTTGCTCGACACCTGGAACGCGATGCGGGTCGGGATGTTGGCCTTGATCAGGCCAGTGATCACGTCCACCGACGGGCGCTGCGTGGCCAGCACCAGGTGCACGCCGGCGGCACGCGCCTTCTGCGCCAGGCGGGCGATCAGCTCTTCGACCTTCTTGCCGACGATCATCATCATGTCGGCGAACTCGTCGATGATCACGACGATGTACGGCAGCGGCTCCAGCGGCTCGGCCGCCAGGTTCGGCATCTCCGGATTCGGCCGGAACAGCGGGTCCAGCAGCGGCTGGCCGGCCTTGTCGGCCTCGGTCACCTTCTTGTTGAAGCCGGCCAGGTTGCGCACGCCGACCGCGGCCATCAGCTTGTAGCGGCGCTCCATCTCGGCCACGCACCAGCGCAGCGCGTTGGCCGCCTCCTTCATGTCGGTGACCACCGGCGCCAGCAGGTGCGGGATGCCCTCGTAGACGCTGAGCTCCAGCATCTTCGGGTCGATCATGATCATCCGCACGTCTTTCGGGCTGGCCTTGTACAGCAGGCTCAGCACCATCGCGTTGACCGCCACCGACTTGCCCGAGCCGGTGGTACCGGCCACCAGCAGGTGCGGCATCTTGGCGAGATCCGCCACGGTCGGGCGACCGCCGATGTCCTTGCCCAGCGCCAGCGTGAGCGGCGACTTCATCGCGTCGTACTTGTCCGAACGCAGGATCTCGGACAGGTAGACGGTCTGCTTCTTGGCGTTGGGGATCTCCAGGCCGATCACGTTCTTGCCGGGGATCACGTCGACCACGCGCACGCTGACCACCGACAGGCCGCGCGCGATGTCCTTGTCCAGGCTGGATACCTGCGAGCCGCGCACGCCGGCGGCGGGCTCCAGCTCGAAGCGGGTGATCACCGGGCCGGGGTACACGCCGACCACCTTGGCCTCGATGCGGAAATCCTTGAGCTTGAGCTCGACCTGGCGCGAGAGCACCTCGAGCGTCTCTTCCGAATAGCCCGGCCCCTGCGGCGGTGCCTCGTCGAGCAGCGACAGCGGCGGCAGCTCGCCGGGCTGGGCGGCGCCGACGAACAGCGGGATCTGGGTTTCCTGGCGGGCGCGGTCGCTCTTGGCCACCGGCGTGGGCGGCGCCTCGATGCGCACCGGCTCGCGCCTGGCCTGCTTGAGCGCCTCGGTCTTCTTGACCACCTCGCGCTCGACGCGGGCCTGGCGCGCGGCCATCACCTCGGGCGCCTTGCGCATCTTGCCGCCCAGCCAGCCGGCCACGCGCAGCGTGGCCTGGCCGGTCCAGTCCATCAGGCGAAACCAGGACAGCCCGGTGGCCAGCGTCACCGCCACCAGGAACAGCGCCAGCAGCAGCAGCGGTGCGCCGGTGGAGCCGAGCGCATCGAGCAGCGCGTTGCCCAGCCACTGGCCGGTGATGCCGCCCACGCCCTGCGGCATAACGGTGTCCGGCCGGCTGGCGTTGATCGCGAACAGCGCCGGCAGGGTGATGAAGAAGAACACGAAACCGATCAGCCGCAGCGACGGCTCCCACGGATGCACGCTGCGCTCGCCGCGGTGGCGCAGCACCTGCACGCCGAGCACCAGCAGCAGCAACGGAAAGGCGTAGGACACCAGGCCGAAGATGTAGCGCAGCAGGTTGGCGATGTTGGCGCCGATCGCGCCGCCGAAGTTGCGCGCATGATCGAGCGAACCGACATGGCCCCAGCTCGGGTCCTGCTCGTTGTAGCTGAACAGGCAGACCAGCAGGTACAGCGCCAGCGGCAGCACCAGCAGTGCGCCGGCTTCGCGCAGCCGCCGCTTCAGTTCGTCGCTGAGGGCGGGCGTGGGGTTCTTGGCTTTCTTGACGTTCGCGCTACGCGCCACCGGTACGGACTTCCTAGGATGAGGCATTCGCCCAAGTCTACACAGGCGGCCGCGTCTGGAGGAGCGTACGAGGGCGCGACTGCGCCGCAGAACACACGAACCAAACGTAGGAGCCCGCTCGCGGGCGATGCTCTTCGCTTTGAATCGACATCAAAGCAAAAGCATCGCCCGCGAGCGGGCTCCTACAGGGGGGGCATCAAACTGGGAGGCAGCGCCCGCGGGCGGGCGCTGCCGGAGGGCTTACTGCAGCGCCGGATGCACCAGCTTGCCGCCATCGACGTTGATGCCGGCCTTCAGCGGGGCGAACTCGCGCCACTCGTTGCCGGCGGCCAGGCGCTGCACGTACGGCAGGATCGCCGCCGAAATCGCCAGCGACGAGGTCTGCGGCACCGCACCCGGCATGTTGGTCACGCAGAAGTGGGTCACGCCGTGCACGTCGTAGGTCGGCTCCTTCCAGGTGGTCGGCTTCGAGGTCTCGAAGCAGCCGCCCTGGTCGATCGAGATATCGACCAGCACGCTGCCCTTCTCCATGGTCTTGACCATGGCCTCGGTGACCACGCGCGGCGCCTTGGCGCTGGGGATCAGCACGGCACCGACGACCAGGTCGGCATCGCGCACTTCCTCGGCCACCGACGACTCGTAGGCGTACAGCGAGGTGACGTTCGCACCCAGCTCCATCATCTCGGCCAGGCGATCCTGGCGCTTGTCGAACACCACTACGCGGGCACCGGCGGCCGCGGCCAGCGAGGCGGCCGCCTTGCCCGCGGCACCGCCGCCGAGCACGACCACCTTGCCGCGCGAGGTCGAGGCCATGCCGCCGAGCAGCTTGCCCTTGCCGCCCTGCGGACGGTGCAGCAGCGTGGTGCCGATCTGGGTGGCGATGCGGCCGGCGATCACCGACATCGGCAGAAGCAGCGGCAGGCCGCCGTTCTCTTCCACCGACTCGAACGCCACGCCGGTCAGGCCGATGTCGAGCAGGTGCTTGGTGAGCTCCGGCTCGGCGGCCAGGTGCAGGTAGCAGAACAGCAGGTGGTGCTTCTTCAGCAGGGCCAGGTCGCCGGCGATCGGCTCCTTCACCTTGACGATCAGCTCGCCCTTCTCGTAGAGCGCGGCCGCGTCGGGAACCACCGTCACGCCCTGGCTGGTGTAGGCCTCATCGGAGAAGCCGCTCTTCTCGCCGGCGCCCGCCTGGATGAAAACCTCGTGGCCGCGGCGCACCAGGTCGGCGGCAGCAGCGGGAACCAGGGCAACACGACCTTCGAGGGTCTTGGTTTCGGAAGGGATACCGATACGCATGGGGAAGCAGTCCTGTGGAGTTCGTGGCGTCGGCGCCAAGCGGTGCCGGCGTGGGTTGGGAAAGCCATCTGCCTGGCGCTTGAATCGGGCTGCCCGGTTCCCCATCCTTGCGGACCTGAGGGAACCTGCCGCCGCCTCTCGTGCCGGTAGCTTCTGACGACGCTGGCCACCGTGCCGAAAGCGATCAAAGCCGTTCAGCAAACCTAGGGATTATCACATGTCCGAAAGCCCCAAGCACAGCCGCCTGCTGATCCTCGGCTCCGGCCCCGCCGGCTATACCGCCGCCGTGTACGCCGCCCGCGCGAACCTCAAGCCGACGCTGATCACCGGCCTGCAGCAGGGTGGCCAGTTGATGACCACCACCGAGGTGGACAACTGGCCAGGCGACGTGGAAGGCCTGCAGGGCCCGATGCTGATGCAGCGCATGGCCGAGCATGCCGAGCGCTTCCATACCGAGATGGTGTTCGACCACATCCACCAGGTGGATCTGTCCAAGCGGCCATTCACGCTGAAGGGTGACTCCGGCGAATACACCGCCGATGCGCTGATCATCGCCACCGGCGCCACCGCCAAGTACCTGGGCATCGCCTCGGAAGAGAAGTTCAAGGGCAAGGGCGTGTCCGCCTGC
>JABLTH010007338.1_pt1 | contig 10527 bp, 7 predicted proteins | sample 7875711 | NCBI WGS metagenome assembly JABLTH01 (sample SAMN14941262, study PRJNA633318) | bioreactor metagenome | isolation source: bioreactor | place: China | collected 2019-03-05 | reverse complement strand
CCGGTCCGGCAGGGACGTGACGAAGGCCCCGATCTCCCCGCGGCTTCTGCGGGAGTCGGGGCCTTCGATCTGGCGGTGACGGCGGGATTCGAACCCGCGGTTGCTTGCACAACACACGCTTTCCAAGCGTGCTCCTTCGGCCGCTCGGACACGTCACCAGGAGGACAACCTGATCAGTCTATCCGATCCCGCGGCGTGATCCCGACCAGGTGCGCCGGGTCACGGCGGTGAGCCCGTCGGCCGTGCCAGGATGAGGACGACCGAGAAGGAGAGCCCCCGTGACCGGCACCGATCCCGCGCACGCCGACGGGCAGCACCCGTCGAGACGCCGCTGGGCGCTGCAGATGCAGCAACCGCTGCCGTCGTCCACGGTGTTCGACCGGATCGCCTTCCTCGTCGGCACGGCCTCGGCGGTCTGGCTCGCGGTGATCATCTCGCTGCAGACGTTCCGCTACGCCTGGTCGGTGCTGCTGTTCGTGCCGGTGTGGGCGATCATGGCGTACCTCGTGCTGCCGCGTCTGCACCGCATGCTCTCCGACCTCTACGTGCCCGACTACTTCTTCGGGCGCACCCGCACCGCCGACGGCCTGCTCGGGGATCCGGTGAACCTCGGCGTCGACGGCACGGCCGAGCAGCTCGACGCCGTCATGACGCGTGCGGGCTGGCACCGCGCGGACGAGATCACCGCGATGTCGACGTGGGGGATCATCGTCTCGACGCTGACGCGGCGGAGCTACCCGACCGCGCCGGTCTCTCCGCTGATGCTGTTCGGGCGCCGTCACGACGTGGCCTATCAGCAGGAGGTCGCGGGCAACCCGAAGCAGCGCCACCACGTGCGGTTCTGGCACTGCCCGCCCGGGTGGCTGCTGCCCGGCGGCGCCCAGACCGACTGGCTCGGCGCGGGAACCTACGACACCGACGTGGGGCTCAGCCTGTTCACCCTGCAGGTGACCCACCGCATCGACGAGAACACCGACATCGAGCGCGACTTCGTGGTGCAGAGCGCCCGCGAGGCCGACCCCGCGGTGCGGGTGCGCGACCTGCGCGACTTCACCACCGGCTATCACTCGCGCAACGGCGGCGGCGACCGCTTCATCACCGACGGCCATCTGCCGATCCTCGACGTGACAGCGGTGGTCGTCCCCCGCGCGACGGATCCGATCCCCGCGACGGATCCGGCGCCCGCATCCGTCGATGCCACGGCGCAGCGACGAAGCCCCGGGCGCGGCGAGCCGCTGCGCGTCACCGCCCAGCGCTCGATCCGACGCGCACCGCTGTCGACGTTCTTCGCCGTGGGGGTCGTGGTGCTGGGGGCGCTGCTGGATCTGGGCGGGCTGCTGATCGGCGCCGCGACCGATGCGGACATCCGCCGGATCCTGGCCGACGGGCCCACGGACCAGGCCGTCGTGCTGCTCGTGGTGATCGGCTTCGGCGTGCTGGTCTCGCTCGCGCAACTGCTGATGGCGTGGGCGGTGCTGCGGCGGGGTCGCCGCTCGAGGGCCGTGCTCATGGTGCTGCTGGCGATCGGGGTGCTCTCGACCGCGATCGACTACATCGACGGGAGGGCCGCACTCGGCTTCAACGGCACGCTGCTCGCGGCGTCTCTGCAGTGCCTGGCGCTGCTCGCGCTGTCGAGCGAATCCGCGGGGGCCTGGGCCCGCCGTCGCTCCGAGCCCTCGCGCGAGAGCTGACCACGACGTCGGGGCGGATCGTCGGACGGCTCAGAGCAGCTGGGCCACGCGGTAGGGGACCATCTCGCGCATGACGAGGCCGGTGCTGGTGCGCTTCACCCCGTCGACGTCGAGGATCCGGCCTGCGATGCGGTACAGGTCGTCGGTGTCGCGGGCGGCGACCCGGATCAGCAGGTCGGTGACGCCGGAGAGCCCGAGCACCTCGATGACCTCCGGGATGCCGGCCAGCTCCGCGCCCACGCTGTCGAGCTTTCGCTGGGTGACCCGTGTGACGATGTAGGCGCCGAGCGGATAGCCGAGGAAGGCCGGATCGACCCGGCGCTCGAGCGAGCGCAGCACGCCTTCGCGTTCGTAGCGGTCCAGGCGCGACCGCACCGTGTTGCGGGCGAGGCCGGTCGCCTCGGCGAGGGCGACGATCGTGGCGGCGGGGGAGCGGATCAGCTGGCGCAGGAGGGCGGTGTCCGTGCGGTCCGCGGCGCGAGGGCTCATCCTGATCACGTCCGATCTTCGGGGAGAGGCTGTTTTGAGTGATCTGATCAACATCAGATCGATCTATTGTCAGGGTGGTGTGGCGCTGGTGCAATAGGGCGACAATCTGCTTCTGCACAGATGCTTCGTTCCGGTTCGCGACGCGCGCGCCGGCGCGACACCCCACGAGGGCCGGCATCGAGGCCGCGGCGAGGACGCCGCGCGCCTGTCCGAGGAGGAATCCGATGACCCCGCTCACCGCGCCTGCGCCCGCCGCCGTGTCGACCGACGACCGGCTCTCCGCCCTGACCCGCATCGAACGGCGGGTGCTGTGGCTGGCCACCTCGATGGTGCACCACGCGAACCGCGTGCGCCCCAACCCCTCCGGCCTCAAGGTCGGCGGGCATCAGGCCTCCAGCGCATCGATCGCGACCATCATGACCGCGCTGTGGTTCGAGCAGCTGCGCCCCGAGGATCGCGTCTCGGTCAAGCCGCACGCCTCGCCCGTGCTGCACGCGATCAACTACCTCCTGGGCGGTCTCGAGGATCACCACATGACGTCGCTCCGCCAGTTCGGCGGCGTGCAGAGCTACCCGAGTCGCACCAAGGATCCGGACGTCGTCGACTACTCGACCGGATCGGTCGGGATCGGAGCCACGGCGCCGATCTGGGGTGCGATCGCCCGCCGCTACGCCTCCTCGCTGTCGGGGGAGTCGCCGAGGGGGCGTCAGTACTCGCTGGTGGGCGATGCGGAGCTCGACGAGGGAGCGGTGTGGGAGGCGCTGCTGGATCCGCACGTGCACGACCTCGGCGAGATCGTGTGGATCGTCGACCTCAACCGGCAGTCCCTGGACCGGGTCGTGCCGGACATCGCGGCAGGCAAGCTCGAGCGCATGTTCGCCGCGGTCGGCTGGCAGGTGATCACCGTCGCGTTCGGACGCCGCCTGGAGGAGCTGTTCTCCCGGGAGGGCGGTGAAGCTCTGCGAAGCCGGATCCTGGACATGCCGAACCCGGAGTACCAGAGGCTGCTGCGCTGCCCCGTCGACGAGCTGCGTCGTCGCCTGCCCGGTGCGGGGCCGGATGCGGCCGCGATCCGCGCCCTGCTGGAGGGCATCGGCGACGCCGACCTGCGCGCGGCGATCCGCAACCTCGGCGGCCACGATCTGGAAGCGCTGCGCGCGGCGTTCGCCCGGATCGACGACACCCGGCCGACGGTGATCATCGCGTACACGATCAAGGGCAACGGGCTGCCCACCGAGGGGCACCCGCAGAACCACTCCTCGCTGCTGACGCGGGACCAGTACGCCGAGCTCGCCGAGCGACTGGGCGAGGACCCGGCCGCGCCCTGGCGGCGCTTCGCCGCCGACACCGCGGAGGGCGTGCTGTGCGCGCAGACCGCCGAGCGTCTCCGCCGCCCCGAGGTCCCGGCGGCCGCCGCGCATCCGGTTCCGGTCGACTTCGGCCGCACGCCGGCCGGCACGGGCACCACCCAGGCCGCCCTCGGGCGCGTGCTGCTCGACCTCACCCGATCCGCCCCCGAGGTCGCGCGGCGCGTGGTGACAGCGAGCCCGGACGTCAGTTCCAGCACCAACCTCGCCGGGTGGCTCAACAAGGTCGGGGTGTGGTCGACCGACGACCGGCCGGACTGGTTCGACGACGACGGCGAGACGATCATGCACTGGCGCGAGCGTCCGAGCGGACAGCACATCGAGCTCGGCATCGCGGAGGTGAACCTCGTCAGCCTCCTCGGCGAGCTGGGCGCGACCTGGAGTCGCTGGGGTCAGCCGCTGTATCCGATCGGCGTGCTGTACGACCCGTTCGTGGAGCGCGCCCTGGAGCCGTGGTCGTACGGGATCTACGCGGGCGGGCAGTCGATCCTCGTGGGCACGCCGTCGGGCGTGAGCCTCGCCGGCGAGGGCGGTGCGCATCAGTCCATCAAGACGCCGTCGATCGGCCTGGAGCAGCCGGGCTGCACGAGCTACGAGCCGGCGTTCGTGCAGGACGTGGAGTGGACGCTCCTCGCGGCCATGGCGCAGATGGGGCGCCCGGGCGGGAAGTCGGCCTATCTGCGCCTGTCCACCAAGCCCGTCGATCAGGCGCTCGCCGCGATCCCGTCCGACCCGGCGGCCCGGGAGCGCCGGCGGCGCCAGGTCGTCGCCGGCGGATTCCGGCTGCGCTCGGCCGATGCGCCGCGGGTGGCGATCGCCGCCATGGGCGCGATGATCCCCGAGGCCTGCGCCGCGGCGGACCGTCTCGAGGCGCTGGGATGCGCGGCCGACGTGGTGTGCGTCACGAGCCCCGGCCTGCTCTTCGAGGCTCTGCGTGCCCGCGACGGCGACGGCGACGGGGAGAGCTGGATCCTCGAGCAGCTGCTACCGGCGGATCGGGCCGTGCCGCTGGTGACCGTGCTGGACGGGCACCCGCACGCCCTCGCCTTCCTCGCCGGCGTGCGCGGGGTGCCCGCGCGGCACCTGGGGGTCAGCCGCTTCGGGCAGGCCGGCGACCTGGAGGACGTCTACCGCTACCACGGCATCGACGTCGACAGCATCGTCCGCACGGCCCTCGACCTCGTGGACTGATCCGGGCGGGCCGGGCGCATCCGGGGCGGACCCGGGCGGGCGCGGGCGGATCGCACGCCTAGAATCTCCTGGTGCCCACCCCGAAGATCGTGCTGTTCTACGCCTTCGCGCCACTCCCGGACCCCGAGGCGATCCGGCTCTGGCAGCGCGACCTGTGCGAGGCGCTGAACCTGCGCGGCCGGATCCTGATCTCCGCGCACGGCATCAACGGAACCCTCGGCGGCGACCTCCCCGCGGTGAAGAAGTGGCTGCGCTCGTTCCGCGCGTACGCGCCGTTCCGGGACGCCGACGTGAAGTGGAGCGAGGGCACCGCGGTCGACGCCGAGGGACGCAGCGCCGACTTCCCGAAGCTGAGCGTCAAGGTGCGTGACGAGATCGTCTCGTTCGGCGCCCCGGACGAGCTGCGCGTCGACGAGCAGGGAGTGGTCGGCGGAGGCGCCAGGCTCACCCCGGACGCCCTGCACGACCTGGTGGCCGAGCGCGGCGACGAGGTCGTGTTCTTCGACGGGCGCAACGCCCTGGAGGCGCAGATCGGCCGGTTCCGCGGCGCGATCGTGCCCGATGTGGAGACCACGCGGGACTTCGTCGGCCTCCTCGACTCGGGTGCGTACGACGACCTCAAGGGACGTCCGGTCGTCACGTACTGCACAGGCGGGATCCGCTGCGAGGTGCTTTCGAGCCTGATGACGGCCCGCGGGTTCGGCGAGGTGTACCAGCTGGAGGGCGGCATCGTCCGCTACGGCGAGCGCTTCGGCGATGACGGGCTCTGGGACGGATCGCTGTACGTGTTCGACGGACGCGGATCCGTGGACTTCTCCGATCACGCCGCCGTCATCGGCGTCTGCGCCGGGTGCGGAACGGCCACGAACCGCACGGCCAACTGCCCCGATCCGTCGTGCCGCCACCAGGCGGTCGTCTGCGCGGAGTGCGTCGCCGTGCCCTGCCAGGAGCACGCCGGTGCGGCGTGATCCGGCGGAAGGGCGCCCTACCGCGGTCGGGGTGAACAGTTCGGAACATCACTCCAGGGGATGACGACGGCGCCCGGGCCGCGCCGTAGCGTGGTGCGCATGGACCTGCTGAACGCCTGGCTGCTGCACGCCGCCGGACAGCTCTGGCTGTTTCCCGTGCTGCTGGTGTTCTTCTTCATCGACGGCTTCGCGACCATCCTCCCCAGCGAGACGGCGCTCGTGGCGCTCGCGGCCCTGTCCCTGCACAACGGGGAGCCGAACCTCCTGGTGCTGGGGATCGTCGCGCTGGTCGGGGCGGTCGCGGGCGACAACATGGCGTACCTGCTGGGGAGCACGATCGGGACTGAGCGGTGGGCGTGGATGCGTCGCCCGCGCGTGCACAAGATGTTCGAGTGGGCACGATACGAGCTCGACAAGCGGGGAGCCGCCCTCATCTTCACCGCGCGGTACATCCCGTGGGGCCGGGTCGCCGTGAACTACATGGCGGGGCAGACGGGCTATCCGCATCGGCGGTTCTTCCTGTTCGACCTGTTCGCGTGCCTCACCTGGGTGGCGTACGCCCTCGGCATCGGCCTCCTCGCCGGGCAGTGGGTGCACGACAACCCGCTGCTGGGCGTGGGGATCGCGGTGGTGTTCGCCGTGATCCTGGGATTCGGCATCGACCACGTGCTGCGCTGGTGGCATCGGCGCCGCGGCGACGCCGAGCCGGCGCGTCCCGGATCCGCGCGGGAGGGCGTGTCGCCGACGGCGGCGACGGGCGAGTGACGCGGATCCGGCGGGCGCGACGAGGTCGCCGGATCAGGAGGCGGAGGCCGCGAGCAGGCGGGCGCCGAGAAGCGACCGCGGGATGAGCGCGGCGGCGATCCTGTCTCGGCGGGACACCTGCCGTCGGAGCGCGCGGCGGATCGCGTCGAGCGGTGCGCGGAGATCGCCGGCGTCCGCCGACGATCCGGGCGGCGCGTAACTCGTTCTCTCGATCGCCCGCACCAGCGCCTCCATGGCGGCAGGATCCACTCCGCGTTCCCGCACCAGCCGCTCGCCGCGGCGTCGCGGCGACTCCGCGGGCGGCGCCGGCAGCCCCAGATCCTGCAGCGCGGCGCGCAGCTCCGTCCACGCGGCCGCGGCGTCCCCGCGGCGCGCGGCGGAGCGGCGTCTCACGATCTGCAGGCGACGCAGGGCCGCGGGCATCAGCAGCACGACGACCACGCCGCCCATCGTCCAGAGCACCGGTGCCGTGAGAAGGCCGTTCGGGGTGGCGGAGCCCGTGGCGCCAGCCTCGGGCACGTCGAGGTTCTTCGGATCCTTCGTGCCCCCCGTCGAGGTCGGCGCCGGCGTCGGGCCCGTCGTCGCGGCGGTGTCGCTGCCGGAACCCGAACCGGTCGCCGCCGCGAACGCGGTCGGCACGCCCCGGCTCGCGGTCGGCTCGAACGGGATCCAGCCGATGCCGGAGAAGTACACCTCCGGCCACGAATGCAGCTGATCCGAGGACACCTCGAAGACGACCTTGCCGTCGTCGGAGCGGCGATCGGTCGCCGTGCCCGGAAGGTAGCCGACCACGATGCGCGTCGGCATCCCCAGCGAGCGCGCCATGAGCGCGAACGCTCCGGCGAAGTGCACGCAGTAGCCTTCGCGCACCGTGAGGAACTTCGCCACGGCATCGACGTTCGTGCCGTCGAAGCGGTCGTCGACGGGCGTCTGCAGCGAGTAGCGGAACCCGGCCCGGAACCACGTCTGCAGCGCGATCAGCCGGTCGTAGTCGTTGGTCGCCCCGCCGATCACCTGACGCGCATCGTCGGAGATGATGGCGGGAAGGTCGGACGGCAGCGCGCGCAGCTCCGCCGGCGCGTCCGATCCGGAGGCGCTGGCGGCGCGGATCTGGTCGAGCGTGGGCACGAGCGTCTTCGTGTCGATCGTGTAGTTCTGATCCGCTGCGTCGGCGTTGGCGGCGACCACCGTCCGGTTGTCGGCGGCGGCGTTCCAGGTGCCGGTCTCGCCGCGCACGCCGGTGGCCTGGTACGGCACCGGGAGCCAGGATCCGGCGATCCCTGCGGTGCGCACCGTGGTCTTGCCCGTATGCACGGCGACGCCGTCGGGGGCGATCACCTCGCCGAAGCCCTGCGAGAGCGGCACGGTGGCGGGACGATCCGGCTGCCAGGTCGAGCCGTCGAACCGGCTGAGCGTGGCGATGCGCAGATAGGGGGGCGTGCCGTCCTGCGTGATGAGGGTGAGGGCCGTGACGGGGGAGGGGCGACGCAGGTCCTGGCCGAGGTTGAGGGTGGCGCTGAGGGTGGTGGTGCCGCCGCCGGTGCTGATTCCCGCCGCCGACACCGGCAGGAGCGGTGCGACGACCAGCGCCGCGACGATCGCGAGCGCGCCGATCAGGACGGCCGGGAGGCGACGCGTCGGTGCCGGCGCCGCGGCGGCCGTGCGGGCTCCTTCGCGCGCCGGGCCGTCTTCCTCCGGCGCCCGGGAGGATCCGGTGGGACGGAAGCGCACGCGCAGGAACAGCAGGATCACGATGGCGAGCCCGATGAACCACACCGGGTCCACGCCGTGGTGCACGACGATCGCGGGCACCGCACCGAGTAGCGAGACCAGGACCGCCGCGACGATCGGCGAGCGCAGCGGCACCAGCACCAGGTCCAGGACGACGGCGATGAGCCCGGCGGCGAAAGCGATCGACACCGCCAGCGCCGGCGTGGAGGCCAGTGGGGCGACGCCGCCGCGGATCTCGCCGAGCGCCGCCGAGACGAGGGCGTCGACGGCGCGCCACACCTCGGGCGTCGGCAGCAGCCACGCCGTGCCGAGCTGGCGCGCAGCGAAGACGGTCAGGGCGATCGCGCCGGCGATGAGCTGCACGACGGGAACGGCCGGGATCGCGACCCATGCCGGTGCACGGCGGGCGAGCAGCCGCACCGCGGCCCCCGCCAGGATCACGGTGGTGGCGACGCCGGTGGCGCCTGCGCTCCAGCTGCCCGGCTGCACCACGGTCGACAGGGGCCACACGCCCACGACCAGACCCAGGGCCGTGAGCAGGGCGGCGGCGACGGGCCCGCCCTCGGCGAGCGGCCGCCGCGCGGGTCCCGCGTAGGCGCTGGACTCAGCGGACATGGGCCGACTCCGTCTCCGCGCCGGCGGCATCTGTTCGTCCGGGGCTCCCGGAGGACCGGGCGAGGGGGGCGGCGCCGGCGTCCACGGTGGCGGATCCGGGCTCGGCGGCGCCGGCGTCGGTCCAGGCGTCGGCGGGGTCGTCGTCCAGGGCGGCCGTCGCCCAGCCCTGCATCCCGGCGGCGGCCAGCGCGTCGGCCGTCGTCGAGGTCGCCAGCAGGATCGGGGATCCGGCGCCGCCGTGGGGCAGGGATCCGGCGTCGGCGGGGTCGATCCTGCCGGTGATGACGACGAGCGGGCCGACGGTGTGGCCCTCGGCCGCGGCCGGGAGTCCGTGGTCGCGCTCGCCGGAGCGCGGCGAGGTGCCCGCGAGGCTCACCAGGAGACCGTCGCGTTCGTCCTCGGCGCCGCGCAGCCGGCCGATGAGCACCCCGGTCGCATCGACCACGTCGACGGCGAAGCCCTGGTCCACCAGGTGCACGGCGATCGACGCGCACGCCGTCACGGCACGGTCGAAGCCGTTCAGGTCGGTCTCGCCGTCCGCGTTCTGCCAGCGTGCTCCGGCGCGGTCGAGGACGACCAGCGCGTCGGGGCTGGACTCCTGCTCCTCCTGCCGCACCATGAGATCGCCGCGGTGCGCGGTGGCGCGCCAGTGGATCCGGCGCATCGAGTCGCCCGGCACGTACCGGCGGGGGGAGAGGTTGTCGGTTCCCTGCCCGAGGCGGTGCGAGGACGTCTGCGCGGTGCCTCCGGCGCGTCCGGTGCGGTCGGCGAGCCGAGGCAGCGGCAGCACGGCGGGGACGATCGTGATCGGGGTGACGTCGCCGAGCTCGTCTGTGCGGGCGAACAGACCGAACGGATCCGACGTGGTCAGCTGCAGGGGGCCCAGAGAGGCCAGCCCGCGGCGCACGCCCGAGATCGGATAGACCATCGTCATCGCGGTGCCCCCGGGAACGGCCTCGGCATCGGCGGCGGGGAAGCTCCCGGTCGCGGAGCCGAGCACGGCGGGCGGGAGGACGTCGCGCCAGAGGCCGGCGGGCGGCCGCATCACGGTGCGCACCTCGACGCGCATCCGGACGGTGGTGTCGTCGCCGACGGTCAGCAGGTCGGCCGCGACGGTGCGGTCGACTCGGATGCGCCGGCGCGGTGCGAACACGAACAGCGCGGCGAGCACGAGCATGCCGAACAGCAGCGCGGCGACGTAGAGCAGCACGGGAGCGGCGAGCACGTTCGCGGCGATGGCGAGCAGGATCCCGGCGAGGAGCGTGCTCACCCCGCGCCCGGTCATCCTGCGGCCGGGCGGATCCGCCGCGTGTCGCGGCCGCTCCCGCCGGCTCACCTCGGCAGGCCCACCGGGACCGGGATGCGCCGCACGATCCCCTCGAGCGCCGCCTCGATGGGGCGGGCGCCGGCTCGGTGCAGGCCGCGAGCGGCGATGAGGCGGTGCGCGAAGACCTCCGGCAGCAGCGCGAGGAGATCGTCGGGGATGACGTAGTCGCGGCCGTCCAGCGCCGCCTGCACCTTCGCCGCGCGGACGAGCTGGAGGGTCGCCCGCGGGCTCGCGCCGAGGTGAAGATTCGGGTCGGAGCGCGTGGCCTGCGACAGGGCCACCGCGTACTCCTCGAGTGCGGGGGCGACGTGCACCGCCCGCGCCCAGGTGATCAGGGCGCGCACGTCGGTCGCCGCGAGCACCGGCCGGATCGCGTCGAGCGG
>JABLTH010000940.1_pt1 | contig 10530 bp, 10 predicted proteins | sample 7875711 | NCBI WGS metagenome assembly JABLTH01 (sample SAMN14941262, study PRJNA633318) | bioreactor metagenome | isolation source: bioreactor | place: China | collected 2019-03-05 | reverse complement strand
GCCGAACTCAGAAGTGAAACGCCGTAGCGCCGATGGTAGTGTGGGGTCTCCCCATGTGAGAGTAGGGAACTGCCAGGCATCAAATAAAAAGAACCCCGTACCGTAAGGTGCGGGGTTTTTTGCTTTTGTTTTTCTCCCTCTTCCTGCGGGAGAGGGCATCAGACCGCACACCACCCCACAATAAACTCAGCAATCCCATCCTCATCATTTAAATCCAGCACCGGAACCTCAACATCGAGAGCGACATCGCTGGCCACCGCAATGACATGCTCATCCAGCGTTAACTCGCTAACATCATGCCCGGCATCGCTTCTGAACAGCAGGATCTTTGCAACGGCCTCATGCTTAAATCCCTCAACCAGCACCAGATCAAGCGTGGAGTGATCCATCCGACTGACCAGATACGCGAGATCCAGCGGTGCTTCATCGGGCGTTTCCGTCATTAATGCCCACCGCTCACGACTTGCCACCATGGTTTGCGCGGCACCTGCCTTACGCAGTTCATAGCTGTCTTTACCCGGTTTATCGACGTCCATATTGTGGTGGGTATGCTTAATCAGCCCAGGGCGGATGCCTCTGGCACAAAGTGCGGGTATCAGCTTTTTGAGCAGCGTCGTTTTCCCGGTACCACTCCAGGCGGCGATAGCTAAAACAGGCGTCATTTTTTCTCCTGCATGGTCTGTAAATCTTCCGTCGTATTCACGTTCACAAATGCAGACTTCCAGTCGCTAAAATCAACGGAATGGCCGCCTGACTGACGCATAAACACCATGACTCTTCGCTCTCCCGCCGTCAGGTAATCCTGCAGCGCTGGAACTAATGATCTATGAATCAGCGTAATAGCAGGATGGTCGCGCTCACCGTCATGCACCCAGACAACCGGTGCACCATCACGAGACTGCACGAGACGCTCGACAAGGCAGGAGGTAATAAACGGCGTATCACACGGGCAGAAAACAAACCACTCTGCCTCAGACTGCTGCATGACCGAGAGCATGCCGGCCAACGGTCCTGGGTAATCCCCGAGAGTATCCTGATAAACGGGGTATCCGCTGCGCTGATAAATATCGATATGGCGATTGGCACTGATGGCTATTGCCGCAACCTGATCTGCAAGCGTGGCAGCAACATGCTGCCAAAGTGGCTTACCGTTAAGGTGCTGAAGCCCCTTATCTTTTCCCGCCATGCGCGTTGCTCTGCCACCCGCCAGAACCACTCCGATGATTTCCTGACCCGGATTCACGAATATCGCCTCTTTTATTGTGGGATTGACCCTGCTAACGTGTCACTCTAAATGAAAGGAGCACCACCATGAAATGTAAACGTCTGAATGAAGTCATTGAACTCCTCCAGCCAGCCTGGCAAAAAGAGCCAGAGCTGAATCTGATGCAATTTTTACAGAAACTGGCGAAAGAGTCAGGTTTTGAAGGTGAACTGACAGACCTTTCTGACGACATCCTGATCTATCACCTCAAAATGCGTGACTCTGCCAAAGATGCTGTTATTCCTGGTATTCAGAAAGATTATGAGGAAGATTTTAAAACCGCATTGCTGCGCGCCCGAGGCGTAATTAAAGAGTAAAAGCTTGTAAGCGGCGGCACCGAAATCGCCACAAGATGATATCCTGAATCATTCGTATAATTTCCGGATGATCGGATGAACGACCAGGCTTTTACTTTCCAGACATTACACCCGGATACCATTATGGATGCGCTGTTTGAGCAGGGTATTCGGGTGGATTCCGGGCTAACCCCGCTAAATAGCTACGAAAACCGCGTCTATCAATTCCAGGACGAGGATCGTCAGCGCTTCGTTGTTAAGTTCTATCGCCCCAAGCGCTGGTCCGCTGAACAAATTCAGGAAGAGCATCAGTTTGCTCACGATTTACTGAATGATGAAGTTCCTGTTGCCGCACCGATAAAATTCAATAACCAAACGCTCCTTACGCACGAAGGGTTCTATTACGCCGTATTTCCCAGTCTGGGTGGCCGCCAGTTTGAAGCGGATAATATCGACCAAATGGAGTGGGTCGCCCGCTATCTGGGGCGCATCCACCAGACGGGACGCAAAACGTCGTTTATTGCCCGCCCGACTATCGGAATTCAGGAATACCTTATTGAACCCCGCCAGGTCTTCGAAACCTCAGCGTTTATTCCCTCTGCGTTAAAGGACGCGTTTCTCAGCGCGACGGATAAACTTATTGGGGCGGTAAAAGCCTGCTGGCGCGATGATATTTCTGTCCTGCGTTTGCATGGTGATTGTCATGCCGGGAATATTCTCTGGCGCGATGGCCCTCTGTTTGTTGACCTCGATGATGCGAGGATGGGGCCTGCAGTGCAGGATTTGTGGATGTTGCTCAACGGCGACAAAGCCGAGCAACGTATGCAGCTTGAAACGATTATTGAAGCCTATGAAGAGTTTAGCCCTTTTAATTCAGACGAAATTGCCCTGATAGAACCTTTACGTGCGATGCGTTTTGTTTATTATCTCGCATGGTTAATCAGGCGTTGGGATGATCCCGCATTTCCTCGTAATTTACCGTGGCTTACCGGAGAGGATTACTGGCGCAACCAGATATCCACATTTACTGAGCAGGTTAAGGTTCTTCAGGAACCCCCACTGCAACTAACGCCGATGTATTAATTGGACACACCCAGGAGAGAGTTAATCATGAAAAAAATTTGGCTGGCGCTGGCAGGTATGATTCTGGCATTTAGCGCTTCTGCTGCACAGTTTACCGACGGCAAACAGTACATCACGCTGGACAAGCCCGTCGCTGGCGAGCCACAGGTTCTCGAGTTCTTCTCGTTCTATTGCCCACACTGCTATGAGTTTGAGCAGGTGCTGCATGTTGCTGACAACGTGAAGAAAAAGCTGCCGGAAGGCACCAAAATGACCAAATACCACGTTGAGTTCCTGGGCCCATTGGGTAAAGACCTGACTCAGGCGTGGGCGGTTGCGATTGCGCTGGGTGTGGAAGATAAGATCACCTCCCCTATGTTTGAAGCGGTGCAGAAAACCCAGACCGTCCAGACCGCAGCAGATATTCGTAAAGTGTTCGTTGACGCAGGCGTGAAAGGTGAAGACTACGACGCCGCATGGAACAGCTTTGTCGTGAAATCGCTGGTTGCTCAACAGGAAAAAGCCGCAGCCGATCTGCAGCTCCAGGGCGTTCCGGCGATGTATGTTAACGGCAAATATCAGCTGAACATGCAGGGCATGGACACCAGCAGCATGGATATCTTCGTACAGCAGTACGCAGACACCGTGAAATACCTGGTCGAGAAGAAGTAAACCCAATGATATAAAAACGCCGGTCAATGACCGGCGTTTTTGTTTGAAGCTTTGATGTTCTCTATCTGCTCATCTTTCTCTTTCCAGAGCGTATTAAGCCAAAGCTGGAAACGACGTTTGAAGTTCTTATCGTTAACGTAATCCCCATGCAGTTCGGTATCAATTGGCACCAGATCGACACGAACCACAATACGCGTCAGCTTGCCGCTGAGCATATCGAAGAAAGGCGTCTTATCGTTTTCCGGATAGCAGAGCGTCACGTTCAGTAATTTATCGAACTGTGCCCCCAGCACGTTAAGCGCCATGGCAATACCCGCCGCCTTGGGGGGCAGCAGGTTCTGATAAGGGGAGCGAGTCTGAAGACGCTTCTCTTCTGTAAACCGCGAGCCTTCGACAAAATTCACAATCGTTGTCGGATGTGCGCGAAACTTCTCGCAGGAACGACGCGTCGTTTCCACATCCTTACCACGCCGCTCCGGGTGGCGAATCAAATAGCTGCGCGAATAGCGTTTCATAAACGGCATATCCAGCGCCCAGCAGGCCAGGCCGATAAACGGTACCCAGGCCAGCTGTTGCTTCAGGAAGTATTTGTTCATCGGGATATGCTTACGGAACAGCACACATAACACCACGATGTCGGCCCAGCTGTGGTGATTACAGATCAGCAGATACCAGTTCTTTTTGTTGAGTCTTTCCAGACCCTCAACATCCCACTTCAGGTGAGGATTCAGGCGCAGCAGGATGGCCAACCCTTCGCACCAGCAGTACATCATGAAATTACAAAACGCCGACACGGCTCGCCAAACCGTAGGCAAAGGTAACAGCAGTTTAATTATCCCGGCGATGATGATCGGTACAGAACAGGCGATCGTTACCAGAATAGTTAAAATGATGCTTAACAGTAATGTTATTGCAGCGAGCAATCTCGACATGATGAGCTTTTTCAAATGGTTAGCTGTAAGTTAGCGACCGACTATCCGGTGCAGGGCGCTGATTTTATCAGAAATCAGACAAAATAATGGCGCTTTCATACGGAGAGTTGACAGGCAGCATTTCGCTGCAGAAGATTTCACTACTATTACGCAGCAAACCGGGCATATATCCACATATGCTATATTCTCATTAGCTAGCAATATAAATCACCATCCTCACATAACTAATTGATAAATAGATGATAATTATGTGTCTTCACGCTTTTTTGCCTTTGTTAGTCATATGAAGTGAAAGTATTCACAAACTTATCCACAGTTTGAATTTTGCGAGCGATCCTCACGATCGTAAAATCTTTTCCTGTATCAGGCGCTAATAACTGATGTTTTCATCCTTCTGTGGCATCCTTTAGTCATAAATTGATTAAAGGCACGGACATTATGGTTCAGATCCCAGAAAACCCTCTTATTCTCGTCGACGGCTCTTCTTACCTGTATCGGGCGTATCATGCGTTTCCTCCTCTGACCAATAGCGCAGGAGAACCCACCGGCGCGATGTACGGTGTACTTAACATGCTGCGTAGCCTGATCCTTCAGTATCAGCCAACCCACGCGGCAGTCGTTTTTGATGCGAAAGGCAAAACTTTCCGCGACGAGTTATTTGAGCATTACAAATCTCACCGTCCGCCAATGCCTGACGATCTGCGTGCGCAGATTGAGCCGCTGCACGCGATGGTGAAAGCGATGGGGCTGCCACTGCTGGCGGTTTCTGGTGTGGAAGCGGATGACGTCATTGGCACCCTGGCGCGTGAAGCCGAAAAAATGGGCCGTCCGGTTCTCATCAGTACTGGTGATAAAGATATGGCGCAGCTGGTGACGCCAGGGATCACCCTGATTAACACCATGACCAACACCATCCTCGGCCCTGAAGAGGTGGTCGCAAAATATGGCGTGCCGCCAGAGTTGATTATCGATTTCCTCGCGTTGATGGGCGACTCATCGGATAACATCCCAGGCGTGCCAGGCGTTGGCGAAAAAACGGCACAGGCACTCCTTCAGGGACTGGGCGGGCTGGATACGCTGTATGCAGAGTCTGACAAAATCGCCGGGCTCTCCTTCCGTGGCGCAAAAACCATGGCCGGGAAGCTGGAAGAGAATAAAGAGGTGGCTTATCTCTCCTATAAGCTGGCGACGATTAAAACCGATGTTGAGCTGGAACTGGGATGTGAGCAGCTTGAGGTGTAACAACCGTCTGCGGATGACCTGCTGAGCCTGTTTAAGAAATATGAATTTAAGCGCTGGACCACCGACGTGGAAGCCGGTAAATGGCTGCAGGCAAAAGGCGCCAAACCGGCTGCGAAGCCAAAAGAGACGATTGTCATTGATGCCGACGATCAGGCTGAAGAAGAAGCCGCAGCGCTCTCTTTTGAGCACTACGAAACCATTCTTGAAGAGTCACAGCTGGTTGCCTGGATCGAGAAACTGAATAAAGCACCGGTGTTTGCTTTCGACACGGAAACCGACAGCCTGGATAACATTACCGCCAATATGGTGGGCCTGTCCTTTGCGACAGAGCCGGGTATCGCTGCCTATGTTCCCGTCGCGCATGATTACCTGGACGCACCGGAGCAACTCTCTCGCGAACGCGTACTGGAACTGCTGAAGCCGATTCTGGAAGACGACAACGCGTTGAAGGTGGGGCAAAACCTCAAATACGATCGCGGTATTCTGCAAAACTACGGTATTGAGCTGCGCGGTATCGCGTTTGATACCATGCTGGAATCCTACATTCTGGACAGCGTAGCAGGTCGTCATGATATGGACTCCCTGTCTGACCGCTGGTTGAAGCACAAAACCATCACGTTTGAAGAGATTGCCGGTAAGGGCAAAAATCAGCTCACCTTTAACCAGATAGCGCTGGAAGAGGCGGGACGCTATGCGGCAGAAGATGCCGACGTCACGCTGCAGCTGCATCTGAAAATGTGGCCAAAACTGCAGAAGCACGAAGGGCCGCTGAATGTGTTTCAGAACATTGAGATGCCGCTGGTACCTGTTCTTTCACGCATCGAGCGCAACGGCGTAAAAATCGATCCGACGGTACTGCATAACCACTCGGGCGAACTCGCCCAGCGTCTGACCGAACTGGAGCAAAAGGCGCATGAGCTTGCCGGTGAGCCGTTTAACCTCTCATCCCCAAAACAGCTGCAAACCATCCTGTTTGAAAAGCAGGGGATCAAACCGCTGAAGAAAACCCCTGGCGGCGCACCGTCCACCTCTGAAGAGGTGCTGGAGGAGCTGGCGCTGGATTATCCACTGCCAAAAGTCATTCTGGAGTACCGTGGTCTGGCAAAGCTGAAATCGACTTACACCGATAAGCTGCCGCTGATGATCAACCCGAAAACGGGTCGTGTGCATACTTCATACCATCAGGCTGTGGCGGCCACCGGACGTCTCTCCTCGACCGATCCAAACCTGCAGAACATTCCGGTTCGAAATGAAGAAGGGCGTCGCATTCGTCAGGCGTTTATTGCACCTGATGACTATCTGATTGTCTCTGCTGACTACTCGCAAATCGAGCTGCGCATTATGGCGCACCTCTCGCGTGATAAGGGCCTGTTGACGGCCTTTGCGGAAGGGAAAGACATCCACCGTGCAACCGCTGCGGAAGTCTTTGGTCTGCCGCTGGACAGCGTGACAAACGAGCAACGCCGCAGCGCGAAAGCAATCAACTTCGGCCTGATTTACGGCATGAGCGCCTTCGGCCTTTCACGCCAGCTCAATATTCCGCGTAAAGAGTCGCAGAAGTATATGGATCTCTACTTCGAGCGATATCCGGGCGTACTGGAATATATGGAACGCACCCGCGCGCAGGCGAAGGAAAAAGGCTACGTTGAAACCCTGGACGGTCGTCGTCTCTACTTACCCGACATTAAATCCAGCAACGCGGCGCGCCGTGCCGGGGCAGAACGTGCTGCAATCAACGCCCCGATGCAGGGAACCGCAGCTGACATCATCAAGCGCGCGATGATCGCCGTGGATGCCTGGCTGGAAAAAGAGAAACCGCGCGTGAAAATGATCATGCAGGTACACGATGAACTGGTGTTCGAAGTGCACAAAGACGATCTCGATAGCGTGTCGAAGACGATCCACGAACTGATGGAAAACAGCATGAAACTCGATGTGCCGTTGCTGGTGGAAGTGGGAAGTGGTGAAAACTGGGATCAGGCTCACTAATGGTTCGGCGAATAACGCGCTTTTTATGTAAGTTAGCAACATAACGACGTGCGTTTTGTGACGATCATTAGAATTCCCTATGTAAAGAATGAAAAAAAACTACAAAAAGTGCTTTTTCTGCAGCAAAAAAAGGGGTAGAGTTAGCGGCGTAGGGTACAGAGGTAAGATGTTCTATCTTTCAGACCTTTTACTTCACGTAATCGGATTTGGCTGAATATTTTAGCCGCCCCAGTCAGTAATGACTGGGGCGTTTTTTATTGCGGCAAAGAAAATTTCGGACAAAAAAAAGCGCGGCCATGGCCGCGCACGGTATTACTCTTCTTCCGCTTCTGTTGCGGGCTCCAGCTCACTGAACCAGCTGTCGAGCTTCTGACGCAGCTTATCCACACCCTGCTTTTTCAGCGAGGAGAACGCTTCAACCTGCACATCTCCGTTGAATGCCAGTACCGCTTCACGAACCATATTCACCTGCGCTTTACGCGCGCCGCTCGCCAGCTTATCCGCTTTTGTCAGCAGCACCAGAACGGCAATATCGCTTGCCACAGCCCAGTCGATCATCTGCTGATCAAGGTCTTTCAGCGGGTGGCGAATATCCATCAGCACCACCAGGCCTTTCAGGCACATGCGCTTTTCCAGGTATTCACCCAGCGCGCGCTGCCACTTGATCTTCATCTCTTCCGGTACCGGCGCGTAACCGTACCCCGGTAAATCGACCAGGCGTTTTCCTTCGGCCACTTCAAACAGGTTAATCAGCTGGGTACGGCCAGGTGTTTTTGAGGTACGCGCCAGGTTCTTCTGATTGGTCAGCGTATTCAGTGCGCTGGATTTCCCCGCATTCGAGCGGCCAGCAAAGGCCACTTCGATGCCGGTATCAGAGGGCAGGTGGCGAATATCGGGCGCACTGGTGACAAAATGCGTCTGTTGGTAGTTCCAGGTAGTCACGTGGTCGTCTCCAAAAATCGTAATCTGCGGGGGATTATACCTGAATGCAGGCAAAAGACTTTTTTGATTGCACCTGGTCTGTAGGCTTAAGCCCTGGCCGATGTGAGACATCGGCTATAGATGTTATGAGAAATTTCAGAGAAATCGCAGGTGTAAAAAAATACAAACTGTTTTAAATCATAAGATTAATATTGAGTGATTATCTGAAAATCCGTTTTTGTACCCTTTCGTTGCTTGTTAGTTTAAATGAACAAGGTAAAGTGTGCGTCAAGGCGGGGATGCCAACAGGATAATGACTTAGGGATAAGGGTCAGGAGCGCCAGGAGGCGAAGACGCAGGATTGTCAGGATGACCAGCGCCTGGAGGCGTTTTAACAGGAAAAGGAACCGTATCACGGACGGTATCAGCCAACGGATAAACAGGGTTTGTTGTAGGCAAACACGGAATGTCTGACCCGTTAAGGGTTATGAGTCAGGAAAAAAGGCGACAGATTGCTCTGTCGCCTTTTTTCTTTGCTTGCTTTCTGCTAGATTTCGCCGCAATTCTATACTGAAGAAAACGACTTAAAGATAAAACATCATGAAAAAACCGACCTCCGCAGCGGGCGTGAAACGCCCTGCCAAAGCACGCCGCAAAACGCGCGAAGAACTGAACCAGGAAGCGCGCGATCGCAAACGCGAAAAAAAACATCGCGGTCATGCTGCGGGTAGCCGTGCAAACGGTGGCGGTGCATCTGGCGCTTCTGCTAAAAATAAGCCGCAGAAAGATCCACGTATCGGCAGTAAAACTCCCATTCCACTGGGCGTGACAGACACCCCGGTCACTAAGCAGCACAAACCAAAGAGCGAGAAACCTATGCTTTCACCGCAGGCTGAGCTGGATTTGCTGGAGAACGATGAGCGCCTGGACGCGCTGCTGGAACGTCTTGAAGAGGGTGAAACCCTGACCGCTGAAGAGCAGTCCTGGGTGGATGCCAAACTGGATCGCATCGACGAACTGATGCAGAAGCTGGGCCTGTCATACGACGATGACGAAGATGAAGAAGATGAAAAGCAGGAAGATATGATGCGTCTTCTGAAGGGTGGAAACTAACATTTGCACCCGGCAGGAACGATAGTCCTGCTTATAACCCTTCCGGTTATATGTTATCTGGTGTGGTTATTCGTTAAACTACGGCGGTTGTCGCGGCGACAAAAGTGGCTGCGCACCCGAATGATGGTCCGCAATGGGGCCAGAACGGGCCGCCGTATACGAACGCGACACCAACGGAAGGAGTGAGCATGTCTGTACCATCTATCGACTGGGATTTGGCCCTGATCCAGAAATATAACTATTCCGGGCCGCGTTATACCTCATACCCCACCGCGCTGGAGTTCTCTGATGCCTTCGGCGAGGGTGATTTTCAGCAGGCCGTCGCGCGCTATCCAGAGCGCCCGCTGTCGCTCTACGTCCATATTCCGTTCTGCCATAAGCTCTGCTACTTCTGCGGCTGCAATAAAATTGTCACCCGTCAGCAGCATAAAGCCGATCAGTATCTGGATGCGCTGGAGCAGGAAATTTTGCATCGCGCGCCGTTGTTTACTGGCCGTCATGTCAGCCAGCTTCACTGGGGCGGCGGTACGCCAACCTATCTGAATAAAGCGCAGATCAGCCGTTTGATGGCGCTTCTTCGCGGCAATTTCCATTTTAATGACGACGCCGAAATCTCGATCGAGGTCGATCCGCGTGAAATTGAGCTGGATGTGCTGGATCATTTACGTGCCGAAGGCTTCAATCGCCTGAGTATGGGCGTTCAGGACTTCAATAAAGAGGTCCAGCGTCTGGTGAACCGCGAGCAGGACGAAGAATTTATCTTTGCCTTACTCAACCATGCGCGTGAAATTGGTTTCACCTCAACCAATATCGATCTGATTTATGGCCTGCCAAAGCAGACGCCGGAGAGCTTTGCTTTTACGCTGAAACGCGTGGCTGAACTTAACCCGGACCGCCTGAGCGTGTTCAACTATGCGCATCTGCCGACGCTCTTTGCTGCGCAGCGCAAAATCAAAGATGCCGATCTGCCTTCTGCTCAACAGAAACTGGATATTCTCCAGGAAACCATTACCTCGCTGACCGAGACCGGCTATCAGTT
>JABLTH010043902.1_pt1 | contig 10532 bp, 5 predicted proteins | sample 7875711 | NCBI WGS metagenome assembly JABLTH01 (sample SAMN14941262, study PRJNA633318) | bioreactor metagenome | isolation source: bioreactor | place: China | collected 2019-03-05 | reverse complement strand
TGGGCTGGTTCATCTTCCAGAACCGCAACGAGCTTTACACGGACCGCGTGTTCGCCGGTCTTGCGCTGGTGATCCTGATCGGCCTGCTGGTCGAGAACCTGGTGTTCCGCACGCTGGAGCGCCTGACGGTCGGGCGCTGGGGCATGCAGCACTGAGGACCCGCCGGCGGGACGGCGCGCCGGTCCCGCGGGCAGAGCCGGGCTGGCCTGCACCCGCCGTGCGGCAGCTTGCGGGACGCCGCCGGGCAGGCTAAGGTAGCGCGGCGCCGGTCCCGGCCGCTGGCCGCGCGGCGCCGTTGCCAGCCAACCACCCGCCAACTTCCTCTCCTCCTGCCGCCATGTCCAGCATCCACCACGCCGCCGCCCAGGGCTTCGCCAGCCAGGCCGATACCTATGCACGGGGCCGTCCCGACTATCCCGCCGCGCTCGACGGCTGGCTGCGCACGCAGCTCGGCCTCGGGCCGGGCAAGACCGTCGCCGACGTCGGCGCGGGCACCGGCAAGTTCAGCCGCCTGCTGGCGCGTACCGGCGCCCATGTGATCGCCGTCGAGCCGGTGGCCGCCATGCGCGCCCAGCTGGTGGCGGCGGTACCGTCGGCCGAGGCGCGCGAGGGCACCGCCGAGGCGCTGCCGCTGGCCGACGCCAGCGTCGACGCGGTGGTATGCGCCCAGGCCTTCCACTGGTTCGCCAACCCGGCCGCGGTGGCCGAGTTCCGCCGCGTGCTGCGCCCCGGCGGCAAGCTGGGCCTGGTGTGGAACGTGCGCGACGAAGCGGTCGACTGGGTGGCGCGCCTGACCGCCATCATGACCCCGCACGAGGGGGACGCGCCGCGCTTCTACAAGGGCGACTGGAAGCGCGTCTTCCCGGCCGAGGGCTTCGGGCCGCTGGAACTGTCCAGCCTGCCCTACGAGCACGTCGGGCCGCCGCAGCAGGTCATCGTCGACCGCGTGATGTCGGTGAGCTTCATCGCCTCGCTGCCGCCGGCCGGGCAGGACGCGGTGCGCGCGCAGCTCGAGGCGGTGATCGCCACCTCGCCCGAACTGGCCGGGCGCGAGACCGTCGCCTTCCCCTACCGGACCGAGGCCTACTGCTGCACGCGGCTGGACTGAGGCCGGCGTGGCGGACAGCGTTCCCGTCCGCCCGTTCCTGTGCGGGGGTTCCCAAGATTCAGCCGGATCAGCGGATGGCCGGGGATACGATCCGGGCGTGGTCGTGTGTCGTCCGCTTCTCTTCCTGGGCTAGAATTGCGGACAATTCGTCATGCGGATTGCGTGGGGGCCGAGCAACGGAGGGCCTGCAACGGTGGATCATCTCGCCTCTTGCAAGATGCATGCGCAAAATGCATGCGGCCGGCATGCCGCCACAGGGAGGAATGAAGTCCCGGTGAGAGGCAGCCGCTTCGTTGTGAAGATGTTCGACGGCGGGAACGATGAAACTGACGCGCAGGAAGGTCGTGCTTGGCGCGGCCGCCCTCGTAGTGGCCACCGGGGCGGTGGTGCAATGGGTCTGGCATCCATTCGGCGGGCGGCCCTGGAGGGGGCAGGCCCATCAGGTGGCGTTGGATTTCGCTGCGCCGGACGCGCTGATCGACAGCGAAAGCCTGTCCCGCCTGCCACGCGACATGTTGCGCGTGCCCTTGCTGCGCGATGTGCTGAGCGAGGACTTCGTCAACTACTACGAAGACAACGAGGGGCGGCTGTCGGTAGCCGGGGCGCTGCGGCGCATTGCCTTCGAACATGATCTCGACTGGACCGAGGCGCTGCTCCAGCGCGTGTTCGACGAACCCGCGCGGGTGATGCTGTGGCGCGGGCCGGATGGCACGCTGCGCTACTGGGCGCTGGCCATGCAGCGCAACGGCCTGGCCAAGGTGCTGCAGGCGCTGGCGACGGTGGCGCCGGGCGACAGCCAGCTCAGCCGCGTCGGCGAGGTGGGCGGCGCGCCGCTGTATGCGCTGCGCCTGAATGCCGCGCGCAGCCTGCTGGTGGCGGGCAAGGGCGAGCGCCTGGTAGTGCTGTCCGAGGCCGGCATGCTGCTGGACGCGGAAAGCCAGCCGATCGGCGCCCGCGCGGGCGCCGTGGCAGCCTGGCTGGGCGACGATGCCGGGGCGCGCGAGACGCCCGCGCGCACCTTCGCGCTGGAGCCAGCCGGGGCGCGCTTCTCCGGGCACCGGCTGGTGGTCGGCACGAACTACCTGTCCTTCGGCTACCAGACCTTCTTTCCGGCCATCGAGGCCCTGCGCTTCGATTTCCCGGGCGGCGCGGACAACAAGCCGGGCGGCAGGGCCGACTGGCATAGCGCGGCGCTGGTCGATGGCGCCAGGCTGCCGGAGCGCTGGAACACGGCGGCGCTGTGGCAGGCGCTGCCGGCCGACCCCGCTGCCTGTGCGACCTTGCCGGTCGATTGGCCGGCGGCAGGTAAGATGCTGCAGGCCATCGGCGGTGAGGCGGGGCTGGCTGCGCAGCGCGGCGAGGAGAACCAGGAAAAAGGGCTGGCTACGCGGATAGGCGAGGCATTCTCGGGGCCGGCGGCGGTCTGCTGGTACGGCAAGTCGGGCCTTGCGGCGCCGCTGTTCGCGGCACGCCTGAAGTCGCCGCAGGCGGCCGCCGCGCTGCGCCCGTTGCTGGGTGCGCTGTTCGCGCAAGTCATCGGTGCCCACGAACCCAAGGCCGACGGCGGCGACGGCACCTACCGGCGGCTGCCGGTGCAGCATCGCGAAGAGGCCGGCGCCAGCGTGTGGACCCGCCCGGTCAGCTCACCCTACGGCACACAACGCACCAAGGGATCCCCCTTTGCCACCCAGCTCGCGGCCGGCGCCTACTTTCCCGTGACGCTCGCACTGGCCGGCGATACCGTGCTGTTCTCGCCCGATGCAACCCTGGTCGAGGATGCGCTGGCGGTGGCGGCCAAGCGCTTCCCGGCGGCCGCCGACAGCATGCCGCGCGAACTGCTGGCACGTACCGTGCTGGGATTCACGCCATCGACGCTGGCGTCGCTGGCGCGCCGCGAAGCGACCGACGCGCTGCCCGCCGAGCAGGAGGCCGTGTTCCTGAACGCGGCGCGCGCGCACCTGTTTCCCAAGCTCAAGATGCTTTCAGCCTATCCGGCCGTATCGCTGGTGCTGCCGGACGGCCTGCCCGCGCAGCGCGGCTGGGTGCCGGTGGCGTGGCGGCAGGCCGGCCCGTCGCCGGCCGGGGCCGCCGCGCCGGTCGGGCCGCCGGGTCAGGAAGGCGAGCAGTGATCGGCCGGCGCCGCATCGTGCTGGCGGCACTGGCCGCGGGCCTCCCGCTGGCCGGCACCGCACCGGCCCTGGCCTTGTCGGCGCCGGTGGCGGATGCCGCCAGCGTGGACGACCTGGACCCGGCGCAGTCGGCCGCCTTCCGTGCCTGGTTCGTGCGCATCGTCGATGAGCAATTGCGCCAGGGCCCGACGCCGCGCTGGTACCAGCGCGATTGCGCGGGCCTGGTGCGCTTCGCCGTAGGCGAGGCGCTCAAGGTACACGATGCGCGCTGGCTGCGCGCCAACGGCATGCAGGATGGTGCCGCGGCGCGTCGCCTGCCGCCGGAACTGAGCCTGAGCCCGGCGCAGCGCGCGCGCGGCCAGCGCTGGACGCGCGCCGACGGCAGTACCGGCGCCTATGCCTCGGCGCTCGCGCTGGTGCAGGGCAACAGCCGCTTCGTGGCGCGTAGCGTCAACCAGGCGCAGCCGGGCGACCTGCTCTTCTTCGACCAGGGCGACGAGCAGCACCTGATGATCTGGATGGGCCGGTACGTGGCCTATCACACCGGCACGGTGACGCCGTCGGACAATGGCCTGCGCGCCGTCACCCTTGCACGCCTGATGGAGTGGAGCGATTCGCGCTGGCAGCCCCAGGATGCCAATCCCAACTTCATCGGCGTATTCCGATTCGCCTTCTTGTCGAGGTAAGCGACGATGCCAGTCGTGAAGCTCCGCACGCGTGCACCGCTAGAGCGCACCGATTCCGCCCGCACGGGTGCCTTTGCCACGGCTGCCCGTGCCTGGGCCCGATTCGCCTGCCTGCTGCTGATGCTGTCGGTGGCGGCGGGCGGCCCGTCAGCCTTTGCCGCCGGCGGCGCCACGCTGGAGACCGTGCCGTCGAGCAACTACACGGCGCTGCGCGGTCAGTCCTTCTTCCTGTTGTCCGATGCCAGCTTCGGCAGCGACCAGGTGGCGCAGGTGCGCCTGGAGGCGCCGGGCCGCGAGTACAAGGCTGAGCTGCAGCAATACGGTGGCGCGGACATCCTGGTCTACCGCGTGGAGAATCCGCTCGCCTTCCTGAAGGCGCAGAAGAACCTGCACCGCCTCGACGTCAAGGCCGATTACCGCGGCGAGGGCATGGCCAACACGCTGTCCTACCTGTGGGACAACTGGTACAAGAAGGCGCGGCGCGCCTGGCAGCGCGTGCTGTCCTTCGCCACGCGCAGCCAGGCGGTGGAAGACGCGCCGCAGTTCAGCATGGGCGACCAGATCGCCCAGCCGACCCGCTTCGAGAGCAACCCGCAGTTCGCGCCGCTCAAGGGATACCCGCTGGTGTCGCGCTTCCGCTATCCGATCTGGGATGCCAAGGAGATCGAGCCGCCCAAGGGTGCCAGGCTGGAGGGCAGCAGCAGCGAGTTCCTGCCGCGCGATGCCGGCAATGTGATGGTGCCGCTGGGCAGGCTCAAGCCCGGACTGTACATCGTCGAGGGCATCATCGGCAGCTACCGCGCGCATACCCTGCTGTTCATTTCCGACACCGTGGCCGTCATCAAGAGCACGGCCGGCGGCATGCTGGTGTGGGCCGCCGATCGCCGCAGCGGACGCCCGGTGGCCGGTGCCAGCGTGGCCTGGTCCGATGGCCTGGGCGTACTGCAGAGCGCCGGCACGGGGGCCGACGGCATCGCCGAGCTCAAGCACGCCAGTCCCGAACGCAGCTACCTGCTGGGCCAGGACGCCGATGGCGGCGTTTTCATCTCGGAGAATTTTTACTACGACAGCGAGATCTACAACACCAAGCTGTACGCCTTCACCGACCGGCCGCTGTATCGCCCGGGCGACGAGGTGCGTGTCAAGTTCATGGGGCGCGATTTCCGCAGCGCGAACGAGTCGGCGCCGGCCGCGGCCGGCGACATCAAGCTGGCGGTGCTAGATCCCAACGGCGCCCCGATCGCCACGCTCGGCGCCCGCCTGACCGGCGACGGCGGTGCCGATGTGCGCTTCGCCCTGCCCGACAATGCGCTGGCCGGCGGCTATACGCTGCGCTTCGACTACGGCGGTAATACCTATGGCGGCGCCTTCCGCGTGGCCGAGTACATCAAGCCGCATTTCGACATCAACCTGGCACTGGACAAGGCTGACTACGCCACCGGCGAGACGGTCAGGGGCAAGATCCAGCTGCGCTATCCCGATGGCAAGCCCGTCAAGGCGGCGCGCTTGTCTGTCACGCTGCGCGCGCAGCAGGTGACCATGGTCGAGGGCGAACTGCGCTATGCCGGCATGTTCCCGCTCAAGCTGGAACAGCAGGAACTGGTCACCGACGGCAGCGGCAACGCCGCGCTGACCCTGCCGCCGGCCAAGGACCCGAGCCGCTATGTCTTGACGGTGTTCGCCAACGACGGCGCGGCCTATCGCGTCAAGGTCACGCGCGAACTGCTGATCGCACGCGGCGCCACGCCTTACAAGCTCACTGCGCCGGCCAACTTCACCGATGCCGGACAGAGCGTGACCTTCGAACTGGCGGCCCTGGCAGCCTCGACCGGGGCGGCGCAGGGACCGGCCCAGGCGCCGGCCCAGGTGCCGGCCAAATGGGAACTGCTGCGGCTGGAGTCGCGCAGCCGCACCGAGGGCAAGCTGGGGGCCGCTGCCAATGGCGTGCTGTCCTTCCCCGTGCGCTTCGAACAGCCGGGCTCCTACACACTCTCCGTCAAGGATGCCGCGGGCAACCTGCTGGCCGCGGCCAGCCACTGGGTGGCCGGCGACGGCCTGCAGACCGTGCCCGGGAATATCGAGATCGTGTTCGACCGCGACCGCTACAACGTCGGCGATACCGCCGAGGCGCTGGTGACCTTCCCGTTGCCGGTGGAGGATGCGCTGCTGACGCTGGAGCGCGACCGCGTCGAGCGCCGCGGCCTGCTGTCCAAGGGCGGCGACTGGCTCTCGCTGCAGAAGGTCACGGACCGGCAGTGGCGCGCCCGCATCCAGGTGGGCAGGGACTTCAGCCCGAACATGACCTTCTCGGTGCTGTACGTGAAGGACGGCGACTACGTGTTCCAGAATGCGGGCATCGCGGTGGCTCAGCCCGCCATCGCGCTGACCGTCAAGAGCGACAAGGCGGTCTACGCCCCGGGCGAGACCGTCACGCTGGACCTCGGCAGCGCCTTCGACGGCAAGCCGGTGCCGGCCAACCTGACCGTCAGCGTGGTCGATGAGATGGTCTATGTGCTGCAGCCCGAGATCGCGCCCAGCATCGTGGACTTCTTCTACCATCCGCGCCGCAACAATGTGCGCACCACCTCGAGCCTCAATTTCATCGGCTACGATCTGGCCGCGTCAGGCCTGTCCGGGGCCGGAGGTCCCGAGCGCGGCCGCTACAACGAACGCGGCGTCAAGGTGCTGGAACGCCCGCGCCGCGATGAACAGGACACCGCGGCCTGGGTGGCCGATCTGCGCACCGATGCCAGCGGCCGCGCGCGCGTGACCTTCACCATGCCGGACTCGCTGACGCGCTGGCGCATCACCGTGCGCGCGATGGCGGGCGATGGCATGGTCGGCCAGCGCACGGCGAGCATCCGCTCGGACAAGGATCTCTACCTCAAGTGGACCGGCCCGCGGCACTACCGCGGCGAGGATGCGCCCCGCATCGACATGGTCGTGTTCAACCAGGGCGCCCGGGACGCCGTCGCCGATCTCGTGGTGACGGGCGCGGGCCTCAACCTCAGCCAGGGTGTCACGCTCAAGCGCGGTGCCAATTACCTGCGCCTGCCGGTGGCCGGCGGCGCCCTGCGGGGCGGCGTGATCAGCGCCGAGCTGAAGCAGCAGGGCCGTACGGTGGACCGCCTGCAGACCACGCTGCGGGTCGAGCCGAGCGGCTGGCTGTCGCCGCGCGAACTGGTGCTGCCGCTGACGGGCGCGGAGGCGGCACTGAACCTGCCGGCCGACGCCCAGGACGTGCGGCTGCGCCTGGTCGACAGTGCCGCCAGCCAGTTCGCCCGTGTCGCCGACGACCTGCTGGACTACCCCTACGGCTGCGCCGAGCAGACCGCGAGCCGGCTGGTCCCGCTGGCCCTGGCCCGGCGCAGCCTGGCCGCCGCCGGTGCCGACACCGGCAACACGACGCAGGGGCTCGACGCGCTGCTGCGCACGCAGCGCCAGCGCCTGGCTTTGCTGGCCGGTGTCAACGGGCAGTTCGGCTGGTGGGGCGACCAGGTGGGCGACAGCGCGCTGCTGACCGCCTATGCCTACTATGCCGATTGGCTGGCCAGCCGCGCCGTCGGCATCAGCCTGCCTTCCGAGCACTGGAAGCGTACCTTGGACGCCTATCGGCAGGCGCACAATGAGCCGCTGCTGCATCGCATGCTGGCGCTGTGGTTCATTCACGAGATGGAACTGCCGGTGGCGACCCAGCTCGGTGGCGTGGCCGCCGAGCTAAGCCGTCCCGCCGGCGGGGCCGCTGCCGCAGTCGCGGCAGCGGGCGAGAGCCTGGTGTTCGCCGCCCCCGATTCGCCGCAGGGCCGGCGCGTGGCGACGGTGCTGGCCGCCCAGCTCTACCGGCAGATCGGCCAGCCCTTGCCCGAAGGCCTGTCCAGCGCGGCCGACGCCGCGCGCGAGGCGTTGGCGGCCGACCCGGCGCCGCTGGTGCAGAGCCTGCTGCGGATGGACGGCAAGGGTGCCGCCGCGGCGGATGTGCAGGCACTGCTGGCGCGCGCCAGTGCTGCGAGCCCCACCATCGACCGTGCCGTGGCCCTGATCTGGCTCGACAAGGCGCTGGGTGGCGGGCTGAGCCGCGGCCTGGCCGCGCAGGCCCAGGCGGTGCCGCGTCCGCCGCAAGGCGGCTGGCGGGCCGGGCGCGGCGCGCTGGGCCTGCCGGAGTGGCGCTGGACCGGCGCCCAACTTCCGGCGACCCTGTCCCTGGGCGTGCCGCAGCGTGCCGAGGCGGCCTCGCGGTCCTCCGACATCAATGCAGTGGTCTCTTATCGCAGCCGTATGGCCGAGGCGGCGAGCCTGCCCATCGGCATCGAGCGCAGGCTCTACCGCCTGGTGCCGGTGGCGGGTACCAAGGACGACAAGGAAGCGGGCGGGAGCGTACCCGGCACGGCCGGCCTGGATTTCGTGGCCAGGCCGGTCAAGGCCGGTGACAAGCTCGACAGCAATACGCTCTACGTCGACGAGATCGTGCTGACGCCGCGCCAGGGTGCGTACCGCTATGGCCTGCTCGAGGTGCCGCTGCCGCCGGGTGGCGAGGTGGAAGGCACCACCTGGGGCCTGCGTATCGACGGGCTTCCCGATCCGGAAAACAAGGCGAGCGGACTGCAGGCCTTCCAGCGCGCGACCACCTATGAGATGGGCATGCTCTCCTACCACCAGCCCGTGATTGCGCTTGAGCATCCGGCGGTGCTGCGGCAACTGGTGCGCTTCTCGTTGCCCGGCCGATTCCGCTTGCCGCCGGCGCGTTTCTTCCGCATGTACCAGCCCGAGGCCAAGGCGCTCCAGGGCGACGGCAAGACCGCGGCCTACCCGCTGACGGTGGAGTGAGGCGGCGATGGGTGTGCCTGCCACCCTCGGCGCGATGCGGCGCGCAGGCGGCGTCCTGCTGGTGCTGGCGTCAGTCATGGTGTCGGCGCTGGCACCCGGCGGCGCCGGCACGGCGGCGGCAGCGGCCGCCGCGCAACCTGGCGGGGCTGAGCCGGTGCGCTTCGCCCGGTTGGCCGACGGCGAGGCCAGGCTCTACCGGCTCGGTCCCGGCGCGCCGGTGGCGACGCCCTTGCCGCCGGGCCTGCGCGCGCCGCTGGGCAGTGTGTGGAAGCTCTTCGTCTACAGCTATCTGGTGGGCACCGATGCCGCCAGCCAGGACTACACCTGCCGCGGAGGAGATCCGGAAGAGGCGTACTGCTGCGCGGCAGGCCGGCGGATCGACCGGGAGCGCGCCCTGGTGCAGTCGTGCGGACGCTATTTCGAGCCGCGCCGGCTCGGCCTGTCGGGCGCCGACTGGCGCCGCTTCTGGCAGGCGGCGGGCGCGCCCGCCTGGCTGCAGGACATGCAGGCCGTGCGCGCGGAGCGCACCGTGCCGGTGGCGGAATTGCTGGCTGCGCTGCAGGCCGTGCCGCCCGCGGCGCAGCAGGCCGCCTCCGCCACGCTGGTTTCCGTGCTGACGGTGGGCCGCGGCGAAGGCACGCTGGCCAGCTATGGCAGCCTGCTGCGCGCCAAGACCTGGACCATGCCCGACCCGGCGCGCCCAGGCGCTTCCATCGGCGGCGCCGCCGGCTGGCTGGCCGATGGCAGCCCGGCCTGGCTGGGCGGGCAGGGGGGCAGCGCGGACGTGCTGCGCCGCGCCGCACCGCTGCTGCGCCCCATGCTCGCCACCGTGCCGGTGCCGGACGATGGCGCCTGCGTGCTGGTCGACATGTTCGAGCGCTATCCGCTGCGGGAGGTAACGACGGCCGTGCCGGCAGGAGGGGCGGTGCCGGCGGGGCGGCTCGATGGCAGCTTCGTGGCAGTCTTTGCCAATGGCAACAGCGTGCGGCTGCAGAGCCGCGGCGAACTGAGCCTGCTGCGGCCGCCCGGCGCACCGGCCCGGATCGTGGGCCGCTTCGGCCTGAACGACTACGTGGCGCGCGTGGTGGAGCGCGAGGGCGACACCGCCGAGCCGGAGGCGGCGCGCGCGCTGGCCGTGGCCGCGCGCAGCTACCTCGTGCAGCAGGCCACCCGCGCGCAGGGCTGTTTCCGCATCGCGGACAGCAGCCGCACGCAACGCGTGCTGCCGCATGCTCCTGCCGCCGCGGCGCGGCACGCCGCCGACCAGACCGACGGGCTGGTGCTGAGCGGCGTGGCCGTGCGCTATCACCACGATGCCGGCGGCAAGGGCCGCATGGCCTGGACCGAAGCGAAGCGCGCGGCAGGCCAGGGCCTGGCCTTCGACGCCATCCTGGCGCGCTGGTGGCCGCAGGCCACGCTGACCTCCTTCCAGAGCCCGGTGGCTGGCGATTGCCTGGAGATCGCCGGAGCGAGGCAGTGGCTGGCCGGCCGCGCGAAGCAATGGCAGGGGCGGCTGGCCGCCGAATCCGGCTACGAGACGCCGCCGCTGCCCGCCGTGTGCGCGGTGCGCGAGGGCCGGCCTTACGCCGACGCGCGCCGCAACCGGCTCTACATCCACCGGCTGGCCAGCGAGGATGACCAGATCGCGCTGGCCCACGAGTACCTGCATCTCGCCTTTGCGCATCATCCGCGCGGGCAGGATGAGTCCTTTATCGAAGCCCAGGCGCGTAAGCTCGTGCGCACGCCATTCCCATGATGAGTCAGGAATCCATCGTCGCGGTGCCG
>JABLTH010146914.1_pt1 | contig 10546 bp, 8 predicted proteins | sample 7875711 | NCBI WGS metagenome assembly JABLTH01 (sample SAMN14941262, study PRJNA633318) | bioreactor metagenome | isolation source: bioreactor | place: China | collected 2019-03-05 | reverse complement strand
TACGTGTTCCAGAGCTGCCGCATCCCGCGCGGCAACCTGCTCGGCGGCGACGAGTCGATCCCGCGCGAGGGGTCGGGCGGCTTCCGCGGCGTCATGAAGACCTTCAACATGACGCGCCCGGGCGTCGCAGCGATCGGCCTCGGCATGGCCGAGGCGGCGCTCGACTTCACGCGCGAGGAGCTCGAGAAAGCGGGCGTCGAGATCCAGTACGGCCCCGGGATCCACGGCCAGTCGGCCGTCGCGCAGAAGTTTCTGCGCCTCGAATCCCAGTTCGAGGCGGCGAAGCTGACGACGCTCCACGCGGCGTGGCTCGGCGACCAGCGAAAGCCGAACAACGACGAGGCGTCGATCTGCAAGGCGAAGGCCGGCGCGGCCGTTCGCGAGATCACGCAGGGCTGCATCGAGCTGCTCGGCCCGATGGGCATCTCGCGCGACCACCTGCTCGAGAAGTGGTTCCGCGACGTGCGCATCACCGACATCTACGAGGGCACGGGGCAGATCCAGCGCCTCATCCTCGCGCGCTCGATCCTCGGCTATTCGAGCAGGGACCTGAAGTAGCGCCGCATCCGGAAGGCCGCGAACGAGACCGCCCGCAGCGCGTTCCTGCGCGACGGGCGGTCCTCGCGCGCCGAGGCCCATGCAGCGGTCGCACGCGCCCGTCCCGTCGGGCGGCGATGACGCTTGCGAGACGAATGGGTCGATTCTGCGACGATTCGGCGGAACCTGCGCGTTCCCACTGATCCTCACCCGCCCTCGTCCATACCCTGCGCCGCGTGCGCGAGTTCTGCTCGCCGCTGCATCGCGCGCAGAGGCGACGCGGCTCGGCACGATGTCGATTCACCGTGCGCGAGGCAGGGCGAGCGATGCGTCTGTGGTACCTGACGATGTGGTTTCCTGCGCCGCGGGAGACCTTTGCTGCGAACGACGTCCTGGCGCTGGTCCGCGCGGGAGTCTCGGTGAGTGTCCATGCGCTTCGCGGCGCGTGGCCGACGGCCGAGCGCCTGCGCCGCGAATACGGCGTGGGGCACGTGCCGTCGACGACCGCGTCGCGGGCGACTCTCTTGCGGGGACTGTGGGCGGCGCTCACCCGGCCGCTGGTCACCCTCGCGGCGCTTCGCTTCATCGCGGGGCTTCCCGCGCGTTCTCCCGTGCACGTCGTGAAGAGCCTGTTGCTGCTTCCGCGTGCGCTCGAGCTCTACGCGCGCGCCGAGGCGGAGCGCCCCGACGCGGTACACGTGTTCTGGGGCCACTATCCAGCCCTGCCGGGCTGGCTGATCAAGACCCGGCTGGGGATCCCCGTGACGATGTTCCTCGGCAGCTACGACCTGCTCACCGAGTATCCGGGCAGCGCCGCGCTCGCGCGCGTGGCGGATTGCGTGTTCACGCACGCACGGGCGAGCTGCGGCGAGCTGGTCGCTCTCGGAGTTCCGGAAGACAAGATCCGCGTCGTGTATCGAGGCGTCCACCCGGACCTGCTGGGGGCTCCGGCGGCTGCGAAGCAGGCGCGGCGCATCGTGAGCGTTGGCGCGCTCGAGGGTCCGAAGCGCATGGACGCCGTCATCGAGACGTTCGCACGCGTCCAGACGCGCTTTCCCGACGCGGAGCTGGTGATCTGCGGCGACGGCCCGCAGCGCGCGCAGCTCGAGGCCCGGGCCGAGTCGCTCGGCCTCCGAAACGTCGCCTTCCGAGGCTACGTCCCGCAGCGCGAGGTCTTCGCGGAGATGCAGCGCGCCGAGGTCTTTCTCTTCCTCTCCTGCGCGCCGTACGACCGGCTGCCCAACGTGATCAAGGAGGCGATCGCCGCACGCTGCACCTGCGTGGTGGGAACGACGGTCGGCATCGAGGAGCTGATCCCGGGACCGGAGCACGGGAGCGTCGTCGCCGAGGGATGCTGGGAGGATGCAGCCCGGGCGATCTGCGCTGCGTTCGCGGAGCCCGAGCGAGCGGCAGTCGCCGTTGCGCGAGCCCGGACGCATCTCGTGGCGAACTTCGACGTCGACCTCACGATGGCGGAGTACCGGAGGGTGTGGGCGGCGTCGATCGCGGCGCGGAGGCGGAGCGCGGCGTCCTTCGCCGGCGCTGCGAGTCTCCACGCTGCGGCGCGCTGACTCGCCCGGACCGCCAGCGCGTGCGTCCGGGAGGTGTTACCCGGAGCGCCTCGAGGCCTGCGCGGTCTCGGTGTAGACGGCCTCGTGCGCGCGCACCATCGCGTCGACGGTGAAGCGTTCGCGGACGCAGGCCGCGCCCGCTGCAGCGAGGCGCGACCGCAGCGCGGAGTCCGCGGCGAGCCTGGCGAGGCCTTCGACGACGGCGTCTTCGTCTCCGACGTCGGCGAGCAGCGCGTTCTCTTCGTCGCGCAGAATCTCGATCGCGCCGTTGACGCGCGTGCTGAGCACGGGGACACCGGCCGCGAGCGCTTCGAGGAGTGCGTTGGAGAAGCCCTCGGTGCGCGAGGTCATCACGAAGACGTCGCACGCGGCGAGCAGGTCGCTCACGTCCTCGCGCCGCCCGAGCAGATCCACCACGCCTTCGAGGCGCAGACTCGCCCGAAGCGACTCGAGATCGGTCTGGAGCGGCCCCCACCCCGCGATGCACACCCGCGCCGCGGGAGCGCGTTCGCGAAGCCGCGCCGCCGCACGCAGCAGCAGCGGAAAGTCCTTCTCGGGGACCAGCCGGCCGACGCAGAGGAGGACGATCTGCCCATCGCCCCAGCCGAGGCGCCGGCGCAGCTCCGTACGGCCCGCGCTCGGCGTGAGGCGCCGGGTGTCGATGCCGTTGTAGATGACACGGACCTCGCGGTCCTCGAGGCCCACGGAGCCCAGCAGGACGTCACGAACGCCGTTCGAGTTCGCGATGCGCACGCGCGTGCCGCGCGAGAGCAGCCGGTCCCCGAAGCTCTCGTACCAGGTTTCGTACGGCCTGCTGTTGCGTGCCGAGGCGACGATTCCGCGGAGCCCGACCGAGAGCGCTGCCGCCCGGCCCCAGAAGGACGGCGAGTAGAGCCAGGCGTGGACGACGTCGGGTTCGAGGCGGCGGAGCAGCGCTCGGAGCGCGAAGAAGAACCGTACGGGGCCGAGCTCGGACTTCGCGAGCGTGTGGACCGAAACGCCCGCATCCGCGAACGCGGCCGTGAGATCCCCCGGCCGGGGGCAGTAGTTGATGACGGAGTGACGGAAGCGTCCGGCATCGCTGTTGCGAACGAGCAGCAGCGCCTGCCGTTCGGCTCCCCCGGGCATGAGGCTCTCGAACACGTGGACGATGTGGAGGGGGCTCAAGCAGACTCTCACGCCGGGACCGGGAATGTACCAGAGCGCAGATGCGACGGAATCCCGTGTCGCACCGTTCGGAGCGGCGGGCTACACAGCGCGGGGCAGGAGGAGCACGGCATGCGCGCGATCGTGATCGACCGGCCCGGCGGCGAGGACGCGATGCGCGTCGGCGAGCTGCCGGCGCCGGTCCCGGGGCCGGGCGAGCTGCTCGTTCGTGTCGCGGCTGCGGCCGTGAACCGCGCCGATCTGCTCCAGCGGCAGGGTCTCTACCCGCCGCCGCCGGGCGCGTCGCCGGTGCTCGGCCTCGAGTGCGCGGGAACGGTCGCGGCGGTCGGCCCCGGCGCTGCGGGCTGGTCGGCCGGCGAGCGCGTGATGGCGCTGCTCGCCGGCGGAGGCTACGCCGAGCAGGTCGCTGTCCCCGCGGTCTGCGCGATGAGGGTGCCCGCGCGCCTCTCGCTCGAGGAGGCGGCCGCCGTCCCCGAGGTCTTCCTCACCGTCTTCCTGAACGTCTTCCAGCTCGGCGCGCTTCCCGCCGGCGGCTGGGTGCTCGTCCACGGCGGCGGGAGCGGCATCGGAACGGCGGCGATCCAGATGGTGAAGGCCGCGGGCGGACACATTCTCGTGACGGCGGGCACGGACGAGAAGTGCCGGCGCTGCATCGAGCTCGGCGCCGACGCGGCGGTCAACTACCGGACGGGCGACTTCGCCGCCGAGGCCAAGGCGGCAACGGGCGGCGCGGGAGTCGACGTCGTCCTCGATTCGATCGGCGCTCCCTACCTCGCGAAGAACCTCGCGAGCCTCGCCAGCGGAGGCCGGCTCGTTCTCATCGGCCTCATGGGCGGAGCGAAAGCCGAGATCGGCCTCGGCGAGCTCCTCGTGCGGCGGCTCTCCGTGATCGGCTCGACGCTGCGCTCGCGCCCGGCGACGGAGAAGGGGGCGCTCGTCTCGGCCTTCGTCGCGCGCTTCGGCGCCGCGCTCGAGGACGGGCGGCTCCGGCCGGTCGTCGACCGCGTGCTGCCGCTCGCCGAGGCTCCGGCGGCTCACCGGGCGATGAAGGCGAGCGAGCACTTCGGGAAGATCGTCCTCCGGATGGCCTGACGCGGAGCGCGGCCGCGGTTACTCTCCGGCCTCCCGAAACATCCCCGAGACGAGGAGAGAGATCTTGGCCGAGATCCAGCGCACGCTTTCGATCGTCAAGCCCGATGCCACCGCGAAGGGGGCGGCCGGTGAGATTCTCCGGCGTTTCGAGACGGCCGGGCTGCGGGTGATCGCCCTCAAGATGGTGCAGCTCACCGAGGCGCAGGCGAAGGGCTTCTACGCCGTCCACAAGAGCCGGCCGTTCTACGCCGACCTCGTTCGCTTCATGACCTCCGGGCCGGTGGTGGTCAGCGTCCTCGAGGGACCCGACGCGATCGCGAAGAACCGCGAGCTGATGGGCCCCACGGACTCGGCGAAGGCAGCGCCGGGGACGATCCGCGGCGACTTCGGGACCGACATCGAGCGCAACGCAGTCCATGGCTCCGACGCGCCGGAGACGGCGCGCGCCGAGATCGCGTACTTCTTCAACGCCTTCGAGATCCTGGCGCCGGTCGAAGCGCTGCCGGGCGCGTAGCGCCCGCGCGAGGCGGCGGCGACCCGGAGCGGTCCGAGCGCGAGCGCCGGGGGGCCTGGGGGAGGCCCGGCGAACTGCTCAGTTGTATCCGCGGGCGATCAGCAGCAGAAGGCCGACGTAGGCGACGACGAGCCAGAGGCTCTGGTTACGAAGCGCGCGAGACAACGGATCCCCCCTTCCATCACCATCCGAGTCGCGAGGCCCGATGCATGAAGTGCATCGAGCGCGGGCGCATGACACTTGAGTGATTAGCACGCCGATTGGCGCCGTTCTCGAAAATTCTGCCGGTGAAACGCTCAGCATCCTCGAAACTGCGGCGCGCGCTTCTCGCGGGCCGCAGCGATGCCTTCGACGAGGTCTTCGGTCTCGTAGCACTCGGCCTGCCGCGCGGCCTCGAAGCCGAGCTGATCGTCGAGCGTCGCCGCCTGGCTTCGGGCGAGAGCCTGCTTCGTGCCGCGGACGGCGAGCGGAGCGCTCCGCGCCAGCTCGCGGGCGAGGTCGAGGGCGCGTTCGAGCGTGCGGCCGGGCTCCGTGGCCTCGCCGACGAGGCCGATTCGCGCCGCCTCCGATCCATCGATGATCCGGCCCGTGTAGAGCAGCTCGGCGGCTCGTGCCGGGCCGACGATGCGCGGCAGCGTCCACGTGGCGCCCATGCCGGGATGGATGCCGAGCCGCGTGAAGTTGAGGCCGAGCCGTGCGCTGCTGGCCGCGAGCCGCAGATCGCAGGCGAGCGCCACGCAAAGGCCCGCGCCGATCGCCGCGCCGCCGATCGCCGCGATGGTGGGGCAGGGCACGTCGCGGATCGCGAGGAACAGCCGGTAGAAGGCTTCCATCGCCCGGCGGTTCGCCTCGCGCGCCGGACCGCCCGGGTCGGCGCGGCCGGCCGTGCCTCGCGCCTCGATCATGCCGAGGTCGCCGCCCGCGGAAAAGGCGCCGCCCGCGCCCGCGAGGACGACGCAGCGGACGGCTGCGTCGCCCGCGAGCTGCGCGACCTCGACCGACAGCGCGCGGCCCATGGCCTCGGTCATCGCGTTGCGGCGCTCGGGGTCGTTGAGCGTCAGCACGACGACGTCGCCGTCGCGCTCGCTACGGACGATGGGTCCGGCCACCGCCGCGCTAGTCGGCGCTTCGCCGCAGGAAGGCCGGCGCCTCGATGTCCTCGTCCTCGGCGAGCCGCCTCGCTCGCTCGGTCTTTCGCCGCAGGAACGCCGGGACGTCCATTTCGTCCTCGAAGGGCGACATGAACTCCTCGGGCCGGGCCAGCTCTTCTGCGAGCGGCTCGAGCGCGACCGGCTGCACCAGGACAACGGGCTCGGGCTCAGCCACCGGTGCCGCCGGCTCCTCGAACAGATTCGACTGAAGGGCGGCCGGGGCCCCTTCGGCGGGGCGCGACGCCTCGCGCCGCAGCGGTGTCACGTTCGAGACGCCGTCCGCGTCGATGTCGCGGTCCCGGTCGGGGCTGCGGCGCATGCGGCCGTCGTCGAGCCCCGTGGCGATCACCGTGACGCGCAGCTCGCCCTCGCCGAGCCGCTCGTCGACGACCGCGCCGAAGATGATGTTCGCATCCTCGTGGGCGGCCTCCTGCACGAGCGTCGCCGCCTCGTTCACCTCGTACAGCGTCATGTCGGCGCCGCCCGTGATGTTGATCAGCACGCCTCGGGCGCCTTCGATCGAGAGGTCCTCGAGCAGCGGGCTCGAGATCGCGCAGCGCGCGGCCTCGGCGGCGCGCGCCTCGCCGCGGCCGATCCCGGTCCCCATGAGGGCCATCCCCATCTCGCTCATGATCGTGCGCACGTCGGCGAAGTCGAGGTTGATGAGGCCGTGGACCGTGATGAGATCCGAGATGCCCTTCACCGCGTTGTAGAGGACGTCGTCGGCGAGGCGGAAGGCGTCCTTCACGGTGGCGGACTTGCCGGCCAGGGCCAGCAGCCGGTGGTTCGGAATCGTGATCAGCGTGTCGACGACGCGGTGCAGCTCTTCGAGCCCCCGCTCGGCGTGGCGGCTTCGCACCCTGCCCTCGAACTGGAAGGGGCGTGTGACGACGGCGACCGTGAGCGCGCCCACCTCGCGTGCGATCTCGGCGACGATCGGCGCCGCGCCGGTCCCGGTTCCGCCGCCGAGGCCGGCCGTCACGAAGACCATGTCCGTTCCCGTGAGCAGCTCGCGCAGGCGGTCGCGGGCCTCGAGCGCCGCCGCGCGGCCCTTCTCCGGGTTCGCGCCGCAGCCCAGGCCCCGGGTCACCTCGGGGCCGAGCTGGAGCTTGACGGGGGCGCGGCTGTGCTGGAGGGCCTGGGCGTCGGTGTTGGCGACGACGAAGTCGACGCCGTCGAGCCCGGCGCGGATCATGGTGTTGAGCGCGTTGCCGCCGCCTCCTCCCACCCCGATCACCTTGATCGAGGCCTGCATCCGGGCGGTCTCTTCGAACTCGAGCAGATCGTCTCCGCTCTCGCCCTCCGGCCCGAGCTCGAGAAAGTCCGGCCGCTCGCCAGCGCGCGAGCCCGCTGCCCCCCTGCCGTGCTGCTCGCCCCGCGGACCGCGCGGGCGCCCGTCCTGCGCCATGACTCACCCCCCTGTGGATCGGCGCAAAATCTAACACGAACACAGCCGTTTTGTGTCAGTCGAGAGCGATCATTCCTCCTCGCCGAAGAACCACTCGCGCATCCGGGCCTTCACCCGCGCGAAGATCGACTCGTCGCGGATCCGGAAGCGGCTCTGGGCGCGCCGGCCGGTCTGCGAGACGCCGTACAGGACGAGCCCGACGCCGGTGGCGTACATCGGGCTGTGCACGACGTCCTGCAGGCCCGTGACGTGCATCGGCGTGCCGCAGCGAACCGGCGTCTCGAAGATCTCCTCGGCCAGCTCGACCATGCCTTCGAGAGACGCGCAGCCGCCGGTGAGGACCACGCCGGACGGGATCCGGTCGGCGAGACCCGCCTTCTCGATCTCCTGCCTCGCGAGCGAGAGGATCTCGTCGACGCGCGGCTCGATGATCTCGCACAGGATCTTGCGCGAGACCTCGCGCGGGCGGCGCCCGCCGACGCTCGGGACGGTGAGCACGTCGTCGCTCGCGAGGAAGCGCGCCGCCGCGACGCCGAACTTCTTCTTGATCGCCTCGGCCTGCTCGAAGGGCGTTCGCAGCCCGACCGCGATGTCGTTCGAGATGTGGTAGCCGCCGAGCGCGAGCACGGAGGTGTGCTTGACCGACCCGCCCGAGAAGACGGCGACGTCGGTCGTTCCGCCTCCGATGTCGAGCAGGCACACGCCGAGGTCGCGCTCGTCGTCGGCGAGCACCGCTTCGCCGGACGCGAGCGGCTCGAGGACGATGTCGATCACGTTGAGCCCGGCCTTGTTGCAGCACTTGACGATGTTCTGCGCGCTCGTGACGGCGGCCGTCACGATGTGGATCTTCGCCTCGAGGCGAACTCCGCTCATCCCGCGCGGCTCGCGGATCCCTTCCTGGTCGTCGACGATGTACTCCTGCGGGATCACGTGGATGACCTCGCGGTCCATCGGGATCGCGACGGCCTTCGCGGCGTCGAACACGCGCTTCAGGTCGCCCTCGCGCACCTCGCGGTCCTTCACCGCGACGATGCCGTGCGAGTTGAAGCTCCGGATGTGCCCGCCCGAGATGCCGGCGTAGACCGAAGAGATCTCGCAGTCGGCGACGACCTCGGCCTCCTCGACGGCCTTCTTGATCGACGAGACGGTCGCGTCGATGTCGACGACGACGCCCTTGCGAAGGCCGCGCGACGGATGCGTTCCCATCGCGACGATGTCGAGCCCGCGGTCGGTCCGTTCGGCGACGATCGCGCAGATCTTCGTGGTTCCGATGTCGAGGCCGACGACGAGATCTTCCCGTTCCTTGCGAGCCATCCTCTCACCCCCCTCGAGAGGACCGCCGCCCTGCTACAGGCGGCGGCCGGTGGACGGAGACGCTCCCCCCGCGGGCGTCCCCGAGGCGTGCTGCGCCGCTTCGGGCGGCGCCGCGCTTCGCAGGACCGCGCGGTCCGCGAAGCGCAGATCGATGACGGAGGCCCCGGCCGTGTCGGGCAGCGCGGCGGCGCGCAGGCGCTCGAGTCGGCGGAGCTTGTCGGACAGGTCGCCGTGGCCGAGGACGACGCGCGCACGCAGCCCGGCGACGAGCAGCGAGAGGCCGTCGGGATCGGGCGGGGGCGCGACGTGGATCTCCGCGCCCTCGGCGAGCGTCGTCCCGCGCAGCGCGAGCGCGAGCGCCGCGCCGCGTGCGAGCTCGGTCGTCGCGACGCGCTCGGAGATCGGGTGCGGCGCGACCAGCCACGGGAGCGAGGCGACGTCGTCGGGAGAGGCCGGAGCGAAGGGAAGGCCGGTCACGTCGACGAGCCAGGGCGGGCCGTCCGCGGCGGTCGCGGCGGCGAGCGGCTCGCGCTCGACGACCGAGACGATCACGACCGACGGCGGGACGCGCACCACGCGCGCGCGCTGGATCCAGGGATGCGCTTCGACGAGCGCGCGAACGGTCTCGACATCGACGTCCGGAAGCGGAGTTCCGGCGGTGAGCCCGCTCGCGGCGACGATGTCGGCGGCGCTCGCGCGGCGGTTGCCCTCGACCGAGATCGTCTCGAGCGCGAGCGCCTCGTCGAGTCGCGAGGCGCCGAGACGAACCACGCCGCTGCGGACGGCCAGCGCCGAGATCCCGAAGGCTGCGGCCAACGCGACGCAGGCGAGCAGGACCCGCGCGCGGAGCGTGAGGCGCCGGCGCGGCTTCGCCTGCCCGCGCCGCGCGCTGCGGTCGAGCCACTGGTTGCGATCGCGCGGCGCCCTCGCGTCGCGCAGCCCGGTCTCGGCCGGCAGCCTCATGCGGCCCTCCCGACGACGCGCACCTCCGGCGCGAGCTCGATGCCGAAGCGCTCGAGAACGGCGGACTTCGCCCGTTCCATGAGCGCGAGGACGTCGGCCGCGGTGGCGCCGCCGCGGTTCACGATGAAGTTCGCGTGCAGCGTCGAGATCTCCGCGCCGCCCACGCGCGCGCCCTTCAGCCCCGCGGCCTCGATCAGCCGCCCGGCGAAGTCGCCGGGCGGGTTTTCGAAAACCGATCCGCACGAAGGAACGTCGAGCGGCTGCGTCGCCGCCCGCCGCGCCCGAAGGCGCTCTACCTCGGCGCGCACGGCCGCGGGGTCGGCCTTCGTGACGCGAAGCAGCGCCGAGACGACGACGGCGCCCGGAGCGAGGCCGGCGAGGCCGCGGTAGCGCGGGCGCAGCTCGGCCGGCCCGAGCGTCTCGATCGTCGTTCCGTCGCCGCTCGCGACCTCCGCCTCGATGAGCGCGTCCTTCAGCTCGCGAACGCCGATGCCGGCGTTCATCGCGGTCCACCCGCCTGCGCTGCCGGGAATGCCGGCGCCGAACTCGAGGCCCGAGAGCCCGTGGCGGATGCAGTAGCCGGTGAGCGTCGCGTGCGAGACGCCGGCCTCGACGCGCAGCGCGCCGGCGGGCTTCTCCTCGATCCCGCGAAGGCGCCCGAGCTGGACGACGACGCCGGTGATCCCGCCGTCGCGGACGAGCGTGTTGAAGCCGGATCCGAGCACGTGATGCGAGAGCCCAGCCGCTGCGCAGAGCCGCAGCAGGCGGAGCAGCTCGTCGCGGTCGGCGGGCTGGGCGAGCGCATCCGCCGGCCCGCCGATGCGAAGCG
>JABLTH010041819.1_pt1 | contig 10547 bp, 12 predicted proteins | sample 7875711 | NCBI WGS metagenome assembly JABLTH01 (sample SAMN14941262, study PRJNA633318) | bioreactor metagenome | isolation source: bioreactor | place: China | collected 2019-03-05 | reverse complement strand
TGCGAGGTGTTCGGCGGCCGGATTGGCGCGCCGACCCGGGCCGACGTGCTGGCAAGGATGTCGTCGTAGACAGGCAAACCAGACGTCGGTCAGGTCAGCTTTCTGTTGAAACCGGCAACAGCACCGGGCTCACCAGACATTTTCGCCACAAACCGACTCTGGGCTGAATCGACCATTCAGCCCAATTCGAATGCGGCTTTTGCGAAAAAGCTGATCGCTATTCCGCCTTGATGTTGCGCTTCTTGACGATGGCGCCCCAGCGAGCACTTTCAGACGCGAGCTGCGCGCCAAAATCTGCTGCCGTTCCCGGCGACGCCGTCAGGCCGTCGCTCTCAAGATTGGACTCCATCGACTTGGCGCCCATCGTCTCGTTGACCGCTTTGTTAAGCTTGGCGACGATGTCAGCCGGCATGCCTTTGGGGCCGATCAGACCGTGCCAGTTGACGACTTGATAGTCCTTGTAGCCAAGCTCCATCGCGGTCGGCACATCGGGCAGGGCTGGCAGTCGCTTCGGCGTGCTGACCGCGAGTGCGCGCAGCTTGCCGCCCTTGACGTGCGGAATTGTGGACGCCACGGTGCCGAACACGATCTGCGTGTTGCCAGCGATGGTGTCAGTCAGTGCGGGCGAGGTGCCTTTGTACGGAACATGGACGACGTCAATGCCGGCCTGGTCCATGAAATATTCGCTCGCCACATGGGTGATGCTGCCGCTGCCGGCCGATGCGTATGAGAGCTTGCCCGGCTGCTTTTCGCCAGATCAACCAGCTCCTTGAGCGTCTTTGCGGGCAGCGACGGCGTGACGGCGATGATGAACGGCCCGCGCGCCAACTGCGCGATCGGCGTGATGTCCTTCAGCGAGTCGAACGGCACCTTGTAGACAAACGGATTGACCGTGTAGCTGGCGGCGGTGAGCATCAGCGTGTAGCCGTCAGCCGGCGACTTCACGGCGATCTCGGCACCGAGGTTGCCGCCAGCGCCTGGCTTGTTCTCAACGATGAACGGCTGGCCGAGTTTTTCAGTCAGCTGCTTGGCCAGCAGTCGCCCCATGAAGTCCGATCCTCCACCGGGTGCAAACGGCACGATGATCTTGACCGGTTTGTTCGGATAGCTGGCTGCGTCCTGGGCGTGCCCGGCCACTGCAGCTGTGGCGAATGCAACAGCCAGCGCGGTGCGGGAAAACAGTCGGGCAAAGCGATTCATCAAGTTCCTCCTGAAACAACTTGGTATCTGACATGCGAAAAAGCACGCGCCAAGGCGCGTGGCAACCTTCGCAGTGTCACCCATTCAGTGGTCAGTTAGCTGTCAGGCGCCGTGGTGATGACAAGTTGATGCCTCGATGGGCAATCAGGGCACAAGAGGCAAAGCGTCAGACGCGCTCCAGAATGACCGCAATGCCCTGCCCCACGCCAATGCACATGGTGCACAGCGCGTAGCGGCCACCCGTGCGATGCAGCTGGTTCACCGCCGTGGTCGCCAGCCGTGCGCCGGACGCGCCGAGCGGGTGCCCCAGCGCGATGGCGCCGCCGTTCGGATTGACGCGGACATCATCGTCGGCCACGCCAAGCTCCCGCAGCACTGCAAGTCCCTGCGCGGCGAATGCCTCGTTGAGCTCGATCACGTCCATCTGACCGATGCTCAGGCCGGTCTGCGCCAGCACCTTCTTCGTAGCGGGTGCCGGGCCGATGCCCATGATGCGCGGTGGCACACCTGCCGTGGCCATGCCCACCACCCGCGCGCGTGGGGTGAGATTGTGCGTTTTCAGCGCTGCCTCCGATGCCACCAGAATGGCGCAGGAACCGTCGTTGACGCCGCTGGCATTGCCGGCGGTCACCGTGCCATCGGGTCGCACTACGCCTTTCAGTTTGGCCAGCGCTTCCAGTGACGTGTCGCGCGGGTGCTCGTCCTTGCTGACGATGATCGGATCGCCCTTTTTCTGCGCGATCGTCACCGGCGTGATTTCACCGTCGAAGAAGCCGCTTTTCTGCGCCGCCACCGCCTTCTGCTGCGACGCCAGCGCCATGCGATCCTGCGCTTCCCGCTCGATCTTGTAGTCGGTGGCGACGTTTTCTGCGGTTTCCGGCATCGAGTCGACACCGTACTTTTCCTTCATCAGCTTGTTGATGAAGCGCCAGCCGATGGTGGTGTCATACACCGCATTGCTACGGGAAAACGCCGATTCCGCCTTCGGCATCACGAACGGCGCCCGGCTCATGCTCTCGACGCCACCAGCGATCATCAGGCCCGCCTCGCCCGCCTTGATCGCGCGCGCGGCGGTGCCCAGCGCATCGAGGCCGGAGCCGCACAGGCGGTTGATGGTGGCACCCGGTATGCCCTGCGGCAGCCCGGCGAGCAACAGCGCCATGCGCGCCACATTGCGGTTGTCCTCGCCGGCCTGGTTGGCGCAGCCATAGAGCACATCGTCGATCGCGGCCCAATCAAGGTTCGGGTGTTTCGCCATCAGCGCGCGCAGCGGCACGGCGCCGAGATCATAAGTTCGCACCGACGACAGCGAGCCGCCATAGCGGCCAATGGGGGTACGCAGGGCATCGACGATGTAGGCTTGGGTCATGGCAGTAGCTCGTTCAAAAAGTGGTGAGTAGTCAGGCGACAAATGAGAGGCCGGAGCGCGCTTCCAGCTCGCTACGCGACAGGCCGTCAACGGTTTCGATCAGCGCAAAGCCGTTGGCGGTGACATCAACGACCGCGAGGTCCGTGTAGACACGGGTCACACAGGCAAGTCCAGTCAGCGGATAACTGCAGCGTTCGACCAGTTTGCACTGGCCATCTCGGGTGAAATGTTCCATCATCACCCAGGTCTGCTTGGCGCCAACGGCCAGATCCATCGCACCGCCCACCGCCGGAATATCGTCGGCATTGCCTGTGTGCCAGTTGGCCAGATCACCGTTTGCTGCGACCTGAAAGGCACCGAGCACGGAAATATCGAGGTGTCCCGCGCGCATCATCGCAAATGAGTCAGCGCTGTGAAAGTACGAGCCGCCGCGCAAGAGCGTCACCGGTTGCTTGCCGGCATTGATCAGATCAAAGTCCACCTCATTGGGCACCGGCGCCGGCCCCATACCGAGCAGGCCGTTCTCGCTCTGCAGGATGATTTCGCGATCAAGTGGCAGGTGGTTGGCCACCAGCGTCGGCATGCCGATGCCAAGGTTCACGTAGGCGCCGTCGGGCATGTCACGCGCGATGCGCGCAGCGAGCTGGTCACGGCTGAGGCGCTGGTAACTCATGCCGCCATCTCCATCCGCTGCACTTCGACAATACGCTGCACGAAGATACCGGGCGTCACCACGTGCTCGGGATGGATGTCACCGAGCGGCACCACCTCGTGCACCGAAGCGATCGTCACAGTCGCCGCCATCGCCATCAGCGGACCAAAGTTGCGTGCTGACTTGCGATAGGTAAGGTTGCCCCAGCGATCGCCCAGCTCGGCCTTGATCAACGCGAAGTCGGCGCGGATCGGCGACTCGTAGACATACATCTGGCCGTCAATCTCGCGCACTTCCTTGCCGGCGGCGAGCGGCGTACCGTAACCCACGCGGGTAAAGAAGCCACCGATCCCGGCGCCGGCAGCGCGGATGCGTTCGGCCAGATTGCCCTGCGGCACCAGCTCCAGCTCAACCTTGCCGGCTCGATACAGCCCGTCGAACACGTAGGAGTCGGCCTGCCGCGGAAACGAGCAGATCACTTTGCGCACCCGCCCTGCCTTGAGCAGTGCGGCGATTCCGGTTTCGCCATTGCCAGCATTGTTGGCCACGATAGTGAGATCACGCGCCCCCTGGACAATCAGGCCATCAACCAGCGCAACCGGCATGCCGGCCCCGCCAAAGCCACCAATCATTACGGTGGCACCATCCGGAACATCCGCAACCGCCGTTGCGACCGAAGCTTGCGTTTTGTCGATCATGCAACGATTGTAGAAGTCGCGTTTCGATTGCCCGCTCGAAAGTGCCATTGGCGACTCGCCGGCAATCGCCAATGAAGAAAAGGCCCGCCGAAGCGAGCCTTTTTTGTGTCAGCGACTGGTGATCAGCGCTTGTTCAGCATCGGCAGCGTTTGCGTCACTACCTGCTTGCCATCCTTCACTTCGACCAGGAAGCTCTCACGGTCGATGTCACCCTTGTCATCGAAGCAGACGTCGAGCAGGATGCCGGGGTTGTCCTTGACCTTGAAGCAGGCATTCTTCATTGCGGCAGCAATCGCTTTGCCATCGGTGCTCTTGGCCTTTTCGATCGCGGCTTTCAGCATGTAAGCGGAGAAGTAGCCTTTGATGCCGTTGTGATCCGGCTTGGTCTTGTACTCTTTCTCAAATTTGGCCCCGAAGTCCTTGAACATCGGCGCGTCAGCGGTCAGGCCTACGTGACCACGCACGCCGTTGGCTGCCGAGCCGGCGAGCTCAATCACCTTGGCGCCCATCAGGGTGGTTTCACCAACCATCGGCTTGTCATAGCCCTGTTTGCGCAGCTCTTTCAGCAAGCGAGCTGATTCTTCCTCGTTGAGGTAGGCGAACAGCGCATCAGCGTTGGCCTGCTTGGCACGCAGCACGGCAGAGGACATGTCAACCTGGCCCGGATCGGTGGAAATATCGGCCGCAACCTTGACATTGCGGGCACCGAGTTCCTTGATGATCGCATCACGACCACCCTTGCCGAAGTCATTGTTGACAAACACCACGGCGACCGACTTCGCCTTGAGATCATTGGCCAGATAGTTCGCCACTTTCGGCATGCCCATCGCCTGATTGAACGAGGAGCGGAAGATGTACGGATTGCCCTGGGCCGTCACATTCGACGCCTCACCACCAGTGAAGTTGGGGATATTGGCCTTCTGGCTCTCGGTCTGGCTGACCAGAATGGAACCGGAGAATACCGGGCCAAAAATGGCGGTGACTTTCTCGTCGATCGCCTTAACGGTCATCGCCTTGGCAATGGCCGGCTGCGACTGGGTATCCATCTCAATCGCTTCAATCTTCCTGCCCATCACGCCGCCGGCGGCATTGATTTCGTTGATCGCCAGCTTGGCGCCGTTGCGATACATGGTGCCGGCAGCGGTGCCGCCGCCCGACAGCTCAACCACTTGAGCAACTTTGATGTTCTGCGCGTAGGCCGATGCCGCCAGCAGCGCCGCAGTGAGGCCCATTGCCCGGGCGAGTTTGATATTCATGGTCTTCCTCCAGTAAAAGTGTCTTGACGACGATTGGTAACGTAACGAATTTCGACTGGACGACAGGGTGTTCCCTGATGTCCAAGGTACTGCCACTAACCCTAGCTTTTGGCGTGACCGCCCAGAAACAGCCGGTTCAGATTCGGGTCGTTCAGCAACTCCGCCGCCGGGCGATCCACCGCCAGACGGCCCATTTCCAGCGCCAGGGCACGATCAGAAAACTTGAGTGCAGTGCGTACATTCTGCTCCACCATCAGCACGCTTTTGCCAGAGTCGGCCAGCTTGCGCAGCAGTTGCATGACATCCTGCACGATGATCGGCGCCAGTCCGATGGACGGCTCGTCGATCAGAATCACCTCCGGTTTGACCAGCAGCGCGCGACCGATTTCGAGCTGCTTCTGCTCGCCGCCGGAGAGCGACGCGGCCCTGGAATCGATGCGCTGCTTGAGGCGAGGAAACAGCACCATTACCTCGTCAATGCGCTCGCGCAGCAGTTTCTTGGGCAATTGCAGGCCACCCAGTTCGAGGTTGTGCAGCACACTCAACGAGCCAAACAGGTTGCGCCCCTGCGGTACGAAGGCCATGCCCTCACCGAGCAGTTGCCGTGGCGTGCGGCCATTGATCAACTTGCCCCCGAATCGGATCTCGCCGGAGCGAGGTGTCAGCATGCCGAACAGTGTTTTCAGCACCGTCGACTTGCCGGCGCCGTTGGGGCCGATCAGCAGTGTGATCTCACCCTTGCGCGCGTCCAGCGTCAGTTCGTTGAGGATGGTTAGATGGGTATAGCCAGCAACGACGCCGTCAAACTGGATCAGCGATTCACTCGGCGAAGCGAGGGAAGCGGGATTAGTTGCCAAGGTAAGCCTCCAGCACTTCACGGTTGTTCTGGATTTCTTCGGGCTTGCCGACGGCCAGCACTTTGCCTTCGACCATGCAGACGATGCGGTGGCAGAGCTTCATGACAAAGTCCATGTTGTGTTCGATCACGACGAAGCTACCGCCCTGCTTTTTGTTCAGTTCGACCAGCAGCTCGCGCAGCCCGTCAACCAGCGAAGGATTGACGCCGGCGCAGGGCTCGTCGAGCAGCACCAGACGCGGCGCCGGCATGAAAGCCATGGCGATATCCACCAGCTTCTGCTGCCCGTACGACAGGCTGCCGGCGGGCAAATCGGCTACGTGCTTGAGCCGGAACATCTCGATCATTTCGTCGGCCCGCTCGCGCAGACCGTTGTCCGGCGGTGCAAACATGCGGCCCCAGAAGGTACCGTGAAATTCCTGCGCTGCGGCAATCAGGTTGTCGCGCAGCGACAGCTTGCCGAACACCTGCAGGTTCTGAAAGGTACGACCGATGCCAAGGCGCGACATTTCCAGCGGCGAGTTGCCGGAGATGTTCACGCCTTCAAACTCGACGCGACCGCTGTCCGGCTTGATCTGGCCGAGAATCGAATTGAACAGCGTCGTCTTGCCGCTGCCATTGGGACCGATCACGCCAAGAATTTCACCAGGCTCGACGTTGAAGCTGACACCGCTGACCGCCTGAATGGCGCCGTAGCTCTTCTTGATGTCATGAACTGAAAGGATGCTCATGCTGCCTCCACCGTGCCTTTGCCGGCTGCCGCTGCAGCGCGTTCCGACAGCTCTTTCTGCTTCGCCTCCCGCTTGGCCTTGCGCAGCAGCAGCGCTTCGCGCAACGAAAGCAGTCCGCCCGGCAGCCAGATCATCATGATGACGGCCGCGAAGCCAAACACGGCGAGATACCAGTCCTTCAGGAAGCGCAAATATTCGGGTAGCAGCAGTGCGATCGCGGCGCCGAGCACTGGCCCGTAGAAGCGTCCTGAGCCACCCACGACCACCATCATCAGGAACAGGAGCGAGTTGGCAATGCCGAACGGTGCCGGTTCGATGAAGTTCACCAGCGGCGCGAACAGCGCCCCGGCGATACCGGCATAGGCGGCGCCGATCGCGAACGACATCAGCGTGTAGGCGGTGATATTCACGCCCGTACTTTCCGCGCGAATCGGGTTGTCGCGCAACGCCGCGAACGCCCGTCCCCACGGCGAGCGCAGCAGCGCAGCCAGCGCGGCACCAGCGACCAGCGTAATCAGCAGCACCAGAAAGTAGAACGCCAGATTGCCTTCAAAGGAAAAGCCGAACAGTTCAGGGCGCTTGATGTTCTGGATACCGAAGGTACCGCCAGTCAGCCATTCTTCGTTGCGGAAGAACAGCACTAGCAACAGATTGAAGCCCAGTGTCGCAAAGCCCAGATAGTGCAATTGCACGCGCAATGCCGGGAAACCGATGACCAGCCCGAGCACGAAGCAAAGCACAATCGCGACCGGACTGGCCAGCCAGAACGAGAAGCCCGCCTTCATCATGATGGCGACGGTATACGCCCCCACTCCCATGAATCCGGCATGGCAAAGCGACTTGAGGCCGGCGTAGCCGACAGTCAGGTTGAGTCCCATTGCAGCGATGATGTAGACAAGCCACAGCGTCAGCAGATAGAGCCCGTACGTTTTGAGCAGCGCGGGCGCGATCGCCAGTGCGGCGACGGCAACCGCGAGAAAGGCCAGATGCTGTTTTGACATCGTCAGACCTTCCTTTCCTGCGGTGTGCCAAGCAAACCGTCCGGCTTGACCAGGATCACGGCGAGAAACAGCAACAGCGCGACACCATCCTTGTACGCCGGCGTGATGTAGGCACCCGCCAGATTTTCGAGCACACCGACCAGCACACCGCCCAGCAGTGCACCGCGCGAATTGTTGAAGCCGCCAATGATCGCCGCGAAGAACGCCTTCAGGCCGATGTTGTCACCCATGTCGAACTTGGCGAGATAGGTCGGCGTAATCAGCAGCGCCGTCACGCACACCAGAATGGCGTTGATCGCAAACGTGTAGAAAATCATCCGCTTGACGTTGATGCCCAGCGCTTCGGCGGAGAAGGTGTTCTGCGCCACCGCCTGCATGGCACGACCGGTAATCGTCCGGTTCAGGAACGTCTGCAGGCCAACCACCATCAGCCCGGCAAACACCAGCGCTCCGACGTCTGCATACGACACGGTGACGCCTGCCAGCTTGAACACTTCATCGCCAAAGATGCTCGGAAATGGATGCGGCTCGGCGCTGTAACCCGCCTTGACCAGCGACTTGAGGCCAATCGACAGACCCAGGGTCGCCACCACCACGGCGACGACACCGCTGCCGCGCATCGGGTCAACAATCCAGCGTTTGAACGCGGCACCGAGCACCACGACCGACAGTGCGACCGCGACGATGAACGATGCCCACAGCGGCAAGCCGAACGACATGCCGATCAGCATGGCAAACGCTGGCAGCATGACGAACTCGCCCTGCGCAAAATTGATGGTGCCAGCGGCCTGCCAGAGCAGCGTGAAGCCGAGGGCGGCCATCGCATAGATCGCCCCCGTGGCCACGCCGCTCAGCAGGAGCTGCATGAAATCAGTCATGTAAATCCTCCTTGGTGTTCTTAGCGGCTGCCACGAACCAGTGTCCGCGGCAGACTGCGCCGTTCGCTCTGCGCCGCCACCCACATGGCGGCGTCTCGGGCGCGCTGCGCCACGATGTCGACGGGCATCTGCAGGTAGTCGTCGTTGAAGACTTCAAAACTCCAGTCGCCGCGGTAGCCGGAACGATCAATCATGCGGATCATGCGTGACAGCTCTGCGCTGTGCACTCCCTCGCCGGGGAACACACGCAGGTGGCGCGCCGTCTCGATGCGTTCTTCCGGCGTGCGAACGGCCTTCCACAGAAAATCCGACAACTGCACGAAGGCGATACGTTCGCCCGGAATGGTGGCCAGCGCATCGAAATTGGTGCCATTGAGGCCGCAGTTGGCCAACACATGAAAGGCGTCGATGCAGACACCGAGATTGGCGCGATCAGCACGCTGCACAATCTCCCAGGACAACTCGAAGTCGCTGACGTGACGGCCCCACGACAGCGCTTCATAGCCAACCCGGATGCCGAGCGGCGTCGCCAGCATGGCAACCTTGCGCAGGTCGGCGGCGATGTGGTCAACGTCGCCCGAAGCATGGGCAGATGTGGATGAGCAAATCAGCAAACGCTCGGCGCCGACGGCCTCGCACAGCTTGAGCATGGTCTTGACCGTTTCCACCTTGTAGCGGTGCAACGGCCCGGACAGGCCTTCGTAGTCACGCATTACCTGGATGCCATTGACGCGCAAACCGGAGAGCCGCACCTCGTTGAGCGCCGCCTCGTAACCATCGGGATGGCCCGCCAGATCCTTCGCCCACAGCGTGATCTGGCTGAAGCCCGCTGCGTTCGCTGCATCAAGCTTGCTTTCCAGCGAGCCCGGCAGGGTGATGGTGTCCATGGAGAAGTCGCCGAGATTCACGCGCTACTCCGTTGCGGGCAGATGGCTCTTGACGAACTCGAACGACGTCCCGCCCAGATAGGTGACGGCGCCACGATCACTGGTGTGCACCGAATCGCTCTCGACGAAATTGACGCCTCGCGCGCGCAACTGACTGACCAATGCCGTGATGTCAGGCGCACCAAAACCAACACGCGTGAGCTTTTCCTGCCACGCCAGCACGGCGGCCTGCTCCGGCGGTTCGACCAGCTGCAGATAGAACTGCAGACACGGGCTTTCCAGCAGCGTGCCTTTCGGCAGCACACCGAAATACTGCCCCTGGGGCAGCACCAGAAAGCCGAACAGCTCGCGGTAGAAGTCCACCCACTCGCGGGTACGGCCTTCCTCGATGGACTGCACGATGCCGAAGAAGTGCATGCCGGCGATCGCCGGGTGCGCTTCGGCCGCTGACGGCAGCTTCTTGAAATCAACGTCGTAGATCGAAAATTCCTGATAGCGATCGACGAAATAGATGATGCTGTCACCGACCCCCGAAATGCCGGGAATGTTGAGTTCCATCGCACCGACGCGCGGCACGATTGGCCATGCGCCCTTTTCCACGCAGTGTTCGTACGCTGCAGCGGCATCGCGCACACGCAGCGCGAAGGCCTTCAGACGTGGCGTCTGCGGTTCATCATCATCGCCGCCTGCGACACCGGCGACGGCCGGGTCGGCATTGACAATCACATTCATGCCGCCGGCGCGGTAGAGCACGATCTCACGGCTGCGATGACGGGCCACGGCAACGAAACCCAACTTTTCGAGTGCAGCGCCAAAGCTCTGCGGTTCATGTGTTGCGTATTCGACGTACTCGATGCCCGCTACGCCCAGAGGGTTGGCCGGGGGAGTCGTGCCGCTCTTTTGTTTGCTGACAGTTTCAGTCATTGCATGGATACCCTGTCATTTGTGCCTGTGCCAATTTTTCGAAGGGCAGCTGGCGAAGCTCATTTCGCCCCCTGCTACGCATTTGTTAAGCTTGC
>JABLTH010023459.1_pt1 | contig 10551 bp, 8 predicted proteins | sample 7875711 | NCBI WGS metagenome assembly JABLTH01 (sample SAMN14941262, study PRJNA633318) | bioreactor metagenome | isolation source: bioreactor | place: China | collected 2019-03-05 | reverse complement strand
CCCAGGCGCCCGACCGGGATCTGCGGCAGGATCTTGGCCTGCAGGATCTCGGCCGGCACATCGGTCACCATCTTGGTCGCCAGGTAGCCCGGTGACACCGTGTTGACGGTCACCCCCTTGCCGGCCAGTTCCAGCGCCAGGGATTTCGTGAAGCCATGCATGCCCGCCTTGGCCGCGGCGTAGTTGGCCTGGCCGAAGGCACCCTTGGAACCGTTGACCGAAGAGATATTGATGATCCGTCCCCAGCCGCGTGTGCTCATGCCGTCGGTGAAGGGCTTGGTCATATGGAAGACCGAATCCAGGTCGGTGCGCAGCACGTCGTCCCACTCCGCCTTCTCCATGCGCTTGAAGGTCCGGTCGCGCGTGATGCCGGCATTGTTGACGAGGATGTCGACCGTGCCGAAGCGCGCCAGGATCTCGCTGGCGCAGCGCTGGCAGTCGTCATAGTCGGCCACGTCGACACCGAAGGCGGCGAAGTCGCGGCCCTCCGCGCGCTGGCCGTCCAGCCACGCCTGCGCGTGATCGTTGCCGGGCGAGTGGGTCACGATGACGCGGTGGCCGGCGGCATGCAGGCGGGCGGCGATGGCCTCGCCGAGGCCGCCCATGCCTCCCGTCACCAGGGCGATGCGCGCATTCCGCTCATTCGCCACGGCGGCTCCTTGCGCGCGCCGCCGCTTCGTGGCCGGCCGCGCCGTTGCCATGCGCCGCGTTCGGCTGCAGGAAGGCATTGGTCAGCACCGAATTGAACTGGCCGAAGCGGTCGAACCACTCCTGCACCGGCGCGGGCATCGGCATCGCGAACTGCGGGCCGGCGGTGGCATTGCCCTGCAGTTTCTGCCAGCTATCGCCGGCTTCGCGCAGATGCTCGGCCAGTTCGGCCTGGTTGTGGCTGGCCAGCGCCGTGTATTCCTCGCAGAGGCGCGTGTACTGCTCGGTCTGCTGGCGCATCAGCGCCGCCGGCAGCGCCGCCAGGTCGGCGACGGTGCCGGCGTGCGATACCTCGTTGACGATTTCCTTCGAGCCGGCGATGGCCTGGTCGACCGCCTTGAGCTGGAACGCCAGCAGGCGCTGCTGGCGCTCCAGCATCAGCAGGGTGCCGCGTAGCGCAGCCTGCATGCCGGTGCGGAATACTTCCAAGGGAATGTCGTTGGGATTTGCCATGGAGGCCTCCTGGTTGGCTTGGCGACGTGGACGGGGCATTGCGCGGCGGCGATGCCGCCGTGGCGCATGGCCGCATGCCCCGGAGGGCGCGGGCCGCGTGGTAAGGAATGACTCATTCTAGGCAGTGTGGCCGGCGGCGGATTGATACGTATCAATTTCATTGCCAAGGAGCGGCACCGCACGGCGTGGCAAGGCGCGGATCGCGGCAGAAGGCGCCGCCAGCCCGAAGAAAGAGGGGAATGCCACAAGCTACGCGGCAGGGTGCGGCGAGGTGCGGCGAGGTGCGGGGGCGTCGGCCGGCTTGATGTGTATCAAGCTCGTGCCGGGCGCAATGCCTAGACTATCGGCAAGGTGCGCGCCGCGCAGGTAAGGTTCCGCCCGTCCCGGGCCGCGCGCCGCGTTGCAGCCACCCGCGTTGCGGCCACTTATCCAACGCTTCGGCAAGGCAGGACAGACATGGAAAACACCGTCATCGTCTTCTACTCGCGCACCGGTACCACGCGCCAGGTGGCCGAGCAGCTGGCGGCCCAACTCGGCGCCGAGGTCCATGAGGTGCGTGACGTGCGCAGCCGCGCCGGCCTGGCGGGAGACGTGCGCTGCGTGGTCGATAACCTGCTGCAACGCCATGTCGCCTACGCCTACGACGGCCGGCCGCTCGCGGCTTATGACCAGGTGGTGCTGCTCACGCCGATCTGGATCGGCCGGCTGGCCGCGCCGATGCGCAGTTTCCTCGCCGACCAGGGGCGCGTGCAGGGACGGCTCGCGGTGGTCTGCCTGATGGCCTCGCGCGGCGCTTTCAACGCCATCGAGGAAGTGGCGCGGCTGAGCGGCAAGGTGCCGCAGCCGGTGCTGGCCCTGCTGCAACGCCAGGTGCAGACGGGCGAGGCGCGCGAGATCCTGGATGGCTTCGTCGGCCAGATCGCGGCCGCCGCGCAGGCGGACGGCGGCGCACGGCGCGCCTGGCTGTCGCCGCACGAGGCCTGAGCCTGGCGCCGGCCTGACCGCCGCGGCCTCCCTTCGCACGGATGGCGATGCAACTCCGCTTCCTCGGTGCCACCGATACCGTGACCGGCTCGAAGTATGTGCTGGAAACGGGTGATCGCCGCGTCATGATCGACTGCGGCCTGTTCCAGGGCTACAAGGCGCTGCGCCTGCGCAACTGGGACCCGCTGCCGCTCGACCCTGCGAGCCTGGACGCGGTGGTGCTGACCCATGCCCACCTGGACCACAGCGGCTACCTGCCGTTGCTGGTGCGCCGGGGTTTCCGCGGACGTGTCTACTGCACCGAAGGCACGGCACGGCTGTGCGAGATCCTGCTGGCAGACAGTGCGCGGCTGGCCGAGGAAGACGCGCACGACGCCAACCGGCACGGCTACTCCAAGCACAAGCCGGCGCTGGCACTGTATGGTATGGCCGACGCCGCGCGCGCGCTGCGGCATCTGCAGCCGACCGGATTCGGCGCGCGCTTTCCCGTCGCACGGGGGATCGAGGTGGAATTCCGCCATGCCGGCCACATCATCGGCGCCGCCATCGTCGTGCTCCACGTCGACGGCCGGCGCCTGGTGTTCTCCGGCGACCTCGGCCGCCAGCACGACGTGGTGATGCAGGCGCCGGAGACCGTGGGCGAAGGCGACTGCCTGCTGGTCGAATCCACCTACGGCAACCGCCAGCACAGTACCGAGGACCCGCTCGACACCATCTCGCGCATCGTCGAGCGCACCGCCGCCCAGGGCGGCACGCTGCTGATCCCGACCTTCGCGGTCGGGCGCGCGCAGAGCCTGCTGTACTGCCTCCACCGCCTGCAAGTGCAGGGCCGCCTGCCCGATGTGCCGGTCTACCTGAACAGCCCGATGGCGCGCGACGCCACCCAGGTGTTCTGGCTGCATCAGGACGAACTGCGCATCGGCCGGGCCGAATGCAATGCGGCCTGCTCGCTGCCCATCTATGTGCGCAGCGTGGAAGAGTCGATCCGCCTGAACGAGAATCGCGCCGCCAAGATCATCCTGGCCGGCAGCGGCATGGCGACCGGCGGACGCATCCTGCATCACCTGGAGGCTTTCGGGCCGGACCCGCGCAACTGCATCCTGCTGTCGGGCTTCCAGGCCGGCGGCACGCGCGGGGCGGCGCTGGCCGGCGGCGCCCGCTTGCTGCGTATCCACGGCAAGGAAGTGCCCATCAACGCCAATGTCGAGCAGTTGACCAGCCTGTCCGCGCATGCCGATGCCGACGAGATCCTGGCCTGGCTGCGCGGCTTCGCCAGGGCACCGCGGCGCACCTTCATCGTCCATGGCGAGCCGGATGGCGCCGATGCGCTGCGCCAGCGCATCGAACACGAACTAGGCTGGCCCGTGACGATGCCCGAATACCGGGGCGTCTATCCGCTCGAGTGAGCCAAGGTGCCCGGCGCCGCATCGAGCGTCGAGGCGACAGCGTTGCGGCCGCCGCGCTTGGCCGCGTAGAGCAGGGCGTCGGTGCGCTTGAGCAGCGCATCCAGTCCTTCGCCGTCCTCGAGCGCGGCCACGCCGAAGCTGGCCGTCACGCGCTCCGACGCCGGCAGCATGGGCCACGGCATGGTTTCGAACGCGCGGCGCAGCCGCTCGGCCAGGCTGCCGGCGCCCGCGGCGTCGGTGTCCGCCAGCAGCACGGCGAACTCCTCTCCGCCGATGCGGGCGGCGACGTCGCGCTGGCGCACGCATTGGGCGATGACCGCGCCGAAGCCCGCCAGCACGGCATCGCCGGCGGTGTGGCCGTAGGCATCATTGATGCGCTTGAAGTGATCGATGTCGGCCAGCACCAGGCTCAGCGGCCGGCCGCCGCGCGGCGGGATGGCCTGCCGCGCCAGGTTCTCGAAGCCGCGGCGGTTGCGCAGTTGGGTCAAGGCGTCGGTGTCGCGCTCGCTGCGCAGCGCATCGAAGACGTCGGACACCGCTGCCGCGAAGATGGCCAATGACAGCGCCACATTGAGCAGAGCCTGGCCCAACAGGAAGAAGAGCCAGTACGGCGCCTGGCTGAAGGCGCAGGGATCCTTCCCGATCGGTGACAACAGGTTCAGCACCAGGCGCGGCACGAAGCTGAAGGCGAACAGCAGGAAGATCCAGTACAGCACGCGGTCGACCTGACGGCCATGGCGCAGCTTGCCGAGCCGGGCCGCGCCGCTCAGCAGGACCAGGGCCGCGGCACCGTTGTGGATGTAGGTGCGCGCCACCACGTGGGGATCGATGAAGTGGAAATAGGCCAGGGCGGCAAGCTGCAGCAGCGCCACCGCCAGCACCGGCACCGCATCGAAGCGTGCCCCGGCGCGCAACAGCATGCCCCGTTGCAGCAGTACCGTGCTGCAGGCATAGAGCAGGCCCGCGGGCATGGTGTTCCAGGCGAAGTCGCGCGGCGGCCAGAATACCTGGGAGGTGGCGGCCAGTCCGTAGAGGAAGAAGGCAGCGCACACCGACAGCAGATAGCGGTGCGTGCGCTGGCAGGCCCACGCCACCAGACAGCATGAGGAGAAGATCAGCGCGACCGCTGGATTCCCGAGCGCCAGAGCCTGGCCGGTGCAAAGCAACACGATGGCTCCCGTCCCCGTATTCCCGAATTTCCGTTGACCCGTATTTGTGCGCGCGTTGGCGCGTCTGTTCTGCTCGCCCGGCTTGCGGCTGCCGGGCGAGAGGTCGATCCGGTACGTGCGCGGTGCCGCCCGGTCTCGGCCATGCACGGCATTCTAGCGGCATGTGCCACTTCCGTTGCACCACCTCGGCGCCGGAACGGTAAGGAATGGCAAACGATGGTAAGAGCCGGGCGCGAAATTGCTTGTTTTACCCCCTGTTGGAGGGGTATGCAACGAATGGGGCCGGCGCAGCGACGGCCGCCGGCGTCCGATGACGGGCTACCAGCGCGACAGCTTGGCCAGGATGGAAGCTGGAAGCGCGGATATTGTCGACGTGCCCGGCCGTGCGCGCCGCGGCATCGGCGGTGTCGCCGCGCGCGAGCGCATCGATCATGGCGAGGTGTTCGCGGCAGACCGGCTCCAGCCGGCGCTCCAGCCGCTTGAGCGAGAACATGCGGGTCTTGCGCCGAAGCTCGGCGATGCTGGCGGGGCCGCGCATCGTCCATAATCCCATGCCAAACGCGGCGCGCCCGGGCCGCAGCGCATCCGACCATTGTTCCGGCCACCGGTCGACAAGCCATCCGATCACCTATCCGACAACCAGAACGAGGATCCTCCAGCATGCAATCCGTCTTCCATCTCGCCTTCAACGTCACCGATCTCACCGAGGCACGCCGCTTCTACGGTGACGTGCTGGGCTGCCGCGAAGGCCGCAGCACCGAGACCTGGGTCGACTTCGACTTCTTCGGCCACCAGATCTCGCTGCACCTGGGCCAGCCTTTCCAGACCGCGCGCACCGGCCACGTCGGCGACGCGCTGGTGCCGATGCCGCACTTCGGCATCATCCTGCTGCTGCCTGACTGGCAGGCACTGGCGGCGCGCCTGCAGGCGGCCGGCACCGACTTCGTGCTCGCGCCGCAGGTGCGTTTCGAAGGCGAGCCGGGCGAACAGTGGACCATGTTCTTCACCGATCCCTTCGGCAACCCGATCGAGGTCAAGGGCTTCCGCGACTGGGAGGCGGTGTACGCGCACTGAAACCCTGGCGGCGGGCAGCGCCGGCATTGCTTGATGCCGCGCGCCAGGCGCGCGCTGTTCTCGGTCACCACGTCCCACGACACCGACCTGGTGTCGATCATGGCGCGGATCTTGGCCACCTGCGGATCGCGGTGTCCTCATGGACATGGATGCCGCTTTCCTGTGCGAAGGGCTTGAGCCATGCCGCGCGGATCGCATTCTGGTAGGCACCGCCCCAGCTGGCGAAATTGAGATCGGCGGCGTGTGCCGCCAGCGGTACGCAGAGGATGCGGAGGAGGCTGTGCGATGCCGGGCACGCCGCCTCGCACTGGTCCCAGCGCCCCGGAGGGCCTTGAGCCGCCTGCCGCTGCGCCCGGCGGGCGCGTGTAGAAGCGGCAAGCCGGCGTGGCGTGCGGACGGTGCGCGCACGTCCCGCGGCATGGCGCTGACACCGCCCGGCGCGCACCGTGCTGCGCGCGCCGACGCACCGGGGCGCGGCCGGAGGGCCGGGGCAGATCGATCCTGGTGCGTAGGTCCGCGATGCCGTGCGCCGGCCTGCGCCCCGAACTCGCGGCATCCTGCTTCGGTGGGGGAGGCGCCGGCGGCGGGGCCGGGCCGCGGAGTGCGGTGGTAAGCTCTCCGGCAGACGCGGCCCTCGCCGGACGCGTGTCGTGCCAACCCCCCCGAGCTGCATGCTGAAACCGATTGTCAACAAGCCCAAGCGGCTGATCGGCGTCGCCCTGTCCTTCTCGCTCGCCGTCACGGCCGGGGCGGCCATCTCCCTCTACGAAATGCGTGTGGATGCCTTCGAGCGGGCCCGGGAGGCGGCGTCGAACATGACGGAAGTCATCGAGTACGACGTCACGCGCAATCTCGACCTTTATAGCGCGGCGCTGGAGACCGTGGCACAGCGGCTGGCGGATCCCGAGGTGGCGACGCTGTCCGACCACGTGCGCCGCATGGCGCTGTTCGGCGGCATGATCCGCGCCGAGGATCTCGGGTCCATCCTGGTATCGGACCGGCAGGGCCAGGCCATCCTGGACTCCAGGGCGGAGCCGCCGCGCCCGCTCCATTTCGGCGACCGCGACTATTTCCTGGTCCATGCGCGCGGGCAGGCCAAGGGCCTTTACGTCAGCAAGCCGTTCCAGGTGCGCACCGGATTCGGCCCCGCCATCGCGCTCAGCCTGGGTCTGAAGGATGCCGGCGGGCAGTTCGCCGGCGTGGTGGTCGGCGGCCTGCGCCTGAGCTATTTCGACCGGCTGTTCGCGCGCATGTCCCTGGGCACCCATGGCACGGTGGCGCTGCTGTATGCCGACGGCAGCGTGGTCGCGCGCCGTCCGGCGATCCCGCTGGACAGTCCCGCCGCGACGCGCAGCGTGCAGGCGGACATGCTGGCCAGGAACCCGCAAGGGATCTACCTCGGACGCTCCGTGCGCGACGGCGTCGAGCGCCTCTACGTCTACCGCCGCATCGGCGCCTACCCGCTGTTCGTCGCCGTCGGGGCGGCCACCGGGGACATCTATGCCAGCTGGAAGGCCAGGGCCTGGGCGATCGGCGTACTCGGCGTCCTGTTCAACCTCGCCACGCTGGCGACGGCCTGCCTGTTCGCCCGGCAGCTCGAAGGACGGCTGGCGGAGCAGCGCCGGCATGCCGAGCTCGCGGCCACGGACGGGCTGACCGGCCTGGCGAACCGGCGCGCCCTCGACGAGCGGCTGGCCCAGGAGACGCGGCGCGCCGCGCGCGGGCAGCACTCGATCGCCGTGCTGATGGTCGATGTCGACCATTTCAAGGCCTACAACGACCACTACGGCCACCTGCGCGGGGACAGCGCCCTGCGCGCGGTCGCCGAGTGCGTGCGCGCCAATGTGCGCCGGCCGGGCGACCTGGCCGCCCGCTACGGCGGCGAGGAGTTCTGCGTGGTGCTGCCCGACACCGACCTCGCCAGCGCAGGCGTGGTGGCGGAGAACATCCGCCGCGCCATCCAGGCGCTGGCCCTTCCGCACGCGCGCAGCCCTGCCGGCATGCTGACCGTCAGCATCGGTGGCGCCGCCGGCACACCGCGCCCCGGCGACGATACCTATATGGAGGCGTTGGCCGCGGAGGCCGACGCCCGGCTCTACCGCGCCAAGGCACTGGGACGCAACCGCTGCATGCCGCAGCCTGCCACCGCCGAGGCCGGCGCCCCGCCATGTGTGCCTGTTGCACCACCCGAGGGATAGCGGGCTGCATAGCGGGCTGCATACGGGCTGCATTACGGGCTGCCATCGCATGGTCACGGTTCCGCGTTAAGCTCGCCCATCGAGGCGTGCATCCGCCGCGCCCGCGCCACCGCCCGGAAGCCATGCCCGCCGGCACTGCGCTTGCCCGCCGCCAGGCGCCCGCGGCGGCGCGTCCCGGATGCACGGATCTGGTGCGCAGCGAAGCATCGTGGTGCCGGTCGGCGGCGCCGGCGGGCGGCGGACAAGGCATGCTCCTTGCTCAAGCCTCTTTACGCCGGCCCGGCACAGACGATGCCGCGTCCAATAAGAAGGAGAGACGCAATGAAGCCATTCGATGAGATGCTGCAATCCGGCGACTTGGTGCGGGCGCCTTACGAGCGCCTGAAGCGATGGCTCGACGTACAGGATCCCGCGAGCCTCGCCAGCAAGGCCCTGGAGGCGGAGAACGTATTCCGCCGCACGGGTATCACCTTCGCTGTCTATGGCGATGAAGAAGCCGCCGAACGGCTGATTCCGTTCGATATCGTGCCCCGCATCCTGTCGGGGCAGGAGTGGACCCGGCTGTCGCAGGGCATCGAGCAGCGCGTGATGGCGCTCAATGCCTTCCTCGACGACATCTACCACCGGCAGGAGATCGTGCGCGCCGGCATCGTGCCGAAGCACCTGATCGCGCAGAACGGTGCCTTCCTGCCGGAGATGATCGACTTCCGGCCGCCTGGCAATGTCTATACGCACATCATCGGCGTCGACATCGTGCGCACCGCCGAGAACCAGTTCTACGTGCTGGAAGACAATGCGCGCACGCCCTCTGGCGTGTCCTATATGCTGGAGAACCGCGAGACCATGATGCAGCTCTTCCCGGAGCTGTTCCAGCAGGTCAAGGTGCGCTCGGTGGAGAACTACCCGCAGATGCTGCGCCAGTCGCTGGCCGCGGTCTGCCCGCCGGGCGGCAATGCCGACAACCCGACGGTGGCGGTGCTGACGCCGGGCATCCATAACTCCGCCTACTACGAGCATGCCTTCCTGGCCGACCAGATGGGCGTGCACCTGGTCGAGGGGCGCGACCTGCAGGTGATCGACGGCCGCGTCGCCATGCGCACCACCGAAGGCTTCCAGCCGATCGACGTGCTCTACCGGCGCCTCGACGATGCCTTCCTCGATCCGCTGACCTTCCGCGCCGACTCGGTGCTCGGCGTGCCCGGCATCATGGACGTGTACCGCGCCGGCAATATCACCATCGCCAACGCGCCGGGCACCGGCATCGCCGACGACAAGGCGATCTACTCCTACATGCCGGACATCGTCGAGTTCTATACCGGACGCGCCGCGCTGCTGGAAAACGTGCCGACCTGGCGCTGCGCCGAGGCCGACAGCCTGCTATACGTGCTGGAGCACCTGGAAGAGCTGGTGGTCAAGGAAGTGCACGGCTCCGGCGGCTACGGCATGCTGGTCGGCCCGGCTGCCTCGCGCGCGGAGCGCGAGGCCTTCGCCGCCAAGCTGCGCGCGCGCCCGTCGAACTACATCGCCCAGCCCACGCTGGCGCTGTCGACCACGCCCATCCTGACCGAGCGGGGGCTGGCACCGCGCCACGTCGACCTGCGCCCCTTCGTGCTGGTCTCGGACCGCATCCGCATCACCCCCGGCGGCCTCACGCGCGTCGCGCTCAAGGAGGGCTCGCTGGTCGTCAACTCCAGCCAGGGAGGAGGAACCAAGGACACCTGGGTCCTGGCCGACTGAGCGCAGGCGTACATCGCACCGCACATCGCACGCAAGGAGTGCGGGCGCCCGCGCGGCGCCCCGCCAACGATAACGATCGGAATGGAAGAGATATGCTTCTTGGACGGACGGCAAGCGGACTCTATTGGATGTACCGCTACATCGAGCGCGCGGAGAACACAGCGCGCATCGTCGACGTGGGCCTGCGCATGGCCCTTACGCGCGCCGACGACGCACCGGCGGAATGGTCGTCGGTGCTGGTCAGCTCCGGCGCCGACGAAGGATACCGGCAGAAGTACGAGCAGTTCTCGGTGGAGAGCGCGATCGACTTCCTGCTGCGCGACCGCGACAACGGTTCCAGCGTGCTGTCCTGCATCGAGCACGCACGCGCCAACGCGCGCATGGTGCGCACGGCGCTGACGCGGGAGACCTGGGAGAGCATCAATTGCGCCTGGCTGGAGCTCAGGCGCGGGCTGGCCCAGCCGCTGGTGCAGAGCGAGCTGCCGGCGCTGCTGGACCGCATCAAGCGCGAGACCGCGCTGATCGTGGGCAGCTTCTACAGCACCATGCTGCGCAACGAGATCTTCGACTTCGCGCAGATCGGCGCCTTCATCGAGCGCGCCGACAACACCGCGCGCATCCTCGACGTCAAATATTTCGTGCTGCTACCCGAGATCGAGATGGTGGGCTCCGGCGTCGACAACGTGCAGTGGGGAGCGATCCTGCGCTCAGTCTCCGCGCACCGCAGCTACCGCTGGGTCTACAAACAGAACTACAAGCCATGGCGCATCGCCGAGTACCTCATGTTCAATCCGCAGATGCCGCGCTCGCTGCGCGCCTGCT
>JABLTH010034105.1_pt1 | contig 10552 bp, 9 predicted proteins | sample 7875711 | NCBI WGS metagenome assembly JABLTH01 (sample SAMN14941262, study PRJNA633318) | bioreactor metagenome | isolation source: bioreactor | place: China | collected 2019-03-05 | reverse complement strand
GATCTGGGAACCGTACGGCGATGCCTGGCAACGCCGCGCATATAACAAGTACGTGCTGAACAATTATCCTGCAGCCGAGCAGGATTTTATCCGGGCGCTCGAGATCAACCCCACCAACCCGGTGGCGCACAACAACTACGGCAATCTCCTGTTCAACACGCGGAGGTATGATCTGGCCCTGCAACATTTCGAACAGGCGGTCAAATACAATCCCAGATATTCGCACGCGTGGAACAACCTGGCCAGCGTTTACGGTGTCTATGGTGAAGGGGCCCGCGAGCAGGCGATGAACAATCCTGCCGAACGCGACCGCTACCTGGCGGATGCCAGACAAAAGTGGGAAACAGCGATCGGCTTTTTCAAGAAAGCGATCGAGCAAGAGGCGGATTATGCGGTACCCTACCGCATGTTGGGTTTCACGTATCGGAACCTGGGCGATGAAGCCATGGCAAACAAGTATTTCCGGGAGGCTGATGAAATAGCCAAGAAGAAGGCCAATGCTAAAAATTGACATCCACACGCATATCCTGCCTTCGGAACTCCCCGACTTTCGCAAAAAGTTCGGTTATGGCGGCTTCGTTTCTCTGGAGCATCATAAGCCCTGTTGCGCCAGGATGATGATCGATGGAAAATTCTTTCGCGAGATCCAGGACAACTGTTGGGATCCTGAAGTCCGCATGCGCGAGTGCGCCCATCACCAGGTCGGCGTGCAGGTGTTGTCGACCATTCCGGTCATGTTCAGTTATTGGGCGCAACCGCAGGACGCGCTCGACCTTTCCATGTTCCTGAACGATCACATCGCGGATATCGTGCAGCGCTATCCGAAGCGTTTCATCGGCCTTGGAACCATCCCGCTGCAAGCACCGGAGCTTGCGATTCGGGAACTGGAGCGTTGTATGAAAATCGGGTTGGCGGGAGTTCAGATCGGCTCGCATATCAACGACTGGAACCTCAACGAGCCGGCCTTGTTTCCGGTCTTTGAGGCGGCGCAGGAACTGGGTGCCGCGATCTTCGTGCATCCCTGGGACATGATGGGCAAGGAGAAGATGAACAAGTACTGGCTGCCCTGGCTCGTCGGCATGCCGGCGGAAACATCCCTGGCCATTTGCTCCATGATCTTCGGCGGGATCTTTGAACGCCTGCCACGCCTGCGCGTTGCCTTTGCGCACGGCGGCGGATCGTTCCCCGCGACCTTTGGCAGGATCGAGCATGGCTTTCGTGTTCGTCCCGATCTGGTAGCGGTGGACAATCCTGAATCTCCGCGCAAGTACCTGAAACAATTCTGGCTGGACTCACTCGTTCACGACCCGGTGATGCTGGATTATCTTGTCCGTTTCATGGGGCCGGAGAGGATCGCGCTTGGAACAGATTATCCCTTTCCGCTCGGTGAATTGGAGCCTGGTAAATTGATCGGCGAGATGCCTTATTCCAACGACATCAAAGAACGGCTGCTGCATGGCTCGGCCTTGGAATGGCTCGGATTGGAAAAACGCCTGTTTGCATAGTACACTTACAGTAGTTTTATTTTTAGCACACGGATGACACGGATTGTACGGATGCTCACGGTTTTTTTTCTGTTGAACCTGGCCGCGACAGCCCAGACAAGTTCGTTCAGGTCCGGATTCGCAGTATTGGAATTGTTTACATCCGAGAGCGATGCCAACAGCCCGGCAGGAGATGCGGTCTTTCAGGAAGTGATCCGTGAGGCGCGAAAGGCGAAACAACCGGTCATCGGCCTTGCTTTTCACGTCGATTACTGGAACAAGGGAAGTTGGAAGGATCCCTTCAGCCGCAACGCCTTTACTTTCCGGCAGGAGAATTATTCTCGGGCATTCCCGCAGAAGGAATTGTACACCCCGCAGTTGATTGTCAATGGCCGTGCGCAGATGACAGCCTCGTCACGCGATTCCGTCAAAGCCGCCATCAAGAAAGCGCTGATCAGTTCCGGCGATCCCGGATTTCGACTGCAAGTGGATTCCGTATTGCGGGATACGCTATTCCTCACGGCTATTACGCCGAAGCCCGGAGTGAATTGGGTGGTACGGGTCGCAGTTACGGAAGACGGACTGAAAAGCGAAGTAAAAGCCGGTCCTAACAATGGAAAGATCCTGGAACACGATGCCGTGGTCAGGCTCTGGTATTCCACCGGTGCGAAGTCGAAATCACTTGCGGTGAAGGTGCCTTTGAAAGGACTGAAGCTGAACGATCGGATGCGCCTGGTAGGATTGCTGCAGGAGAAGAAAACGATGAAAATTCTGGGGGCGAGCGAGTCGGGATTCGACTGACCAATCGATGCGTTGAAGTCAAAAAAAAAATGCTGAACAGCCGGCGGACACCCCCTCTGCAAATAAGGTCCGTTACGTCTGAACAGCAATTTTATCTTTTGAGTTGGAATCACTCCCTGCAGGCGGCAAAACCGACAGGGAGTTTTTCCTATTTACACCGCTATAATGTCTGTTTGAATGCTTGTGCTAAATACCAATCCAATTCTGTAAGTAATCTGAATAGCTCGGCGAATTTGGATTTTTTTCTGACTCAGTGCAAGACTTTCGGTGAATTCACAAAAAACTGCGGCGAGCTTTTATGAAATCTTTTTCATGTTTAGAGGGTGAATACGCGCGACACGTTGAAGCCAAGTCGGATTCCCGCGTCGTTCCATTGGGTATCCGTATAGGGCAGGAATTGATTTTCAACGAGGCCGAATGAATTGGTCAGGTGAACCTGGAATACGTGTCCGCCGGTTTCGATCTCGTATCCGACACCGAAGCTGTCGTAGTAGGTGGTGTTCGAGTAGGTGTTGGCGCGATACGCGTATTCAGCCGTGATCGCCGAGCGCTTGCTGAACTTCAAGCGGAAGAGTGCGGATGCCCCGTAGGAGTCGTTCTGCTCGCTGATGCTGGTGACCATGTTGTAGTGGTTGTACCAGGGAGCGATCTGAAAGCTGAAGCTCGGCGTGAACTTCCGTGCGATCAGGATCTGGTAGTTGAAGGACCAGCGGCTGGTTTCCTTCTCGTACAATTCAAAGCCGTTGATGACAGGACTCTTGATGCCTGCACGATAAGCGCCTGCAAAAAGCGTAACCGATAAGGGCATGCTGTTGTTGGTCGTCTGACGGAGAAGGCGGAACTTCAGAAATCCGTCGACCATCTTCTGAAACGAGCTGCGACCGATGCCGAACATGAACCGTCCGTCGGGACTGTATTCGAGCCCGAGACGGATGTTCGCCGTCTGGTCGATCCCGAACGCTTCTTCGAAACCACTATTGATCGCGCCAAAGCGGTGGGAAATACGAAAGTCGAGTGTGCGGGGGCCTGTCGTTTCGGTCGTATGGAAGTTGATAAGCCGGGTACCTTTGAAGGTGGCGATGGAATAATCTTTTTCATTGCCGGTATCCAGTGCGCTAAGCATGTCCTGAGCGTGAAGACTGCCGGCGCCTGCAACGGTCAGAAAGCCGAAGAGAAGTAGTCGGAATTTCATAGGTGTGAGGATGGTTAGTTGTTGATTTGTCCCTGATCGATCCACTTCTGGATCTTGTCGATGCTGCAGTCGTCGATCTTACCGCCGCCTTTCGGCATCCACTTGCTTTGAGCGACCGTTTGCCGGATGCGACCCATGAAGGTGGTGATACCATCATCGGCGATGGTTTCCACGGTACCGGCATAATCCGCCAGGCTTCCGTTGCCGCCAAGGTTGATCGAATTCGCCGCGTCATGGCAGCCGTTATCATCCGTTCCGCAACTGGCATTCATGATGGGTTGAATATTGGTCGCATAGGATACGGTGTCGGGAATGACACAGGTCGTCCCACCGGGTATCGTGGGATGGATCTCCTCAAAGTTGTCGTAATAGCATGCCGTTAGTCCGGAAACGATCAATAACGCCGCCAGGATGGTCTTTTTCATAGGTGGTGAAGTTAGTTGTTTTTCGCGCCTTGTTGAATCCACACATAGATGGTCGTGATCTCCTCGTCCAACAAGGGATCCCGACCATCCGGGGGCATGCGATCGGCGCCCCGGCCGGTGATGGATTGATAGAGTTTGCTGTTCCGTGCATCCCCGGCAGTTACGTGCTGCATGACCGCCTCATAGGTCGTCAACGGAAACTCGCCGCCGTTTGCCGCGTGGCAGCCGGACATGTTGCAATTCGAAGACAGCAGTACCTGTACCTGGGTCTGAAAACTGACCTCAGGAGTCGCGGGAACTTCCGGATCGGTTCGGCAAGCGCTGCTGGTAATCAGGAGACCAAAGGCAGCGAGAAGCAATTTGTTTTGCATAAGGGGTTTGGTAGGAGGACGATCTTACGAAAAAGCCCCGGCGATTCCGGGGCTTTCATTCATTGTAGTATTACTTTTTCGAGCTGGCGTGTTCCAGCCTGTTGAAGTTCGAGGAAATACAAACCGCGCGGCAGGACATCCAGTTGATCGAGGGTGATCACCTGCGATCCCGTTTCTAGCGGTTGTAAGCTACGGACCTCGCGGCCCTCTGAATTGATCAAGCGTACACTGGTCGTGCCATTTACTCGGACCGAAATCTGGTTGGAAGCCGGATTGGGGAAGCAAACACTGGCCGGGGTATCGGTCTTACCGATTCCAGTTGTGCTGGCCGGGTTGATCACCTGTACGCCATCATAGACATAATCGCCAATGGTTTCATCACCGTCGGCGTTGGAAGCAACGCCGGAAAAGTAGAATGTAACGGGACCGATGTCGGTAGCCGGAGCTGTCCACGCGAAATTGAAATCCTTGCTGTTTGGCGTTGCGCCGCCATCGAGCTGATGCACCACATTGCGTCGGGTAACGGAGCCGACCAGTTTCGATTTGATCTGCGTGGACGCTGCATCCGTAATCGTGAGTGTACCGGCATTGGCATTGGATGCATCCAGCGCTTCGAGGCCCAGTCCGAACAACGGGCTGCCGCTTCGGGCGACCGTCAGCGTCATGTTATAGGTCTGACCCGGGACATATTCCCAGTTGTTCATGTTGGCGCTGCTAAGAACTACAGAGCCGCCACCGGTATTGATGGTGTAGGCATCGTGGCAATCGTCGCACAACAGCTCGTTGGGAGAGCCCGTGTAACCGGCTTTTCCGTTGTCGCTGGCGGTTTCAGCTGTAAAGACGATGAATGCCGCAATGGGCAATACCATCAGTAAAAAATACTTTTTCATGAAATGCGCAGGTTGGATTTGGTTTCCCGAATGGTTCGCAGCAGAGGGGTAGCCTTTTTCCAAGCGTAAACTTAAGCAGTCAATTCTGAATGGACTCTGAAAATGGGAGCGAACAAGCGATAATCCATGATTTATCCCGTTTCCCTTCATACTTTTGACAAAAAGCAAGTAGACTGATAATAAATAAGCAGCACATGAAAGTATTGATCGTCGAGGATGAACAGGAGTTGTTGAATTCAATGTTGGTTTACCTGCGGGATATCGGTATGGAATGCCGGCAGGCCCAAAATCTCCAGGACGCGATTCGTGAGATCGAGAGCGCATCCTTCGACTGCATCGTGCTGGATATCGGCCTGCCCGATGGAAGCGGTCTACGAGTCATCGAGGAGATGCAGAAAAAGGAACACCAGACCAGTATCCTAATCGTTTCCGCACGGAATTCACTGGACGACCGGCTGACCGGCCTCAACATCGGGGCGGACGATTACATCACCAAACCGTTCCATATGCCGGAACTGGGTGCCCGTATCAAATCGGTGTTCCGTCGTCGTTCCTCGCAGGGGCGTCGGGAATTAGTCTTCCATGAACTCAAAGTCGTGCCGGACGAGATGATGATGTATGTGAACGACAAGATGATCAGCCTCACGAAAAAAGAGCATGAATTACTCATGTACCTGGTCAGCAACCCGAACAAGGTGTTGAGCAAGGAAGCCATCGCGGAGCACTTGTGGGGGGATCATGCCGACATGGCCGACTCCTTCGATTTCATCTACAGCCACATCAAGAACCTGCGCAAGAAAATCATCGATAGCGGCGGACGCGATTATATCAAGTCGGTCTACGGTGTCGGTTACAAATTCACCGGAGAATGAGGCTGCTCAACATCACCAACCGGTATTACCTGGTTACCTCGGTGGTGTTGCTCCTGGTCAGCTCCGCGTTCCTCTCGTACCGTGTGTTTTACGTGGTCGACAAGGAGATCGCCGAGCACATGCTCATCAAGAAATCGCGCATTGAAGAGCAGATCGCCTCGCAACCGTTTCTGCAGGACCGGCCGTTCCAGTTCGGCGACCTGGTCGAGGTCACGCCGATCGAGCGCTTTACGTCCTTTCGCGTTTACCTGAAGGATACCGCCCTGTACGACGCCTATGAAGAGGACCTGGTCCCGTTCCGGGTGCTCTCGTATGAACAGCAGATCAACAAGAAGGCGTACCGGATCCGCATCTGGGACAGGGGCACGCAGAACAAAGAACTGTGGCGCGGCATGGTGTACACCATCCTGCTGGTCGGCATCGACATCGTCGCGTTGTTTTACTTCCTCAACCGTTTTTTCTCGACACGTATCTGGCGACCTTTTTACCAGGCCATCGCTATGCTGCAACGATTCGACGTGCAGCGCAACAGTAAACTGCGATTCCTGTTTTCCAATGTCGACGAGTTCAATACGCTGAACAACGAGCTCATCCGCCTCACCGACAAGGTGACCCGCGACTACCGCAACCTGCGGGAGTTCACAGAGAACATGTCGCACGAAACGCAGACACCGCTCGCGATCATTCGCTCCAAGCTGGAGATCATCATGCAGTCCGATAACCTCACGCCGGAGCAGATGAACCAGGTCCGCAGCGCGCTCGATTCGGTGAATCGCCTGTCGAAGATGAACCGCGGACTCATCCTGCTCACGCGTATCGAGAACGAGCAATATGCGGAGGAGCAACACGTGCCGCTCGGCAAGTTGATCCGGAAGCAACTGGGCGACCTCGATATGTTCATCGAATCAAGGGAACTGAAAGTGCGCGACGAGATCGACGAACGGGTATTCCTGCTGATGAATCCCTACCTGGCCGACATCCTGATCACCAATCTGCTCTCGAACGCCATCAAGTACAACAAAGAAGGAGGAGAGCTGCTCGTCCGCCTTACCGCCTCGGAACTGGTGGTCGGCAACAGCGGCGATCCATTGCCGATCCCGGGTAGTCAGATCTTCGAACGCTTCAAAAAGGGCAACCAGGCCGATTCCGTCGGACTGGGCCTGGCCATCGTAAAACGCATCTGCGACCATTCCGAATTGGAAGTTCATTACGATTACCTCGACGACCGGCACCTGTTCATCCTCCGCTTCTCGGCCGAGCGAGTCTTCCAATCCGACAGGGCGTGAAAAGGAGGGACGAGCGACGAGGGGCGAGGGACGGAATGAAGGAACGAGTTGCGGGACCGAGGAACGAGGGTGGAAGAGCGTGGGGTCACCGCCCTCTGCCCACCGCCCTCTGCCCACCGCCCACTGCCCACCGCCCACCGCCTACCGCCAACTGCCTACTGATTTCTGCCTACTGCCCATCGTGTCCCCTGTGGTTTCAAGCCCCGCGAAATGAGGGACGAGGGACGAGTTGCCCGTATTGAGCAATTTCCTGCTTACTGCCCTCAGCAATCTGCCTACTGATTTCTGCCTACTGCCTACCGCCCACTGCCTACTGAAAAATAGCCAGAATACCGCCCTTTAGGCTGACTTTAGTACTGGACTGCCGTCCGCCTTTTGGCTACCTTTGCAACCGGATGTCTGACGTTCTCCAGCACGAGTGCGGGATTGCCTTGATCCGCCTGCTCAAGCCGTTTTCCTACTACGTTAAGAAATACGGGACCCCGCTTTATGCGATGAACAAGCTGTACCTCCTCATGGAGAAGCAGCACAATCGGGGACAGGATGGCGCGGGCGTCGCCAACATCAAGTTCGATGTGGAGCCCGGCACGCGCTACATCAGCCGCTACCGTTCCGTAGAGAAACAACCCCTGCCCGATATCTTCGGCCGCATCGGCGCGAAGTTCGAGGAAGTACGGGCCAACCATCCCGATCGCTTACTGGATGCCGACTGGCTCAGGAAAAACGTAGCCTTCACCGGCGAGCTCTGGCTGGGACATCTCCGCTACGGTACTTATGGCGGCAATTCGATAGAAGCCTGTCATCCGTTCCTCCGCCAGAACAACTGGATGACGCGCAACCTCGTCGTCGCAGGGAATTTCAACATGACCAACGTCGACGAACTGTTCGACCACCTGGTGGAACTCGGACAGCATCCGAAGGAGAAAGCCGATACGGTAACGGTCATGGAGAACATCGGTCACTTCCTCGACGAAGAGAACGAAGAACTCTACCGTAGGTTCCGCGAGCTCGGTAACAGTAAAGAAGAAAGTTCCCCACTCATCGCCGAACACATGGACATCGCCCGCATCCTGCGGCGTTCGTCCAAGTACTGGGACGGCGGTTATGTCATGGCCGGTTTGCTCGGGCACGGCGACGCGTTCGTCCTGCGCGATCCTGCGGGAATTCGCCCGGCCTATTACTACCGCGACGAGGAAGTGCTGGTCGTCGCCTCGGAGCGTCCGCCCATCCAGGCAGCCTTCAACGCTTCACTGGAACAGATCCAGGAGATCCGTCCCGGCCATGCGCTGATCATCAAGAAGAACGGAAAGATCAGCGAAGAGGTTGTCAAGGAGCCCGTGCAGCGATTGAGTTGTTCCTTCGAACGCATCTATTTCTCCCGCGGCAGCGATGCCGATATCTACAAAGAGCGGAAAGAACTCGGCCGACTGTTGTGTACCTCCATTCTCCAGTCGATTAACAACGATGTCCGCAACACCGTCTTTTCATTCATCCCGAACACGGCGGAGGTCGCCTTCTATGGGATGATCAACGGGATCGAAGACTACCTGAAAGAAGTCAAGAAGCGGAAGATCCGCCAACTGGGAGCAGCGCCCACCGACGAACAGCTCAACGAGATCCTCTCCATGCGACCGCGCGCGGAGAAGGTCGCCCTGAAGGACGCGAAGCTGCGGACCTTCATCACCAACGATACGGACCGTGGCGATATGGTGGCGCACGTGTACGACATCACGCACGGCAGCGTGCGGCGCGGTGTCGACAACCTGGTTGTGATCGACGACTCGATCGTGCGCGGAACCACGCTGAAGAATTCCATCATCCGCATGCTCGACCGGCTGGGTCCGAAGAAGATCGTGATCGTCAGTTCGGCGCCACAGATCCGGTATCCCGACTGTTACGGCATCGACATGGCGCGCATCGGCGACCTGGTCGCTTTCCGTGCCGCCATCGCCCTGCTGGAAGAACATGACCTCGAGCACATCGTCGACGAGACCTACCAGCGCTGCAAGGAGCAACTGGAATTAGGCGTGAACGAGATGAAGAACTTCGTGCGCATGATCTATCAGCCCTTCACCGCCGAGCAAATCAGTAAAAAGATCGCCGAGATCGTCAGGCCCGAAGGTTGCCAGGCGGAGTTGGAGATCATTTTCCAAAAGATCGAAGACCTGCACAGCGCCTGTCCGAACCATCGCGGCGACTGGTATTTCACGGGCAACTACCCGACACCGGGTGGCAACCGCGTGGTGAGCAAGGCGTTCATCAATTATGTGGAGGGGGTTAATGCGCGAGCTTACTGAAAAAGGGTTTTCAGTTTCGTGTTTCCGGTTTCGCGTTTCCAGTTGATTGAATAATGTCATTAGGATCTTCGCACGCGTCAAGGATCGATCTCTTGTCAATTGTTCCAACATGATGATACGGGTTCATTTACAAATCGTCCTTGTTATTCTATGTTTCTCTTCCACGCAGGCCCAAAACCTAATCGTCAACGGCGACCTGGAAATCATGAATTGTCCGGTTGGATTATCCTGTCTGGATTCGGCCAGTGGCTGGAGTAATCCGGCCATCTTTCCCGGACCGGGCGGCTCACCCGATCTTTTCAACGCGTGTGCCGGTTCTTCGAACTTTGTAAATGTTCCGGACAATTTTGCAGGCTTCCAGCTTGCGCGAAGTGGTGTTGGCTATGGTGGCGTCTTCGTTTACTACCCGGACTTCCCCAACTACCGGGAGTTTGCCCAGGTGGAACTGACCAGCCCGCTGTCAGCCGGCGACTGCTACGAGGTCGAGTTCTTCGTCAGCCCGGGCGACCTGATGGCGTTCGCTGCGGCCGACATCGGCCTGGCGCTTTCATCGACGCGGATTTCCGGTGTTACGAATAATCTTCCATTACCCCTGACGCCAGTGCTCACGAATACTGCCGGTGTCATCAACGACACCTCGGGCTGGACACGCGTTCATGGAACCATCACCGCCGGCGGAGGAGAAGCTTTCGCGATCATCGGGAACTTCGAGTACGATGCGCAGATCGACACCTCGGTCCTCGACCCGAACTCCACCATGAACGGCGCTTACTTTTTTATCGAGGATGTCAGCATCCGCCCCTGCCCGGTCGGTTTGAATGAGCTGAGTGAGAATTTCCCGCGGATCGGCCCCAACCCGTTCGAAGATGTCGTGTGCTTCCGTCAGGTGAAGCAACCGGTTTATTGGGAGTTGTTCGATGCATTCGGCCGTATC
>JABLTH010034694.1_pt1 | contig 10554 bp, 10 predicted proteins | sample 7875711 | NCBI WGS metagenome assembly JABLTH01 (sample SAMN14941262, study PRJNA633318) | bioreactor metagenome | isolation source: bioreactor | place: China | collected 2019-03-05 | reverse complement strand
GTCCGGATCGCGGTCGTCCACGAGCCGCCGGTCGCCGAGTTCCTGCCCGACCGCGACGCCGTGCTCGCCGTCACGGCCGACATGAAGCGCACGTTCGCGGACGAGGGAGACGGCCCGGCCCTGGCGAAGTTCATCCAGTTCGTCATGCTCGACGGCGTCGTGCCGGACGGCTACCTGGACGGCCCGGCACCGGATCCGGCCCTGTTCGGACTGCCGACCGCGGATGACGGCAGCAGGACGGATCCGCTCTTCCGCAACATGCCGGCGACGATCGCGTATCAGCCCGACGTGCCCGCCCTCCAGGCGCACGGCGATCGGCTGGTGATCGCGGCGGGCGCGGAGTCGGGGGAGACCATGCCTGCCCGGGCGGCACGCGCCGTGGCCGCGGTCATCGGCATCGAGGCGACCGAGTTCCCGAGCAACCACGGCGGGTTCACGGAGCAGCCGGGCTTCCCCAGCGACCCGGCCGGCTTCGCCGAGCGTCTCCGGAGCGTTCTGGACGAGCGCGCCTGATCGCGCAGTGGTCGGGGTGCGGTCCTTCGGGATCGCGCCCCGACCGTCGTGGTTCACGAGGCCTGCGGGAGGATCCGCAGCGCGACGAGCAGGCGGGTGAGGGCGCCGTCGCGGCGAGCGGGGATGTGGAAGTCCGGGTCGACGTCGATGAGCGGGTAGATCGCGGCGCGGTGCGGCACGACGCCGGCAGACTCCGGGCGGCGATCCACGGTGTCGGGGGTCTCGGGCATCATCGCCTCTTCTCTCGCGTGCACATTCCGAATAGTGGAATTGCTCTATCGAATAATGAAATCGTAGGATGATGTGACTCCAGGGTCAAGAGGTTTCCGGCCGGATGTGCCCGAATGTTGCGTCGTTCCCAGCTGATTGACAGGAACCCGGTATTCTGGCTCGGCAATCCAGGGTGCGCCGGCCGGCGTGCGGGAACCTCCGCCCTCACCCTCGACCTGACAGAAAAGGCATTCGAAATGACTGGTATTGCTGGAAAGGCGCTCACCGAGGCGATCTCCACGTTCCTGTTCGTGTTCAGCATCATCGGCGCCGTCAACAGCGGCAGCCCGCTGACCCCGCTGGCGATCGGTCTCGCGCTGGGCGTGCTCGTCTATGCCGCCGGCCATATCTCCGGTGCGCACCTGAACCCGGCCGTCTCCTTCGGCGTCCTCCTCCGCGGTGGCATCAGCGTCGTCGACTTCGTGGCGTACATCGTCGCCCAGTTCATCGGTGGCGCGCTGGCGGCCCTTGTGAGCTTCGTGGTGTGGCCGCACGCGGAGAAGGCGACGAAGATCTCGGTCGGCCCCGCGTTCCTGGTCGAGGCGCTGTTCACGCTCGTGCTCGTCTGGGTGGTGCTGAACGTCGCGACGTCCAAGGACAACGACAACAACTCCTTCTACGGCCTCGCGATCGGCGGCACGGTGTTCGTCGGCGCGACCGCGGTCGGCGGCATCTCCGGCGGCGGCTTCAACCCGGCCGTCGCCCTGGGCCTGTCGATCAGCGGCCAGTTCGACTGGGCGAACCTGTGGCTCTACATCGTGGCCCCGCTGGTCGGCGCCGCGGTCGCCGCGCTGCTGTTCCGCGTGCTGAGCAGCAACGACGCCAAGGCGTCCGCCTGATCCATACCCTCCCGGAACGCCCCGTACTCGATCGAGTGCGGGGCGTTCCGCTGTTCCCGCGGGTTTTCTCCTCCGTGGCGGATCGGCCGGGATCCGGGATCGCTCAGCGCGCGCGCAGCCCGTCGAAGATCACGCGCGTCACGTCGCCGACGAGCTCTTCCGGCGTCAGTGAGGTGTGCGCCGGGCGGTACCACTCGATGAGGGAGTTGATCATCCCGAACATGAGCCGCGTCGCCACCGACGGGCGGATGTCGCTGCGCAGCTCTCCCTCGCGCTGGGCCTGCGCCACGAGCTTCGCGACGCGCTGATCGAAGATACGCCGCCGCTCCAGGGCGGCCCTCTCGATCTCGCTGTTGCCGTGCACCCGCAGCAGCAGCGTGACCTGGGGGAGCCTGCTCGTGAGCACGCGCACGGCTCCCTGGATCACCGAGACCAGCCGAGCGGCCGTGGGCTGCTCGCCGGACAGCGCGTCCTCGAGCACGGCCTCCAGTCCCCCGAGGGCGTCGTCGAGGGCGATCTGGAGGATCTGCTCCTTCGAGGAGAAGTGATGGTAGAGCGCCGCCTTGCTGAGGCCGAGCTCCGCGGCGAGCGAGGAGACGCTCGTCGCGTCGTAGCCCTGCTCGTTGAACAGGCGCACGGCGATCTCCAGCACCTGCGCGCGGTCGTAGCCGGGGCGGCCGCGGCGCGAGCGCGGAGCGGCCTCGTCGGCCGCTGCGGCGATGCTCGCGGGTGGGGTGCTCATCGGGATCATTCTCTCCCATCGGCTCCGGCGCGCGGACTTGCCCGGGTGGGATCCGTCTGTCATCCTTTTTACTGAACGATCGGTCGGGAAACAAGCGCTCTTCGCCCCCGGCCGGGATCGCCCCGTCGACGAAGACCCGGAGGACCAGCATGTCGGACGCCTACCTGATCGACGGAGCGCGCACGCCGGTCGGCCGCTACGGCGGTGCGCTCGCCGGTGTCCGCCCCGACGATCTGGCCGCGCTCGTCGTCCGCGAGGCGGTGCACCGCGCGGGCGTCGGCGACGAGGCGATCGACGAGGTGCTCCTCGGCGCGGCGAATCAGGCGGGAGAGGACAACCGCAACGTGGCGCGCATGGCGGTGCTGCTCGCGGGCTTGCCGGACTCGGTCCCCGCGATGACCGTCAACCGTCTGTGCGCATCGGGCATGTCCGCGGTCGCGCTCGCCGCGCAGGCGATCTGCGCGGGCGATGCCGACGTGATGGTCGCCGGCGGCGTCGAGTCGATGACCAGGGCCCCCTGGGTGCAGGCGAAGCCGGAGCGGGCATGGGCGAAGCCGGGCGAGGCGTTCGACACCTCGATCGGCTGGCGATTCGCCAACCCGCGCCTGGTCGCGCGCGACAAGGCCACCTTCTCGATGCCCGAGACCGCCGAGGAGGTGGCGCGACGGGACGGCATCTCCCGCGAGGACGCGGACGCTTTCGCGCTGCGCAGCCACGAGCGCGCGATCGCCGCGATCGATGCCGGGCGCCTGGCCCCGGAGATCGTGGCCGTGCCCGCACCGCGGGGAGCGGTCGTCGACACCGACGAGGGGCCGCGCCGTGACACCAGCCTGGAGGCGCTCGCGGGACTGCGCCCGGTCGTCGCCGGCGGCAGCGTGGTCACGGCGGGCAACTCCTCGTCGCTCAACGACGGAGCCTCGGCCCTGGTGGTCGCCGGATCCGCCGCGATCGAAAGGCACGGTCTCACGCCGCGCGCCCGTATCGTGGCGTCGGCGTCGGCCGCGCTCGCCCCGGAGATCATGGGCCTCGGGCCGGTGCCGGCGACCGAGAAGGCGCTCGCGAAGGCCGGGCTGACCGCGGCGGACCTCGGCGCGGTCGAGCTGAACGAGGCGTTCGCGTCTCAGTCGCTCGCCTCGATGCGCCGCCTCGGCCTCGACCCCGAGATCGTGAACGCGGACGGCGGCGCGATCGCCCTCGGCCACCCCCTCGGCTCCAGCGGCAGCCGTCTCCTCCTCACCCTGCTCGGCCGGATGGAGCGGGAAGGCGCCCGGTACGGTCTCGCGACCATGTGCGTGGGCGTCGGCCAGGGCACCGCGATGATCCTGGAGCGGGTGCGGTGACGGGCGTCGAGCGCCGGCTGCGCATCGAGCGCACCGCCGAGCGGGTCACGGCGACGCTCGACCGCCCCGAGACGCGCAACGCGATCGACCAGGCGATGATCGACGAGCTGCACGCCCTGTGCGCGGAGCTCGAGGCGGATCCGCGGATCCTGATCCTGATCGGCGCCGACGGCGTCTTCGCGTCGGGGGCCGATATCGCCCAATTGCGCGATCGCCGTGCGCAGGACGCCCGGGCAGGCATCAACACGACGGCATTCCGGCGCATCAGGGATCTTCCGATGCCGGTGATCGCCGCGGTCGACGGCTATGCGCTCGGCGGCGGCGCCGAGCTCGCGTACGCGGCCGACATCCGCATCGGCACGCCGGGGGTGCGCATCGGCAACCCGGAGACCGGACTCGGCATCATCGCCGCGGCCGGTGCGACGTGGCGTCTCCCGCAGATCGTCGGCGAGGCGCGAGCGGCGGAGCTGCTGTTCACCGGACGCGCGCTGACCGGGGCCGAAGCGCTGCAGTGGGGGCTGCTGTCGTCGCTGCACGAGTCCGAGGATCTGCTGGCCGCGGCGCACGCGATCGCCGATCGCATCGCCGCCAACGACCCGCTCGCCACCCGGTGCACCAAGACTGCGCTCCGTGCGGCGCCGGACGCGCATCCCGCGATCGAGCTGGAGCTGCAGGCCGAGCTGTTCGAGAGCCCCGAGAAGCATCGGCGGATGACCGCCTTCCTGGAACGGAGGAGCCGCCGATGAGCGGACAGGATCCGGAACCCCTGAGCGAGACCTCGACGCCGGCGCGCGTGGGCGTGCTCGGCGGCGGGCGGATGGGCGCGGGCATCGCGCACGCGTTCCTGCTCGCCGGCTCACAGGTCGTCGTCGTCGAGCGCGATGAGTCGAGCGCCGCGGCCGCGGGCGAGCGGATCCGCGCCAGTCTGCAGCGCTCGGTGGACCGCGGCAGCACCACGCGGGCCATCGCGGCGCTCGAGAACGCGCTGGAGACGGGCGTCGACGCGGGCTCGTTCGCCGATGCCGAGCTCGTGATCGAGGCGGTTCCGGAGGACCGCGCGCTCAAGTCCGAGAGCCTGCGCCGGATCGAGGCGGCGGTGAGCCGCACGGCCGCGATCGCCTCCAACACGTCGTCCATCTCGATCGACGACCTCGCCGCGGCGCTGCAGCACCCGGAGCGCTTCCTCGGACTGCACTTCTTCAACCCCGTGCCCGCCTCGTCGCTCATCGAGATCGTCGTCGGCGGATCCACGAACCAGGAGCTCGTCGACGACGCCCGGGGCTGGACCGAGGCCCTCGGCAAGACGCCCGTCGTCGTGGCGGACGCACCCGGCTTCGCGTCCAGCCGGCTGGGCGTGGCCCTCGCGCTCGAGGCGATCCGCATGCTCGAGGAGGGCGTCGCGACGGCGGCGGACATCGACGCCGCCATGGAGCTGGGCTACCGGCATCCCGCCGGCCCGCTGCGCACGACCGACATCGTCGGACTCGACGTGCGCCTCGGGATCGCGGAGGAGCTGCACGCCGCGCTCGGCGAGAGGTTCGCGCCGCCGCAGCTGTTGCGCGATCTGGTCGCCGACGGACACCTGGGCCGCAAGACCGGCCGCGGATTCTACGAATGGAGCGAGTGAGATGACCGATCTGCTGCCGAGCTACCTGCAGGGCGCCTGGTGGACGTCCCCTCGCGGAACCACTGACGAGGACGGCACCCGGACGGGAGGAACCGTGGTCCGCGACGCGTCCACCGGCGAGGAGATCGTCCGGATCGACGCCACGGGGATCGACCTGGCGGGTGCGGTGGAGTACGCGCGCACCGTGGGGCAGCGGAGCCTCGGCGCGCTCACCTTCCACCAGCGCGCACTGCTGCTCAAGCAGATGGCCGTCGTGCTCACCGAGCACAAGGAGGAGCTCTACGAGCTGTCCAAGCGCAGCGGATCCACCGTCCGTGACTCCTATGCCGACGTCGACGGCGGCATCGGCGTGCTGTTCACCTACTCATCGAAGGGGCGTCGCGAGCTCCCGAACGCCACCGTGCTCCTGGACGGCCCCGTCGAGCCGCTGTCGAAGGACGGATCCTTCCTCGGCCGGCACGTGTACACGCGCCTGCCCGGCGTGGCCGTGCAGATCAACGCCTTCAACTTCCCGATGTGGGGCGCTCTGGAGAAGTTCGCCCCCGCGTTCCTCGCGGGCGTGCCGTCGATCGTGAAGCCCGCGACGCCGACCGCGTACGTCGCCGAGGCCTGGGTGCGGATCCTGGTCGACTCGGGACTGCTGCCGGACGGGTCGCTGCAGCTCGTGAGCGGATCCCTCCCCGGGATCTTCGACCTGCTCCGCCTCGGCGACCTGGTCGCGTTCACCGGCAGCGCGTCGACCGCCGCGGGCCTGCGCGCCCAAGCCGCCGACGGGGTGCGCTTCACGAGCGAGACCGACTCGATCAACGCCTCCGTCCTCGGCCCCGATGCGGTGCCCGGCACTCCTGAGTTCGACGCCTACGTGAAGCAGCTCATGATCGAGCTGACCACGAAGGCAGGACAGAAGTGCACCGCGATCCGGCGCGCGATCGTGCCGGCGCCGCTGGTGGCTCCGCTCGTCGACGCGCTGCGGGCGAAGATCGCCGAGCGCGTGGTCATCGGCGATCCGCACGTCGCCGAGGTCACCATGGGCCCGCTCGTCTCGACCGCGCAGCGCGACGAGGTGCTGCGCCAGGTCGACGCCCTCCGTGCCGCCGGCGGCGAGCTGCTCCTGGGATCGACCGACGCACCCGAGGTCCTGCGCGCCGACGGCACCACCGGGCCCGCCCCGGAAGGGGCGTTCGTCGCGCCGATGCTCGTCGGGTTCGCCGACACCTCGGCGCCGGCGGTGCACGAGGTCGAGGCGTTCGGCCCGGTCTCGAGCGTGCTCGGGTACTCGACGGTCGCCGAGGCCGCGGAGCTCGTCGGCCGCGGCGGCGGGTCCCTCGTCACGAGCGTGGCCACGAACGACCCGCAGGTCGCGACCGAGCTGCTGGCGGGCATCGCCGCGTACAACGGCCGGGTTCTCTTCCTCAACCGCGACGACGCGCGCACCTCGACGGGCCACGGTTCGCCGGTCCCGCACCTGGTGCACGGCGGTCCCGGCCGCGCCGGGGGCGGGGAGGAGCTCGGCGGGATCCGCGCCGTCCGGCACTTCATGCAGCGCACGGCGATCCAGGGGACGCCGGAGATCCTCACCGCCATCACAGGCGTGTGGCACACCGGCGCGGGCACCGACCGCGCCGTGCATCCGTTCCGCAAGTCCCTGGCCGAGCTGCGGCTGGGCGACCAGGTGGAGTCCGGGCTGCGTCCGCTGTCGCTGGAGGACATCGAGGCGTTCGCGCACTCCACGGGCGACACCTTCTATGCGCACATGGACGAGGAGGCCGCCGAGGCCAACCCGTTCTTCGGCGGACGGGTCGCCCACGGCTATCTGCTGGTGTCGTGGGCCGCGGGCCTGTTCGTCTCGCCCGAGCCCGGACCCGTGCTCGCGAACTACGGACTGGAGAACCTGCGGTTCGTCACCCCGGTGAAGCCCGGCGACGCGATCCGGGTCACGCTCACCGCCAAGCAGATCACCCCGAGGGAGACCGACGACTACGGCGAGGTGCGCTGGGACGCGGTGATCCACAACCAGCGCGACGAGGTCGTCGCGACCTACGATGTGCTGACGCTCGTGGAGAAGGAACTCACCCCCGCGGCCTGAGGTCGTCGAGCGAGGCCGGCGCAGCTGACCCGGGACGGGGTCAGCGGAGGTCGTAGAGACGCTTGTACTTGCCCTCGCTGCGGGGGAGGGCGCCGGGCTCCTCGACCTGCACGTCCACCGAGGTGCCGATCGACGTCTTGATCCGCAGCTTCAGCACTTCCGCGGCCGCGACCGCGCTCGCCGCGTCGATCTCGGGATGCCGTTCGATGCGCACTTTCAGCGCGTCGAGGTGCCCCTGCCGCGTCAGTTCCAGGACGAAGTGCGGGGTCAGCGTCTCGATCCCGAGTGCGATCTCCTCGATCTGCGTCGGGAAGAGGTTCACGCCGCGGAGGATGATCATGTCGTCGTCACGCCCCGTGATCTTCTCCATCCGCCGCATCGCGGGATAGGCGGATCCGGGCAGCAGCCGAGTCAGATCTCGGGTGCGGTAGCGGATCACCGGGAAGGCCTGCTTCGTCAGCGAGGTGAAGACGAGCTCGCCGGGTTCGCCGTCGGGCACCGGCTCGCCGGTGGCGGGATCGATGATCTCGGGCAGGAAGTGGTCCTCCCAGATGTGCGGGCCGTCCTTCGTGGCGGCCGCCTCCATCGCGACGCCGGGCCCCATGACCTCGCTGAGGCCGTAGATGTCGACCGCGTCGATGTTCAGCCGCTGCTCGATCTGATGGCGCATCTCGTTCGTCCAGGGCTCGGCCCCGAGGATGCCCACCTTGAGCGACGTGGAGCGCGGATCGATCCCGGCCTCCTCCATCGCGTCCGCGATCGTGAGCAGATACGTCGGCGTGCACATGATCGCATCGGGTTCGAAGTCGTGGATGAGCTGCACCTGCTTGGCGGTCTGGCCGCCCGACATCGGGATCACCGTCGCGCCGAGGCGCTCGATTCCCGCGTGCGCGCCCAGGCCGCCGGTGAACAGGCCGTAACCGTAGGCGTTGTGCACCTTCCAGCCCGGCTGCACGCCGGCCGCGCTCAGCGACCGCGCGATCAGGTCGGCCCAGTTGTCCAGGTCGGCCTGCGTGTAGCCGACCACGGTCGGCCGCCCCGTCGTGCCCGAGGAGGCATGGATCCGCCGCACGTCGGACATCGGCACGGCGAACATGCCGAACGGGTAGTACTCGCGCAGATCGCTTTTGGTGGTGAACGGGAGCCGCGCGAGGTCGGCGAGCGAGCGGACGTCGTCGGGAAGCATGCCGACGCGCTCGAACGCGAGCCGGTAGAACGGCACGTTCTCGTAGGCGTGGCGCACCGACCACTGCAGCCGCTCGAGCTGCAGGGCGCGCAGCCGCTCGGGGTCCAGGTGCACGGCCTCGGCGTTCGACGCCGGCTCCGCCGCGATGTCGGTCATGCGCTCTCCTCCGGGAAGGGACGGTTGGTGGTGATCGAGCGGCCGCGGAACTCGGCGACGACGTCGCCGGTCTCGTCGGTCACGGTGACGTCGTAGAGCCCGGTGCGGCCGTTGCGCGCACGGCGGGCGCCCGTGGCGGTCAGCTCCTGGCCGGCGTGCGTGGACTTGAGGAACGTGATGTCGGCGCCGGCCGCGACCGTCACCTGCTCGTCCTCGTTGCAGACGATCGCGAAGGCGGTGTCGGCGAGCGCGAACACGAGCCCGCCGTGCGTGATGTCGAAGCCGTTCAGCATGTCGTCGCGCACGACCATCGAGACGACGGCGCGACCGGGCTCGTCCACGACGACGCGCATGCCGAGCGCGTGGGATGCGCGATCGCGCCGCATCATCGGGCGCAGCTGCGCGACAGGCTCGGTCATCGGCTCTCCTTCGAACGATGCGTGCGGATCCGGACGGGCGGGATCCGGTTCGAGAAGGGCTGTTCTTCTGCGAACGATACGAGTGTGCCATAATTACTGTACGAACGGTAGGTAATTCACGATGCGTGGATGACCGCAGACGGATGAGCACAGGGAGTCGACGATGACTGTTCCACCGGTGACGGCGGCCGAGGACCTCGGCGCACAGGCGCTGTTCGACGAGCTCGTGGCGAACGAGCAGCGGATCGAGCCGCGCGACTGGATGCCCGAGGCGTACCGCAGGACCCTGATCCGCCAGATCTCCCAGCATGCGCACTCCGAGATCATCGGCATGCAGCCCGAGGGCAACTGGATCACGCGCGCCCCGAGCCTCAAGCGCAAGGCGATCCTCATGGCGAAGGTGCAGGACGAGGCCGGGCACGGGCTCTACCTCTACTCTGCCGCCCAGACCCTCGGGATCACGCGCGACGAGATGATGCAGCAGCTGATCGACGGCAAGGCGAAGTACTCCTCGATCTTCAACTATCCGACCCCGACCTGGGCGGACATGGGCGCGATCGGCTGGCTGGTCGACGGCGCCGCGATCTGCAACCAGGTGCCGCTGTGCCGGGCCTCGTACGGACCGTACGGACGCGCCATGGTGCGGATCTGCAAGGAGGAGTCGTTCCACCAGCGGCAGGGGTTCGAGATCCTGCTCACCCTCATGCAGGGATCCGAGGAGCAGCGGGCGATGGCGCAGGACGCGGTGAACCGCTGGTACTGGCCCGCGCTGGCGATGTTCGGTCCGCCGGACGACCAGTCGCCGAACTCGGCGCAGTCGATGCAGTGGAAGATCAAGCGCTTCTCGAACGACGATCTGCGCCAGCGCTTCGTCGGCATGCTCGTGCCGCAGGCGGAGATCCTCGGCGTGACGCTGCCGGATCCCGAGCTCCGCTACGACGCGGAGACCGGGCAGTACGCGATGGGCGAGATCGACTGGGACGAGTTCTTCGAGGTGGTGCGCGGCAACGGCCCGTGCAACGCCGAGCGGCTGCAGCGTCGCCGCGACGCGCACGAAGAGGGCGCCTGGGTGCGCGAGGCCGCGGCGGAGTACGCCCGCAAGCAGGCCGTGCGGCAGGAGGTGGCGGCATGACGACTCCCGGCGCATCCCCGGAGGAGACCTGGCCCCTGTACGAGGTGTTCGTGCGCGCGAACCGCGGGCTCAGCCACGTGCATGTCGGATCCCTGCACGCCCCCGACGCCGATATGGCGCTGCGCAACGCGCGCGACCTGTACACCCGGCGCAACGAGGGCACGTCGGTCTGGGTCGTTCCTGCCGACGCGATCACCACGAGCGACCCGGACGACAAGGGCGCGTTCTTCGAGAGCCCCGCCGG
>JABLTH010120511.1_pt1 | contig 10571 bp, 3 predicted proteins | sample 7875711 | NCBI WGS metagenome assembly JABLTH01 (sample SAMN14941262, study PRJNA633318) | bioreactor metagenome | isolation source: bioreactor | place: China | collected 2019-03-05 | reverse complement strand
ATCGCCCCGCGTTGCGGGTCGAGTCCCGCTGTCGCGGGACCGGTTCGGCCCGCCCGTCTTCTCTTCCCTCTTGGGGGGCGCGCGCGATTGCTTCGTCTTCATTTCCGCTACCGTGGTCAGCGATGGCAACTATGATCGACTGCCGAGCCCATGCCGAATTGACTCAACCTCCTCCTTGATAAATTTCGCACACGCCTCGATCCTATCGGAGTATTCCGTGCTGCGCATGCCGGAGGACCGTTCATCCTCGCTTCCCACAACAAACTGCCCTGGTCGTTCTATCTTAAAGAACCAACCCGAGGTGACGCGCTTATCTTCGGAATAGGCCAACCAGTCGTCGACGATATTTGGGTTTTCAGTCAGGGCCGAAGCTATCGCGGCTTCCGCTACCTGATCAGGTATTTCGCAATAACCGCTCTCGACAAGAAGCTCAGCCATCGTTGAAGTACTCCTCGCGTTGAAGTCACGAGGGAGGTTGACCAATCGAGCGACAACTTCGTCCGGGTTCATGCTTGCTGCCTCCTATTTGACCAGCCGTGTTCCGTCGTCGCTCAACCGGAACCCCTTGTCTATCAGGTAGTCCAGTTCCTTTCGGAATGAACCGGTGACGTCATTTAGATTTCTCACCGGATTTGACAACAAGATATCGTCGCCCCGCGTAATGAGCCGATCTAGGAACTTCCTGTTTGCGGCCCACTGCTCTGCCTTACTCATTTTGCTCCAAATGTCGGGTGGGATATTGAACCGTCGTGCTCCAATTTCGTCTGCGAGCTTGATGTAATCTGGGTACTTGCCGAGAACCGTTCGGCCCGCCTTCGCAACGCACGCCGCGCCCGCTTCGGTTTCGCGCCCAATCCCCAACAATCTCCCCAAGCGCCCCCACGGGGTTAATGACGCTGCAATTAGGGCGGATTCTGCGGCGCCCCTCTTCAAGTCACCGAGCTCTCTCTGGGCTGCACCAGGTTCGATTAGCGCCATGCGCGAAGGGTTCTTCTCCAAAGCGTCAAGCTGATCGTCAAACGACATCGGATCGCGACCGTCAGGATCAACATGGGTAATTGGATTTGCGTTGGCATACTGATAAACGTGTAGTCCTCCAGCTTCCTGTATCGGGTCTCGAGACAGGAATTGACCAGTGTCACCGGAGTACCAGCGTCCAAGGAAGTGGACATATCCGCTACGCGCGTGCGTGAGGCGCGTGGAGAACCGAAAGCTCTGAATCAGCGTGTTCGTCTGGTTGAGAATCTGCCCGAAGGGCGAAAACTGGTAACTCGCCGCAACGGTCCCGTTTGTGCGCCGGACCTCCGTCACGTCGCCCCGTCCATTCGAGCGCACGAGGTAGTTGCTGCCGGGGATGTAGTTGCGGATTCCGACGAGGCCGCCGATGCCACCCGCGCCCCCTACCGTGCCGGAGAGGTCGAGGCCCCACGTGAATGTGCGAATGACGCCGTTCGTAGAATTGAGTTCCGCCCACGGCAGGAACCCGTTCCACGCGTAGCGCACGAGGCTGGTCAGCGTGTTGACGGAATTGTACTCCGCCACTTCGCGGAGTCGGCCCCATCCATCGTACCGGAAACGAGAATTGCCGTCCGTGTAGTCAATGCGGATCAGACGGTTTTCGGCGTCCCACGTCGCGTATTTCTGATTCGCTCCTTCGATGGCGTAGGCTTGGTTGCCGTCCGCATCGTACGCGTAGAATCTCGTCGCCGTTCCGAACGACACGACGCGGACGGTGCTCGTGCTGACGTTGTTTGCCGGGTCGGTCGCCCGCACGAGGATCGTGTTGGTCAACGGATAGAGGTTCGTCGCAAGGACGTTGTTCGCCTCGAAATACGCCTGTGTCTGGCTCACGTAGCGCACCGTCGCCGGGTACCAGTTCGTGGAAGCGGTGTTCCGCACTTCCACCTTGGAACCCGGCTCGTTGACGTACCCGCGCACGCTCAAGCTGTTGGTGCGCTCGGAACGCGTGATCTGGTTGTTGGAGTTGACCTTGATTTCGCGCTGCTTCTGGCCCTCGGTCTGTCGGATGCGGTTCCCCGCGCGGTCGTAGCCGAAGCGGTAGGGATAGCCGGAAACGATGTTCGTCCCCTTCAAGCCCGTGGCTTCAATCAATCGCCCGGCTTCATCGTAGGCGTACGTGTAAACGTTCGTCGTGGGATCGACGCGACGCGTGACGAAGTCGCGCGCGTCGAACGCGTAGCTCCATTGTTCGCCCGTCGAATACGCGAGGTTCGTCAGCCGCGCCAATTGATCGTACGAATAGTTGGCGGTCTCGCCGTTCGGGTACGCGAGGCGCGAGACCTGCAAGCCTGCGTTCGTGTACGCGTAGCCGAAATTGCCGAGGTCGCCCGCGACGTTCGTCACGCGGCCCAGTTCATCGAAACTGTAGGCCGTCGTGAAAACGTTCGTGTTGCCCGTGATCCGCCACGTCACGGCGGTGACTCTGCCGAGCACGTCGAACGCATAGCCCCACGTCTGCGTGCTCGCGCCGAAGACTTCGACCATGTTCGTCATTCGGCCCTGGGCATCGTAGCGGTAGCTGTTCGTGGACCAGCCGTCCGCCATGTTGGTCATGAGGTTGCGATTATCGAAGGCGTAACGGACAGGCGGCGTGCTCGCGTCGCTGTAGGTGACGTTCGTAATCAACGCGTCGGCGTTGTAGCGCAGCGTCGTGATAAGTCCCCGGCCTGACGTGTGCGAGACGGGCAGGCCGCGCGCGTCGTAGGTAACGGAAACGGCGTCGCCGCCCGGATACGTCTTTTGCGTCAGGCGATTTCGCGCGTCGAGGGCGAAGCGGGTCCGGTTGCCGTTGCCGTCCAGCAAGGCCGTCAGGTTGTCAGCGGAATCGTATTCAAACGTCGCGAAGCTCGAATCCGGCGAGAAAACGCGTCGGATTCGTTCAAGGCTATCGTATTCCAGTTTCGTGCGGCGACCGGACCGGTCGGCCTGCGACGCGAGCAAGAGGCTGTTGGTGTTGTACGTCCACCGATACGGCTGCTCCCCGCCGACGGTCATCGCCGCAAGCCTGTTCAGGTCGTCAAAGCTGAACGCGATGGCGATGTTTTCCGGGCCGACCGCATTCGTGGTTCGGCCCACGGCGTCCTGCTGGAAGGTGGCGAGCGTCGTTCCGGCCCGCTTGACGGCGGACGGCCAGAAGTTCGGGCCGAACTCAAAAACCGTTTCGAGATTTAGCGCGTCCACGACGTTCGTCAATCGCCCGTAGCCGTCGTAGCCGAAGCGGATCGCCTGATTGAGCGCGTTCGTGATTGTCTCCACGTCGCGTTTCGGCGTGTAGGAAATCGAAGCCAGAACGTTCGTCGCTGCCTCGGTGACGCGCGCGAGATCGAAGCCGCCGTTTGTGTACGCGTACGCGACCTGGTAGCCGCCCGGCGTCCGAATCTCCGCCAACCGGCCTTGGGCGTTGTACGCGTAGGCCCATTTCTGCGTGGCCTCGTCCGTTACGTTCGTGACTTGGAGCGCGGCGTTATACTGGAAACTAGCTTGCGTGTTATCGGCGAACTTCGCGGAGTTGATCCGGCCTTGGTACGGGAACGCGGAGCCGAGACCCACGGCATATTCCGTGACATGGCCGTTGCGGTCGGTGAACCGGGTAAGACCCGTGCCGGTATAGTGGAGGATTTCCTTGGAACCGTCCGCGAAAGTGGCGGTCAGCGTGCTCCGGTCCCACGTCCCCGTGGACGCGCCGTCCGCGAGCGCGTAGGTGAACGAAACCGCGCCGCAATCCGTGCGGAGCGATTGCACGTAATCCTTTTGAAGGCCGTTCGTGTAGAAGGTGTATTGCGATTCCACGCTGCCCATATCGCGGACGGTCGCCACGTGGTCATTCGAGTAGATGACGGTCATGCCGCGCCCGAACGGGTCCACGATGTTCGTGATAAATCCGCTCGCGCCGTAGAAGATGCGCGAGGTCTGCGCGAGCGCGTCCACCACGGCGATCAACTTCGGATTCGGCTGGCCGTCGTAGGCCAGCGTCACCGTGTTGGAATGCCGGTCTTCGATGGCGGTCAATAGAGCTTGCTGAACGTTGGTCGCGCCCACCGGCTGGCCGTAGCGGTACACGGTGCCATCCGGCATCGTCAGCGAAAACTGGTTGGTGCCGAGTTTGACGAGCTGGCTGAAGACGCGGCCCGGCGGCGTGTACGTGTTCGTTCCCGCGACGGGCGAATACACGTCGTTCCTGCCGTCCGGCATGAAAACGGTTATGGAGCCGTTGCCCGCCGCCGGGGTTTCGACGGCGTAGGAGTGGTAGGAAAACATCCATTTGGGGCCAAAGCTCGGGAGGTTGTTGTCCGCGTCAATCGCATTGAAACTCATCGTGAACGCGACGGCGGGGCCAATGGCGGGTTCGTACCAGAGCGGCGTATCCGAAACGAAAATGTTGACGCTGCTGGGCGCGAAAGACCACGCGCTCAGGCCGTAGCCCGTCCGGCATCGGCTCCCGCCGACGAGCGGCACGTTGCCGCCCTCGTCCGTGTTCGGGTTTTCGATGCCGCAACAACCGCCCGTGAATCGCGTCAATTCCGATGCGGCTAGCAACTGCGGCGCGTCCTTCGGCGTCGAGCGCCAGAGCCGGGCTATTCCGTTCCACAGGCCGGCGAAAAGCCCGCGCCGCTCCTGCGGCACGAGGGCGACGCCGGACCATTCGCGGGAGAATTCTTCCGGCGTCATGACCGTTTCGAGGTTCAGGATCGGATCGAAGACGGTGACATTGCCGTCCGCGTCGCGCCCGGTCACGGCGACGAAGTGTTTGAATTCGTAATGCGCGAGAAATGGCGTCGGCAGATTTTCGGTGTTCTGCGCTTTCAACCCCGCAAGGCGGACCCCGTATTTCCGGGCGATAGCAACGATTTCCTCCGCGCTGAACCCGTAATCGGGATGCGCCGGAAGCGCGAGCACGGCGTCAGCGGCCTTCGGCTCGCCGATCTGCGCCAGAAGTTTTGACAAGGCTTCCGTGCCGCAACGCCGGACAGTCTGCGCATTCTGTTCGTAGAGTCCGACGCGATAGAGCCAGTGCCGGGCGTAGTCGCGCCGGACGCGGTCGGGGTCGGTGCGCAGGATCGCGGCCCACTTCTCGCGGGCCGTCGTGAAGTCCCCGCGCATCGTTTCGAGCATCGCAAGCCGAAGCTCGGCCCGGTGTAGGACTTCGCCGTCCGGCGTCCCCTGCTTGTCCGCGTTCTCCGCGAGAATCGCCGTGAAATACTCCTCCGCCTCCTTATATCGGCCATTGAACCGGGCTTCACAGCCGAGGTGCAATTCCGCTTCCGCTTTCCACGGGCTGTTTCGGAATTGTGCCGCATGTTGCTTCAAGAGCACCTTCGCACGTTTGTAATCGTGCCGGTTCCATTCGTCCATCGCCTGCCCGAAGGAAAGCCGATCCGCGGGCGTGGATTTGTTTTCCGGTCCCGTAGGTGCAAGGTTCCCGCCCAGTTGGCCCGACAGGATCAACTCTTCATGCGTCGGAGGCCGCGAGAGATCGAGCGGCTTCAAGGAAGTGCGTTTGCAGGTATCGCAGTCTTCCTTGGCGAAGGCGGAAAGTGCGGTCAAGGCGGCGACCAGTATTGCAAGATGTTGTTTCGTCATCATAGGGAAGCTCCTTCCACGGGTTCGATAATCGTGATAATCGGCGGCGTGGTGTCCGCGCCTCCGCTGTCGAGGCCGTCCGGGATACCGTCACAATCGCTGTCGGGGTTCAGCGGATCGGTGCCGGACGTGCCGGTCTCGTAGCTGTCGGTCCAGCCGTCGTTATCGTCGTCGGTGTCGAGTTCGTCGGGGATCCCGTCTCCGTCGTTATCGTCCGCGAGGGAATTCGGGAACGGATCGCAGCCGTCGAGGATGCCGTCCCCGTCCGTGTCGGGATTCAGCGGATCGCTCCACACGCCCCACTTTGTGCCGTTGACTTCTTCGCCGTCTTTCAGACCGTCGCTGTCGGAATCGTCCGTGAGCGGATCGGTGCCGTAGAGAAAGATTTCCAGCCAATCGGAAACGCCGTCGCCGTCCGAATCGGACGAATTGGGATTGAGACCGACGGACTGCTCGTAGAGGTCGCTCAAGCCGTCGCCGTCGCTGTCCGCCATGAATTGCCGGGCCTGTAGTTTGTGGGAGGCTCCGCTCCATTGCGAAGCGAAGAGCGCGGCGGGCGAACCTTGCGAGGTCAGACCGGCCACCGCGTTGACGCTCGCGCCGCCGTAGTTGATCCCCGTGTTTGTGAACGAGTTCCCTAATTCAAACCAGTTCGTGCCCTGAGCGCGGCGCGCGAAGATGTACGGGGAATAGATGCCGTCCCACTGCGCCCACACCGCCAGCGTTTCGCCCGTGCCCCGGCACGCAATCGAAAGACTGCGCGAACTGATCTCGCTGGAAATGTCCTTGTGCAACCCGACGCCCGTTGCGGACGTGCCGATGTTGCCCCACACGCCGCTGACAAAGCGGCGGACCCAGAACCCGTGTTTCGGCGGGAGCAACACGTTGTTGGTCATGATGCGGGCCTTGTATTGCAGCCAGCCGAAATGAACGGTGTTGCTCTCGTTGAGAGCGAGAGAACAGAGGTCGTAAGCGCCGTTGGTGGCATCGACAATCCCGATGTTGCTTCCAAGGTTCGGCCAAGCGGACGTGCCGTCCCACTTCCGGCAGTAGAACGCCCAATTGTCCCAGTACGTGACCACGGGGCGATTGTCGGAGCCGACGGCAATCAGCGGCTGGAAGTAGCTGCCCTGTCCCGTGATGCCGGAAGCGGTGGCCGAGTTGCCGAGGCCGACCCAGTTCGTGCCGTTGAAGCGGCGGACCTGAACGGCGGTCGGGCTGGCGGATCGCAGCGACGCAACAACCGGCTGATTCTGCGTGTCAATCGCGACGGCGCAGCGGTCGAACCAGTTCGTAATGGTGTAGATGAAGTACGTCCCGTTCGTTACCCCGTTGACCGCGCTGAAATTGATGTTGGATTTTGTCTGCGTCTGGTAGCTGTTCACGAGCACGGGCGCGATGCCGGTCGAGAACGAACCGCCGACCTGCGCCCAGTTGGTGACGCTCCAGCGCAAGAGATAGACTTGCGCCGTGGCCGTTCGCTGTTCCACCCACGCGATAACCGGCGAATCGTCGCGGTCCATCGCCATATCGAAACTGAAGATGCCGTTTGTCGCGGCCGTCAGGCCGCGATCGACGGACGAGCCGCCGAACTGTTCCCACTTCCCGCTGAGGTCCGCCCAGTTGTCGGGGCTGGCGTCCACCGCCGCGCCGAACCACTGCATCGCGTAGACCTGCGCTTTGCCCTGGTCGTCGTTGGCCTGCCACGCGACGAGCGGGCGTCCGTAGCGGTCTTCCTTCGCGACGACGCCGCGCCCGTACGCCGTGACGTAGCGTAAGGCGAGGTTGCCGGGCGCGGGCGTCATTGGGTTCGGGTCCGGTCCCCGAAAGATCGTCGCCGCGCCCGAGCCGAGCGTATTCGTTCCATCGGAAATGAAATCGCCGTCACTGTCCGGGTTGTCGGGGAACGTGCCGCGCTGGTATTCGGTCAGGTTGTTGAGGCCGTCGCCGTCAAAGTCGGTCAGCGCGTCGGCAGGATTCAGCGGCGCGAAGTTGTAGAGAATTTCCCAACCGTCCGGCATCCCGTCCGCGTCCGTATCGGGGTTGTCGGGATCGCAGCCAAACAAGAATTCCTTGTAGTTCTCCGCTCCGTCCCCGTCGCGGTCGGCCCGCATATCATTGGTCGAAAACGGATTGAAGCCGTATTGCCACTCCCACCAATCCGGCATCTGGTCGCCGTCGGAATCCTGATCGAGCGCGAAGTCGATCCCCGTCACGCGGTTGCTGACGGGGATCGAATTGGACGTGTACTGTCCCGCTGCTTCTCCAAGTGTGAACGCGTTGTTCGTGTCCGAGTCGATGAATGCCCGAATCCAGTAGTTCGAGGCCGGGACTCCGATAATCGAGAAGCTGGCGGGGAACGTCAGGTAGATCGGCCCGCCGAATTCGTTCGTTTCGCCTTGCACCCACGGAATGACCGTTTCGTACGTCGTGGCCCAACTGTTCGAGGCGGTTACGGCGATGACGTGAAGGTCGCCGGTCTTGGTCCCGGTGTAGTTGATCGTTCCCCAAATGGAAGGAACGTCGGCCATCGTGATGTTAATTCCCGACGTGTCGCCCGTGATGAGCGTCGAGCTTGTGCTGTAGAGGCCCCACGGTTCCCACGTGTCGCGGACGTTGTTCGCGTTCGCGTCTCGGAATGCTTTGATCCAGTAGCTTTGATTGTTGCCCACTTCGGCGTTGGTGTACGCCCCCGGTCCGGGCAGCGTGATGGATTTGGCTGTGGACCAGCTATTGGATTCCGTCACCCAAACGACGAAGATCGTGCCGGTTTCGATGCCGCTATAGCTGACGGTCCCCGACACCTTGACCGGACGGGAATTCGAGTCGTTCGGGTCCGTCTGATACACCATCAGTTCCCGCGCGTCCGGGTAGCCGTCGCCGTCCGTGTCCATGTCGGCGTTGCCCGCCGCGTAGTGGCGGACGGGCAACCCGCTCTGAATCCACGCGTTGGTATCAATCCACGTAACTTGATTGGTGCCGCTGGTCGCCAGTTCGCGCACGGCGATAATCCAGATTTCGGGGAGAATGTCGTTGCACGTGTACACGTCGAGGCGATTCGTGAAAGCGTTGGTCCACGAAAGCGTGACGCTGATAAAGTTCGTCAACCGCTTGATTTCGGTGAAGTAGAAATTCGTGTCCGAGTTTTCGAGCATGAGCATTTCCATGCCGCCGCCTTCGTCTTCTTCTTGGAAGAGCGCGGCAGCCTCGGCAATCTTTGCTTCGGCGAACAAATACGGTTCCACGTACTCGGTCGGGATGAGCTTTGTGCGGAGTTGGACGCGGGCGGGATCGTAGATCGACTGCCAGAAATTGAGCGCCTGCAACGATGCTTTGCCGGAGTAGAGCCACGGGCGGCTTTGCTTCAGGTAGGCGTATGGGTCGTAGTTCGGCGCAGGCGGCAGGGCGTAAATCTCGTTGCCGTCCGCGTTGTAGAAGACCGTTTCTCGTGTCTTCGGGTCTTCGATGACGGTCACGGGAAAGACCGGGACGCTGTTTTCGTAGGTGCCGACGAGATTTTTTGCGAAGGCGTCGGGAAAATCCTTCGCGTCGAACGGAAGCACGTCGGGCGCGCCCGGCTGTGAAAGAATGAAGTCGGCAAATGGCGGCGCAATGGGCAGGAAGTCGTATTGATGAGCGACGAAGGAATCTTCGAGGTCGTAGAGGTCGGTGACGCGATGGGCCATCAGGTCGTTGTACTGGTCGGCATCAACGGCGGGTGACTTGTCATCGGTCGAACCGGCGAAGACAAAGGCAACAACGGAGAAGATCGCGAGCGCGGCAGCCGCCGCGAAGCGTCGAAGATGCGATACGATAAATTGCCTCATGGTTTTCCTCCTTGCGGCGCCTCGTAAAAAGAGAGGCGCGGACTCCGAGCTCATGCCTCGACTTAGGGACCGCGAAGCCCCGTCCACGAAACACAAGACAGGGAGCCGCGCCCTGATGGGCGCGTCTCCGCATGTCTCGCTCCGTGGACAAAAAATTCGCGGTTTTAAGTCGAAACGTTGACTGCGTAAAACGCAACGATCTAAGTTTTCTAAAAGAACAGCGACTTACAATAGTCGCGCGGCAAAGGCCGATAGGGAGTATATGCCACGGCATCCTTGATCGGGCAAGGGCGAAGAATGGATTTCTTTTTGGTGCCCGTGTCGACGGGGTCCCAGGCAAGGAGGATCGCCCCGGTTTCGGGGCGAAGTGTCCTTGCCGGGGTACCGACACGGTACAATCGCGGCTGTCGGGTTTGAGCGGGAATCCCGACAATTCCCGCTCAAACCCATAAGAGCCGCCGCGCTTTGGGATCGGTCATAACCGCGGCTCCCGCCTTTGGCGGGATGCCACCAGCGAGGACAAGGCCCGGCGTCATCGCCGGGGCGCTGCCGCAGCGGTCGGCGTGTGCGACGCTGAGGGCAACGCTGAGGAACGCGCCGAGGTTGAATAGGCCGCGCCGAAAATGGCCGTGATGTCGCGTAAGCGATCACGCGCGGCGATTTGACAGCGTGGCCTTGAATTCGACGCAGCCGGTTTTGGTGTGGCGCGTTGACGTGGCGGAAGGAGCGGCGCGAGAGGCGGCGAATGGAATGAGCCGCCGTCGCGCAAGCGGATGGAGCCACGGCACACCGGCACACGAAAAGCGGCGAGACCGCATGTCTTCAAAGCGCGTGGCGGGATTGGTTACGCTGGTTTGTGACGGTGCGTAGATCGACGCGACAGCGGCCAAGGCGCGGAAAGCTCCGGCGTCCAGCCGGAGCAAAGCGCCGCCGTTAAGCAAGCTGCGCGGTCGTCCAGACCGCGCGGCTTGCGCTCTTGCCTTCGCTGGCTGCTGCCGCCGAAGGCGGCATGTCTTTGGGTGAGGACCGCCCGTCCAATCCGCAATGTCTTCCTCTTCGCGCGCGCCCCCCAAGAGGGAAGAGAAGACGGGCGGGCCGAACCGGTCCCGCGACAGCGGGACTCGACCCGCAACGCGGGGCGAT